>Ga0209647_1002394_pt1 | contig 15239 bp, 20 predicted proteins | sample GraSoi_2013_60cm_FD_185827 | JGI IMG/M metagenome (GOLD analysis project Ga0209647, IMG submission 185827) | Grasslands soil microbial communities from the Angelo Coastal Reserve, California, USA - Sample 9_17_2013_60cm (SPAdes) (version 2) | ecosystem: Environmental > Terrestrial > Soil >...
TTCCGTCGATTCGCACGTTGCTGACGCCGTCAAAGAGTTTACCGCGTTCACCGTCGCGACCCCACGCTTTAAGCAGTCTACCAACTCGATCGCTCTCCTCTCGTTCCCGGAGTCCACCGCGTGGACTGTATAGTAGTTGTTCAACAAACCCACTGTGAGTGGGGAATTGTTCTGGGCGAAAATATGCAAACGCCAGGTCGCGCACTAGGTTAGCAGTGGCAGGGTTCTTCGCGGTCCTTTCTGCACCTTCGCAGATTGGTTTATCCTTTTAAATATGGACATCTGCGACATCTGTTGATTTCTACGACAATATGACTATCGTTATGATTCAATGGCTTCCATTCACAAAGATCCTTGCGGCCGCTCCCCTTTCTGGTACTGCGCCTTTACGCTGGCCGACGGACGGCGCGCCTTCCGGTCCACTAAACAAACCGAGCGCAAAAAAGCCCTCGAGTTCTGTCTCAAGCTGGACAAAGCGGCGACTGCCGCCCGAGCCGGGGAACTAACCGAAATCCAAGCACGCAAAATTCTGGATGACATTTTGGAAAGTACCGGGTCGGGCAAGTTGGGAGTCGAAACCGCGCGCGCCTTTTTCTCCAATTGGATCACCGGCAAAGGGCTTTCCACTCAACCCTCTACAGCGGTGCATTACAAGAAGACGGTAAGGAAGTTTCTGGAGTTTCTCGACGCTCGCGCAGACAAATCGCTAGCTGCGCTATCTGTGCGCGACATTGAAGGCTTTAGAAATTCGCTAGCCCGAAGCGGCATCTCCAATCCAACGCTCAAAGGGGATCTGAAAATTGTGCGCCGCGTGCTCGCCAGTGCTCAGCGGCAGGGGCTGATTGTACATAATCCGGCTCTCGCGGTTGATATGCCCAAAACCAAAAGCCAGGAACGGGAAGTGTTCAGTCCGCATGAAGTTCGGGCGGTACTGGGGGTGGCAAGCCCTGAATGGAAGACGGCAATTCTGTGCGGCTACTATCTCGGTGCCCGGCTTGGGGATGTTGTTGGATTAAGCTGGGATTCGGTCGACCTAGCCGGCGGGGTAATTTTCTACCTTCAGGCTAAGACTGATAAACGAGTTGAGGTTCCGCTGCATCCCGATCTGGAAGCTCACTTAATGAGCATGGTCAACGATTCTCCGCACCGGCCATTGTGCCCGACGCTTTCCCAAACTCGGATCGACGGACGCAAAGGCTTATCAAACCAATTCGCGCACTTACTTGAATCTGCCGGGCTGGACCGTCGAGTAGTGCAATCGAGCCAGAACCGCAAGTTCGCGCGCCGTTCGTTTCACTCCTTGAGACACTCCTTCGCGAGTTACTTAGCGAACGCCGGGGTCAATTCGGATCTGCGAATGAAGTTGATCGGGCACAGCACGCTCGCAGTGCATGCACGCTACAGCCATATGGAATTGACACCCCTTCGCGACGCGATTGCGAAGCTACCGCGGCTATTAGACGAGGCCAAAGAGTGAAGCCTGCCGCCCCGCTCAATTTTACACGGCGCAGCGAATGGGATTTCAGCTGGTTAGAAACTTTCCCCGCAGAGGTAAGCTTGGGTTGTATTTACGAGCACGCTCGCTACGCGCTTATTTCGATCGATCGTTCGTTTCTGTTTCCCAAAAGGATCCGCGGAGCTGCTATGCCGTATTTGCTCCCAGCGTGCCACATCCTGGGACCCGCTTTTTTCTTGGGGTGCTTTTGCCCCACGAATTTTCCCCAGATGCCGTATCGTGACGCTCGAGAACGTTGGAAGTTTGACCCGGCAATGCTTTGGGCGCTTGGCCTGGGAACACGTTGGACGTTTGATCCAAAACTATTGGTAGAGCTGATTGAAGATTATTCCGATCCCCTGGTTCCGATCGAACGAAAACTGGAATTGTGCGTACCGATTAACGCCTCCAGAAAACAACTGGAAAGCCTTCTCGCCCAAGCCAGGAATGAACTAGCGCCAGCATTGCGCCCCAAGCGCGGAGCAGGTGCCAGGATCAGACAAGACAAAACTGCCTTAAAACACCTTGGGGCAACTAAACTGCTTGAGGTCTTGACGGCTCCGGCCGCGATCAAGCATACCGAAGAAGTACTGGGTCGGCCGCTGTTTCACACCGAGGCTGAATGGAGTCGAGCCGGGACTCGCGTCCGGAAAAATCTTGAACCGTATCGCGCAGAAGCTGCGCTCCTACACCAGGCCCTGAGCGAGAAGCGCAAGTTGGTCCATTTTAGCTATTTGAATGGTAACCCAGAGGCTGTGTGGGCTTAGCTTCTAATATTTTTTCTTAGAGCGCATGGGCAACATGTCGCTGACCAATTAATATGTCGGCGACGTGGTTAAGGTAGTAATTCCTAAACAATTCTCCGGCGACGACTGGGCCAGAATGCCCCGACCAAAAGAGAGGTTGTGGGGTCTATCGCGCACTACACTGCTCGAGTTAGTGGAACTAGGAGAAATCAAAAGCGCTGTGATCCGTAAGCCTGGGTCTCAAAAAGGGATCAGGCTCATTTATATGCCCTCCTTAAACAGCTACCTGATGACTTGCGTGGAAGAGCCCAAACCAAGCCAAGTCGGACATGTACTGACTAAGCGCGCCAAAGTCGCGAAGGAGTAACCTGATGAATCCCGATTCGCAACTACCAATCAACGCAAAAAAATCATGAAAAAAGTTTGGTGTGATATCTGCGAGCAGCCGCTTGATCGGCATGATCCAGAGACGGTCGAGTGTGTAGGCCCCGACCATAAAGGCGGCATATTTATGCACAAACAATGCAGGCTTCGAAAGCTCCGCGTTCGGATCGAGTGGCTACGTAACGACTACCCCGCACTTAAAAAAATAACCGATGCCGACAGGACTCCTGAGGACACATTAGCGTGGATCGAATACGTCTACAAATGGGAGGTCCAATATTGTTATCCGGATGAGGCAAAACGCCCTCAATGGCTCAAGGAAGACTTGAAACGAGTTGGCTTTGCCGCGGATTGGCGCTGGGAAGATAATTCCGACGGCGCGAACTGGTGGAAAAGTTAGGCTCCATGGACGCCAACGAAGAACTCGAGCGACGGGGCCACAAGTGCTGTAGGAGGAGGTTCATCAAAGGACCGCAATCGCGTGGCCAATCCTTTTCACAATAAATCAAACCCCGCGAAAACGCCAAATGGCCAGAACCGATTGTAGCGACCAAGCGCTGGAGCCTGCCACCGAAGGGGTCTTTTCTCTCTCTGATCGGTGTCAGATTACTTTCGATTGGATGCGTCCGTACAGATAACTATGGAGCCAAGTTTCCAACTAACGCCGGAATCAGCACGCGGATTAGCCCTGCGTCTTTTCAGTAAAGAGCAGTTCCAGGCCGATCCTAAAGGCTGTATTGTCGCAGCGCTGGATTGGTTAGACCGTGCGGCAGGTGATGCGGTGCCGACGGAATCTCTAACACCTCCTGGAAACCCTCTCATCGCACGCCTGGATTTGGTCATGCGAGAGCGAGGTCCGGACGCTGTCGCTAAAGGAATCGCCGTAAGTGTTAATGCTATTAGGGCTTGGCTCCATGGTGTCCAGCCTAACGCCGCGAACCTCGGAAAGGTTAAAGAGTATCTCGAAGGCGGTCAGGCACCGTTACCCGACGCAGTCGAAGCCAAAGAATCTGCGAAACCTAGCGAACTGTTCCAGCAGCCAGAGTCAGGGCCATTAATGACCGGAGACGAACGATAGTTAGGATTATGAAGACGATCATTCTTTCAATTCTGCTAGTATGCGGCCTTTGTTGCCCACCCGCTGTTGAGCGATCCACCGAGCAATAATTGATCTACCGGAGAGCCAATTTTTTGGAACGAAAGGACCAAACAAAAAAACTGAACTAACCCGCAGCCGATGCCCTTTGTCAGAGAAGAGATTGCAGCTAAATCGCTAGCCGGCCGCGGACCTAGCAGCCCGGTTAAAGCGTTTCGCCATTCGGGAACGGAACTCCGCCAATCTGGCCGAATCGACAACGACGTCGAATTCCGCGAACTTCGCCGGTCCATTAGATGAGAGCAGTTCCGGAATCGGTGCGAGGAGTGGATGATCCTTGAGTCGATATGCACTCCAACTGATGGCTTGATAATCCATCCAGCGGCCGAGCGCAGCTTCGACCAAGTGCCGTTGAACAGAGGCCAGAATTGGATTGCCGCGCCAGGTCGCGCATCGGTCCAAGATAGCTATGGCCGTCATCCAGCGTAGCGCGTTGGCGTCGTTCCGTGCTAGGGCCCCCGCAACTGGCCACAAGCCTTGGTTGAGCGCGCCGGTGATCCTCTGGGGATCCTGGCCCGGCGAGATGTAGGCGAATGCCGGACAGAATTTGCTCGGATCGTCGATAACCTCGATCCAGAGTTCCACCGGAACACTAATTGGCGGACCGGCAGGAAGCGGCGTTCGTTTTTGTGGTGAGAGAGCGGGAAGATTTGCGCTCCCATTCGATGACCCCGCCGCTTGTTTTATCGCACTGCGTGTCGGCGGGGATGTCGCGGGGGCTAACTTAGTCCGCAGAGTCGCGTCGACTTTCGGCTTAATCGGAGAGAACACACTTTTGATTGGCGTGGTTGATGTCCTCATGAGTCGTCTCGGTGGTTTCGCATATTCCCAGACGACGCGCGAGTGGTTATTTGTTATCCTCGAAAGACAGCAGGCGCCCGTGGTTTGGACGCCCGCTAACACCGTATGGATAATAAATTTGTTAAAGAGTGTAGCCTCGATCAAGTCGAGCTTCAATTTGATTGGGTCGCTGCGACAGATGGCCGAACAATGTTCAGCCTTCGCGTCGCGCGCTCTGAACAGAACAGTCGAGTCGATTTCGAAATCGATTTATTGAAACTCACTCCTGTTGAGCTTTGTCGGTTGGAGGATTTTCTCGTCCGTCGTCACGCTGGACTCACTTCGTCGACTGAAGTTGCGGTAACAGCCGCTTGGTTATTGGACTCGAGCCTCCAACAATCTCAGACTTTGCTGAAGTATTACGAACGCCAAGCTCTTGTTCGGACGTTGCTCCTGGCTCAAGGAGCCGGTCACAGGGGGACTTATGGACGAGAATAATCCTATTCCACGCTACTCACCACAGACCATCGCCCAGATGGAGTTGCGACTCTTGGCTCACGTGGATCGCATCGAATTAAGGACCGCTGATTGCGATTTTAAGAATGTGAGAGAGTGCCCAACCAACCAGTCCACGAAACCGCTGGCTCAACTGGAGTCCCCCAGACCATCAGGAAGATACTGGAGATTGTCGCCCTCCGAACAAGCCTTCGCCGATCGAGTGTTTGGGTCGCTGGAGCAGGCGTTGGACGATGATCGGAAAGCCCTGGAAAAAGCTAAGGCTCGGGAATGGCGCATCGGAGTGGCCGATATTACCCAACATCCACGGGCCAAACCGTTCGAAGCATTTTTGTCGGGAGACCCATTTATAAGGATAGGCTGGCTTGAAAAAGCCTTGAACGAGTATCGCTACCCCTACATGGAAGAACGCCTGCTCACCCCCGCCGCTTTCCGTCATCTTAAATGGCTGCGGCAAGATCATGCCAACAAGTCAGCCGCCTTACGGAAACGACGAGAACGGAAAAAACCACCTGTTGTTTTGCCCGTAGCAAAAAAAGTTTAGAAAATTTTTAACTTTTTTACGCGCCCATCGGTTCGTTTCTCCGTGACATCAAGAGGCCACTCGGATGTTTCCGGATGTTTCTGCGTGACATTTGCCAGCCCCTGGCGGGTTTCTGCGTGACATTTGTTAAACTTGATCGGGTTTCCCCGCCAAACTCCGTGACATCGAAAGATCGCTTGGGTGTTTCTACGTGACATTTGTCAACTCCAGGCGGGTTTCTGTGTGACGTTTACAACAAAATTTGCCGTGGTTTCTTGACGGAGCATGCCAGCTCCGTCCACATCATTGGAACTCGCCGACTGGGCCAACCCACAGCAAGCCGCATTCGCGTACGCCGAACAAATTAGGGCTTATAACCGGCTACCGGCCCAAAGAATCCTTCCCGCTCCCTGGTGGCTGTTAATCGACCAGACCGGCGCGGAACGTGCCTGGCGTCGACCACCCGAAAGTGTAGTAACCCGCTGTCATTTGGTCGACCTAGTCGAATTGGATCCACATGGTACGACTGCGATCCTAAACCACGGAATCGGCAATATCCCCGAAGCCACCTACATAGTTATTTGTCCGTGGGACGCCGCACCTCAGGCGGCAACTCATTTACGGGTGCATTATCTGTCGCGTGCCTTTTATTCCTGTTCGGCTCTGACTGAGCATGTGGGCGAAGCATGTTATCGCCTCGACATTCCGAAGCGATTTACCAACGACGCACGTTTGCCGAATTGTTCGCGGATTCGGTGCGGAACATTGTTCCGGTTGGATTCGAACAGTGCGAAAACCTTCCGCCGTTATTTTTGTTTACCAGATCACGACGATGTGAGTGAACCGGTGGCCATCGAACTTGGCGCGGATTGCTACCTCCTTTATGCCGTGGCCAATGATTCGCAAGAACCTTTCCGAGCAATAATCACGGACAGCTTATTTCTCCCACCGGCCAAAAAAGAGATTAATCGCTGGATTCGGTCCAACTCGCGAACCGAACGCAAAGATGTTCGAACGGCCGTTAGGAGGAGATCTTCGTCGTGAGGATTTTTATGCCGGCTTTCTCAACCCCAACCATCCCGAAGAACGGGAAACACCGAGCCGTCAACTCGGTGTCTCATCATCCGATCTATGAAAAAGCAAACTGCAGCAGAGAATCAACCAGCCGAAAGCGACAACGTCAAGCTTGACCTGCTGAACGATCTGCACGCCTTCCTGGCGCGCCAAATAACAATAACCGAAGGCACGGATTCGCGGCCGCCTCTCACCATGCCGCCGCCGGCGCCGCTTGGTCCGCGCTCAAGGGCAATCGAAATAGAAACTTCGGCGGAAGAGCGGCCCACACCTCCACCGTCGCAACTGGACTTGGAGATCTAAAATGCATTCCCAACAACACCTAACTGGCAAGCCGGCAAGTGGGGCCGAGGCTGGCAATACCACCAAGAGCGGCGCTGACATCAAGCTGCCAGAAAGAATAGAGGACCACAAGAAGCTCAGCCCTGGCTTGGCTTTCATCATCGCCGCGGTTGCGAAAATGGCCCAAGAAGTCCGGCCTCCGATCTGGCTCGATCCGCCACCACCAGCGCCGCCCAGTAAACTCCAACCGGGCGCTACAACCAAGGAGGGCCAATGAGTAGCATTTCTCAGCTTTACTTACCTGGCCGTATCATCGCTGAGCCCGATAAACGCACCACCAAGCAAGGCAAATTGTGGGTCCAGCTCTTGATCCAAATCGAACTAGTGCGAGAAACTCGACCTGGAGAATTCCAGACTGAATCGGTGGTTTTACCGGTTAACTGCTTCAGTGGCCCAGCGAAGTTGGCCGAAATGCTGCACGTTGGCGACCGGCTTATTATCGGGTGTCATCTCTACGGCACCCAGTTCGAGGCACCGAAGGTCATTAAACACGGCGTGCAAATTATTGCCGATTCCATCGTTATTTCACACCGCTTGGGGCTGCCTAATCCTCCCAACACTATCCCCGCTGCATCAAACCGGTGAATGTTTATGGAGACGGAGACTCTTCCCCCAGCGCTCTCTGTGCCTGGCGAGCCCAAACGCTTGCCGGCCAAAAACGACAATCGCCAGAGGGCTCGCGCACTCGAGAATAGGTTGCCAAACTGGCTCTTGATTCGGCTGGGTAGTTGTCCTCGCCGGCCGCATAAGGGCATCCACCAGTGGTTGTATTTCACCGCGAGACGGCTGCACGCTTACCTCGGCGAGGAGGAAATCTTTGCTGTGTTGTGGGCCGGGACGCGCCAGGTCGGACGCCTCGTCACAGAGAAGGAAATCAGAAATCAAATTGCTGGTGCCAGGCCAAGCGATTGGCGACCAGATGGAGGGCAATTCCGATGAATCCTGAAGAATTGGATGCGTACCCCAACGAGGGATCCGAGGGATGGGAGCTGGAGTTAACCAGCGGTGCCACCCACGACTTAGCAGAAGATGTCTTGCCAGGAGTGGAGTCCTCTAACGAAGGGTCCTCTCTCGGTGTCGGATCCCAGGAGGTAGTAAAACTACCTATGCGCCCCGAGCTTGAGCGCTTGGGCAAACTTTACGCGTTGTTCGGCAACGTCGTTGTCATTCCCATTCCCTACGGGAAGAAAGGACCGGAAGGACCGGAAGCAGTTGGCTGGCAAAGTGTGACTTTCGAACAATCACAAGAGCCCGACTACCAAAATAGGATTTGTGAATGCTTCACGCGTGCTGGTAATCTCGGTCTTTCAACGGGTCCACTCAGCGACAATCTGGTCGACATTGATATTGATCGGGCCGAGTGGGTTCAGCCGTTCCTAGAAGCTAATCCGCTCTTGCAAAGAACCTTGCGCCGAGTAGGCAAGCGCGGCTGCGGAATCATGCTGCGCCTGGTTGGCTCTTATCCGATCGGCCGCTGGGAGCTGCGCCTGGCCGCGGATGGCACCAAGTTCGGCGAATGGCGTGCCGGCGGCGGCCACCAATCCGTTGTTTTTGGCCGGCACACCGACCTCGACGAGGCCGGCAAACCAATTTTTTACCGCATCGCTGGAAAGCGCCAAGTGATCGAACTCCGCTACGAACAGATTGTCTTCCCAAGTTGGATGCGGCATCCGCTGCCGTGGGAAGAAGTAGCGACACCAGTTTCAAGTGCGGACTCAGAGAAAAACACCGACGCCAATCTGGATAAACGGATCAGGGCCTACATGGCGGCCCAGCCAATCGCGGTTAGTGGACAGAGTGGTCACAAAACTACCTTCAAGGTGGCTCTCGCGCTTATCCAAGGGTGGGCGTTATCACCGGAGGAAGCTCGCCCTTATTTCCAAGCCTACAACGCTCTGTGCCAGCCCCCCTGGAGCGACAAGGAACTGGAGCACAAACTGGACTCCGCAATCAAAGCGCCTTTGGAGAAGCCGTATGGGTTTTTACGTAATAAGGAGCGCAACAATCGCAATGTGCGAAGCGATCATGATAATGCGAATTTTGGGTCTAACAGTGTGATACCCCCTGAGGAAAATGAGGAAAATGAGGAAATTGCTACGGTCGATTGGGGAGCATTTTCCTCAAATTCCTCAAATTCCTCAGGGGGTGTGCCACAGGAGGTGCCTTTCCCGCCCGAATCGATTTTGGGGGATTATTACGCTTATGCGATCACCCAAACCAAAGGCGCAGACTGCTATATTATCGGCGCAATACTCCCCGTGATAGCCGCAGTGTTGCAGCGCAACGTTTGGCTACGCTGGGCCAACGGTGAGCTCTGTCCGCATCTGTTCAGCCTAATGGTCGGGCCACCCGGTAACATGAAATCAACTTCGATCGAGTTGCCCGAAATTATCGCTCGCGGTGTCTTTGAATACGCAGAGGCACCTTATTTTCTGTCGCACAATTATTCGCCCGAATCGCTCTTTGACGCGTACTATCAACACCCGCATCGGCTGCTGATTTGTGATGACGCCAATTCGACCCTCAGCAAATGGCAGAGTCCGCATGAAGGTGAACGGCTCAGTTCGAACTTTTTGGCACTCTTTGATGGCAAACGCTTGAGCGAGAATTTCCGGCGTAACCGTACGGAAGGTAAGCTCGATAGCCAGGAACGTTGGACTGAACCGACATCAACCAACATTGTTTTTGGTCTCACCTTTAACGGCTGCGAATTTCGCGGAAACGCGCAGCGGGCCGGACTTCAGCGACGTTTTCTTACTTACGTTGCCGAAGATACTGCTCGCAAAGTGAAGCGTCCTCAACCTGATGGAGCCATGGTCGGAGGACTGATAAAACAATTCGGTCTTTTGTCGCATTTACGCGGTGCGTTCAGTTGGACACAGGAAAGCGAAAAGCTCTTCGATGAGTTTACTGACCAGATCGATGAGAGAATCAGAGCCTGCGACATTCTGGACGACCGGACCCGTGGCCGCCTGACCACCGCCGCGGCCTGGGTGGCAAAGATCGCCATGATTTTTGAGGCGAGCCGACTTTGTTGGGACGCTAAGTGGATGCCGGATGATCCGGAAATTGTGCCGACGAGCCCGGCTTTAGTTATCCATAAAGAGATCCTGGAGCTGGCCATTGATCACGTGGAATCGTGTTTGCAGGCGGCGAATGGATTGGATCAAGTCGCCAACCGCCAAAGGATCGCTGAACAAGCTCAAATGCTTCTTGCTTATGTGCGGACCAAATTTCGGAGCGCGGCAAAAAAGGGATCAATTATTCTCAACAAGACGCAGATCACCGGCAGCTACGCACACAATTTTGGTCGCCGCAGCGATTCGCCCGTGAGTGATATTTACGAGCGTCTCATCCCCTACCTGATTCGCACAGGTGAAGCCCAACTCTTGGTCAAAGAGGGGAAGAAAGAGATTTACGCATTCCGCGTGGAGGAGCCCGCATCCAGTATTACCCCCTGAGTGAAATGAGGGATTTGAGGGGGAATCGCCGCCCAATCGGAGTAAATCCCTCAAACCCCTCGGGGGGGTAAACCCCAAAGGGCCCAAAAGACCTAAGTGTGAACCAACTCTCCAATGAAAATAAAACGAACGATCGAGCAACGACCGATGTCCGAACTCCAGAAGTGCACCGACTTAGCCGGCTCTGAAAGATCACTCCAATCTCAGTTCTACGACCTTGTTCTCCACCTTTACGAGAAGTCTGAAATTCCTTCGATTTTCTTCGTCGGATTTCAAAACACTCTGCTTCGAGGCGAGACCGATTCGCTCGACGACAATCCCTACGATCTACAATGCGAGTCGCGGAAAACCTCCTGGGTGCTGGTGTAATCGAACTAATCGCTGATCTTCGGAAACCCTTCGAAGGAGCTTTATGGAGCAAGACATTCCAAGCCAGATCAGAGCAAAGCTTAAAGATTTATGTACCGGGCCGGATTCTTACCCGGACTTCTGGTATTGGCACGATTACATGGGGGAGTGGCAACTCTCGCTGCGCGACGCTAAAGAGGACATCGACTGCATCGGTTGCGTGGATATCATTCCGCTGGAGAACGGACACTTGTGCAGGTACAAAATATTACCGGAAGATCATAACGAATGGCTTTTGAAGATCGAGATATTCGATCCTCCTGGCTACCCCAGGATTCCCGTAATCAAGATTCCCGTAAAAGGCTCGCTCCAGGAAGCTAAACGTAAAGTGGATCTGTTATTGGGATCGGACACCCCTCCTCTCCCATCGACCGGATAATCAATAACTCTCACGTATTCGCTCGGATTCGGATAGATTGTAGACTTCAAGCTGATCGGCGGCCATTGCGCAGAGTTGCTGGAGCAACCGGCGATGCATCTCGACCGCTTCGCAGTCGTTCGCCACTAGCCGTTTTCACGACAAAACTAGCTCTAGGGTGGCGTTGCACCTTGAATGCCGAAGCTCATTGATGGTAAAGCAAGACTTATGTCAGTGTCCGGCTGGGAAGATCTCGATCCGGAAGAAGCCGCGCGCAGAGCCCGAGCTCGCGAGGCATATGCAAAAATGTACCCGCTTTCCACCGACGATCCGTACGGAGAGAAGAGGTTGGAGCGAGTCCAAACCCCTACCGGTATTAAGCGGGTATTCAATCAAGTAGCGCGCGAATGGGGTCTAGGAGCGTTAATTGATGCCCAAGACTCCGAGCAGAGTAGGACGCTAGAACCCCGCGAGATCGGCCGCAACGCGTATCGTCATCCAATAGGTCGCGAGCGTTGCCCGCGCGACGAGCGATCCAGACGTCGGCCCGGTTGGGTTACCTGTCGATTTGTTCTTCCGGGCCGGGTCGCAGTAGGGCTCAGTTTGCTGGCCCGGACCATGGCCGAGCGCGAGCATGCGGAACGCCGCAATGCGCCGCGCGGGCAGAGACGACGTTATCCCCGAACAAAGAATTTCTACGTATTGAAATCTTGCGTGAAAACGGCCTGGCGATGCAAACCGCCAACCGCTACGAGCACTTGGCCGGCGGTTCAAATCCCGAAATTCGTGAAAAGGTTAAGAGTACTTCGGCCCAATATTTTGCACACTGCTTGGAAGAAGGAAAAACGCCGAAAGTTAGCGAACTAACCGAGATCGTCGATCAAATCAGTGGCCTAGTGCCAGAGCAACGAAAGAGCCCGATTCAAAAGCAAAAACGCGTTCTGATTCGGACGCTTGGAAAAATCTGCCAAGGCGCAGCCCAAGAAGATCTAGAGTCGTACGCCGCGGCTCTTGCTCTTAAACTCGAAGAAAAAGATCTGCAGGCCGTTCGACAATTCGATCGATTCTGGCAACCCTTTATTGCCCGTTGCCGATCCACAGATTCTTGTTCGAGCCTTTAGGCATCCTGGCTTAACTAATCAGGGCTCAAACACCCAGGCGCCATCGCAAGGAGGCGGGCAATTATTTTCTCATGCTGCCTTCTCGCTGATTGCACAGTAGAACCGTGTGCCCCGTCAAAAATGACCGCATGCACGAGATTGGAGAGTTTGCACCCGGCGCTCAGATCTACAGCCTCTAGCGCCACCGAGGAGAGGTTCAAAGGAAAGAAAAAATTAAAGTACGTTCACTATCACTGCCGATAAGGGAGAGCCTCATAATGAAACTACTCACTGTTTTGGCGTTGATGACATTGAGCGCTGTCTCCGTATTGGCTGGAAACAAATCCCACGTTCCCGGTGGTCGCGACGGAAGTTATCCTGGCTCGACTTACTCCCACAGTCACAAGGGCGGACATTATTCGAACAATCACACGGGCGATCACTATCGCGACCGTGAGCACGGCGTGCCGTACTGATGAAAAAACTATTGTTAATGGTTCTGCTGTGCCTGCCGGTTGTCGCCATGGCTGGTGAGGATTTTGATCGCGGCTACGCACTGGGATTCAAAGAGGGCTATCTGAAAGTCGAAGGGCAATTGTCCATAGCGCCGATTTGCCCGATACCACCGATTCCAGGAATCGGTGAAGACACCTTTTTTGGTGGCTATAACCAAGGCTTCATTGACGGCATGGCGGAGGCTGGGGTCAAACTCAAGAACGAGGACGGCGAAGACATTGAACCCGAATGATTAAATCCTAATTGGATTAAAACGGTCATCGTTATCTGATCCGAAGGCGGGCGTTCGCGCTGACGCGCAACTCAAAGAGAAGCGCTGAGCGAAGGGCAAGCAAAGCGCGAGCGATAAAGCCGCGATCATCAAGCAAGCCGTTAGTTAATTAGAAGCGGCGCGTCCTTTAGAAATCGTGCGCTTTCTTTTTATCCAAAAAATAATGAAAAAAGTATTAGTCTATTTAGTTGCAACGGTCTTGATACCGATTCTCGGAATGGCTTGGTGGTTTACCGCGATAGGGAAGAATGCGAATATCGACCAGTCGCTTACTCAAGCACCGGTTCCCGTTCGGATTATTCTGTTTCTCTTAGTATTGATGTTATCAATAAATGTCGCCTTCGGGCCCACGATCTACGCATTTTGGCGTAATAAGATCGGCCGTAGTCCTATTCTCGCTCTCAATGTTATCTGTCTTCTTTTCGGATTCTTTCCGAGTCTTTGGCTCTGGATCTGGGCAATCTGCGGAAAGAGGCGCCCGTTAAGGGAGATCTACTGAAACTGAAAGCCGTTAGCTAAACCCGGCGGAAACCGAAGGTTGATTTGGATCACAATTTGGGGTGTTTCGTTATTGCTGTTCATATCATCGGTGATTTCGCGGATCTTCTCTGCAATCTTCCTATTTACCGGTTGCTTCATTCTTTCACTGCGCCGCCTGGCGAAGAAGGGTTCTAGGACATTGCGAGTTCGATCTTCTTAAAGAATCTGGATGTGAGTTTACCCGATTTGGTGTTCGGATGATGCAAACCGATGACGATGGCTTTTCTCGCAGTCCAAAGGCCAACAGGTTCGCGAACGGCGCCTGGCAACCAAGCGTATACATAGACCCCGAGCACACATCTTTCACGCACCGATTCTAACGTGCGGCGGTGCAACACTCGGAATGATTCCAGCAGCTCTTCAGCCGCTAAACTGAGCCTATCGCGAGTTGGCGCATCAAAGAGGTGATCACCACTAGGATTCAGCAACTTTGAGACATCAACAGCCACAATTCCGCATGCTTTGGGGTTGGATGAATCGTCACAGCGCTGGCGAATCTGGTCAGCGGCTTGGTCAATCCGCTGACCCAATTTTCCTTGGGAATGCACACGTTTGCATTCCGCGAAGCACGGGATTCCGTCTGCGATTTCGAAAAACACGTCCTCAATTTGGTCAAGCCTCACCTGAAATCCGGCTCGTTTGAGCGTGGCTGCGATGACCAGCTCAAAAAGAAAATTGCGTGGTCCCCCTTTATCGGGTGTCTCTTGCCTAAGTTCTTCGGTTCCGGAAAGCACTATTTCCAGCCGATCCCGAAGACCCGGTGTGTTTAAGTCGGGGAATTCGTCGCACGCCTCAAGGATCTCATTGGATTCATGAAAGTCGTTCAAGAACGTCGGAAAGGAGATTGTGGTTTCCAGCTCGGCAGTGCGATTTTCTCGGATAAGTCGTTCGTTTGTGGCGAAAGTTTCTCGGTAGGCATCGAGTCGGCGGGATTCCATTCGGTAACCTGCCGCTTTAAGGCGGACGCATAGATCGTCCAGTTTCTTGCTATAGCCGATGTAATCTGTTCGTTTGGAACTATAGGGCACGGCTCTCAATTGCTGTCGAACTGGCAAAGGTCGGAACCCCGAGGATTTCGTGTGGCCGGCAAATGTCCCGATCAACCTTCAGCTCATTTGAAAATGTGTTTTGGAGCGGTGCGCCATAGCTGATTTACCAGCTTGTCGTAGACACGCTTGTTCAATTCGTCATTGCCCGGAGTTGGAACCGGGAACAATCGGCGGTAGTTCGTCAGTTCTTCATCTGCGACTACTGCCGGCGTTCGCAAATAGAGCAACACTCCACAGACTCGTGGATCAAGCTGAGAGGTAAGAATGGTGCGGTTTCGACTCAGGAAAACCGCAAGCCTGGCGTCTACCCACTCGACTAAGGAATCTTTTGAAGGGGCATCAAAATACAATGTCCCATCTGGGTTGACTGTTTTTGAAATATCGATCGCGATTAATCCGCGCGGCTTTGCTGAGGCTTGCTGATCTAAACGGTCTCTGATTTGCGAGGAGGCTTGGCGCACCCGGTCTTCCACGGCCTTTTCGCTCTGTATTCTCTTGCATTCCACAAAGCATTTGATGT
>Ga0209647_1002395_pt1 | contig 15239 bp, 12 predicted proteins | sample GraSoi_2013_60cm_FD_185827 | JGI IMG/M metagenome (GOLD analysis project Ga0209647, IMG submission 185827) | Grasslands soil microbial communities from the Angelo Coastal Reserve, California, USA - Sample 9_17_2013_60cm (SPAdes) (version 2) | ecosystem: Environmental > Terrestrial > Soil >...
TATTTCTTCCTGTAACATCTCTGTTCTTCGCAACGCTTCCAGATCCGGATACAGGCGGCTCACATCCCCATTGCGGTCATTCATAAACCAATCCAGTGACATGGTTGCACCTACAATAACGTTTCCCATAGCACCTCCATAGCATGAGTGAATGTTTCTACGCCACCAATTTACTCGCTTCCACTGAAAAAAACTTCTCCGATCTTGCTCTTTCCCCGCACGTGTCTGTAAATTTTTTTTTAATTAAGCGTCTCTCGTGCCATTATGGGAACTGCAGAAGCCCGATGATGTTCCCATCTGCGTCTTTGACAGAGGCAATCAGCTTCCCCCAACCGACATCCGTGACCTCTTGCTGTGTGTGCGCCAGCGTCTACCAATGCTTGCAGACTCTGCCGAATGTCGCTCACGTGGAAGTAGCCGACAGGTCCCGTCGTGCCTTGGGGGTGGCCATGAGGATCTAACCCTATTTCCTGGTCTCCCACCCGAAAGCCAACATAATACGCCTCATCCCCATAAGGCTCTACGCCCAAAAGCGTGCGGTAGAGCGTCTTCGCTTGAGCTAGGTCTTTGACGGGATAGATGACTGTTCTGATACCTTGATTCATGAAGAACTCCTTTTACCTGCTGAACATCCAGGTTTTGATCGAGACGTTGCCGCCCACCCGGCGCTTCCACGAGAGTCGGTCTCCCTGTCACATCGGGTGGGTTTTGCTCGTCATTCCTACGACGAACCGAAACGAGGGAATGTGACCGATGGACGAACACGAATGGCTGGCGAAGCAATTTGAGGCCGAGCGGACCCACCTGCGGGCGGTGGCCTACCGGATGCTCGACTCCCTGAGCGAGGCAGACGACGCCGTGCAGGTACAGAAATACAGCTAGGGCCACCAAGTTGATCGGGATGCCTACCCCGCCGACAAGCGCGTAGCGCACGAGATGTAAGCGAAAGAGTCGTCGCAAATATTTGAGCATGCGATGTCCCTCCCCCCAATTTCTCAGGATTCTAGCGCTGATTCCGTCTCCCGCAAAGGTGTGAGTTTAACAGGGCGGAGATTGCGAGCCAGTGATTGCCCGCTATTCAACGCTGGTAGCGGAGTGAGAGGGAGTATAGGCGCATAGGAAGAAGAGGGGGGAGTTTCTACCAAAGAAAAGGATATCGGCTCTTCCACTTGCCAATGTTTCTGCGTTGCCTCAAGAGGAATATCAACAGATCGGAGCGTTGTGGTTTGCCGGCGCGGAACCCTACCCTCGCTGAGGCGGGTTCTCAAAACAAAGGCAAACGCCTCGAAGACAATTTTACGCGACATTTTGGATGTGCCAAGCCGCCTATCCATAAAAGTGATCGGCGTCTCTACAATCTGAAAGCCCTTTGTTAGTGCGCGATACGTTAACTCGATCTGAAAGGCATATCCTCGCGATTGGATTGTATCTAGATCAATGCTCTGTAGGACTTCACGGCGATAGCAGCGAAATCCGGCGGTGCAATCGCGAACAGGGATGCCCAGCAGAAAACGAGCGAAGATATTCCCGCTGCCGCTAATCAGGCGGCGGATATACGACCAGTTAGGGGTGCTTCCACCGGGAATGTATCTTGAGCCGATTACAAGGTCTGCGTGTTCTATGGCTTTGAGAAAGTCGGGCAAATAACGAGGGTCATGCGAGAAATCGGCATCCATCTCGAAGGCGGCATCATAGCCGTTATGTATTGCATATTTAAAACCAGCAATATATGCGGTGCCCAGGCCGAGTTTTCCCGGACGATGTAGCACGTACACGTGCGGATTCCGTTGCCCCATCTCTTCAGCTAGTTTCCCTGTTCCATCCGGCGAATTGTCATCGACGATCAGGACGTCGGCTTCTGGATCATACGAAAAAATTTCTTTGAGGAGCAAAGGGAGGTTCTCAAGCTCGTTGTAGGTGGGAATGATGATTAACCTCTTCAAGGGATATTTCCTTCGAGATGCGCAGGCATGGTTCTGTGCTGCTTTGTCACCTGGTCTAGACTTGCCCAGCGCGTAGGTAATACTGGTATCAAGATCATAGAAAAGTTTTAAGGCTGGCAGTCTCTCCGTCTCATAATCAGCAAGAGATCGCGCCTCCCCTGCGAATCTATGCTGGAAGAAGACCCAGAGCCGCATCCCGAAGAAGGAAACGGACATTGTGCCAATGATCGCGCCAAGTTTCAAGACATTCGCTCCAATAAGACTGCTGCGCATAATGCCGGGGAAGGCCCTACCGAGCAGCCACATGAGCGTATCATTCATAAGCGTGGTACCACCGGCTACCACGATGAAGCGGTAGATCTCCCGGAACGTGATGGGGGTTTGTTGTCGGAATGTCCAGTACTTGTTCCAGAAAAAGCTGTTGGTCGAGGCTAACAGCACTGCTAGCGAATTATACCCAAGGATTTTCCAGATATTGGTGGTTGAATAGAGCCAAAGCAGCAGATTTAGAACTCCAAAGTCAATCATAGCATTCGACGTGCCAACAATGCAGAAACGTAGAAATTGCTGGATATCGGTTTTCTTCACCTTCATCAGCCCCTTCCCTCTCTCCCTCTGTTGATGCGTCCCAGGTGCATCGACCATCTGGTTCGGTGACGCCCATTGCACGAGACTGTCATCTCGTTGGCAGTGTGGCTTTTGGCCTGTGCGCTTCTCTCTCAAATCATCCAGGTCTGCCAGGAGCGGTTGTATTGTTCCGTACCGCATCTCCAGCTCAGCAGTCTCTCCCTGGCCATTGCGCGTCATCTGTTGTGTCATATCATCTCCATGCTGTTTGTGATCCTATCAAGCAGAGCTGAGTAGTACCATCGTGGCGAAGCACGCTTCATGTGTCTACCTCGCGGATTTCTACAGGCCACCCACCTGTATCAAAGCGGGCAATCGGCGTGGAATGCGCTATTGCCTCCCCCACCAGCGTCATATTCGTTGCCCTGGCATCATAGAGCATCTGGATCGTGGTCACAACATAGTCAACAGTGCGCCAATTGTCGTGAAACACTTTGTCTCGGATAGCCGGGTCGTCCTGCACTTTCCAGTAGTAGTGAGCCGAGGTGTAGCCATGATCGTACAGGTCGGTCCACATGGACTCATCGATAATCATACGGCTGCTCCGTGGCAGATTCTTCTCGATCCACTGGGTCGCCTGATTCTGAGCGTCGGCTTGCGAACCATTCCAGAGGATGAAGGCGTTGCGATCGAAGCCGAGATCGGGGCTGGTATACGCGACAAAAAGACTGAGGACGCAGAGGCCCACCGTCACCAGCTCTACCACGCGAGCCATCGTGATGCCAGGAAGGCCCGCGAGCAAGGATCTCAGCCCCTTGACCGCGAAGCCAAGCGCCAGCCCAACGTTGAGCGCAAGCAGCGGCAGCAGGGGCACCAGGTAAAAGCCGATGATTTCGCCACCACGCCCCAGGAAGGCATACAGCGACAGTGTCGCGAGCCCCATGATGCCCATCAGCCGCTGCGTTTTCATGACGAGTACTGAGAAGATGGCGCAGAGACTGCCCCCGACGACCAACACGGGGTCATCCCGTGCCCATAGCTTTGCGAGCTGCCAGAAGCCACTGTGGAGATCGAGCAGACCGCCATCTTTGCCACGCGAGGCCTGGAACTGCAGCGTACCGAGCAAGCTGACGTGCGGAGCGGTTCCCCCTAGCAGCGTCCCGGTGGGGAACAGTTCTCCCTTCAAGATTGCCATGAGCACGTACAGCGAGACGATCGAACTCACCAATGCTACCCACCCAATCGTAGCAAACCAGCGATGTGACCGGTCCGCGCGATAGAACACAAGGTATGCTAAAACAGGAACCAGAAAGATCGTCACTTCTTTGGAGAGAATCGAGATGCCGAGCGCCACTGCGCTCAACCAGACGCGCCTGAGCGAAAGGCTTCGCGAGACCAGTAGTAGGATGCTGAGCAGCATCCAGAACGTCGTAATATTGTCGAGTAGGACGCGCCGGTGGAAGTAGATGCCATAGGGAGAGAGCGCGAAGAGGAGCGAAGCGAGCACTGCCACGGTGACACTGCCCGAGATACGACGTGCGATACAGTAGAGCATGAAGGTGGAGCCTAGCTGCATAAGGAGCATGAGGACACGCCCAGAGTCGATAGCCGGGCCAAAGGCATGCACCCCACCGGTGACCATAGTCCAGGCAGCAAGCTGAATCCAGCCGAGGGGCGCATGATCATACCAGTAGGTATAGTAAGCAAGCTGTCCTTCATGCACCACCGCCCATGCTTGCGACATATAGGTTCCCTCGTCATCCTCGTAGTAGGGGAAGTGGAACATGTTGAAGCCGTGGGCGAGCGCCGCGACGAGTAAGACTGCCAGGATCAGGAGCACCTCCCATCGCAGGAGAGCATTATCGCGCTGCTTAGGAGTCGAGAGCTTGACAGTGAGGCCGTAGTCCGGCAGAGGCAGAATGGCGCGTGCTGCGCTTAGCAGCCCTGCTGAAGATTTGAACAGCTGCGGGAGCTGGATCGCCGGGCGAATGTGCTCCTCCACGAGAGGCGGTGGTGTCAGAGGCACCTGCGGAAGAGGCGTTTCAGGAAGAGAAAGGTTCGAGCGCTTAAAAAGTACAGGGAGAGGCGTTGTTGGGATAGCGGGAGGTGTTTCTGCGATAGATGCCCCCTCTATCATCAGCCCTGGAGTTTTGAAAAGGGGAGAAGGAGCAGAAAGAGGGAGTGTTGGTTCCTCTCTGACAGGCTCTGGATTGCTGATGGATAAGGTTGAAGGAGAGGCGGCGCCAGAGCGGGGTGGTAACAGCAATGTGATGCGGAGAGCGAGGGATAAGCGATCGATGGGAGGGTGCACTCCCTCCGCGAAAGAAACTTCCCCCGCTGACCACGTAAGGGGCTCCTGTAGGATTTCAATGGCTTCTTGCCTCATCCAGGAGTACAGCCATTCATGACTCAGCAGTCCTAGCTCCGCAAGTGCTAGCGCCACTTGTACTTCACTGCGATAGGCGCGGGTAGGGTATATCGTACTCATTACGGCCTCTACCTCTTGCAGAGTGTGCAGGGAAATGACTCCAGCGCGTAAAAGCCGCCTCTCTAAGGGGACGTATCCCTGCTGAGGTGCAACACATATCATCTGCCCCTGCTGAACATATATGCTCACCCTCCGCTCACCTCGCGCGACCGTCAGTAATCCAGTTTTCCCGTGCCTTTCGAGGTGCTGCAAGATCTGTGACAGCTGGAGTGGTGCTAGCGTTCCTGCAAAGATCACGATGCACCACTCATCTGGTCACGGCGCCTGGCGAATGCTATCGATTTTACCCTTTCACATCGATATATAGACAATGGTAGATATATATGTTGACTGCGGGCAATTTCCATGCTCATACAGAAGGCTTGTCCTTTCTATCGACTGAGGCTGGAGGTCCTCTTCCACCTGACAGGTGGGAGAGGTTCGTACTGCCGGTGCGCACCAAGGTGAGTCGTTTTCTCCCAATTATTCTGACCGCGCAGTTCGCGATAGACTGCGCGAACTGCACTGATCCCCAGGAGCCACTGGAAAGGGAGGAAGATGATCGTCATGAGCACGAGCCTGAAGAAAGAAAACCTGAGACGGTATGCTTTCGTGAACAGAAATGCACCCACAGCAGTGGCCAGGAACTGGAGCAGCAGGGCGTAGAGTGGAAGGAAGGTCACCATGGTCACGAGGAGATTCTCCTTGAGCCACAGAGCCTCCATGATATTCACGGGCCAGAGGAGTAAGACAACGGCTTGATAGAGTGGATAAGAGAAGGTGCAGAAAGCCAGGAGCCGTTGCCCGAAGTGAGGGAGAGCCCGCCAGGTGCCTTTGCGCAGAATCTGCAAAAAGCCTTGATGCCATCTCGTACGCTGGCGAATGAAGGAAGCGTTACTCTCCGGCGTCTCTTCACGTGTGACGTGCTGCGCATCATAGATCACGCGGATGGGTTCGCCCAGCACGCTCAGACGCAAACCGATGTCGGCATCTTCGGTCAGGCAGCGTTCATCCCAGCCACCAACCCGGGCGATCAAATCTCTCCGCATAAAGACCGTGTTGCCACCGAGGGGGATCATGCCTGCCCTTGCGAAAAAATGGAGTCCGCTTTTAAACCAGAAGAAGTACTCCAGGCAGTTGTTGATGCCGAACCAGTGATCGGCGAAGTTCATGAGTTGGACGCCAGCCTGGATGATCCCCACTCCCTCTTTGATCATAACCGTGTTGACCATGTTGAAGATATCTGGGTCGATATCATCCTCGGCATCAAAAATAGTGACGATCTGATTTGAGGTCCGCTGGAAACCAACGTTGAGCCCGTGCGGCTTATTAATCGGTGGCGAAGAGAACACCTCGAGGTGTATTCGACGTGAATCAAGGTCTCGAATAGCCCGCCGAGCTTCAGCAATTGTGCCTGTATCATCTGCATGGCAAACCACCACGACCTCCAGGAGGGGGGGTGGATAGTGCGCTCTCCACAGACGTTTGATGGTTTCATAAATGACTGCTTCTTCGTGGCGCGCTGGCAGCAACACAGAAAAGGAGAGGCGGGGAGATAAATATGAGGCAGGAGCGCTGCTGGAGTATAGCCTCTCGGGGTATTCCCAGGAGTAGAGCATGAGGTACAGGGAAAGGGCCGACTGCACCAGCAGGATAAGAGAGATCATTAACACAACAGGAGTAGTCCCATCCATTTTACATCAACTCCCAAAACCACTTGCAAAGAAGAACATCCCATTGAAGATTCGACTTCCCAACAACATCAGCTTCTTCCTCCCATCCAAAATCAAATAAGCGTAGACGAAATAATTTATATAACTTTCATCTTTACAAGCATAGTAGTTATTCTATCGCCAATACAAACTTCATTGTTCTCTGGATTGAAATTATATTGGTCTAACGCTTCATCCACCATGATGATAAGGTTCTAATCTGGTTTAGATTTGCACGTTACCAGATGCAAATCTAAACCAGCCTCCCTTCCCTTAAGTCTCCAAACTGGTAACCCACAAAGTGTAAGTTTTGTCTGGCGACTCGGTTTCCCGGAACTGAGCAGCTAAAGTAGACATGGCTGCGACCTCCGTCCCCCTCGTAGAGGATTGTGATGGTTTTGTGATGAGAAAAATCGAAACTACGGGTCAAGACGGGATTTTGGGGGGGAAAAATGTCGGACCCCTATAAAAGCATTGCCTGCGGCAAACAGATAGACGAGGCTGGCACTAACTACTACGAGACCTGCTAGCAAGAGGAGGAAACTATTTCTCTGAATGAAGAAAGATCTCATGCCCAAAACTCCTTAGAGTGCGACGGAATCAAGAGATTGTCGGGGCAAAAATTTTGTGTAAGGTCGAAATCCTCCATTGCCGCTACTAGCTCTCTCCCTCCATGTAGCACAGACGCCAACGCTCATTCTGCTATGATTTGCGTTCTTTTTTTGAGAAGTTGATGGATGGTGCCGGATGAAATGCTCTTCACGGAGGCAGGTTGAACCGCTTTGTTCGCCAGCAATCGTACCATCCGGTGATTATGCCATCGAAGCAGGCCTTGCAGTGCCAAACTCACCATAAAACAATTTCCATTGAAAGATTACTATTTTGCTTCCAATAGAACAATATAGATATGGTTGCGATTCAGTTAAGATATTGCATTAATGTAATGCAATATCTTAACGTGCATGTGTGAATTGTTGAGTATAGATATCACGTTTGGGATGGGCGCACATCAGTCTGACAGGAGACTACACCTGGAGCTTCACACCCAAAAACACATGTCTCTAGCTTACAGAATTCCAGCCTCGCCCTCTTGACGAAGAGCTTATACCCTTTCAGGAAAGAGATGATATGTTCATAATGAGCACGTTGGCTTGCCAGCATGTAACACAGCACAATAACATATCATTCTCACGCGGAAAGAGTATAAGAATCTGCAACGGCCACAGAAGACTACTGGATAAACAAAGCCGAAATGGAATAGCTATGGTAACAGGATTTTGATCGTTATTCGTAAGCAAATCGAGGCGCGTTAATCATGACCAGGACTTTGCTTGTCCGTAATAAGCAATCACAACACTCGCTGCCGGGTATAGCACATAAACAAACGAGCAGCGTCAAAAAAATACGGTGCAAACGCGCCACAGTTGCACCATATACTCGGAGGAATAGCCCTGGCAACAGGTTGTCAACCCAATGGACACAAGCGACACAAGCGATACAAATGTTACAAAAATGCTGCTTCTCAGCCTCTGCTATAAGCTTTTTAATCTGGCGTACCAGGCTAGACCACGTTACTTCACGTGCAGTAATAGGTGAATTATCTGGCGGGGGGATTAAAATGCCTGCACTGTTATGTTCTTATAGGGTGGGCACTTTGAATTTGAGTACAGAGCAATAGAACGTTCCTAGAGGTTAGCTATCCAATGAGTATTGATATCACAACTTCGCCACCGATCTCACAAAATGGCAAGGCGCCGGTTGCAACGCATACCGTTTACCTGGCGCTTGGTTCCAACATGGGAGATCGTCGGGGTAACCTGGCTGCCGCGTTGCAGCGTCTACGGGATGTGATGGAGATTTCGACCATCTCGTCCATCTACGAAACAGAGCCAGTTGGCTATCTTGACCAACCACGCTTCTTGAATGCCGTTTGTAGCGGCAAGACCGCACTCTCTGCGGATAAACTGCTGAAATATGCCAAGGACGTTGAAGTGGCCATAGGCAGGCAATCGACCTTTCGTAATGGCCCACGTCCAATAGATATCGATATTGTCTTTTATGATGACCTGCATATTACGCAAGAGAATCTGATCGTACCCCACCCACGTGTGGCAGAACGGGCTTTTGTTCTGGTTCCGCTGGCGGAGATTGCGCCTGATGTGATCGATCCTGTGAGCGGGAAGACCGCACAGGAACTATTAAATGCTGTCTCACAAGAGGGTGTGCAGAGACTGGAGCCGGGTCTGCGCATCGCACTCGATCGAGACATCCAAAGTGGCCAACCTGCCGTGCATGTACGCCTTGGACGCACGGGCGTCGTTGGCATTACTAAGGCTATCCTGATTGGGGACAAAGAGGGACAGCAACAATGGTTCAATGCAGCATTTGACTTGTATGCCGGCCTGGATGCGAGCCACGCTGGAGTACACATGTCTCGTTTCAGCGATGCCCTGGATGAGGTTATGGAGGATATCGGTAACAATGCGTGGCCTAACATCGAGGTGCTTGCCGAGTACATAGCCAGAACCATTATTGAGAAGCAGGAAGCACTCAGGGCCGAAGTGCATATTCGCACCGCCTATCCGCTCCAGAGGTGGACACCGATCTCGGGTCGCCCAACCCAGGAGGTTTACGGTTTGCTCGCCCAGGCCGTCGCCACAAAAGAGTATTCAAGGCGCCTGGTGGGAGTGGAAGTCGAGGGCATGGTCGCCTGTCCATGTGCACAAGACATGGTTCATTCGTTTGCGCGCGTGCGTTTGCAGGAAGAAGGCTTTCCAGAAGATGTGATTGAGAAGATGCTGGATGTCACGCCGCTGGCAACACATAACCAGCGCGGGCGAGCGACGCTCATGATTGGCACAGATCAGAATCTGGACGCCAGGGACCTGATCGATCTTGCCGAAAGCGCCATGAGTTCTGAAAATTATGGCTTGCTTAAGCGCCCCGATGAACTGTATATCGTCAATAAAGCGCATGCCAACCCTCGTTTTGTCGAAGACGTAGCGCGCGAAATTCTACGGGCCGTGATTGAGAAGTACACGGCTTTGTCCGACGAGGCTTTTGTGTGGGTATGCCAGCGCAACGAGGAAACGATCCACAAATATGATGTGGAGGCCGAGGGCTGGGGGACATTTGGCGAACTACGTTCAGAAATTTTGAGAAATGCGAGCATCGAGCGTCATACTACTAGAGAAGAGTGGTTAGGTCTTACAGGCCCGGCGGGAAAGTAGCTCGGCGCTCTTGCTGGTGTCAGGTCGCGAAGAATCAGATTACCAATTTATCCTATTAACAAGCCTACTTAACCATGCTATAATGCGGGTACGATGATCTCTATTAAGAGTGTGGTTATTGTACCGCCTAGAATGTGTGTGAACACAAGGAGCGTTTGTGGAAGGAGTTTTGCTAGACTCTGGTCAGTTGGCGAGGGCAGCAGTAGATATCGCATCTGACAAAAAAGCCTCGGATGTCATTCTATTAGATATACGAGATGTGACTACCATCGCGGATTACTTTGTGATCTGCAGCGGTAATAGTCACCGTCAGATTCAGGCCATTGCTGATGCCATTGAAGAACAATTAGAGGAACAAGGCGCTAAACTGCTTCATCGAGAGGGTGTTGCTGAAGCCGGCTGGATACTACTGGACTTCGGAGATGTCATCGTGCATGTCTTCGGGTCAAAGGAACGGGAATACTACCGCCTGGAACGCCTCTGGAGCGAAGCAAAGACAGTAGTATACTTACAATAACTCTACTATTCAGACAAGGTGATCAATGATGACATTTTTTCGTAATCGTATGTTTCTCGAAGGCATTGCGCTTGGTGGCATTTGCGGCGTAATCATTGGTTCAATTATAGCCTTTACCCTGGGTGAAAATAGTGTTGAGGCCCTGCGCCGGGTCATTAATGAGCGCATTCCTGGGCGTCGCAAAGTACCTTTTGAATACTTATCCCAGTGAAAAGCAACACGAAGGTATAGGTTCTGATGGATGCACGTGTGCGGGTAGGCTTAGCATCAGCGTTACTTACGATAACGCTTTTTTTGATTGCTGCTGCCCCGTACACCTCTCCCGCAAGCACACAACATGGATGCGCCTCACCGATCCCTCCACCTGTAGCAGGCTCTCTCGTACCCGCGCCTGCAGCTCCTGGCAGCGTGCTGATTAACGAAGTGCTCTCGCTGCCCGGTTCACGCTGGAATTGCTCAGAAACAAACAAAACCTTCTCTCTAAACAGCGACTCCTGGGTAGAGCTCTACAACCCTCACAATCAGCCCTATAATCTTTACGCGGTGCACGCCAGCTTTGACAACGCCTCAAGCTCCAAACCTCAGTACGACTTTCCCCCTGGGGCCGCAATCGCTCCACACGGTTACCTTGTGCTTTTCCCTGACACCTACTCGGAAACGCTGCTAGCTGGAGCAGTTCTGCGATTGGTGATTGCAGGCGTAACGATTGACCAGGTAACTCTGCCAGCGATCCCTGTCGATCACTCATATGCTCGCATCCCTGATGGCAGCAATACCTGGCAGATAACCAATACTCCTACTATTGATGCAAGCAATATGCCTTCACAGGAAAGCCCTACTCCAGCCTCGTCATCTCCTAATCAAGGATCCGGCAGCGGAGTTTCCGGTAATAACGGTAATAGTAGTTCGACGCCGGTACTTGTTACCGGGACGCAGCCCGCCTGGAGCATCCTTCAACTACCCGCTCCACCTCCCGCCGCCACTCCTGCGATAAGCTCAACACCGGAATCCTCCGCTCTATTGCCAACGCCTGTAACTGAAGACTCCCCCGGCTGAAGCGCGGGGAGTTCTGGGCGGTCCTTCCACGCTTCCAACCTGCCCTGCGTGAACAGGAAGGCTGGCTCTGGTGTGGGTTCGCCCAGACTTTGAGGCCGACGGGCTCTGGCACGGGGCACACCCATGCTTCGGGGCAAGCACTGCCCCTCATTCGCCCGTTGGAGTACCCGTGCATGCGCGGCCTGCAAGCGCGCCTCCGCACTTTCCCAGGGAATGACAGCCTGAGCACATGACGGGATCAGATGGTCTGTTGAGAGCGTGGAGGCCAGAAACGCCGTATAGAGGTCTCGCTGCGCGGGACCTACTCCACAGGGACAGTGATGCCAGCGCTGGGAGAGCGGCTTTTTGACGTGCCGTCCGCAGCCGTGACAGAACTGCGAGAGTTTGGCTTGCCGCGGGGGAACTTCGATCAGGGTGCCGCCCGTGCTTGCAACGGTGCGTCTGAGCATCTCTACAAACATCCCTGGTGCGCGCAGTGCCACGCTTTTGCCACGCTTTATATGAAAGCTTTTCGAGAATCACGGTGTTGCCCACGGCCACGATCTGGTGGGCCATACGCCCATGCAGACTCTTGCGATGGGCTGCCAGCTTGCGCTCTCTGGTCGCCTTGCGCCTGCGCGTGCGCTCATAGCTCTTGCTCGTCTTCCATTTCAGCCGCTTCTTCCCCTGCTTCTTGATGCGCCCTTTGGCATCGTAGTTGTCGGGATTGGCAGCACGCCTCTGCCGCTCCATCCGGCGTTGCAGCCGACGGATGGCTTGGGCGTTAGGGGCGAGTTCCTCACAGAACACGGCAAGACTGGCTTCCGCTTCTCGCGGAACGAGGGCGATCGTCGAGGGGCCCAGGTCCGCTCCGATGGTATCGCTACCCACGGCGTGCTTCTGCTTGCGATGTGGGACCCCCTCACAGGCCAGTTGCACAAAGTAGCGGTATCCCTGGCAATCGGCCCCTTGAGCACGAGGACTGGAAGCAGGACGCCGGATGAGACGGGCATATTTGATGTGGTGTCTGAGTCCATGGGCGACCACCTCATCGTCCCAATCGATCACGGCAGGCATCTGGTCATCCTTCCAGATCAGCCAGCCGCGATTGCCCTCCTCTGGAGGCTCGAGCACAAAGCGCAGGCCGGTATCGTTGCGCTTGTTCTCAATGCTGGAAAGACCTCGGCCACGACTGCGGAAGCGCACGCGACGGGCCTTACCCAGGCACACCCGGTTGAGGGCATGATAGGCGCGGGTGGCCAGGGTTTGGGCGAGCACGGCATCGAGATGCTCAGCAATCCAGGAGGTGCGCAGCCGCTTGGCGGCTTCGTGCAGGCCATACTCGCTAAACCCATACTGCTCACGCAACGCAGAGAAAGCAGCCCTCCGCTCCTGCTTCTGGGTGCGGGGGATGGCGCGGGCCGCCTGCCAGGCTGGATCGGCCTGCATACGGCGTAGCCGCTGCTGTCCTTCGGAAAGCACGGCATTGTAGAAGGCTCTTCCAGCCTCCAGATGCCCCCGAATGCGGGTGGCCTGCCCCTCATACACGACCAGGGGTAGTTCCAGCAAGAACGTGGGCGTTGTGCGCCGTGGTTCTTTTTCCGACTGCTCGCGCTTTGGCTTCTTCTTGCTCATAGCAGTTGCAGTATACTCCTTCTGCGTTTCGAACGCAAGTTCTATCCCACCTCCCTTCCGCCTTGAAAGGAACGGCGCTTCATCCCCCGGATCAATCGCGGGGGCTTTCGCGCTCGGCTGGCTCTAATGGAGCTGATTTGCCCCGGCGCGTACTACTGACGGTACTGGCTACCGGGCTGGCCTTGACGTGGTATCAACCGTTGCCCAAATCTGAAGACAGAGATGGACAAAAGCTGTTTCTGCCGCCCTCAAGCCGTCCGGCACGCCAGCGTTCCCGCCACATTCCGGCGTGTTATAGCTTGAGGTACTGTCCGCGAGCGCATGTGGGTTGGAACGTGCCCCCGCCAGACCAACAGTAGCCCACCACTTTGACGTGTTCGCTCATTTGCGAACGGGCCTGGGCTGGATCATCGGGATTGCCCTCCCCAACCTTCTCCCGCCCGACCTGTAGCCGGACAGGGCGTTCAGCCGTGATTACGGTGTTCGCGGCTGCCAGTGAAATTCACGGAAGAAGCTGTGATGCACATTGCAGGACGCATTGAAGTCGGCATGGCACTCGTAGTGACAAACGGGGCAGAAAAAGAGCTTGCCCCCACGGCCCTTGACCCGTTGGCCTGCTTGGTACGTGAACCTCACGCCTTTGCCGCCACAACGCGCACAATACTGTGAAGTCCCATGCGGATTGACTTCCACGCTCACCACACCTTTCGCATACGCCTTTTCTTTCGCGAGTTGGTTGATTTTGCCTTTGAGTTGATTGGCTTGTTTGCGATTGCGCCGCCTGGATTTGCTGCCGCCTGCTGCTTTGATCGTGCGCAAGCGCTCAAAGAGCAGCACACACCCAGGATACTGCTCGCACACCTCGACAATCGCTCGTGCTGTTTCGTGAGCAGCATCGGTGTTCTGCCGGCGAATATGCCGCCAGAGCTGCTGGTTGCTTCGTTCACCCTTGACGGCCTGGCCGGATTGCCATTGCTTTTTGGCAATGCGCCCCAGATGCCGAAAGCGTGCCTGATCGAGTCCCTGATCCGAGACAAAGCGCGTCTGGATGATCGTTCCATGCTGTCTGACCGTGATCACCGCAAGCTGCTTGACATTCAGATCGACAGCGACCGTGACCAGATCAGGATCACGCTTGCTTTCCACGATCTTGCGGGCTTTGATCGTCTTGCTTTGCAAGCAATGAATAGCAGCCGACTGCTTGCCCAGGACCAGTTGCGGACTTTCCTGCTCCCATCCTTCTTCGGCGCGACGCTGCTCAAAATAGCGGTTGTAGCGGGTGGGATACTGAACCCACGCCCATGTGGAGCCGGTATACACCTTGAGTCGGACAAAGCTCTTTCGTAAATCCAACTCATCCAGATCCAGCGTGTAGGTTCCTGCATAGAGGGTTGGGTGATTGGAAGCAGTTGGGATGCCCGGTTTCCCCTGCTTCTTCCCGGAATGCTGCCATTTCCGGAGCGTGGTGAGATAGCCTCGGGCTTTGCCAATCACATCCTTGATGACCGAGCGGCGATAGCGATTCGGGAAATCGGGAAATGCCTGGCTGAAGTTCCACTCCGGGAGCGGATCTGGATGCTCAGCCGTTGTAACTGTGTGAAACTCAGCCCAGGTCAGCAACTTGTCAGCAGAAATCAGCCGTTCACTCACTTCTCCGGTCTTTTTGGAAAGCACCTCGACCCGCTCCATCAGCTTCTCAGGATGTGCCAGAAAAAAGTCCAGATAGAACTGGCGGGCCGCATCGAGGATCTTCGACGTTTCTTCGAGATGGCTTCGTTTGCCTGCATTCGCTCCTCCCTGATCTCGTGCGGAGAGATCAAGCAGGAGTTTGGTTGTTCTCGCCGTCTGTCCCATCTGCCTCTTCTGCTTTCAAACAGTCCTTGAGCGCATTGGCCACACAGGACCGAACTTTTTTCGCTCGACTTCCATCCACCCGACCAGCAAAGACGGTGACCATGCTGAGCAAATCGGCGACTAGCTCTTCGGTTGGGGGTTGCGCTCTGGGCGGTTCGATCACTTCCAGACGAACCTGTTTCCAGCGAAAAGCCTCTACCAGATAGCCAAAACCAAGGCGCACCAGACGATCAGGATCTTCGATCAGGACCACATCGATCTCTTGCTGATCGATGAGAG
>Ga0209647_1002397_pt1 | contig 15234 bp, 13 predicted proteins | sample GraSoi_2013_60cm_FD_185827 | JGI IMG/M metagenome (GOLD analysis project Ga0209647, IMG submission 185827) | Grasslands soil microbial communities from the Angelo Coastal Reserve, California, USA - Sample 9_17_2013_60cm (SPAdes) (version 2) | ecosystem: Environmental > Terrestrial > Soil >...
CTCGCGGTGCGCTACGCATGACTCGGGGCCAGTCTGGTTTGCTATTCCTTCACTGTTCGGGACTTTCACCTTCTCCCTTTGTCGGTTTTCTCGGCGCACCACTCTTTACTCTTTGTCGATCTCCCGGGCCGACTAGCGTACGAACCAAGAAGGATCCCCGGGCCCCGTCGTTTGAGCCATCGACCGCTCTCCCAACGAAAGGCCAGACGAACGCTCCCGCGGTGATTAGTCACAGTGTCCGGACTATGTTTATCAGTTCGTCGATTTTGCGGAAGATGGAGGCGAACTCAGGTTGTGCTCCATACTGAGTCCTGCAAAAAAGGTCAGGACCAATTCCGCAAGGGAGTCCGAATTCAGCTTAAATCGGCACTGTCACTCGTGCTTGAGGAACGTCACGAGCGCCGGGATCACCTGGTCGGGAGCTTCCTCCATCAACCAATGACCGGAACCCTGCACCACGGTGCCGGACACATTGGTCGCCACCAGATTCACCTGGTCGATAAGGAACGTGCCGGATGCTTTCTCACCCGTCAGGACCAGAAATGGCATGTTCAGCTTCGTTGTCGACAGCCCCGCAAAGTCCTTCGCATCCTGTTCGAAATTTTTGAAGTACTCGAACCCTGCCCTCATGCCGTCGTCGCGCGCATAGGCTGCGGTGTAAAACTGGCGGGCCGCTTCGGGCACCGACTTGGTCCTGTCAGCGGCGAAATCGTTCCAGAAATGTTCGAAATAGATACGTTCCCGCCCCTTGACCAGCGCCAAGGGCGTTTCACCGTAGAAGTGGAAATGCCAGAGGTCCCGCATCAGCCAGACACTCTTCCAATCACCGATACCCGGCAGGAACGCATCCATCAGAACGACCTTGCTGACCTCAGCAGGATACTGGGCCGCATAGGCATAGGCCACCATCAAACCGATGTCGTGCCCGACGATGCTCACCTCACTAAAGTCAAGCTGGCGCACAAGTTCCCGAATGTCCTTTGCCATGCTCTTCTTGTCGTACCCGCCCTGCGGACGCTCCGAGTTACCGGCACCGCGCAAATCGGGGGCGATCACAGTACAGTTTTTAGCGAGCACCGGTAGCAGTGGCAGCCACATATGGCTTGTTTGGGTGTAGCCGTGCAGCAGGACGACCACCGGTCCCTGCCCTCCGATTTTATAGTTGATCCTCATCCCGTTCACCGTGGCGCTCTTTTCTGTGAAGCCCGTCGGAAGTTGTTCGGTCTGGGCCGTCACGGCTGGCGGATTGACTTGGGCAGCCTCCTGAGCGAGAGCGGGCAAGCTGACGAGTCCCGTCGCAAAGGCCAGCAGCGACAGGACGGCCCGCCGTTCGATAAGTGAGGGCGTCATCTTCTTCAATAATGGTTTCATTTTTCGGTTCTCTGTTGTGAGTTGCAGTTTTACTTTCTTTCTAGACTTTGTAGTCTGGAATAAGCAAAAAATTAGTCGAGTGTTGACAAAGCGAGTTTTGCGACCTGTTCGAGCGCTTTACGGTTCGAATGGAGCTTGGCCATCGCCCGCATGCCCTGAATCGTTGCCACGAAAAACCGCGCCAGCGCCACCGGATCCTGCCTGTCTGAGACTTCACCGCTGGCCTGGGCGCGCCGCAGCGCGTCAGTAAAAATCGCCTCGGTCTTTAATTGATTGTCCAGCAAAAACTCAGCGATGACTTTATCTTTTGCATCGCGCTCCATATTCGCGCTGAGCAGTAGGCAGCCCCGTTCGTGTTCTTCCTGTGATTCGCGGCTGATACCGAGCAGAAGTTTGGCAAAGCCGTCTTTGACCGGTCGACCCGAAGCAAACAGACGGCGCAGTCTCGCATGATCGTTGTCGCGGTATTGCCTCAACGCCTTGAGGTACAGGGCCCGCTTGTCGCCAAACGTGTCGTAAAGGCTTTGCTTGGCAATCCCCATTTCGCGCATCAAGGCGCCCAGCGACGTATGCTCGTAGCCAAAACGCCAGAACACGTTCATTGCCGTGTCCAATGCTTTCCGCGGTTCAAATTCTTTTGTCCTGGCGATATTAGACCATAGAGTCTAGAATCCGTGCAGTCAACAAATTTGCGTTTGTCGCGATGATTTCGCCGGCACGCATGGGCTGGGCATGGAGGGCGTAAAGGGCTACGAGCATACAGAGCGAAGCCGATGAGTACCTCGCATATTGAAGAGCAAGGCGAGCCAATCCATTACTTGATTAAGATGCAGATCGGCGCAACACATCACCAAGGCTAAACCAACGATAAAGGCGAATTTGGCTAGCATGGGAGACGTTGATCCGAAATCCGTGGAAATGCGCGTCAGCGGGTTCGGTCTCGTGCCGGCAGTCTATGACCCAAAGACCAAGTCAGTGACGTACGTATTTACTCAAAAATTGCTACCGAAGAAAACACAATATTTAGTGTGGCAGCTTTTCGGTAACCGTCTCGTGATGCACAGGGTTGACGGCCCTGACGGTGTTTTCGCCAAGCGAAGTTAGTTAGGATCGAGCGGCCCAGGCGTGGGTGTCAGTTCAGCAACCCGACTGACCAGAAGGTCGGCCAGACCAGGCAAGATAGCAGTGAGATAATCGCGGATAGGGATCTGCAAGCGACGGCAGGTTTCGACGATGGAGAGGATGGCTGCGATGCGCGGTCCGGCTTCCTGGCTGCGATGTGCAGGTACAACGTCGATCCCGGAAAATCACCCGTCGCTGATGACCGCGGTTAATCACATGATAGCAGCCGTTGAGTATTTCTAATCGCGCCACCCAACCCTTACCTGCACCCCTTGAGTCTGCGTGGTGTTACTAAGACGCCGCTTTTTGCTCTGCGTAAGGAAATCGCGGATCCAGCGACAAATGAGAATGAACTTACTAAGAGTCATTCAAACGCAAAAAGTACTTAAATACTGGGTCGCAACGTTTGTTACCGGCGCGTTCCTAGGAGTCGCCTTGCTCAGCAAGGCTGAAACACCGGACACCTTCACGAGACACCACCTGCCAATCCCTGGAGCTTACTTCGCAAAAAGGGAAAGCCAGAAATCGGTGACCGTTGCTACTAGCAAATCAGGAAAAGGTGTTGGAGACCAGAAGCAAGTAGCGTCTAAGATCGAAAAACACCGCACCCAGCCAGTTCGCTAGGCGAAAATGGACCTGTGAGAAAAGGCTTAACTGATTTTCGACGGCTCTGACCGACTACAAGATCTGATAGCTTGCGCTGGGGCTTGGTTCCATATTGGGCTAAGGATGAGAAAGTCGGCTTCAAAACAATCAATGCCCGGGCTGAGACAGTTGATAGCGCTCATTCATTTCGTAGCGCCTTCAAAAAACGGCGATGCCTGATTCCTGCAGACGGTTTCTATGAATGGAAGAAAATCATCGGAGGGAAGATTCCTTATTCGATTGGGATGAACGACGATTCACCGTTCGTTTTCGCGGGTCTATGGGAGGGTTCGCAGAACCCGGAAACTCAGGAATGGTTGCGGACCTGCACGATTATCACCGGCCAAACCAACGAGTTGGTCGCGGAAATACACACTCGAATGCCTGTTATTCTGCCGCCGGAGACCCACCAGCAATGGCTTTCAGGAGAGTCAGGAAAAGAAATCTTGCGACCGTTTCCTGCCAAAGAAATGACCGCAAGACCGATCTCCAAACGGATCAATAAACCAGAAAATAACGATCCCAGCGTACTCGAAGAGGGTGAGATGGAACAGGCTGGGCGCCTGATTTAGTTCCGCGCTGGCCGACGTATGACGAGGACTGTCTCATCTCCATGGTTATAGCACCACTTCGTTTGCTTGTGATCAAACGCTTATTAGCTTTGCCGTGTATTTTGTTCTGGGTTGTGGCTGGAAAAGCAGAATCTATCGATCAACGCAATTTCGCACTGGATACCTTTTCACCGACCCCGAACGACGTGCGAGTCGCAGAAAAACGTGTCCAAACCTATTGGAACAAGCACAAAGCTCAGTACGGAGCCAACACCCGGTACCTGGCGGTCGAGGCCGGTGCAATTTTATCTGGCGACGTGCTGGATCTCTGGCCAAAGCTGATTAATTCTGAGACGGCAACCGATTTCTTTGCGCATGGTGGAAGAAATACGTACTCCAATCTCAACCTCACCGGCATCCAGATCTACGACACCTCAAATAATCGATTTGTTCGCCCTGGCTTTGTGTCCGCAGATCTGCCTCGACGCAATCATTTAGCCCGCTGGGACGGTTACATTGCGCGATTCATCGGAACAGGATGGTCGTGGTGATAAGACGCTACAGGTTGCGGGTTACGGGCTTGCGGGTCACGAGTTCTGCGTTTTTGTCATCCCTCCACCCCAAGAAGGTTGTCTGTCGGAACTGCTCGTCTTCCGTCCATTCCGCTTAGGCTACTTCACAGACAAGCTTTGGCTCAACCCACTGGATTTTCTCTGGGATCTTGGGCGGATTCTCGACCGTTGGTTTGTCTGTAAAGAACGGCTTGAAGCGCTCGATCGCATCCGCCAATCCTTTCTCACTGAATCCGGTTCCCGAATGCCCGAAGTAGTGGAGCTTTCCGTTTCGATAGGCGCCCAGCAGCAACGCTCCAAAATGCTTGCGACTTCCTTTTCCTTCGGTGAAACCGCACGCGATGAATTCTTGCTGCGGGCGGGACTTAATCTTTAGCCAATCCGGGGAGCGCCGGGCGGGCTGATACGTGCTCTTCTTGCGTTTAGCGATAATGCCTTCCAGGCCCTTTTCCTTCGCTAATTGGAACAGATTGATTCCGCGCTTTTCGATGTAGCCGCTGACCTGGATTCCGTCCACCGGAGTAATGATCTGTTCCAATCGTTCGCGCCTTTGCACGATAGTCTTGCCGGTGAGGTCGCGGCCATCGCTCCAAAGGAGATTGAACAAATAGAAGCAGACCGGTGCGGTTGGCCGCTTTTGCCATTTTTGAAGCAATTGGAAGCGGGGGATTCCTTCCTCATCCAATGCGACGATCTCACCATCGAGAAATCGTTGAACGCAGATTCAGCTCTTCGACCGCGGCCGTGATGGTTGGGAAACTTCTGCTCCATCGCATGTATGTGTGTGTGCGCGTCGTTCAGCGCCTGGCGCGACGTCCGATGCCTTGGCGAGGCCCGCTGGCATATACCCGAGAGCGCTCATCACGTGATGAATGGCGGGAAGCGTATCAGCTTCAATATGACTACGGCCTTCCGACCGAACTAAGCTGTCTGCATCACCAGCACCGAAAAACGGTGGACGCTCATCAATATGGCTCCGAGATTTCTGTCGGAGTAGCAATCCCAACAACCGTATCAGGATAGACCACGCCACTTCAATATGACTCCGGCTTTTCAGCCGAAGTAAGGCGTCGAACTGGGAGTATTACTACCAAATACTGAAGGCTTCAATATGACTCCGGCCTTTCAGCCGAAGTAAGGAGGCAATTGCCTATCACTGTCGCTGTGCTGGTAGACGCTTCAATATGACTCCGGCCTTTCAGCCGAAGTAAGTCTATGCATTTCAGAACGGTGATGTGGGGCTCCAGACGCTTCAATATGACTCCGGCCTTTCAGCCGAAGTAAGTACAGGAGGACGTGCCGTCGCCCGAGGCGGACAACCCGCTTCAATATGACTCCGGCCTTTCAGCCGAAGTAAGTCGGGGAGTCTCCGGTTTCTTCCCGTCCACTGCATAGCTTCAATATGACTCCGGCCTTTCAGCCGAAGTAAGGCGGCAATTATTTGTGCCGCCAATAGCTGGGTATCAGTGCTTCAATATGACTCCGGCCTTTCAGCCGAAGTAAGTGCTCCAAACGTCCACCTTCGGCCCGGCAACGGTTGACGCTTCAATATGACTCCGGCCTTTCAGCCGAAGTAAGCCAGCTCGGTCGGAATACCATCGCGCACCATGTTCCAGCTTCAATATGACTCCGGCCTTTCAGCCGAAGTAAGCAGTACTGGATGATGCAACCCGTGCAGCCGCCATCGAGGTCGCTTCAATATGACTCCGGCCTTTCAGCCGAAGTAAGCCGAGCAAAAAACCGGTACTTGATAGTCGTTAGTGATGTCGCTTCAATATGACTCCGGCCTTTCAGCCGAAGTAAGGTTCTGGATATTGGTTGCCTCTTCCCAGGCCATTGGCGTGCTTCAATATGACTCCGGCCTTTCAGCCGAAGTAAGGATGACCAAACCTCGCTCGTTTCACGGCTGCTTTGATGGCTTCAATATGACTCCGGCCTTTCAGCCGAAGTAAGGCCGCCAACCCATACCATCACTCAAGCGGACATGCCAGCTTCAATATGACTCCGGCCTTTCAGCCGAAGTAAGAGTCTGCGCATAAGTGCAACATCTGCAACAACGCAGATGGTGCTTTGCGATTGGCTGTTATTTTGAGCGACAGCGATGGTCGGGTTTTCAACTTTGGAATGTCAAAGAACATTGGCAACTATCTCATCCGGATATTGTTGCCATTTTCGCGAGCGGTTCCGGTAAAAATGGAACTACCGTCGCGCTCGCGGGGTTTAATTAGGTAGATGGGCAGAACAATCCCATGCCACGGAACCGGCCGGATCCAATGACAATTGGACCAGGGATAGCTCTTTTGAAAGTGAGTCGGACGTGAACCCGTTCACGATGCCGGTATTCCTCTGGCACACGAAACTCTTTAGCTGGGATAGATCTGGTGGTGTACGGAATGTCGTCAAATTCGAAAGTGCGGATTAAGTCCAACGGGATGCCTGCTTCCTGAATTGCTTGCCAGAGGGCATCCGCGATCGCTTTCCGATGCCGCCTGGGTTTATAGCCCTTGGCTAAAATGACCGGAGTCATCGTGATGAAAGTGTTCGCAGGATACTCGTACTGTTCGAAAACAGTGTTGTCCTGGGTAAGGACAAGCTGCGCGATTTTGTAGCCGTTGTTTTGCAACACGCAGCCGTCGAGACTATCAGAGACCCATTGAACCAGAGAGCCGTCTCCACCGATCGGTTCGGCTATCACTGCCCTTCTGATCCCGGGATCCGTGTATTGGTGACCGATGGAGGGCAGCGGCAAGTACGCGAATCGAGGAACAGTAAGTTCTCTGCCTCGGATGTGGCCGACAACATACTGTTCGATTCCACCAGGAAAGACCTGGCTAGCGTTCTGTGCGGCCGCAAGAGTGGCATGCCGCAAGAGGGCAGCGACTTCGAGAGTCTTACTGAGACTGTAGGTTTTTGGTCGATCGCGATCGTCCAGCCGGCGAAGCAAGAATTTAGCGACCGCCCGTTGCGGTAGGATTGTTTCCGCCCTGAGATAGAATAAACCGTATTCGTGACGCGGGCGTGGGTTTGTTAGATTGCCTGGGATAGCATTCATTCTCTCCCAGGATTGGTGGACTTTTCTTAATTCGTTGAAGGTACCGGGAACTGGCGCCGGGAGCGAGCGAGGCGAATAGTTTTTGCTTGGAAGCAATGTATGTCGTTGTCCTGGGAGCTTGAGAATCTCGGTATCGTCGATGATCGAAGCGCTCAGATGAACCAGGTCGGTAGACCGTCCCAGGTATGAGGTGTCGCGAAAAGCGTAGCGGAGATCGTTGACGAACTCTTCTGCTTTTCGCTCGTCAGCCTCTTCGAGCGGATAAAGATAGGTGACAATCGGTTTATCCTCGACAACGATGTTGGCGACGAGTTTTTCTGTCCTGCCTGCCGGAGTTCCAAAGAGCCAATCGCCTTCGGTAACTTTGTTTGTTTGGGTGTGATAGGTATCGCCCTCATTCTTGGGTACATACCAGACAAATTCTGCGCCCTTCCGAAATTTCGGTGCGAAGATGGTGCCGCATCTTAAGCTTTCAAAGAAAGCGAATAGTTCTTCGAAGTGCTCGGCCTTCTCGTCCCAAATGAGCTGATTGCCAGCGTAATGGGCAGAAGATAGGAGCGCTTGGTAAAGGCGGTAGGGAGAAGGAGGAAACTCAGAACCGGTCTTGTCCAACCGTCTGCCTGTATAGACGCAGTCTTTGAAAACTGCGCGAATGGCGAGGTGTTTCACGGCGAAAACTGTTTTGGTGGAAAGGTTCCGTTATTTCTTTCTTTTGGCGGTGCTTACGACCTGGTCGGCCTTGGATTTCTGAAACTCCGCTTCGAGGTTCTCTCCTACGCCGAAATCTTTTGCCGCCGCCTTGGCGAAGGCCACGATGTGATCGTAGTCAATGTGAACAGTCTCTTCTTTCCCGTAGGTATCGCACAAGCGGACTTGAGTCGCGTCTTCTCCGTCGCGGGTCAGGGTGCATCCGGCGCGAAGATCGAAGGTCTGAGGACGGAAGAACGCGGCTAGTGTCAGGCCCAAAATGTAGCGTTGCAGCGCGTGGGTTTCGTCGGGTTTGGCGGTGTGGTAGGTGCGTATCAGGTTCAGGTTTAATGAAGCAAATTGGTAGATATCGCCGTTGACATAAACGCCGGAGCGCTTCCAGCAGCTGGGAGCATCGGCGAGGCCGATAACGGAGAGCCTCGTTTTCTCCTGACCTTCTTCGGCGGGAATCTCGCCCCCCTCGTCCTGGTAGAGATCGGCAGCGGCTGAGTCGAACTGAGCAGACTCATAGTTGATGCTCACATCCTCCGCCTTGATCACCGAGGTGATGATGCGCCTGATTTTAATTGCGGCATTGCCCCGGCTATCCCATGCGCCGAAAATGAGGCTAGTAGGAGCAAACTTAGCTAACGGTAGCGCGTCGCCTTTGTAAAAAGCCTCCAGGACTTCTTTCACTTTATCCTCGAGTGAGGAGAGCCTAATGGTGGCATCGGCGATCCGGTGCGGTAAATCCAGCAGGTTGACTGTCCTGACCTTGCCTTTGATTTGAATTTGGGGAACCAGCTCGGCTAACTCGGTTTTAAACAGAGGCTCAATTCGATTGGCTTGGCTTTGGACGCTGTCAACCGTAGCTATCAACGTGCCGTTGTGTTGAACCAAGTTGTATTTGTCGAAAGCTTTCTGCTCTTCGGTTTTGCGGTCCTTGTCTTCTAAGCCCGCGTAGCTGGCTGGATAGATGAGCCGTTGAGGATGGGAGGTTTTGAGCTTGGTGTGGGCGGTAAGCTCGCTCCAGCGTGGTTCGAGCAAGGAGCCGACGTCTTGGAGGGCACGCGCTGTTTGCATAGTATCTTGGGGATTCATTTGATCTTAAGTTTTGTTTTCGTTAGGGATTGATGGGGAGTGCCGGTGCTTTTACGCTGAGTTTATCCAGGAGTAGGTGAGGCCTACTAACTTCCCGCGCTCTTCGCTGACTAGCGTGAAGCGTTCGGCTCCCTGGAGCTCGTAGGCGTCGACGATCGCCACCGTGGCGATCGATAGAGGAAGAAAGACTGAAAAGGTCGAATAGCGCAGCTTGCGGCTCTGATTGTCATAGTCTAACGCCGGGCAGAGCGAGAGACCGAGTGCGCAGAAGGCTTCGCTGATGGGATAGGCAGAGACGGTATATTGCAGCTCGTTCGCGCTGAAAGGATCATTGGAACCATTGAGCCCGTAAAGGGAACGCGGATCCAGGTTTAGCTTGGTCGAGGTATTGACTGAGATATCGAATAGATCTTGATGCATCCGGTCAGCAGGAGTCGCTTCCAAAGCCCGCTTAACCATGTCTTTATAGGTGTGCGCGAACTGGGAGCGTGCTCCTAGAGTAAGCAAAGGAAAGCGCGGGCGATCAACCTCGTGGGTTTGATCCAGCAGGTAATCAACCGTGAAGGATCGAGATTGATTCCCGAGATGAATGGGCGCGATCCGTTCGGATCCGGTATAATCTTGAGAGACTTCGAGGCCAAAAAAGAATTGGGTGAGATCGGTGAGGGTGACCTCTGAGCGCGGGATCCGGATAAGGAAAGAGTTGTTCGCGAATTTGCCCTGAGCGCCGGGATGGAGCTTGTCGGCGACTGCAAGTAAACCAATCGCGCCAAAAACATTGGCGATGTTGTAGCGGTCGATTGTGACCTCAATTTGCGAGGAGAAGGTTGGTTCGACTTCGATCATCGGCTCAACCGGCGAGCGCCCTGACAGTTCAGGAAGTGGGGGTATGGGCTGGTCGTAGTCCCGTGAGGCTTTCGCGTCGGCAGCGCGTAAGAGAGAACCAAGGAACGCCAGGTTGTACCGGCCAAATCGTTGAGTCAGTCTTTGATATCGGAGGATAGATTCTGCGTAAATTCTCTCGTTTATTGCCGGTGGGCAATCCGGGTCGACTGCATTGGGTTTAAAGAAAGGTCGTCCGTAGCCGTGGTGCTCGGCGATTAGGTGCAGAATCAAATCGCGTTCTGGTTCGTCATCGAAAAGTTCGTAAGTTTTAATGAGAGAACCAAATTCATGCCGGTATCCTTTGAGAATAGCGGGAATAGTGGGAATAACGGGTTTAGCTAAAGCTTTCCCGTTAATGGCCCCAGCAAATCGTCTCCAAAGCGGGTGATCCTTACCAGGGTCATGCTGGCGAGCCGCAAGACGCAGCGCTCGCTGGATGTGAGAGGGAAGCGAAAGTCTGTGCCCGAGTATAGTGACGTAACTTTCTACTGCGGTCAGGTGCTCATCCAAATAGATGGCTTGATCGATAGCGATGTTCTCGCTTGTTGCGGAAAAGATGTTGATGATATAGCTGCCCTGGTCATCGAGTGGGGTGGCTAGGACTGCGTGTTTGCTTCCGCCGAGCTGATTGGCCACAAAAGCAATGGCTTCTTTTTTGGTGGCGAAGGCTTTTTGCGAATCGGGCTCTACGAGGGAACTGATCAGGTAGCTTTCGCCTTCATCATCGTTTTGACGCAAAAGCCAGGCGCTTCGTGTCTCCTGACCGGGTTTACCGGCATAGAGATCGTAGGGAAGCCCTTTTTGAGGAGGTTCGGCCGGATCAAAGAATCCGGCAGGGGATAATGCGCCGAGGCTGGGCGGAAGAATTAAAGTGCAGCTGGCTAGATCGGGGCCGCCGTTCTTGAAATCGCTTAAATGGTAGCGGGAGACTTCGCCCCTGGCCCTGAGCAAATAGATCGAGGGATCCGTCTGTATTGGAGGTTTGCGAGCGACCTTCGTCAGCTTTTCTCGCACGCGCCAGGTTGAATCGGTTAGTCGCTCGAAGGAGCGGAATCCGTTTTTCTCGTAGTACGCTTTGAGGAGTTCCTCGTTTGTCTCGTACCGGTCGAACAGCTCTATTTCGCTGCGCCAGACTACCGTCGTTTCGGCTGGCGTCTCGATTCGCCCGTGAAGATAGATTTCCGGCTTAGGTACGCCCAGATCAAAGTATGGGATGGTGGTTTGGGCGTAAGCATTAAGTGTCTTGTCGGTTAGAGGGAGTGTGCCCGCTTGAGAGGAAAAACAGCGTCGGCGTTCTTGCTCGGGTAGGGAAGAAATAAGGGTGGAAATGTGGGCTGGGCTAGCATCGAGTGTACCGTCGGCCGTTAGCTTCGAGTTAATAAACGCGATCGTGCAGGCGAGTGGCTCGGGCGGGATAGCAACCGGTTCTACTGTTTCCTGGTCTTCTTCGTCCGAATCGTTCTCATCACCATTGCCGGATGCAGAGAACTTGGTTTTGGCTTTTGCTTTTTTCTTGGCTTGTTTTTGAGCTATTTGGGCGGCCTTGGTTTCGGCTGCGGTTTTCCTCTTTTGCTCTTCGGAAAGTGCTGTTGCGTTGGTTACGACAATAGCGCGAGCGTCGGTCGTTCGGCCCCGGCGATTTAACCGGCCAAGGCGCTGGATAAGCGCATCAAGGCTGGCGTTCTCGGTGACCAGGTGGTCCGCATCAAAGTCTGCACCGACCTCACCGGCGGAGGTAGATACAAGATAAATTGACTCATTGACGGTTTCATCAGACCGCAGGAACAATCGGTAGTTTGGATCTTGCTCGGCTAGCAGGTCTCGTTCGAAGCCCCGGATTGTTCCGGTCAATAGCGCAACTCGGCCCGGAACGTTTTTCTTTTGATTAAGCTCATCAAATATCTGGAAAGCATCTTCTGGGGAGTTGACGTAAATGAGAATCTTTTTCGCTTGGTCCTTAAACTGGAGCGCTTGGGCACAGATCGTTGCTGTCAGATTATCGTTATCCGGAATCAGCGTCAGGGTTTTTCGGGCATGGATTCTTAGCTGGACTGTCGGATTGGCGTGGTCGCCTTGAGTTAGTTGGAACCCGGTGCCCTCCCGGGGAGTGGCGGTAAGCTCGGTAAAGTGGAAATGTCCAAAGGGGCGCGACTCCTTTGATGCGGGCTCTTCGATGAAGAATTGCCGAAGCGACTGGAGTAGAGCGCTGAAAGCGGGTTCGAGGTGAGCCTCATCGTAGACGACGTAAGAGGAGACGGCTGTAAGCGCGGCGGCCGTTGGTCTAGTGTAGGCACTATCGCCGTATCCGGCAAAAAGGAGTTTACTTCCGATTTTGTCGATTGTTCCGATTGTTATAGCCGGTCGACTGGGGTCGACTCGCCATTCTTCGTTGTCGGCAAATTCGCCTCTAAGAGTGGTAAGGCCGATGCATTTGTCTTCGCTAAACGCTGCTGCGCCGACAAAGAGGTGTTTTATTTCGGCAAGTTCAGGGGTGCTTGCAGCTTGAATTCTGGCGAGGGCTTGAGCGGCAAAGGAGGTTGCCTCATCGACTACGGTCCGCCGGTTGATAACGAAATAGAGCCTGCGAGGAAAATCGCGCCGATCATCGCGCAGAGCGGCATAGCAGGCAAGTATCCAAATTACAATCAGGCTGGTCTTGCCAAGTCCTGTTGGGAGAGAAGCCGAGCGAGGGAACTCTCCTGCTCGGAATTGCTCGAATAGGGCAACTTGCCATGGAAAGGGGTCGTATCCTGTTAGAAGCCGAAAAAGTCTCTCGAAGTCAATGGGCGACATAAGGGGAAAAGGCTCGATTCTTAACAATATTGTAAATGTGAGCAATGTGGTTTTTCGCTTTTGTTCCAAAATTTCGCTGGCCCGCAAAATTTCCTGGCCGGATGCAATCAGAAAACAAAGCGGTGATCGGCAAAGCAGTCTCAATGAAGGGCGAGCTGTTAAAACTCCGATCCTGCCGAAGGAATGAGCGTGAACGACGCAGAGCTTGACGACATCGTTATGTGTCACGGCATGAAGACTGGCAAGGAAGGGTAATGGCGCCCCCGTGGACGGCCCAGAGCAGATGCAGCGTTCGTCCGCCATAATTTCGGTCGTGAACGCTTCGAGGGAGTTGAGGAGCGGAATGGATTGCAGATGCACTTCGTTGGGTGGTCACAGCCCTTAGAAAACTACATGCTCGCACTAGAAGGCGCAGGATTTGCGGTCTCAGCACTTCGGGAGCCGATTCCGGACGCTAGTGAGGCATGGACCCACATGGACGAGGATTCCCCTATTCCTTTGGCTAAAAGCCCGGCCTCTTCTGGGTTTACAAGCGCCGTTTCGTCGCGGTAATTCGTAACCTGCCGTACCAGCGAGCGAACTCACGCCTCCCGACCAAATTTTGCGACACTTGGACCGGGTCGGTTTTGCCGGCCACCACGGGAATCCGACCCCCTCCCCGAGTTGTGCGATGACCCTAGCCAACGCTGGAAGATCAGAGACGACCGTGGATTTGTTACAATTTGCGTTACAACTCCACAGCTTTTAGGCAAACGTGTGCAGCTGTAAGTATTTGGATATTAAATACTTGCGCCTCATGGCAGCGCGTACGGGACTCGAACCCGTGCACCGGCTTCGAGGATTTCTTTTATACGGGCGCCATTTCACGCCCCCGCTTTTGTTCGCGTGCGGGCGCCTCCGCTTTTCCCTGCCGTTTCTTAAGGTACAGCTCACGAATTCGCTCCTGCTCTCGTTTCGCGGCCTTCGTCATTGTCTTTGCCAGGCGATATCCTCAAAACTCCAAACGCAAACCAAGCTAGAGACCTTTATGTCGAAGAACTCCGAGAAGGAAGCCTTGCTCAGGTTTTTTACTAGAGGGCCCCTTAAGCGAACCTACAGGTAGGGACTAACATCATTTGCGACGTCCCACAAGGAGTGAGGCATTGGTGCGAGGATCAGTATCAAAATTAATATGGCGATATAACCCAAAACCATGCGGCCGGTATCCAGAGGTGTTACATCGTTCAACGGAGGCGAACCCCGACCGGCTATGAGAAAGATAATAAGAACCCACAGCATCAGTCCGGGCCAAACGAACAAAGCCAGCAACAACAGAGACCACATCGCCACGCTACTGATCATCTGGCCGACCCGACTGCCGAACATGGCCCCCGTGATATGACCGCCATCAAGTTGGCCCATCGGCAATAAGCTCAGTGCCGTGACAAACAATCCTAACCAACCGGCGAATGCCAACGGACTCAGGTGCACAAGCGCTCCGTACTGAGCGGCGTCTCCGAACGAAAGTTTCGTCAGCAACGTAAATAGTATCGATGAGCCGACGGTCGCTCCGCGCAGAAACCCATGCGATAGCATACCATCGCCCGGAGTAATCTTTGAAAACTGAAGCCCGAGAAGAAGCGCCGGAACCGCAATCACGAGCCCGGCGAGCGGTCCGGCAACTGCAACATCAAAAAGGGCTTTTCTGTTCGCAGGAGGCGATCGCATTTGAATAAAGGCGCCAAACGTCCCAAGTCCGAATGGCACTGGAATGAAGTATGGTGGGGTGACTTCGATGGCATGTCGACGCGCCATGAAAAAGTGTCCCAATTCATGCACCCCGAGAATCAAAAGTAATCCAATGGAATAAGGTAAGCCGACGAAGAATCGTCCCGGCTCCTTAGCTAAATCGACGCCCTGATGATTGGCTCCCGCCCAGGTCGTCGTAATTAGCGTGAGACCAAAAAGAAGCCAATGCAACCACGGCCGGACAGGCTTCCGTACAACATCTTTTTCCGCCGGCTTCGGGATCAGAATGATTCTTGCGCCTAGCTGTTCGTCTTCCTGAACTAAAGGCACAAAGCCTTCAGGGAGAGCTCGATTCAGTTTTTCGAAGGAGGCCGAGGCGGAATCGCGTAGCGGGCCTCGAAACAATCGCACACCATTTTCTTTGATGGCAATTTTAACGTCCATCACTTGACGTACGATTTCTGGTTGCTCAGCCTCATTCAGCATCCGCGGACCAAGGTCGGGAGCTGCCGCCGCCGCCAAGCGCCGTTGCGTAGCGTTCATCACCCACATCAGCAGCAAGCAAAAGAGCAATGCCAACCAAAACAAGGTGTGACCGGTGGATGTGTTGCAACTTTGTAGTCGAGCCGAAGGTCGGGGTAGATAATCGGAAATTTAGCTCGTCGCAGCGAACAGACCGAGAATGAAGCGTTGCTTTAGATCGACCTTCGCACCCGCCGCACTCCAG
>Ga0209647_1002400_pt1 | contig 15222 bp, 9 predicted proteins | sample GraSoi_2013_60cm_FD_185827 | JGI IMG/M metagenome (GOLD analysis project Ga0209647, IMG submission 185827) | Grasslands soil microbial communities from the Angelo Coastal Reserve, California, USA - Sample 9_17_2013_60cm (SPAdes) (version 2) | ecosystem: Environmental > Terrestrial > Soil >...
GCGTCATCGGAATCCCGAAGCCACCGTACGACGTCATTATCGTGGGGTGTAGCCCATCGGCGAGTACTTCGTGCCGGCCCACGAGAAACATGGGAATGCGGCTGCCATCCTTTGCGGGGAACGACACTTGGACGTGCGCGTACTCTTGGGAGTCGAATGGAATTGCTCTGCGTGCCCAGAGCTGCGGCTCTCTCATCCGTGCACAGCAACGCCAGATCTGAATGGGCTTGGTGAATGACTCCTGCTCGATCAAAAGCTCATCATTCTCGGCCGAAGCGCCGACGATACGAACACTGTCGTTCTGTCCCACGGGCAGTTGTCCGAGCCTGCTCCCTTGCAGGTCGAACACTTCGATCTCGCACTTGACCCCTCGGATGTAAGACACATACATTCTGTCTGAGGTGACAGCCCATTCGCGAATTGGACAATCGCTTTCGGCGACGACGTCCACAAACTCCGGAGGACCTCCCGCTCGCGGGCGAACCTCGACGATCCTGGAATTGGGCGAGTCGCGATCCGTGATAGCCAGGATTCGGTCCTTCAGAAACAGTGGTCCAAATTTGTAGTCGGCATTTTCAACAAGGAGCTCGGCAGGACTTTCGTTGTCGGAAGACCGGAGATAGAAATCCGTGTAGGTCTTCTCGCAAAACCTAAGCACGAGAAAGCCTAGGCGTTTTTCACCGGAAACGATGTGCAACCGAAGTCTCTCATCTTCTCCGGCATAGAAGATCTCCCGGTCGCAGTCGAAGGCAGTGCCGAGTACATGTCGGTAGGCTGCGCGATAGTGAGGGCGTTTTGCGCCTAGAGCCTCGTGGACGTAGTAGAAACTCCGCACATCCGCGGCAAATGAGAATCCCCTCAAATAGCCTCGGGGCAGTGCGTCAGGAAGCTTCTCCTGCTTCTCGACATCGAACACTTCAAATGTTCCGGTGCGCTCCCCGCCCTGCTTGACTTCGTAGAGGAGCAATCGTCCGTCCGGCGAGAGTTGCAACGGCTTAAGCGCTGTGTGGTTGCCTGTCCGCCGCCCTTCTGGGTCGGTAAGGAGTTGATCTTCTCCGTCAAGGCCTTCACGCAAAAAGATGCAGGGCTGCTCCTGGCCGCGGACGCGCTTGCGAAAAACATACTTATTCGAGACCCTCTGAATCGAGTCGTAAGTCTCAACATCCAGAAGCTCGCGAATGCGTTCACGAATGCGTTCTCGGCCCGGAATTGCGTCCAGATACGAACGGGCATACTGGGTCTGTGCCGCAAGCCACTCTCGAGTCCGTGGCGATTCTTGATCTTCGAGCCAACGGTAGGGATCCGTAACCGGCACCCCGTGCAGGATCTCCGTCACAGGCTCGATGGGAGAGTAGGGAGGGTTGGTTATCAATTGCAACAAAGTTGTCTCCGATCGTGTAGGCGCTGCATTTCGCCATGCATCCGCCGCGTCAAACTGCGAAGGTAAGCTGCCGCCCTGGGCTCACGCAGCAATGTCGGATTCCGCCACCCCTCTGTCCCCGCTGCATATGCGAAGACAGCTAGAACGGGCGCAAGATGCAGTGCTATGGCAACCGCTTCAGGGGAGAGAACGGTGCGCCACTTCGTCTCGTATGCGTTGATAACATCTGCGCTCAAACCAATATCTTCCCGTTGTGTTCGCACCAGGTGTGTACGGAGATATTCAAAGGTGAGAAATGGAGGCCCAACATACGCTTCAGCCCAGTCGAGGAAGACGCATTGGTCGGCGGAACACAAGATGTTTCCCGGATTGAAGTCCAGGTGCCCCAACGTGTCGGGAATGCCCAATTCGGCCAGCTCAGACAGCGCCTCCTTGATCTGACTTCCAAGCGTCAGGAGTTCGTCTCGATCGAGAGCGGGCGGTGGAGTCTTCCACTGTTCCATGAGCTGGGTCATCACCTCTAGGAACGGATCGACCGATGGGAGAAGGGAAGTGACCCGAAGGTCCTTGCAGCCAGCCTCAAGAAGCTGGTCAGTCATTCCTACCGAGGCGATTTGAAGCTCTCCCAGGGTTTGGGCCGCTCGTTCCCAAGCACAGGCATCCTGAACTTCGTCCAATGTTGAACCGGCAAACTCTGTCGTTAGCCAGCCGTGCCAGGCTGGATGGTTTGCGATCACGGTGGGTACGAAGCCGGGGAAGAGTCTCGATAGAGTGACGGATATGGGAAACTCCCGCAGGTTGGGTTCACCGACAGCCTTAAACCACACGGCTTGACCGTTTGTTTCAAGCCGGAGTAACGCGAACGTTGGACTGCCGTTGAGCTGCTGGAACTCGCCACTCAAATGAAGGCCGTACTGTTCAATTGCGCTCTGAACCCACGAGAACAACTCTTCGACCCACCCCGGTCTACCAAACGGCCCGACGGTCGACCCACTCTGAAATTCGGTTAGCTGACGCAACATGTCGGTAATCGCGACAAAGTCTTGCCCATCCGCGAAGAGTTGATCCGAAAATGAATCTACGGGTAGCCAACCCGTTTCCTCAGACCCGGTAACGCTAGCTTCTCTAGTCTCGATCACTTGGTAGAGTGGCCCTTCGCCGTCCGTTGTGGCGGCTGACAACTGTGGCATGAAGAGGCAAATTGCAGGAATTCCATAACGCTTCCTGACCGCCGCGGTCAGATTCTCCGCAACCCGTTCCCACGCGGGAATTTCGACGCAAGGAAGTGTGTAAGGTGGCCGTTCGCCAGCTACGCGAAGTTCCGATCCGTTCTTTCGGAGCAAGAGAAGCCGGTATAGATCCTGCGGCATTTGCCGTGCGGCAACTGGACCGGCATCTCGTTCCGCAGCCGCGCTGCTCATGCGACCTCCTCTGTTTGCTCCGTGCGAACAAGCTTGTGTTCTTCGAGCGATTCAAGGAACTCACGCACGTCGGCTAACGCAATTTCCTCGCTTATGCTGTACTGCAGCGAGATTTCCTTGGCGACCTCTGTTTCCGCACATCCCTTCCCGAGTGATTCCACGATCAACGCACCCACAGGGTTCAGCCGAAACATCTGGCCATGGTCTATGTCGAGGACAATTCCGCCATCCTCATTCCTAATGCTCCGAATTCCCGCGGAGATTGCGTACAAGGCGCGTGTCCTTTCGGTGGGGAGCGTGTCGGAGAATGTGACACGGGAAGCAGGCGCGAGGCGAGAGTATGAACGAAATGTTCGCGAGACAGCCGGGATCCCAAGCGCGATTCGCGTCTTCAATGGGATAGCGAGGTTGTTGCGTACCCCGTGAACCTAAGTAGCTGTTCGCCTTTCCGTCCTATTTCACTCCGGCGCGGGTGAACGGCAGCCGTGAAAGCTGGGTCAGCGGCCCAACCTGGATCCTGGCCATCACATTGTTCTGAGCAGGCGGCAGTAAGACCAAGTCATTCGGACCTTGATTTGGAGCTGGGGCCGTCGAAAAAAATTCAAATCCCAAAGGTCCTGGTACAAACCGGGCGACCGACGGGCAATCTCCCTCAGAGGGGGGAGATCATATGCTCTAACTCGACAGTTGAAAGTCCCCTCTCTCGTTCGGGAGCGGCCGTTCCAAACCCGCAGCCATCGGCCCTTTCACCGGTTTTCCAGGCGACTGGCCCGATTGCGGCGTTGACAGCCGGCGTATTTAATAGAGAACGAATTTATCGGAGGAATTGATGTCGGGCCAACCAAGCCGTCGAGCAGTCGGGTTCAGTGCCGAGATCCTTCTCCTTGCGTTATTGCTCTCCGGGATCCCGACGCATGGGCAGCCTATCACCAAACATCCGGTGGCATTGGATGACCTGACTGAGACAGCCATGGCGGACAGCCTGCAGCTTTCGCCTGATGGGAGCATGCTCGCTTACTCCTTCGGCCACTGGTCAACCTATCTCACCGATAACAACCTGTGGATCGTCGAGACAAAAAGCGGGTCGATAGCGCGCAAAGTTGCCCAAGGCACGTTTCCACATTGGTCTCCAGACGGCAAGCGCCTCGCCTATTACTCCGGCGATGCCGGGGACTATCAAATCTGGGTACTAGATCTATTCTCCAATCGATCGGAACAGATCACACATGTAAAAGGCGGCATAAACCCAGATCCATACACGCGCATCATGGGTTGGGCGTTGGATGCGATGGCACTCGCCTGGTCTCCAGACGGCAAGAAGCTGATCTTTGCATCGCGAGTCGAAGTCGCGTCACCCCCAACTTCTTCCTCCGCTGCCACAAGTTCACAGGCCGCTCCAGCTCCGGCTCCCGATCATCCTGCGCCCCTGGTGTTGACTCTCACCACTCCGCCGGAATGGACGACAGCGGGTATTTATTCACGCGCATTTGGCAGTACCTCGGGATTCGCGCATTGGCAGAAGAAAGAAGATACCGATGCTTCAAAGGTTGCAGCGCCTCCCCCGGTTTTAATCAATCAACTATTCCTCGTGGACGTGGACAGCAAACAGACGGAGCAGTTGACGACGGATAATGCTGGCTACTTCGGTCCCGCGTGGTCTCCCGACGGAACAAAGATTGTCTGCGCCTCCGCGGATGGGCCAGTGGTGCTCGAGTTCGGCTCTGGTAAGACGAACCTCTATGTCTTCGATGTCGCTACCCACAAGAAAACAGCCCTCACCAACGAACCAGAGGTGAAGTGGCAGCCGACGTGGTCATCCGACGGCAGATCCGTTGCTTACCTGAGTGGCTCATTCAGCGGTCATCAGTACTTGATGGTCATCCCTGCAGGCGGAGGGAAAGCGCGAAATCTCACTGCGGAGCTGGATCGCTACGTGGAGGAGTACCGCTGGGTGGGGGACGATATTGACGTTCTGATCAAGGATGGAGTTTCACATCCGGTGGTTCGAATCGAATTAGCAACCGCGCGAGCCGAACGGCTTACCTTGGATAACGCTGCTCGAGACCATCTTTCCGAGTCCCGTGATGGCGCCCTAGCATGGCAGCAAAGCGACGGCGCGCATGCGGGGGGGATTTGGTTCAGGCCCAACAAGGCCACGCCGGCCCGTCCAATCGTCGATCTCAATCCCGAAGTACAGTCCTGGGAACTGGGAAAGCAGGAGGTCATAAACTGGAAGAACAAACGTGGAGACGAAATTGAAGGAGTGCTGATCACGCCTCCCGGATATATCCAGGGCAAAAAATATCCGCTCATTGTCGACTCCTATCCCGGCACGTCAAGTTCGTTCCGCTCCTCGCCATACGGAGGAAACCAAGCCTGGGCATCGAGGGGCTATGCGGTCCTGTTCACGTCCGGAGCCCGGGGGCCGCACGTTTGGATGAACCCCATCAAATCCCTTAAGTATGATTTGGCGGCCAAAGGCCCACACGGATGGGACGTATCCTTCGACGACGTGATGTCAGGCATCGATGAGATAATTCGGCGCGGAATTGCCGATCCCGATCGCATCGGACTATTCGGGTCCAGCAATGGCGGTGCCATCGCGCAAATGCTCATCACCAGGACCGACCGCTTCAAATGTGTCGTTTCTTACGCTGGCGTGCCTATGGCCGACCTGACGCGATCTTACTTCGCGACTACGGGCTGGTCTTGGCGTGGAGTGGTGGGTGTCGCCCCTTGGGACGACCCGGGAGCATACGTCGAACTTTCATCGATCTATCGGCTCAACAAGGTGAATTTGCCCGTGCTGTTGTTCGATGGAGATCAGGACGGTGATTTTCTCCTGAATACCATCGAGGTATACAACGGGCTGCGCTCGCTCGATAAGGACGTAACCTTCGTTCGCTATCCCGACCAGTCGCACGTGTTCACCGGCTGGGCCCTCAAGGATTTTTTGAGGCGCACGATGGACTTTTACGACGCGCACCTAAAGAGCAATTAAAGCAGGCCGACGCGGAGACTATGGCGGTGTGAGGAGGGTTCGAATCCCTCCCTCTCCGCCAGTACTTTAGTTATCTATTACTTGCAAGCCGGTGATACCTATACTGATACCAGAATCAGCAGAGGAGATCACCGATGAATCGCGAAATCAATCTCACCAAAAGAGTTCAAACACCGCATGGATGGCGGTATTGCACGGTAGTTCTCTCTGCGAACGGCCGCGTCAAGCCCGACCTCGTGATCGTCAATGGCAAGCAGGAAACCCACAAAGAAGGTGCGTACTACCTTGAATGGCGCGAAGGCGCGAAACGAGTACGCCTGTCGGTGGGCAAGGACCCTGCCGATGCCAGTGCGCGACGACAGCGCAAAGAAGCCGAGTTGAACGCGGTCAACAATGGCGTTTCTGTCGTGCCTGAGAATGGTCAGAACGGGCACAGATCAGTTGCCGCAGCCGTCGCGGAGTTCCTCGACGAAACCAAGCTCACGAAGAAGCCTAAGACTCTAGCCGCCTACTCGACGGCTCTGGCGTACTTCGTAGAATCCTGCCACAAGCTCAATCTTGAAGAGATCGAGCGCAGGGACCTGCTGAAGTTCTCCGCGTTCTTACGCGACCAGAAGGACCAGGGACCTCGCAGCGTATACAACAAGTTTGAGAACGTGATGACCTTCTTGAAGGCTCATGGGATTCGTGGGCTGGCCGGCAAGAACGACTGGCCTCGGTTCACCGAAGAAGAGCCGGAGATCTATGAACAAAAAGAACTCAACAAGCTGTTTGCAAAGTGTGATGCGGAGGAACGGATCTGGTATCAGTTTTTCCTCATGACAGGAATGCGTGAACAGGAAGTTATGAACACGTACTGGTCTGATGTCAACTTCGCTGCATCCACGGTTCGCGTCAGCCACAAGCCAGACAGAGGCTGGACACCGAAGGCGTACAGGGAACGAGAAATTCCCATTCCCACGAAGCTCGTGAAAAGCCTGAAGGCGTGGAAAGCGAAGTCCGACAAGGCGTGTAGTCTGGTTTTCCCGACTGCTGGCTGCAATCCGAAGCTCGACTTTCTCGATGGTCTGAAAGCTGTGGCCGAGCGCGCGAAGTTGGATAAAGAGAACTTCTGGCTTCACAAGTTCCGTGCGACGTTCGCTACATGGTCACTCTGGGCTGGCGTCGATCTGCGTACAGTTCAGCAGTGGCTCGGTCACTCCGACATGGAGAGCACGATGCGCTACCTAAAGCCGTCTCGAAGCCAGCACGTGCGGGATAAGGTGAACGAGATTTTCGCCTAGTCCCATTGCTTCTAGCGCAGCCGGCGGATGAAGAGAGAGTGCCTTTCCGATCGGTAAAAACCAATGACATAAATCACCGGCTTAGTCTTTGACGAATAGATGACCTGCCGGATGCGCAGCAAAGGCGCGCCCGCCCGCAAATTCAAGAGTTGGGCCACGCGGCCCTCGGCGACAGTGGCATCAACCTCCTCGTCCGCGTAGGCGAGTTCGACGCCGTAGTCGTTCTCGAGCTTCGAGAATAGTGACCCACGCGCCAGCGGCGCATCGACGAGTTCCGCGAACTCGGCGGCAGGCAGGTAGCAGGTTTCCAAAGCGAACGGTTCCTCGGCGGTAAGACGCACTCTCTCGATTTTGACCATGCGGCTGGTCGCACCTAAACCAAGCCGGGCAGAGATTTCAGGCTCGTCTTCCACGATTTTCGCCGTGATCACCTTCGAACTGGGAGGCAATCCGCGGCTCGCCATTTGCTCGGTGTAGCTCATCAGCTTATTGAACTGAATGCGCGGTGGCGCCACGAACGTTCCGGCGCCACGTCGCCGTTCCACGATGCCCTCCCGCTCCAGGCCGGCGAGGGCGTGGCGGGCGGTCATAAGGCTCACGTCATGGATTTTCGCCAGCTCCCGTTCGGAGCTAACCGCGTCGCCGGGGCGCAGCTGCTTGGCGTCGATTCGCTGGCGAATCGTGCGCTGAATCCTCTGGTAGGCGGGCATCCCATTTCGGCGGCGTTCAGACATAAGCGATCATCATTCCTGTTCGAGACACGTACCTTTTATTAAATTCCTGTTCGAGGCACGTACCTTTTATTAAGCATAAAAAGAGTGGCATCTCATCTGCTATATAGCTTACGACTATGTAAAAGTAAAGCTCTATCATTTGAATCCCGACAAATTTGCTAAGTCAGTTCTGAACCTAAAGCTATATAGCTTCGGCGGATACGGCTAATGATGAAGTCCTCTTGGACCGCTTTTAGAATTCTCGTTCAATCGGCCAAAGAACTGTGGAAATCCAGTTTTCTGTAAGTCCTTAGCGGGAAATATCTGTTTTTCCGTAGTCGCCAGGGCTCGTGGTGGTATATAGCACCAAAAAAGTGTTTTGGCGAATTTGTATTTTTCTCTTGACGTCAGAAAGGTAACTGCTATATAGCATGGTGTACTAAAATGTGGGGATAGCAGGAAAGCTTCTCCCTAGAGGTCTGTGATGAAAATAATGAAATCGCTAACCATCGCGCTATCTGTTTTTCTGGCCGTGGTGTTGCTGATGACCGCGTCGCCGTTCATGTGGAGCCAGGAAGTCACCGCCAACATCGTGGGTACAGTGTTAGATCCGAGCGGAGCCCCGATCAAGGGTGCTGCCGTCGTTGCCACCGATGTGGATCGCGGCACAGTGTGGAATGCCGTGACCAACGAAGCCGGAGCGTACAACCTGCTGCGCCTGCCCATTGGGAGCTACACCGTGAAGGTGACGGACCAAGGTTTCCAGACCGTGTCGCACGCGCCATTCACTCTTGTCCTCAACCAGACGGCTCGAATCGACGTGCAGTTGAAGATGGGGGCTGTCTCCACGGCAGTAGAGGTTATTAGTTCGGCGCCCTTGCTTCAGACCGAGACCGCCGAAGTCAGTACCATTATCGATGCCAATACCAACGTGAGTTTGCCGCTGGCGGCGCGCAATTATCTTCAACTCACGCTGCTGGCCCCGGGCGTGACCAACGTCGATCCCGACGGAATGCGACTGGGGCAAAACATGCTGAACTCGGGCCGCCCCTATATCAACGGCAATCGGGAACAGGCAAACGAATATCTGGTGGACGGGATTCTCAACAGCGAAGACAAGAATAACGAGACCGGCTACCAGCCGAGCCCGGATGCCATTCAGGAGTTCAACCTGATCACGCAGAACGCCTCCGCCGAGTTCGGCAACTATCAGGGCGGGGTCGTCAGCGTCAGCACCAAGTCGGGGACAAATAATTTTCACGGCGGCCTTTATGAGTTTTTACGTAACGACGCGCTGGATGCCCATCAAGCTTCTGACGGATGGACCCGGGGTGTAGACAACGGGCTACTGGGATTTGACTCGCAAGGTGTGGTGAAAAAGGCCGAACTGCGGTACAACCAATTTGGCGGCACCATCGGCGGCCCGATCATCAGGAACAAACTATTCTTCTTCGCCGACTATCAGGGACAACGTCAGTTACAGGCCGGTACAACGCCGGCGCAGGTTTTGACCGCAAAGGCGCGCGGCGGAGACTTCGGCCAGCTTTGCACGGATTTTGGCGGCTCTTTTAATGGTTCCGGAATATGCACCGGGGCAACATCCCCGACAGCGCAACTTGTTTACCCAAACGGCCCCAACGCGGGCCTGCCGCTGCCTTATAACAATCTGGCCTCTGCCGGCTATACAGTCGACACCGTCTCCTCGGCGATGTTCGCCATGACCAAGTATTATCCTCTGCCATCAGTCGACACGCTTGCCGCGAACAATCTTTTTTATAAGAGCGGAAATAACCTGACCAACAACCAGGGCGATCTGAAGATCGACTACAACGCCTCCAGCAGAGACCATATCTTCGGGCGCTGGTCGCAGATGGATCTCTACAATCCAACCTTCACAGGCTGCGTTTTCTGCTTCAACGGCGCAATCGAGGGCAGCGACGCGCCTGTCCGAAATGCGGTGGTTAACTGGACGCACACATTCCGCCCGAACCTACTCAATGAGGCTCGTTTCGGCTTCAACGCTATCAAATTTAACCAGACTAGTACACCAACCTCCTCGCTGGGCAACATCAGCCAGCAGCTCGGCATTGCTGGAGGTAACCTTCAGGCTCCTGGGTTGGTGCAATTAAACATCACGGGCAACAACGGCGGTACGGCAAGCCTTGGACTGCAAAACCTCATTCAGGTATTCCATTCGACCCAAGGTCAATTCGAAGACAACCTCATCTATACTCGTGGCCGCCATCAGATCAAGACCGGCTTCCAGTTTGTCCGCGAACGCCAGAACTACATTTATCAAGGAAACAATGGAGCGCTCGGTTTTCTGAGCATCGGCACGGCAACCGGTTCGGGGCTTGCCGACTTCTGGCTGGGCAATGTGGCTGGAGGGACCCAATCGTTGAGAGACACGGGCGGGGTCGTAAGCAATCCAGCTAAACTTCGAGGCAACATTTTTGGCGTGTATGTGCAGGATGACTGGCGCGCCACTCCGACACTCACCGTCAATCTCGGAGTGCGCTTCGAAGACCATACTCCGCTCTACGAAGTGGATAACCGGGTGGTCAACTTTGGGCTTTATTCCGGCACCATCTATACTGCAAACGGTCGGGATGGAACCACCAAGTTCAGCAATCGAGCGCTCTACAACAATTACCTCGGGATCGGCGATTGGCAGCCGCGGATTGGGCTTGCCTGGTCGCCGGCAGCACTGGGCGGCAAAACCGTTGTTCGCGCCGGTTTCGGTATCTCATCGTTCATGGAGGGCGGCGGCAGCAACGAGGAACTCACGCTGAACCTGCCTTTCGGGATTGTCCAGCAACAGGCCGCAGGCGGCATTGGCACACTGGAGAATGGTTTCGGAGCTGCAACGAATACGCAGTGCCCCGGGGGCATCAATCAAGCCTGCTATGCCGGCAACCGCATCCGAGTCTACGATCAGAACTTCAAACCGGCCATGGTCAGCCAGTGGAACCTGACATTCCAGCAGCAGTTCAGCAACTCATTAACGTTCCAGATTGGCTATGTCGGCCAGCGGGGCACGCATTTACTCAATTTCGAGGATATTGCGCAGTCGATTCCGTTGAACGCGCAAGGAAAAGTTGCCGGCGCCGGGGAACTCATCACGACCCGCGTTCCCGGACCGTTCCTCGGAGGGGGGACCACCGGGTCATTGTATCTGGCGGACAATGCTAACTTCGGGGGCAAGGAAACACTCGCCGGAACCAACATGTCGAACTCTGACCAGAAATACCATGCGCTACAGGTTGTGCTGCAAAAGCGCATGAGCAATGGGCTAGAAGGTCAGGTCGCCTATACCTATTCGAAGTGCATGAGCAACTCCCCGGGATATTTTGGCACTGGCTGGGGAAGCTTCAACGCAACCAGTTCAGGAGGACAGCCGGGCTGGGAAAATATCTACAACCCGCGTTTGAATTGGGGACCATGCTACTACGATCAAACCCACATCCTCACCAGCTACGTTACTTATGCGCTGCCACTTGGCCACGGCAAACAATTTGGGCACGACATGAATCCGGCGCTAAATGCGGTGCTCGGAAACTGGGAAATCGGTGGAATTGTCACCTTACACAGCGGCAACGCCCTGACTCTAAATAACTTTGGAGGTTGGGGCGTGGGTGGTAACTCCGATAACACCAATGGCATCGGGCCTTATACGCTTGCGAATCTGCCGGACTGCCACGGCTCAGTTAAGATTCTCAATCAAACCGTGTTAGCGTCGGGTGGGACACCTGGGTATATTCAATATATTGATCCCTCTCCCTCCAACGTCAGTCCGGCGGCCGCGAACACGTTCGGCACCTGCGGTGTCGGCAACGTCCGCGGTCCGCGCTATGTGAACTTCGATCTGAGCTTGCATAAGGGCTTCTTGTTCACGGAAAGCACGAAGCTTGAATTCAGGTTCGAAGCGCTCAATGCCTTTAACCATCCAGTCTGGACTTTCTTGGGCGGCCCGGCAGGGGGATCGTTCGATCCAGGCACGTCTGGCAGCAACGTGAACTTTGGTCGCATTACTGGCTCACAAGGAGCACGAATACTCCAGCTTGCTTTGAAGTTCTCTTTCTAGCGCGGCGGGAGAATTGGAAATTAGGCAGCCGCTCACTGGTGCCTGCCTTTTCCTTTCCGCAATAAAATCGACCAGCGTACGTGAGTTCGAACCTTGACCCTGTCGGAATATAATCTCCGAATGCTGCGTTTTCTCCGTGTTGCCGCCCTTCTCTTGTCTGTGTCCTTGCTCCTCATAGCACCGGCAGGTACCTACGGGCAAAGCGCGACGAAGAATTCCTCAGCGCCCGCAGCGGGAGAAGCGCAACGTGCCCTGAGCCTGGCCGAGAGCGGACACTGCACCCAGGCTCTCCCCCTGCTGAAGAAAGTAATTCGTCAGGTAACCGATAAGGATCTCAAGAAGCGGGTCGGCCTCGACGGTGTGCATTGCGCCATGACCCACGATGTTCCGTACGAGTCTCTTGAGTTCCTGGCTGTCCTTACACGCGATTTTCCGCGCGACCCCGAGGTGCTCTACTCCGCCACGCATGCGTACTCCGACCTTTCGATGCGAGCTTCGCAGGACTTGGCCCACGAGGCCCCGTTCTCCTTTCAGGTTCACGAACTGAATGCCGAGGCGCTGGAAATCCAGGGCAAATGGGACGAGGCGGCCACGGAGTACCGCAAGATCTTAGAGATCAGTCCGATGCTGCAGGGAATCCACGCCCACCTGGGTCGCGCGTTGTTGGCAAAACCGCAGCCTTCACCGGCGGAAGTCGAACAGGCCAAGAAGAATTTCCAGGAGGAACTCGAGATTGATCCGATGAACGCCGTTGCGGAGTTTGTCCTTGGTCAACTGGCGGCGGACGCGAATGATTTGGCGACGGCGATCCGGCATTTTACGCGGGCAACTAAACTCGACACCGGATTTATGGAGGCATATCTCGGACTCGGGACAGCGATGAACGCGGCAAAACAGTTCGCCGAGGCTATTCCGCCGCTTGAGACCTATGAAAAGATGGCGCCCGACAGTCCGACTGGGCATTATCAACTCGCCGTCGCCTATGCCGGAGCAGGACGCCGGGGGGATTCAAACCGCGAGGCCGCGTTGCAGCGGCAGTCGGCGGAGGCGCTGGAGTCGGTGAAACGGAAAGCGGCTACAGCGATGGAAAAGCAGTCCTCTCGCGATGCTCTGGCGCCAGAGCCGAAGTAGCAATGCCCGTCTTTTCCCCATTCGTAGGACGGAGAGAGTTCCTGAGAGTTCTGGCGGGAACACTCGCCTTTCCCGCTTGGGCGCGGGTTGCAGTCGCCTCAGACTCTCCTTTTTCTTATCCGTTTTCTGAAGTTCCATCCTCCGCCAGCGGCATTACCTGGACCCACACCGCAGGCAGTTCCGCAGAAAAATACCTGCCCGAGTCAACCGGCGCGGGCTGTGCGGTCTTCGACTACGACAATGATGGATGGATGGACATCTATCTTGTCAACAGCGGGAAGTGCGACATCTTCACGCCCGCACAGCCTCTGCGCAATGCGCTCTACCGGAACAACCGGGACGGGACCTTCACCGATGTGACCGAAAAAGCCGGCGTGACCGGTGGCGGGTACGGAATGGGCGCCGCGGTTGGCGACTATAACGCCGACGGCTTCCCCGATTTGTACGTAACTCAATATGGACACAGCATTCTCTATCGCAACAACGGTGACGGAACCTTCACGGATGTCACGGAACAGGCTGGAGTGGCGGCCCCTGGATGGGCGTCGAGTGCGGTGTGGTTCGACTATGACAACGATGGAAGGCTTGACTTGTTTGTCTGCCGCTTCGTGGATTTCAGCAGAGCTAAGCACCACAACTGCGGGGCGCCTAATCTACCCGCGCTGGCCGGGAAGAACGAATATTGCTACCCCCGGGTGTATTCGCCAATGCCCAGCTGGCTCTTCCACAACAATGGCGACGGCACGTTTACGGATGTCAGTCAGAAGATGGGAATCACCGACAATCCTGGAAAGGCATGGGGCGCGGTTGCAACTGACATTAATAATGATGGATGGCTCGATCTATTTGTTGCGAATGATACCGTTGCCAACTTCCTTTTCGTTAATCGCCAAGGGCGCCGCTTTGACGAAATCGGTTTCACGAGCGGCGTGGCCTATGGCGAAGGGGGAAAAGCTCGGTCGGGCATGGGAGTCGATTCCGTCGACTTCAATCAGGATGGTTGGATGGATCTGTTCGTGACCAATTTAGATCACGAGCTTTACGCCCTCTATTTGAATAGGCACGACGAAACCTTCGACGACATTGCCGGCCCGTCGGGGATTGCCAACGCGACGAAGCTCATGAGCGGATGGGGGCTCAAGTTCTTTGACTATGATAACGATGGAAATGTTGACCTTTTGATTACCAATGGTCATCCCGACGACCTGATCGAGAAGATCTACGACAGCGTGGGCTACCGTGAGCCTCTGCTGCTATTCCATAACATGGGAAAGGGGTTGACGAACGTCAGCCGCGAGAGCGGTCCGCTATTTTCCCGACCGCTCTCAGGTCGCGGCCTGGCGCTTGGGGATTTCAACAATGATGGCGCCGTAGATGTGCTCATTTCTACCAATGATGGGGCGCCGCTACTGATGAAAAACAACGTCGGCAGCGGGAATCACTGGCTAGGCATAAGTTTGGCAGGAAAAACGTGCAATCGCGACGCCGTTGGCGCGCGAATCATATGGCAGGCTGGAGATCTGAAGCGGAACACTATGAAGATAGGCGGAGGCAGCTATCTCTCCTCCCACGATCCCCGAATGGTTCTGGGGATCGGCAATAGAAACAAGATTGACTGGCTTGAGGTGAAGTGGCCCAAACCAAGCTCGCTGGTCCAGCGCTTCAACGATTTGCCGATTGACCGTTATATCTCCATCAGTGAAGGCGAGGAGAGGTGGAAGTAGTGGGGTCCTTGTCCCGGCTCAGCCATTGAGCAACAGTTCGCGCGACGTTCGCGACGTGGTCCCTGTGGGCTTGGAAGGAGGGCACAAATCTGCCACTCGAACATCACGCGGACAAGGTGAGGCGATTTTCGCTTAGAAGGCGGGAGACGAGTTCTGACGATTGATCTTACAGGCGCGAGAAAAATAGGGTCAAAGCGATGGTGGGATAGCTATACATTTGAGCAAACTGCTACACCCCTGGGACCGGGGTCGCGAAAACGAGTGGGGGGCCGCGGCGGTCCATCGTCCGGAGTGAACTTGGCTTCTGCCCCCGCCTTGGTTATGCAAGCTGAAACGAAAGCGCTGCATTGATTGGGCCCATACGTTTTCTGACCAAGATCAGCCCGTTGCTTTGCATCGACAGCCTTATTAGCTATCGCGTCACGCCGGTCCAGGTTCGCTTGGCTACCTTCTCCCTGCTTTTGCGCCAACCCACGAACACGCT
>Ga0209647_1002401_pt1 | contig 15221 bp, 13 predicted proteins | sample GraSoi_2013_60cm_FD_185827 | JGI IMG/M metagenome (GOLD analysis project Ga0209647, IMG submission 185827) | Grasslands soil microbial communities from the Angelo Coastal Reserve, California, USA - Sample 9_17_2013_60cm (SPAdes) (version 2) | ecosystem: Environmental > Terrestrial > Soil >...
TCGAGTGGAACTACGCCGCGATGTCGGAGAAGAAGCTCGAGCTCGCGACCAAGCTGATGCACCGCCTGCGCGATCGCTTCGCACCGGGCGGCCTGCTGCACTTCGGCCAGGGCAAGTGGTATCCGGGCGAGCCGCTGCCGCGCTGGGCGCTGTCGTGCTTCTGGAGGAAGGACGGCGTGGCGCTGTGGGAAAGCGAGGAACCGTCCACGCCCTTGGGCGGCGACGATGACGCGCGCCGCTTCATCGACGACCTCGCCCAGCGCCTCGGCCTTTCACCCGAGCTCGCCATCGCCGCCTACGAGGACCCGTGGCGCATCCTGCGCGACGAGTCGAACCTGCCCCTCAACGTCGATCCGCTCGCCGAGGACACGCGCACCGAAAGCGCCCGCAGGCGCCTGAGCGACAAGCTCACCGGAAGTATCGGAACTCCCGTGGGCTACGTGTTGCCGCTCAAGCCGGTCGCGCGCGCCAAGGCGAGCGCCGCCACGAAGTGGCGCAGCTCCCCGTGGCCGCTGCGCCGCGAGAAGGTCTTCCTCGTCGAGGGCGATTCGGCGATGGGCTATCGCCTGCCGCTCGGCTCGCTGCCGGAAGTCCTTCCCGAGGAAGAGGACACCGACATCCCCACCGATCCGTTCGAGCGGCGCGATGCGCTCGGACACCGCAGGCCCTCGAAGGCGGCGCAGGCAGCCAAGCACGGCGTGCCGAAGAAGCTAGCGCCGGGAGCCTCGCGCGAAGTCGTGAAGACGGCGTTGTGCGTCGAGGTTCGCAAGGGCGTCCTCAACGTATTCCTGCCGCCGCTCGCTGTGCTCGAGGACTTCATCTCGCTCGCCGCCGTCATCGAGGCCACCGCGCAGGCACTCGGCGTGAGCGTGCGCCTCGAGGGCTACGCCCCTCCCGACGACCCGCGCCTGGGCAAGTTCGCGGTGACGCCCGATCCGGGCGTGATCGAGGTGAACATCCACCCCTCGACCGATTGGGAGGAGCTCAAGCAGCGCTTCGAGACGCTCTACGAGGAGGCGCGGCTGACGCGCTTGGGAACCGAGAAGTTCATGCTCGACGGGCGCCACATGGGCACCGGCGGCGGCAACCATGTGACGCTCGGCGGTCCCACGGCGGCCGAAAGCCCGCTGCTGCGCCGGCCCGACCTGCTGCAAAGCCTCATCACCTACTGGCAGAACCACCCGTCGTTGTCATACCTCTTCTCGGGGATGTTCATCGGCCCGACGAGCCAGAGCCCGCGCGTCGACGAGGCGCGCGCCGACACGCTCTACGAGCTCGAGATCGCCTTCCAGCAGCTCGAGCAGCAGTTCGAGGTCGGCAAGCCGAACGAGAAGCCGTGGCTCGTGGACCGGATCCTGCGCAATTTCCTCGTCGACCTCACCGGCAACACGCACCGCGCGGAGTTCTCGATCGACAAGCTGTACGCTCCCGGCTCGGCGACCGGACGCCTCGGGCTGCTCGAGTTTCGCGCCTTCGAGATGCCGCCGCACGCGCGCATGAGCCTCGTGCAGGTCCTGCTGCTGCGCGCGCTGGTCGCGCGCTTCTGGAAGCATCCGCGCCGGGAGAAGCTGGTCCACTGGTCGACGCGGCTGCACGATGAATTCATGCTGCCGCACTTCGTCGCGCTCGACCTGCGCGACGTGGTCGAGGACCTGAACGGCGCCGGGCATGCGTTCCGCCTCGAGTGGTTCGCGCCGTTCCTCGAGTTCCGCTTCCCGCGCTACGGCACCGTTTCCTACGAAGGCATCGAGATCGAGCTGCGCCAGGCGATTGAGCCCTGGCACGTCCTGGGCGAGCAGGTCGCGCAGACCGGGACCTCGCGCTACGTCGATTCCTCCGTCGAGCGCCTCCAGGTCAAGGCGACGCGCCTCAACGACCAGCGCCACGCGATCGCGTGCAATGGCCGCATGGTGCCGATGACGCCCACGGGACGGCCGGGCGAATTCGTCGCCGGCGTGCGCTATCGCGCCTGGGCGCCGCCCTCCTCCCTGCATCCGACAATCGGCGTGCATGCGCCCCTCGTGTTCGACCTCGTCGACACCTGGAACGGCCGCTCGCTGGGCGGATGCACCTATCACGTCACGCATCCCGGCGGGCGCAACTACACGACCTTCCCGGTGAACGCTCTCGAGGCCGAGGCGCGCCGCGTGGCGCGCTTCCAGGCGATGGGGCACACGCCGGGGCCGATGGCGCTCGAGCGCGAGGCGCGCAATCCGAGCTTTCCCGTCACCCTCGACCTGCGCCGCGGCCCGGAATCGCTCGCCTAGATGCCCGTCGTTAGCCACGAAGGCGCCGAGCTCTACTACGAGGTTCACGGCGAAGGGCCCGCGATCGCATTCGCGCACGGCTCGGGCGGGAATACGCTGATCTGGTGGCAGCAGGTGCCGCATTTCGCCAAGTCACGCCGGGTCCTCGTCTACGACCATCGCGGCTGGGGACGATCGCGCTGCGCACCGGATGCTCTGCACCCGCGTCATTTCGCCGGGGACCTGGCCGCGATACTCGACCACGCCGGCATCGACAAGATCGACCTCGTCTGCCAGTCGATGGGCGGATGGACCGGCCTGCCGTTCGCACTCGCGCATCCCGGACGGCTGCAGCGGCTGGTGCTGTGCGGAACTTCGGGCGGGTTCGATACGCCGCTCACGGCCGCCGATCGCGCCCGCACGATGGCGCTCTGGCCCAGCACGCCGATCGCCGACATGGTGCTCTCGCGCGGGTTCCAGCTGCGCGATCCGGCGCGCACGCACCTCTACCTGCGGATCGCCGGGCTCAATCCCCCGGAGTCGGTGCCGACGGTCCGGCCGTTGCTCGCGACGATTCGCATCGCCCCCGAGGCGCTTGCCGGCAACCGCATGCCGATGCTGCTTCTCTCCGGCGACGAGGACTGGTTCTTCAAGCCGGAGACGATCGCCGACATGGCGCGCCGCATTCCCAACGCGCGCTCGACCTGCCTCGCCGGCGTCGGGCACTCGTCCTATTTCGAGGTGCCGCAGGACTTCAACCGGATCGTGGGCGAGTTTCTCGGCTAACTCTCGCTGCCTACGCGCAGGCGTCGAGCCAGTACGTCGACGAGATCCTCGGAGCCGCCGCGCGGGCCGAGGCGGTGGTCGCGCAGCGCGCCCGCGAGCTCGAGCCGCGGAATCGCCGCCGGATCGGAGCGGATGAAGACCTCGGCGATCGCGCGTTGCACGCCGATCGACTTCGCGGCACTGAACCAGCGCGTGAGCTCTTCGAGGATCGCGCGGTCCGAGATGTTCTGCAGGGCGAGCGTCTCCAGGGCGCGTGCCTGCGCGCGCGGGTCGTTCATGCGCGCGACCTCGCCGGCGACCGCGCGCAGCTCCGTTGCGTCGAGCGGCCGGCGGCGAAGGTAGGCTTGCGCGATGCGGGCATCGGCTGCGTCGCCGGCCGCCAGTGCCCGCAAGACCCGCGCGCGCGCCTCGCCATTGCCGAGGCAGGCGAGCACTGCCGCGTTCGCGAGGCTCGGCGAAGCCGCGACTCGCAGCCGCAACCCCTCGCCATCGAGCGCGCGGCGATCGTTCAGCGAGCACACCAGCTCGACCTCGGCGTAGCCGAGCGAGTTGCGCGCCAGGAGCTCTTCGACCATTCGCAGCTGCTCGGCGCGCTCGGCCCGCTCGTCGAGCCACCCGAGGCGGCGGGCGAGCGCGATCATGCGAACGCGCATTTCCGGCCGCGCGTTTTCCCGGGTGAGCGCGAGGTAGCGCTCGCGCGCGGCGTCGTCGGCGGAGATCTCCGCCAAAGCGCGGGCGAACGTCGGCGCCTGGCGATCGAGCTCGCCGAAAGACTGCACCAGCTTCTCGATGCGCTCGAAGTACTCGCGCACCTGCGCCCGGTCGCGCTGGAGCAGGCGGTGGATGAAGGCGAGCTGTTCCTCGGCCGAGCGGCGTTCGTCGTAGAAGGTGCAAACCTCGCGGCGGTGCGCGGCGCCCGGCTCGCCGGGCGCAAGCCCGCTCACGAGCGTGATGTGGTTGTTGCGGAAGGCGGCGAGCAGGCCGCGGTTCGGGCGGCCCGAGGCGATCTCGGTGCGCGGCGCCGCGGCGAAATAGCGATCGAGCAGCATCGACGCCGTGGGTCCCACCGGCGCCGAGGAGTAGAAGCCGTAGATCGCGGGCACGTTGGCGAACAGCCGCCGCATGCGATCGCGGCCGCTCTCGCCGTACGAGGACGCGTAGCGCGTGGCGTCCGGATTGAGGCTCTCGCACCCGAATAGGTACACCTCTTTCAGATGCGCGAAGACACCCGGGCACGACTCGCTGCACGTGGCACGCTCGAGCTCGTCGACCTGCAGGTGGTCGGTAGCGCTCACCTTGTCCGAGTAGAAAGTGTCGCCGGCGTTGAAATGGCCGGAAACCAGCAGCGCGTCGCATTGGACGCCCTGGCGGCACGCCGAACGCAGCCAGTCGCGCCGCCCGGGCTCGAGCAGCTCGACGAAACGGTATTCGCCAGGGGGCAGATGGCGGCGAAAGGCGTCCTTCTCGTCCGCGGAATTGACGGTGATGGTGCAGACCGTCTTCGGGGCGGCGTGCGCTTGCGCGACTGCGGCGAGCAAAGCCAGCGGCGCGACGACGAGGGCAAATCGGGAGGCTAAGGACATCGACCCGGGAACCTGGAGGGGTTGGGTCGATTCTCGCGGTCGGGCCGCGAAAACTCTGCCAGCCGGACGCGCTCAACCGGGTCGGCGGACTCCTACCGGGGAATGGCTATTTCGTGATCACCACCAGGACGCTGCATGGCGAGAGCTCGATCAGCGCCTTCGACAGCGACCCGCGCCACCAGCGCTCGACCCAGCGGTCGAGGTGCTTGTGGCCGACGACGACGAGGTCGGCGTCGATCTTCTTCGCGTAGCCGGTGATCTCGTCCGTGGCATCCCCGACCACCAGCTCGCCGTGCGCAGTGCGCCCCGATTCGGTGAGGCGCCGCAGGCCGTCTTCGAGGACCGCCTTGAAGGCCAGGCGCTCCTCCTCCTCGAGCTTGCCGTCGTGCACATAGCCCTCGCCGCCGATAAAGGCCGCGGGCGGCGGCATCACGGCGATCAGGTGCAGGTCCGATTGGCTCCACTGCGCGATCTCGCGGCAGTCGAGCAGCGCCTTTTGTCCGGCCTCGGAGCCGTCGTAGGCGAGCAGGATTCGCTTGTACATGGTCGGTCTCCGCTTTGTCGGCGCAAGTTTAGCCCTTTGCGAGTGTGTAACAAATTGTTTTTCGTGCGCACCTCCCGGGGGGTGGGCCGTTACAGGGGTAAGGGCGGGAATGGCACTCGGCCAGGAAGCCCCGGTCTCACTCTCACGAGTCCTGAAGGAGGAAACCATGTTGAAGAAACCCCTCGCAATCGCAGCTGCAGCCGCGGCCCTCGGAATGGGCGTGGTGTCGACGCAGGCTTCCGCCGGCGACCCGGTCCTGGGCGCCCTGCTGGGCGGCGGCATCGGCGCGGCGATCGGCCACAGCGCCGGCGGGCGCGATGGCGGTGTGGTCGGCGGCGTGCTGGGAGCCCTGGTCGGCTCGAGCATCGCGGCGAGCGACGGCTATTACGACCGCGGTTACTACAACGGCGGCTACTACAACGGCGGCTACTACGCCGCGCCGGGCTACTACGCGCCCCCGGTGGTGTACGGACCCTCGGTGGTCTACCGCTCGTCGCCGCGCTACGTGCGCGACTATTCCTATCGTCGCGACGGTCGCTACGGCTACGACGGGCGGGATGGGCGCGACTACCACCGCGCGAGCCACGACTGGCATCGCTAGAGCCAGCCCCGCAGTCCCCGCAAGGCCACGATCCCCGCGCGAGCGGGGATCGTCTTTTCTACCGCGTCATTTCCTGAATTCGCCGCCGTACTTGAGCGGCTGGCCCTGTTCCCACGGGCGGTAGCGGTTGGTGAACTCGATTCGCTCGGCGAGCGTGGGATGGTTGCCGCGCAGCCAATGCAGGATCGGGTTGGGGCGCGGGTTGACGAGATCGTCGACCTGCATCCGCGCGAATGCCGTCCCCGCGGAATGGCCGTCGCGGGTGATCTCCAGGCCGAAGATGTCGGCCTGGTGCTCGACGTAGCGGCTAAACCCGTTGAAGGCCGGCATCGCCACCAGGAATACGAGGCTCACGACCAGCATCATCAAAGGCAGCGAGGCGATGTCCTCGAGGCGCTCGAAGCCGAAGCGCCGCCGGTAGCGCTCGATCAGCCCATGCGCCAGGCGCTGCGTGGCGTAGAGGGACAGCATGATCAGCGCGCAGAGGAACACCACGAACTGCCACACATGGTGCAGCACGTAATGCCCCATCTCGTGGCCCATCACGAACAGGAGCTGGCGATCGTCGAGCTTCTTGAGGATGGTGTCCCAGAGGACGATCCGCTTGGTGTCGAACACTCCTGTCACATAGGCGTTCACCGTCTTGGTGTCGACGCTCTTCTCCACCTCGAAGACGCGCGCGCCCTCGATGCCGGCGCGTTCCGCAAGGGCGACGATCTTCGCCTCGAGCGCCTTGTCCTTCATCGGCCCGAACTTGTTGAAGAGCGGCGAGATCCAGATCGGCGAGATGAGGATGATCACCACCACGAAGGGGATCGCGACCAGGCCGGAATAGAACCACCAGCGCTGCGGACTCGCGCGCAGGGCGCGATAGATGCCCAGCACCGCGATGAAGCCGATCAGGGTCGACACGAGGAAGCCGATCAGCTGGTCGGTGATCCATTTCGTGAGCGCCTGGTCGGAAAGCCCGTACTCGTGCTCGACCGCGAACTGCCCGTAGTAGTCGAGCGGCAGCTGGATCAGGGTCGTGAGGAGTGAAAACACGACGAAGTACACGAGGATCATGACCGACCACTTTGGGCTCAAGCGCCGCGCCCAGTCGCGAATCTTCGCCGACCAGCCGGTGAAAAGGAACAGCGCGGGCACCACGAATCCCCACATCAGGTTGATCACCCACAGCGTGCTGGTCGTGTAGTAGTACGACATCGCCTTCTCGCTCGCCTCGGGGACCGCGACCGGGCCGGCGTCCTGGCCGAAGGCGAGCGCCGGAGCGAGGAGCAGGAAGACGAGCAGCAGGCGATTGTTCATCGGCGGGTCAGGCGGTAGATGAAGATGGCCGCGCGGATCGTGGCACGCTCGATCGAGGCGAGCTCGAGGTCTTCGTCGTTGGTGTGCGATCCCGATCCCGTGGAGCCGATGCCATCGAGGCAATCGAGGAAATCCGCGACGTGCTGGATGTCGCCGCCGCCGCGCAGGCCCGGCGGCAGGGGCTCGATCGCTCCCAGGCCCGCGTCGGCGCTCGAGCGCGAGTAAAGGTCGAGCAGCTTGAGATTTCCGGGCGTGGGCGACATCGGCGGCGAGTCCTCGTGAATGTGGAAGACGGTCTGCGCGCCCGGGAGGTTCGCGCCGGCGATCTCGACCATGCGCGCGCGCACTCGCTCCCCCTGTTCCTTGGTGAGGTAGCGCAGGTCCCCGGTCACGGCGACGGTCTTGGGAATCACGTTGGATTTGCCGAAGGCGCCTCCGGTCTGGATCGCGTCGTCGTAAGTCACCTCCGTGCCGCCGACGATCACGCCGGCGCTGAATGTGACGTTCTCCTCGATGAGCTGGCTGCGGAAGGCATCGAGAACGCGCGCGGCCTCGAAGATCGCCCCGTAGCTCTCGCCCCTGGCGAAGATGCCGCCCGAGTGTCCGGGCTTGGCGGCGACGTCGAGCCGCCAGCCGGCGTGGGATCGCCGTCCGATGGTCGCGGTGTCCTTGCCCTCGTGGCGAACGGTGCCTTCGAAGGCGAGCGCGACGTCGCTGCGCTTGGCCGCCTCCACCAGCGCAGCGCGCGCGACTTCGATCGGCGAGCCGACGCGCTCCTCGTCGCCGATGAAGGCCACGGTGATGGCGGTGTTGTCGAGCGCCCCGGCCTTGCGCAGCGCGCGCAGGGCCTCGAGCATGATCACGTCGCCGCCCTTCATGTCGGTGACGCCCTGCCCGCGCACGCGAGCGCCGCGCACGTCCCAGGTGGGTACGGGGCTGTTCTTCTCGAACACGGTATCGAGATGGCCGATCAGCAGGAGCCGCTTGCCCTGCCCTCCCTGGCGCTCGGCGAAGAGGTGGCCGGCGCGCTTCATCTCCCGCGGCATGTCGATCCAGCGGGTCTTGAACCCGAGCTCGTCGAGCTCGGCTGCGAAAATTCGGCCGACCTCGCGCACGCCCTCGGGATTCATCGTGCCGCTGTTCACGCGCACGGAGCGCTCGAGAAGCTGCAGCGCCTCGCCCGAGCGGCTGCGCACCGCCGACACGATCTGCTGCTCGGTGGAGGAGAGTTCGGCGAGGACCAGGGCGGGCGCGAGGCACGCGGCCAGCGACAACGCGGACAGCCATCGAATCCTTGACGACGCTTGCGCGATCACGCGAATCCCTGACGACGCTTGCGCGATCACGCGGTGCTGCGCATTCACGGCCGGCTCCCGATCGGGAAAGACCGCGAATCCTACCGTGAAAAGGCGCCCCTACGCGGCAGCGCTCACCAGGTCGGGGCGGTTGAGCTGGATCCAGTCGCGCACGCTCGCGATCAGCTCGCGCGCGGCGTCGATGCCTTCCTCGGCGACGGCGTCGGACACCGGGACCCCGGAGGACTCGGAGCGATCGCGCGCGGCGCGCAGGGCCTCGAGGAACTGCACGCGGCCCGCGGGGATGCCACCGGTCTTGAGGAGCGACTGGATGAGGAGCTGATGGTGCGCGGGATCGCGGGTCGCGGCACGGTAGCCGTTGGCGAGCAGCGCGGCGACCGCGCCCTGCGCGATCGCCTGGTACGCGAGGCCCAGGCGCGAGTCCGCGCCCAGCCCGTCGGTACCGGCGTCGCGAAGCGCGCGCTCGGCCGATTCGAGCAGGCGGGAGATCTCATCCCCCGCGGCGTCGTGCTCGCTCAGCCTTCCGGCGCGGAGCAAACCCTCCAAGGTCATGTCGGTCGCCTATCACGAAGATCCGGTCATCCCCTATAACGCGCTCGAGGAAGGGTTCGTGGACAGCCAGGCGCCGGCGGAACTCGGCCGGGGGGTACAGGCTGGGGTTGATTTCGCGGCGCAACTCGTCCGCCGCGGCCTGCAGGCGCGGGACCAGCTCGGCAAAGCGAACCTGGCCGACCACCATGAGGTCGAGATCGGTGCCCGCGCGCTCGTCGCCCCGGGCGACGCTCCCGAAGATGAAGGCGAGCTCGATCCGCCCGGCGAGCGGCTCGAGGGCTTCGCGCACGACCTCGGCGACGATGCCGCGCAGCTCCTCGTAGATGGGGCAATCGACGTTGGCCTGGAAGTGGACCTGATTGCCGATGGCCTTGCGCAGCAGGACACGCGCCTCGGCGAGTTGCGTGAGCTCCCGCGTGAGCGTTCCTGGCGCCTTGCCGGTCAGGCGGCCCAGCTCGCGCACATGCAGCGTGGCCTCCGGGCGCGGCAGCAGCAAGGCGAGGATCTGGCGGCGCGCGGTACCGAAGAGAAGTGTCGCCAGGTTGGATTCGTTGCTCATATGGCAACAATCGTAGCTTAATCAGCAACGATCTGCGGGTCGTGCAGCGTGGCGCATCAATTGCTTCCCTTCCCTTTCTCCAAATGGATGGTGGACAATGGAGCCTGCATTCGCCTCTCCAAGGGAGAACTCGATGACTCGCAAGCCCCTCATGATCGCCACGCTGGCCGCCGCGGCCGCGATGGCTGCAGTGTCCGCTCCCGCCTCGGCATGCGACCCGGTTCCGGGCATGCTGATCGGCGGCGGCATTGGCGCCGCCATCGGCAACGCGCCCGGTGCCGCGGTTGGCGCCGTGCTCGGCTCCATCGCAGCCGCGCTATGCGCCGCAGCCGCGCTACTACGAGCCGCAACCGCGCTACGCGCCTCCGCCCGTGAGCTATAACGACGGTCCCGCGTACGAGCCGGCGCCGGCATACCAACAGGCTCCGATGTACCAACAGGCTCCGGTGTACCAACAGGCTCCGGTGTACCAGCAGGCTCCGGTGTACCAGCCTGCCGCGGTCTACCAGCCGGCCGCGGAGGTGTATTACCCGCCGGCGCCGGTGTACTACGGCGCGCCGGTCGCGTACGCCTCCTACTATCCGTACGGACGCTACTACTACGCGAGCAATTCGCGGCCGCACCGCCGCTACGGCGACCACTGGCGCTGACCCAAAAAAAACCGGGGACCTCCCCGGTTTTTTTTCGCCCCTGGCGCGCCAGGCGCCTTATTGCTTGATGCGCGCCAGCTTGGCGGAGTAGATGTCGTGGTCCTTGCGGGTGGTGCTGTTCTCGATCGCCCGCGTGAGTGAGGCGCGGGTGTTGCCGAGGTCGCCCAGGCCGAAGTAGGCGGCCGCGAGCGCGAAGTGCACTTCGTGGTTGTACGGGTCGCGCGCCAGCTCCTTCTGGAAAAGGTCGCGCGCCGCGGCATAGTCCTTTTGGCGCATGGCCGCCATCCCGCGGTCGAAGAAGTAGAACGGCGGGAACGGCTGGACCTCCGCGACCCGGCGCATCAGGTCCTGGGACTCGTCCACGCGGCCCAGCTGCTGGAGGACCAGCGCCAGGTTGGACATGACGTGCGCGTTGTTGGGTTCGCGGGCGAGCACGTAACGCAGCACCTCTTCGGCCTCGCGCGAGTCGCCGTGGTGGCGGTAGATGATCCCGAGCGTGTTGTACGAGCTGTAGAACTGCGGATCCTGCTCGATCGCCCCCTTCGCCCACCAGTACGCATCGTCGATCCTGCCGGCGGCGAGGTGCTCGGCGGCGCGATTGTTCATGTACATCGCGATGACCGTTTCCTCGCTGACGTTGTAGGCGTGCTGCACCTGGAACTCGCCCACCGGCATGAAATCGATCGTCATCACCTGCCGCTCGGTCGCGCGCAACACCCGCGGATCATTGCCCCGGCGCCCGAGCGTCACGTTCACATGCCCGCTCGCGAACACCAGTCCGTCGGTCCGGGTCCACGCCTCGTCGGTGAAGACGCGCTGGAAGTGGACCTCGAGGCCCAGCTCCTTGGCGAGCGCCGCGGTCATGATCACGAGCGAAAGGCAATTGCCCGAGCGGGCGTCGAAGGCTTCGGCGGCATTGCGCGTCATCGCCGCGTCATATTCGATCTTGAGCTGTTTCTTGCTGTAGAGCGCTTCGTAGAGGGCGCGCTGGCGGCCCCTGGACTCGATGAGATCGGCGATCTCGACCCCGAGGTAGTGGCGCATCGAGTCGCTGCGCGCGAACACCAGGTCGGGGCCCACGCGCTGCGCCGGCGCGGCGAAGAGGTGGTCGTGAAGCAGGCGGCCCGCGGCGGCATCGCGCGTGACGGGCACCGTGGCGCATCCGGCGAGCAGCAGGGCAAACCCAGCCAGCCAAATCCTCATGGGTGCCTCCGATAAACGGGGTCAGGCTCCAATTTCGCCAATTCTCTGCTCTTCCGTCAAATAAGCAAAATTGGAGTCTGACCTCATTTATTCCAACTTGATATCGAGCGCGCGGTAACCGACACGGCAGCTGCCGATGCGAAGCTTGAGGCGGACCTTGCCTTCGGCCACCAGGGTGACGAACTTCTCGTGCACGTTGCCGCGGGTCCACGGGAAGAAGACGTTGGCGCCGGCGTAGAGGCCCTGCCCCCAGCCGTCGAGGTGGCCGATCTCGACCACCGACTCGGCCGGGGAGACCAGCCGCGCGCCCTCGCACTCGGCCGTGAGGCGCAGCGGCTCGGCGTGCGGCAGTTGCTTCGCCGACGGGAGCCCGAAGCTCGAGAGGTAGCCGCGGTTGGCGACGCGCACCTCGACTCGCGTGAGCCCCGGACCGATCTTCTCCTGGCTCACGACCTCGGCCGAAATCCGCGGCACGAGGGCGGCCACGCGCAGGAACGCAGCGCTGTGCTTCTCGCACACCTCGCCCAGCATTTCGTAGGGAGGATTCGACACGCCGACCCGCGTATCGAGCCCGCCCACCTCGACCTCGCCCAGCTGCGGATGCTTCACCTTGCGCCAGCGCCCGAAGATGCGGCCCTTGTTGACCTCCTTGTCCCACTTCGCGAGGCGCGCGAAGTGCTCGCGATCGAGCCGGGTGTAGATGTCCACGAAAGGCTTCTTGCGTTCCATGCCGAGCTGCGTGAAGAGGTCCCATAGCTCGATCACGTAGGCGAGCGCGCCGCGCTGGTGGTAGGCGTAGTCGGTGAGGTCGCCCTTGAGCGGCTTCTCCGGCGCGTAGAGGAATTCGTGGAAGCCGCTCACCGTGGGATAACCGGTGAACTCCTTCGCCCATTGCTCGACCTGGCGGTACACCGCGAGGTCGCCCTGGTTCATCTTGTCGTCGGGTTTGTCGCCGAGCGGGCGGATCAGCACGCCGCCGAACGTATGCAGGTTGAGCCACGCCATGATCTCGGGATGCTGGACGGTGAAGTCGAGCACCGCGCGCGTCTCGGGCGCGCTCCCGGGGAAATCGCCGGCGCCCTCCTGCTCGTGCTCCGGCGCCCACGTGTAGGGGAAGTTGCGGTTGAAGTCGTACTGGTTGTCGGAGAGGAAGTACGGGTCCGGAATGCGCCGCCCGTCGAAATTGACGATGCGACCCTCGGGGTAAAGACGGTAATAGGGAGGCGGATCCTCCGGCATGCGCGGCACCATGACGCCGGGATACTCGGCCAGCTCGACCAGCTCCCCGCTCTCGTCGGGCTTGCGCATGAAGCCGATGGTGCCGTCGCCGTCGAAGTCGTGCGCCTCCCAGTAGGCGTGTCCCTTGTGGCGCCGCTGGTCGACCGGGCTCGAGCGCACGTAGCGCCCTGTCTTGAGGACCGCCTCGGCGCCATCGGGAGACATGCGCGGAACGATATAGAAGAGCGCGTCGCGGATCGCATCCTGCATGTGCGGAGGTAATTGGGTCCCCGCCTGCGCGGGGACGACGCCGCCGTGGATCGCGATCACGTCCTCGGCGATCGCGAGTGCCACGCTCGAGCCGCAAAGCTCGGTGGCGTGCATGTTGCCGTCGACCCAGACGGCCGGGCGGATCTCGGCGGGATTGCGCCCGATGGTGAGGAGCGGGATGTCGCGGCCCTCGGCGCTCTTGCCGAGCGAGGACACGCGCACCAGCTCGGGATGCGCCTTTGCCCAGGCGTCCAGGTGCCGGGTCAGCTCAGCGTAATCGAGGTACTTTTTGCGAAACAATTCGGGCGGGCGCCTATTGGCGGATGGGATGATCAGGGGCCTTCGTGTGGCGCCATGATCCACAGTCGGCATGCCGGTGGCAAGGGGTGGCGTCAGATTGCGCCGACGCCGGCGCTGGCGTCCGAGCGACAGACGCCTGCCGGCCCGGCGCGGCACAGTGGAGAGTCCCCACGGAACGCGGCCCCAATGAAGATCAGCGGGACTCACCTCAAGCGCTACAAGGAGATCGCGCAGCTCCTGTGGAAGTACGGGCGCTCGGACCTCGTGCGCGAGATGGATGCCGAGGACGAGCTCGAGCTCTCTCGCGGCGAGGCGCCGGCGAATGGCGCCTCGCCCGAGCAGCTCGCCGACGACCTCGAGGCCATGGGCGCGACGTTCGTGAAGCTCGGCCAGGTGCTCTCCGGCCGGCCCGACCTCATTCCCGAGCCGTACGTGAAGGCGCTGGTGCGCCTGCAGGATCGCGTGAGGCCCTTCCCCTACGCCGAGGTCGAGCGCATCGTCGAATCCGAGCTCGGCGTTCGCATCTCGAAAGCCTTCTCGCGCTTCGATCCCGACCCGGTCGCCGGCGCCTCGCTCGGGCAGGTGCACATGGCGGCGCTGCGCGACGGCCGCGAGGTCGTGGTGAAGGTGCAGCGCCCGGGCGTGCCGCGCCAGGTGGCGGAGGACTTCGAGGTCCTGGCCGAGATCGCGGTGGTGCTCGACCAGCACACCGAGGTCGGCCGGAAGCTGCGCTTTGGCGAGATGGTCGAGGAGCTGCGCGTCTCGATCACGCATGAGCTCAACTACCTGCGCGAGGCGCAGAACCTGGTGGCGCTGAGGCGCAACCTCGCCGAGTTCGACCTGATCCGCGTGCCGCAGCCGATCGCCGACTACAGCGCGCAGCGCGTGCTCACGATGGAGCACATCAGCGGCACCAAGATCACGAAGCTGAGCCCCGTGGTGCGCATCGAGCTGCCCGGCGCCGAGCTCGCCGCCGAGCTCTTCCGCGCATACCTCAAGCAGGTGCTGGTGGATGGGCTTTTCCACGCCGACCCGCACCCCGGCAACATCTTCATCACGGATGACGGACGCCTCGCCCTCCTCGACCTGGGCATGGTCGGGCACGTCACGCCGAGCATGCAGACGAGCCTGCTGAAGATCCTGATGGCGATCAGCGGCGGGCGTCCCGAGGACGCCGCCGACATCGTGTGCGCGATCAGCGAGACCGCTCCCGGCTTCGATCCGGCGCCCTTCACCAAGCGCATCGCCCAGCTCGTGGTCGAGCGCCAGGGGCAGGCGCTGCACCAGATCAACGTCGGCGAAACGCTGCTGCAGGTGACGAGCGCGGCCGCCGACCACGGCCTGCACGTCCCGAGCGAGCTCACGCTCCTCGGCAAGACCCTGCTGCAGCTCGACGAGGCCGGGCGCATCCTCGACCCCGCATTCGATCCCGACGCCGCCATCCGCGACAATGTCGCCGACCTGCTCTCGAAGCGTATCGGAAAGGAAACGACGCGCGGCTCGATCTTCACCACGCTCCTCGACCTGAAGGAGTTCGCCTCGGGGCTGCCGGTGCGGCTCAACCGCATCATGGACTCGCTCACCGGCAAGGACCTGGAGATGCGCGTGCGCGCGGTCGACGCGCCGCTCATCATGGAAGGCCTGCAGAAGATCGCCAACCGCATCACCTCGGGCGTGATCCTCGCCGCCATCATCATCGGCGCCTCGCTGATGATGCGCATCGAGACGACCTGGACGATCCTCGGCTACCCGGGCCTCGCGATACTGTGCTTCCTTCTCGCTGCGGCCGGCGGCGTCTACATGCTCTTCAGCATCTACGTGCAGGACCGGAACAGCCGCCACAAAGCACGCCACCCCGAGACGATCTAGAATAGCCGCATGAGGATCGATGCCATCCTGCTTGCGGCGCTCGTCGCCGCGCTACCGCTGAGCGCATTCGCGCAAGCGGCGCCCACGGATGCCGAGAAGAAAGCCGCCGCCGCGAAGAAGGATGCGGTGCCCGCGCCCGCCAAGGATGCCAAGGCGCCGCCGAAGGATGCGAAGGCGCCGCCGAAGGATGCGAAGGCTCCGCCGAAGGACGCGAAG
>Ga0209647_1002403_pt1 | contig 15213 bp, 20 predicted proteins | sample GraSoi_2013_60cm_FD_185827 | JGI IMG/M metagenome (GOLD analysis project Ga0209647, IMG submission 185827) | Grasslands soil microbial communities from the Angelo Coastal Reserve, California, USA - Sample 9_17_2013_60cm (SPAdes) (version 2) | ecosystem: Environmental > Terrestrial > Soil >...
CTTTCTGACTCCGGAGGTAGGCGTTCATGTGCACGGAGAAAAGTTCGCTTGTGGTGTTCAAAGCCGCGCGCCCTGCCTCCACAAACTCCTGGCGCGCGTAACGGGGCCACAACAGGGCCGTTACGAGCAGCGAGCTCATCGCGCCGTCCAGAATCTCTAACACCCGATTTACGGCGGTCTGCCAAACCTGAGCAGGATCCGCAAGTCCAAAGGTGGCTACGGCAATCGTCGTGAACCCGACCAGATAATACCCAAGCGAAACGGGGCTGGACGGAGCCTGCCCAAATTTATAGCCGGCAAAAGCGAGAACAAAGAAAAACAGAGTCAGGAAAATCACCGGGGTCGACGCATAGTCACCCACCAGCCAGATACCAACGAGCGCTCCGGCGATCGTACCGGCGACCTGGGTAATCGCTAAGGAGGTGATCGAACCGACATACGGTACGCTCATCATACTGAGTACGGTGAGAACCGACCAATTGGGATGCTGCAGGCGCAAAAACTCTGCAATATATAAGGCGAGCAAAGCGGCGAGACCGAACTTGATTCCTGACCGAACTCTCAGATCGCCAAGCAGGTCTTGGAGCGGCCAGCGCCAGTGCCGAAACGATTTGGCCGAGAGATCAACGAAGGAGCTATGGGCAACGGATTTTGCCTGGTCTTCGACTTCGATCATGTTGGGGATCCCTCTCTTTCCAGGTGCGCGAGTTCACTTGTTGGTTAGTCCATGTTCTACTGGCACAAGAGATTTTTTGGGCGCTCCGATACGCTTACCCATGGGCGTGATGGCCGCGTAAACGGTCTGACCTATTCGTAACGGGACCGGCGGGCTTCCCACTACTTGTATGCGGACCGCGAAGCGCTGGGGTAGGCGAACCCAATCGATAGTCTGACTGATCGAGGGCAACAAGCCCGTGCTGGTGCTGCCCGAGCCGTCCTGAACATAGACACCCCAGCCGATGCTTCGAACCACACCTTCGAACGGTTGGCCCGGGTAACCCATAAAGGTAAGTTTCGCCTTTTGGCCCAAAGCAATGTGCGGCAATTGAGTTTCTTTAAAATAGGCTGCAACCCAGAACGAATCGGTGTCGACCAGAGCCATCAACTGGCTCCCAGCCGTCACATAGGTGCCGACGCTCGTATTCATATTGGTCACATACCCGTCCACTGAAGCACAGACTTTCGTGTAGCTGAGATTCAATGCAGCCAGCTTCATATTCGCTTTTGCTGCTGCCAGCTGAGCCTCGGCGGCTGCGAAGCTGTCCTGCGCATTCTGGAAGTCCATTAGGGCGTTAACGTGCGTTTTATAGAGATCCGTCTGCCGATCGAGATTTTGCCGTTGTTGTTTGAAGTTTGCTTCAGCGTTTAGGACTTGACCGGTAGCTAGGTCGAGCTGCACTTGGAAATCGGCTGGATCGATCTCGAAAAGCAGATCTCCTTTTTTCACCTCTTGATTATCATGGACCGCAACCTGAACAATCGGTCCGGAAACCCGAGGGGCGATGCCGACGATATTGGCCCTCACCTGGCTATCCCGTGTCCAGGGGTTTTGGATATATCGCTGGTAGAGAGAGACGCCGGCCCAGACGGCAAAACCTACCAAGGCCAGAGTGATCGCGTAATTGAACAATCTTGTTTTCATGGGAATAACAATGCGCCGATGCCGCAGCTGAAGAGGACCGCCAGGGCAATGAAGAAGAGTGGAAGGTGCCAAACCCTGCGTGATAAGCCGGTACGCTCCATGATTGCGACCACCAGCCAGGCCGCGATAAACCCTGCCAGTCCAACCAGTGCTATCCAGGGAAAGAGAAGGTCCAGAAATCCAAATTCTGGTCGATTCAATTGGGCGACGAAAAGTTTCATATGCTCTGTGAAACCTTCCTTGTTGGCATTTTAGGTTTTCTATCGTCAGCGGTTCTATTTCCAAGTGATAGGTTAATAGAACCACTCGTGGGTTGGATCCGGCTCCTGGTCGACAGCGTTGACCGTATTCTGTTGCCCTGGTCCCAGATAGGCTGCTGCCTGACTGGTTGTGCCTTTGACGCTCTGGGGCCGGAAATTAGCAACTGAAAGTCCTCAACATGACGTTCAATCAGCTGAAAGCATTTTTCCGATTCTTGCTGACGGACGGCTAGAGTTTGCTTGGCTATACTCTGCAGCGAGTCGAGGTCGTACAGATAAACGCCATCCAATTTACAAACGGCCGGATCGATGTCACGGGGCATCGCCAAATCGATCAGGAAGAGCGGCCGGTGCGGGCGAGCTTGCCAGAACGGAGCTAACTTATCCAAGGTGATAATCGTGTGCGGAGCTGCCGTCGAACTGACCAGTATATCCAGGTCGCGGAAGTCTTGCCCCCAATCCTCAAAATGAATTGCTCGTCCGCCGGTCATTGTCGCTAAAGCCCGCGCTCGCTCGAAAGAACGATTGGAAACAAAAATTTGTTCCGCTCCGCGAGACCGAAGAGCTTTGGCAGTCTTTTCGCTCGTTTCACCGGCTCCGAGGATCATGATCTTGCATCCGTCTAGATCCCCAAAGATCTGTTCTGCCAAATCCACTGCCACGGAACCGACCGAAACACTACCGCGCGTGATCGCAGTAGAAGATCGTATCTCTTTACCCACTTGAAACGATTTTTGAAAAAGTCGATTCAGGAACTTGCCCGTCGTCTGGGCCTCGGTCGCAAAAGCGTAAGCACGCTTCACCTGGCCAAAAATTTCCGTTTCGCCAACGACCATCGATTCCAGACCAGAAGCGACTCGAAATAGGTGACGAACACAGTGGTTACCGCATAAGCGGAACAGATGCGTTTCATCGCCGGACCGGAAATCTCGATAGAAGCTCTCGAAAAAACCCTGGCTGTCGGGGAACTCTCCGGTAACATAAAATTCCGTTCGATTGCAAGTTGACAGAATGAGGCCCTCAGCGAGCCCTGGCATCGTCTTTAGTCGGCCTAACGCTTCGGCTAGAGCTGATGCCGGAATCGCGAATCTCTCGCGCACGTCGACTGCCGCAGTCTGATGGCTAACACCAAAGCAAAATATGCTCATCTCACAGGTGGGTTGTCCAAGACAAATCTGATCCTCGAAAAGACAATCGAGAGCAGATCAAATCTTCGCTTTCAAGTGATCCAAGAACGGACCGTTAAACCCCTGTTTTGCTGACCCCCTTTTAGTTCTTGGATCGAACCAGTAGCGCGGCGCGAACGTAACGCACCCTCCTACTACCGCAGATAATATGGCTCTGTTTCGTCGAGGTCGGGTAGTAAATGCTTTTGGTTTTGGAGCAGATTATCATAACAAAGGCGATTGATTAGTTAATTACTTCTGTTGCTCCGCGTGGAATCCTTTTCCCCGCCCGGCATCAACGCTGGAGTCTCGAGTAAATCCAGCAAGCAGATGGGCGCGGCCAGAAAGAGTAATCGCAGATAGGTATTCGGGTTGATATAGATTCGATCTTTCATGTATCTGCGTATCCCCAAAACGATAGGATGGGTAGACGTACCTTATGATGGGTTATCACGCTTCCTGATAGCGGTCTAACGGAGCCGGATCAATCCTGCGGGAGGATCCGAGTAGAAGCCACACCCCGACGAGTTGAACCGGCACACCGGCCACGAACATCACAAACCCCGCCCATCTCTGGTCGAGGAGCGGCGGGATGTTCCAGCGGCAGATGACATCGAGATAGGGTGTATAGAGCACGTCAGGTGACAGCATCCAGATTACCGCTACAACTGTCATCGGGATTGCACCGATCCAGGCCACTGCGCCCGTCAGCCAAGAGGATCTAATACGGCGCGTCGCCGGCATGAATTGCGCCCAGAACAGCACCCCGGACAACAGCTCCAGCCCGCCGAGCGGCGCAGTGTATAAGGCGTTCACCACGCTAGGATCGAACACGCCAGGCAGACTGACGGCGATGCTCAGGCCGATAAACAGCATCGTTGCCGCCCATGGGTCGAGGAAAAGGCTGGCCAACGCGGCGCCTTTGCCGTGGCCCTGCAGGCTTTTGCGAATTGAGCGCGGCAGAGCCAGCAAGAGCAGAGGTGGTGCGATTTGATTCAACGCCATTAGTGCCGCGGTATAGCTCGACATGGACGCGAGCGGATCGTGCAATCCAAGGGTAGCCAGTACAACGACCAGTACTCCAAAGGCAGCTGCCAAGATCCGCAATCTGGAAATCTTATTTTCGGATTTCGGGTTCATGCAGAATGTGCTTGAGGTCGCGCGCGACCGCTTTCGGATCCTCGAGTTGGGAAAAGCCATAGCGTAGCCGCTCCCATCCATCGGGACCGACCACCGCCACGAGAGAAGTGTGATCGATATAGGCGCCGCCCTCGGACAGACGCCAGGTCACGCCCCAGGCTCGGGCCGCCGCGGCAACCGCCTCGGGTGGTCCGGTGAGACCAACCGGGACCGGATCGAAGTTCGACAGATAGGCTCGCAATAAGTCGGGCGTGTCGCGTCGCGGATCCAGCGTCACGAAGACTTGCTCCACACGACGCCTGTCCGCGCCAAGACTCTCCGACACAGCATCCAGAAGATTCAGTGTCGCCGGGCAAACATCGGGACAGTGGGTGTAGCCGAAATAGATCAGCACGATCTCACCGCGGTGTGCCGCGAGGTCGAATGTTCCGCCCCGGTCATCTGGCAGCACGAGCGAAGGAGTCGTATCTGACCTGACGGGACTTCCGACATAAGAGAACCCGTGGCCAGACCTCGAATAAGCCCAAAGTCCCGAGAGCACCAGCAAGGGCAGTAGGAGGGCACGTGCGACCACGTATGCGTTCAGCGTTTGGCGTTCGGCGCTCGGCGTTCGGCGTGCATCGCTGGGTGTTTGTCGCTCAGGCGCAAGAGCCGCTCCAATTTTGGATTTGTCATAACTCGAACTGAAACCGGTTCTCATAAGCTGTCGTCATTGAGGCATTACTGCCAGTAACGCCAAACGCCAAACGGCTATCGCTCACCAGACCTTCCATCCGTGCGCTGCTGTCATGTTAGTGATCAAGGGCCAAAGGATCGGGATGTAGGCTGCGAGCGTCGCGACCGCCGTGATCAAGGTCAGCAGCCCGACATGTTCGAGCACCTTGGCTAGCGGCGAGCGATGCGGGTGTAGCGCAACGCTGGTGGGTTCTCTGCCAATTGATTCGGCGGCCCCGATCGCATAACTCTCCCTACTGCCGAAGGCCTGGCCGAACGGGATTGGGACCGGCACCGAGAGTCGGCGACCGAACAAGGTACCTACGAACACGATGTAGAACGCAATAGTCGCGAGCAGCAGGATAATTCCGCCAATCGCGACGAGCGTGAGCGGTAAGTGGGCCGAACCGTAAACGCGTTCATAGGTGCTATGCGGGAGCTGCGAGACCCAGGCACGCCGGGGCACGCCGAGTAATCCGCTCCAGTGCATCCCGAGGCTGAAAAGGGACATTCCCACGAACCACAACCACACGGAAGCGAGGGCAAGGCGGCGGCTGAGCAGTTGGCGTCCTGTGAGGTGCGGAATCATCCAAAACGCGACGCCCATGAAAGTCATCGCTGTTGCGGTGCCGACGGTGATGTGGAAGTGCCCCGGGATCCAAGTCGTGTTGTGGACGATGTTATCGAGCTGCCAACTTCCCAGCACGATGCCGCCGGCGCCGCCAAAGATGAAGGTCAACATGGCAAGCACCTGGGCGGCAACGCTAGGGTCACTCCAGGGAAGAGCCGTGAACCACCCAATCCAGCCGCGGCCGCCTCGCAAACGCCCGGCATATTCCAGGCTCAGGCCCAAAGTGAACGCGGTGATCAGGCTGGGCAGGGCAACTGAGAGGGTCAGTGCAGCCAGAATCCCTTTCCAGATCGGAGAGATTCCTGGGTCGACATACTGGTGGTGGCTGCCCACTGGTAGAGAGAACACTAGCAACAGCGCAAAGGTCAGTCGCGCCATCGGATCGGAAACAAGCTTGCCGCCTGCCTGTTTGGATAGCAGACCGTACCAGGAAATGTAAGCGGGCATCAGCCAGAAATAGACGATCGGGTGACCAGTCCACCAAAACAGGGTCCGGCCGATCATCGGGTCGACTGTATTCGTCAGTCCGAGTGCCCAAGGGATGAGTTGCACAATGAGCTCGGCGCCGGCTCCGCCGGCTGCCAGGAGCCACATCAGCATCGTAGCGGTGCTCATGTAGGTCACGAGCGGCGTCAGTTCGCCGGGCCGCCGTGCCTTCCAGCGAGCACGGAGATCGAGCACAATCGGCAAGGGCAGCAAGCTGCCGAGCACCACTAGGGTCATGCCCAAATAGAAGAAAACGCTCCCTTTCAGCGGCGGGTAGAAGGTCCATAGCACGCTCGAGGAGTTGTCGAACATGGAATAGAGCAGCAATAATGTGCCGGCGGCCATCAGGCCGAAGCAAAGTCGCCACAGTGTCATGTTCGGCGAAAGACCGAGCTCGCGCGCCGGCAAATAGACAAGCAGGCCGCACGCGATGAAGAAGGTGAAGATGTACGCGTTCAATACGCCGTGGATGGTCAACCCTTGATAGTACGTCTGCAGAAGCGGCCGCAGGTACGGGTAGGCGTTGATGCCGCCATAGTTCAGAGCTTGGAGCGGGCCGATAGCAGCTCCGATCATTAGTGCCGAAAAGCCCCAGATCAGGAAGGAAAGCATCATCCGCCGCTCGGAGGCCGCGGTCTCTACGGTAGGCAGCGCCAGGCTGCGTTCGAATATCGTGCTCATAGCCTCTTCTCCGGGTCGACGATGATGCGTCCGATCATATTCTGGTGCCCGATACCGCAATACTCGTTGCAGATGATGTTGTATGTCCCGGCATGCCCGAAGGTATAGGTCACCGACCCGATGATGCCCGGGACAGCCGTCACGTTGACGGTGGTGCCCGGCACCTGAAATCCGTGAAGCACATCGGCGCTAGTGACGTAGAAAGTGATCGCGGCACCCTGCGGCACGTGCAGCGGGCTCGGTGTCCAGGCCCACATGTGAGCCAGCATATGCACCGAATAGGCGTCTGGTCCCGTGCGGACCAAAGCCGTATCGGCAAACGGCGCGGTCATAGCAGCTGCTGCCGGATTGGTTTGGTAGCCGTCGGTCTTCACCACCACGCCGTAGTCGAGGACTACGAAGAACAGCGTACCAATCAGCAGCAGGCTGAGCAGCACCATCGCGATAAAGACCCAGACGCGTTCATGCCGCTCGGCGACCTCGTGGAAAGCATCCTCGAATTCCGATTGGGCGGTAATGTCGCTCATCGTTTTGTCCTAGCTGTATGCATAGAAAATAAGTGAAACCACGGTCCACATCGTGAGTGTTGCTAACAGCAGGAAACCTGCTACGACCCAGGCCCCGATTGGCCGCACTCGTCGCTCGGCCGTAGTGCCGGGCGCAACGCGATGCTTTCCGTCCGGATCCGCATCATTCTTGGCTCTGCTTGTCATATTTGTCTCTGTTAGGGACGAGCTTCCGCTCGTTCCGGGGCCTCGGGAGGCACGGTGCCCGCCGGAGGAGTCAAGTCAGGGTCGCCAAGGACCGCGCCATTGACCGTCCGCCCGTACATCGAGTACTCCGAGTCGTGGTATTTTTTCCGTGTCTGCTCGACGCCGCCATTGAAGCGCGGGTCCTGCGGCCGCACCTGACTGTCGATAAAAGCCGCCACATCCCAAGACTGTTGCGGACTGAGCGTCCCACCGAGCCCTAAGGGCATGTTAGCCTGAATGAATTCCGCCGCGTTTTTGATCGATGTCATGCCGGCGCCCCAGTTGTAGGACTGCGGTCCCCACAACGGCGGGAACACCACCTGACCGCCCGAGGACTGGCCGAGTCCCTCTGCCCCGTGGCAGGAGGCGCAGTTCTGGGCATAGACCTGGGCGCCGCGTCCGTAGTCGGGAGGTAATGCCGGCTTCGGCAGCGCCGGGAAACCCCGTCCCGGTGCGGTCTCGCCTGTCGGCAGGCCTTTGGCGAGGAAATAGGAATAGCTCTCCAGGGCAACCAGCACAGGATCGCCGAGCTTCGGTACCTTACCGTTCATGCTGTAGCGAAAGCATCCTTGGAGGCGTTCCTCGAAAGAATTCACATGTCCGTTCTTGCTGCGGTAGGCGGGGTAAGCCGTGTAAGCCGCCCACATGGGCGCAGCCCCTCCCAGGCGTCCTGCTTCCAGGTGGCAGTTACTGCACCGCAGTTGGTTGCCGACGAACTGGCGAGCGTATGTCCCCGGATCGCGGAAAATCTGTTCTCCGAACCTTACGACGTCGCCGAACTTGCCGGCTGGAATGGCACTGTCAGAAGGTGGCTGGAATGACCCGGGTCTGACCGTGAACAGAGAACTGATTTTCCAAGCGGTTACCGTGCCGACATCCGCAGCCAGAAGAACGAGCGCTGCAATTTTCCAAATTCTGTTCCTTTTCATGGTTTCCCTGCTTCCTTTCCTCCAAGCGACGAGACGAATGCCGCCAATGCAGCGATGTCAGATTGGGTGAGATGGCTCGCCTCGGCGCGCATGAAGCTTCCCTTAGGATCCCGCAGATCGCCCGACTCCCATTGCTCCAGCTTCTGGGCAACATAGTCGGCGGACTGACCTGCAAGCCGGGGCGAAAAATCGCTTACTCCGAGCCCAGTTCTTCCATGACATTGAGAGCAGGAGAGTAGGCCGCTGTGGTAATCGCCATCCAGAAAGAGTGTTCGACCGCGATCCAACGTCGATTCTCTGGCTTGGATCAGATCCGGCTGTCGCGGCACCGGAAGGCTCGCGAAATAGTCGGCGACCGCCTGGCGCTGGACGGGAGTCAACATTGCTGCGTAGGGCGACATCACAGGATCCTTCCGAGCGCCGGTCGCGAAATACTCAAGCTGTGCCGCAATGTAGGACGAGCTTAGTCCGGCCAGCCGAGGGATGCCGACGTCGGGCTGTCCCGCTCCGTTCTGTTGATGGCAAGAAGCACAACTCGCACGTTCGGGCGACACGCCGTTAACCGCGATCCGGTACCCGGTGGTGATGGACGGCTGATCACCTATCGCCGGGGCGAGCTGCGACAGGCCAGCCAGCAGACTCCCGACAGCCAGGCCTGTCCACACCCACACTCTCCTATTGCCTTCCTGCCTCATTGTTAACGCTTTGCCGAATCTCCGGCGGTGTATCGCTTGAAGCCGTAGCGTTCGAAGATGGCCAAGGCCGGCTCAGAATGGATGAAGGAGAGCCATAGGCGCGCCGCTTCGGGATGCGCGGCCCCTTTTACCACCGCTCCGGCATAGATTGCGGTGGTGTTTTGGTCGGCCGGGATGTCAACGTGCCTAATCGAGTGGCCTGACTGCTCCTGGAACATTGCTTCTGACTGCCAGGTGACCCCGGCATCGGCCAGGCCCTGCATCAGGAATAGTGGCGTCTGGCGGTGATGAATATGCGTCAGCACGGTGCTGCCGTCCTTAACCTTGGTCTTGTAGACAGCGTCGGCCAACGCGCTGCCGCCAGCCTTCTCTAGCGACTCCTGGATCTGCCGGGCAATGCCTTCGAATTCGGGATTTGGCATGGCGAGCCGCACGCCGGGCTTGCCGAGATCAGCGAGGCCGCTGACATGCGCAGGATTATCCTTCGGTAGCATGATCGCCAGTGTGTTGGTGACGTAGGGAACTGCGGGCCCTACCAGCAAACCGCTCGCGATGGATTCTTTGACTTTCTTCAGCCCAGCGAGATAGGCATCCGCCTTTGCCGTCCAGGTCATGTTACCGGAGGTGATCGTACCGCCCGCCTGAATTTGCTTGGTCAGCAGCCCAGGCGGAATCGTCTCCCAATAGATGCGGCTTTTAAAGTCGGGATGCTCGTTCTCGAACTCGGCAACCAGCGGCGCCATCGCGAAGAAATAGTTTCCTCCGACATAGAGCACGAGCTTTGGATCGCTGATGTCCCCATGGAAATCGGCGAGATCGTCCACCTCCGGCACGTTAAATTCGAAACCGCGTTTCGTTGCATCATTGTTCTCCCCGTGTTGCCAGGGAGGGAAAACCTTTTCGGCGTAGCTTGGCACCTCAGCTTTACCGTGCCAAAGCGTGTCCGGTGTCGGATCCTGTGCGAAAGCCGATGTGAGCAGCGTAGGCGCAGTTAGAGTGAGTCCTGCCGCGAGGCAGAGTACAGGGTGGAATGCAGTCATCCTCATGGTTCCTTTATGTCGCGTAATGGAAGCCGGCCTTTTGCAGCTCTGGAATGGTGCCGACGATGCCGGGTGTTAGTACGACGCCCTCGATCAGGTGATTAGTTAGCTCGGCAGCGAGTGCCTCATGCGACAGCCTGTCCGGGTTGATACCTTTCTCCAGTAGCTTCGCCGTCTGTTCCCAGATCGCATTGTGACACGCCATGAACACCACGCCGCGTTGCTGTAAAGCTGGGACGGTGTTGCCGGCAGGGCCGAACACGCTCTTGGGATCTTCATGCGCCGCGGTGTTGGTAGGTACGTCCTTTGGGTCGATCAGAGTGTTGGCCTTGAAGTCGTGGCCGGCCATCGCGGCGAGCTGATACTTGTCCCACATCTCCTGATCGTAGAGCGCCAACTGCGCCGAACCATGCGTGGCGGAAACCTCCAGAAAATCCGCATGCCGGAATGAGAAGACCTGCGCGTTGAGTGAATTGCGCATCAGGTTCAGCCATGGGCCGCCGATGTCGGTGTTGTCCCAGACCTGCTTTCTGCTGCCGCGATAGGCGATTACGGCATCCAGGGCCTCGGCATCCCATAGATCCGGCTTGTCGAGGACCATCGGCACGGTCTTGAAATCGCGGGGGCGTGGTGCCTTGGCCAGCTTTTCCATCAGTGAGCGGAGTTCTCCGGCCTCCGGCGCGGCGATTGGTCCTTCCGCCGCTAATACTCGGCCTCCCAGTAGCATCGAGCCGCCTACTAAAGCGGACATTTGCAGGCAGCGACGACGTGATAAAAACATATCCTTCATGATGCCAAAAATGGCGATCTGATGAGGTCTGAATAATCAATTGACTGGATAAGCTATCAGCGCGGCTTATATCGAGATATAATGTTCCATTCGTAAAGCTTGCTACTAGCCAACTTAGGAATTTCCGGCGAACGCGGCGAAGTGACGGTTGAGCATCTGAAGACCGGTGGATACCAGTTTCGGGGTAATTCCGCCGTTAACCAAAGTTAATAAAACAATTGGTGAAATCGCTGAGTGATTTAATGGCGATTCCTATCCGCTCGGCATCGCAAAGTAATACGACCCTCGTAGTAGTTCGCCCTATATCCCGCTTAAGCCAAGCAGCAGAATATCTGATGTCTAATCATATCAAAAAATGATACCTGCGCGTTGGCCTGTGTCATCGGTAGACCATGAAGACAAACGTACAGGCCTTTCCTCTAGCGGCAACGAGCGAAGGCCACGAAATGAACTCCTACATCAGCCTAATGTTAGATGCCGAAGCCGTGAAAGAGCGGCTCCGTAACTACTGTGGGAAGATCATAGTGACGAACCAAGCAACCGGAACGTTTATAGGCTGCCAAAGCGCTTCGCCCACAACAAATGGTACCGACTGACAGATGAAATCGGTCTGTTCCTTACATCCTTCTTCAGACATTCTAAGCCACGCTGAAATGTTTCCTCAGACAACAATCGCAAACAGGAAAACACTTTAGCTCGATAAGGCGTGAGGTCGCTGAGCTGATAGACCGCACGAACTTCCTCATGGCGGAGGTCAACGAAACCAGTATCTCGCAATTCGGTTTCGAGAGTATTCATCCGCGGATAGCGAGCGAGCTCTATCTCGATGGTCTCCGGCCAATAAACCGAGAGTGGTGTTCGGTTTCGAATAATCTCTTCCGAGTCAGTGGCGATGCAGATTGTTCCTCTTTCAGACAGGAGGCGATTGATCTCGCTAAAAGCGCGCACTCGGTCATGAAAGTGATGGATCGCATCGACGCTGAAAACGAAGTCGAGTTGAATGTCAGTGAGGTGTGTGTTCTCTGCCGGGGCGCAAATCCAGGTAACGTCTCCTCCTGGCGATCGCGCTTTACTCAGCATGTCTCGTGACGGGTCAAGACCCCAGGCCACACAGCCAGTCTGCGATTGGAGAGCGGAGATGTAGTTGCCGGTCCCACAGCCCAGCTCGAGGACCCTCGAACCCGCGTTGATGCCAGCACTGGCAATCAGGGTCGTTAGTAGTGGGCGGTGGACGGTTCGCAGTTGTGCATAGTCCACTGCGGTTTTCTCGTCATAAGTCATCAGTGTTGCATCGGATATGGCCGACAATTTAACGGCTGAAAACCAGCGCGACTCAATTATAGACGATCCCCAAGCCCTCGGCCCGCCGAGTTTTTCGCACCAACGGCGTGCCCGATTACATCAACGTTACCGCGAAGATGTTGTCGCCGTGGCCGTCCCAACCGGCACTGGGGGACCCCACGGGCGAACTTCCACTTCCGAACCGAAGCGAAGGGCTGGGTGGGCTTCGGCGACTTGGGTAGCGTCGCTTAAATCACGGGCCTCAAGAAACAAGAGTGCTGTGACTGGCCAGGCCTCGGAGGCAGAATCCGGTGATCCGCGATGCTCGCTTTCCGGAGCGAGGATGCGTGGATCGAGCTTGTGACCGGCGGCATTCTGAGCCTTGGCCCAAGCGGTTGTTTCTTGGGCCCGGCGCTGTTTGTCTGCCTCGGTGAGTTGCTGAGGACCTTGGCGGAAAATGATGACGAATGTTTTCATAGTAGTAGGAGAAGCAAGATGGGTGGTGGATTGAGCCAATACGCTGACCGCACAAAGGCACGCGACTAGCGTGGCCGTTAGGAGAATCCAGCGTTTTGCCGGTGCGTGAGAGCACTCACATGCGTTCATGCTCAAACTTTACGATCGAGATGCCGGCAATAATTGTAAAAATTCGGCGTTTACTCCACTGAGTTGTGACCGAAGAAAAACGACGGGGCGCTGCCGGTCGCACGCCTAAAGTCCTTGATGAAATGGGATTGATCGAAGTAACCGGCGCTATGCGCCACGGTGGTGAGATCAACGCCGGTTGCCTGGAGTCGCACCGCGCGCCGGAGCCGCATCAGGGAAGCGTACTTCTTTGGTGATACCCCAACGACCCTGCGAAAACGTCGCTCCAATGCGCTTTGGCTTAACCCGATATACTTTGTTAAGTCGTCCATTTTTTGGTCGGGAGTCGCTAGTTCCAACCAGGCCACGGCAGCGCTTATCAGCGGATCGGTCCCCGAAATGCTCAGACGCGCGAGCAGGAAATTTTCCACCAGCGAAATGCGTTGGCGATTATCTATGGCGGCATTCAGTTGCTCAGTCAGCTGGCGAAGTTCTTCCGGGGAACCCAGGAGTTCTTCCAGGCTCACGGTGAGACCGGCGAGCTCATGCAGTGGTGATCGCACAAAAGTGTAGGCTCCGACGGATGTAAACATGGCCAATAAAACTGCGTGACCTTCGCGATGCTTGTGGGCTCGTAAAGTATCGCGTGGCCCGGTAAAAGCAGCTGGCGGCGCCCAATCGGTCTGATTGATCCGGCATGCACCGCGAAAAGAAAACGCCGCCACCGCATCGGTTTCCGGCAGGTGGACGTCCGAATAGAACCATGGAAACTCTATCACCAAAAAACGTTTGATGATTGGACGTAGAGCTGGGCACGGAGCTTGCTGAAAGATGCGTAATAAGCTCCCTGCGTGTGCCTGCACGGGTTTACTGATAGTTTAAAAGTTGCGGCGTACAAATTTACAACGCCGGGCGCCGGTCGGCCCGAGGATGAGCAGCCTCGAACTGGGCCGCCATAGCGCGAAGCACATCGTCACGCCCGGGCGATCGGCGCTAATCAAGAAAAGGGCCTATAGGGCGCGGCTCAGAGAACAGGTAGGAGTTAGCGGAGGGGGACCGGCGAATACCGTCGAAGTGTACGATTTCGCCACTGACAGCTGGAGTGAAGCCGCGCCCATGCCAACTGCGCGTGGTTATCTCGCTGTGGTGGCTGGAGAAGATGGGAAGATTTACGCGATTGGCGGAACCAATGATATAGGACCGCTGCCGACCGTAGAAGCTTACGGCCCATCAAATAATACTTGGTCGGCGGTTTTGCCACTGAACACCCCTCGATCACATTTAGCTGCGACGCTAGGACCGAACGAAATCATTTATGCAGCCGGTGGTATCGGTGTGGGAGGCGTCTTCCTGAATTCTGTTGAAATCTATGCCGTGGGTGGAACCACCGGCTGGGCGACCTTTGTTCCGATGAACACGGCACGCTCGGATTTTGGGCTTGCTTTGGCCGCGGACAGTTTCACACACGCCTTTGGTGGCAAGAACTCATCGGGAGCTCTGAAGTCGATCGAGGGATTCAATACGACCACTTTTGTTTGGACGGTCGAGCCGGAATCCTTGCTACATCCGCAGGCGGGCCTTACCGCGGTCGAGGGGCTTACCGGAACCGACTACCTCCTTGGTGGTAGCCACGGCAGTACTCTTATTACACACGTGCGTAGGGGAATACCACGTCCAGAGCCATCGCACACCGTGGTTTGGTTTATGCATCAAGGGGACGAACCTTTGATCAACGGGAACTCTCCGATGGACCTCGAACCCCCGCTAGGAGTGGGTAGCTTACAGCTTAGCATCTTGAGCGGTACGAGTTTTTCTTCTTTCCCGGCTGTCAGTGGCACGATCCAAGCAGGTGGCACAGTCGCACTCAACTTCCCAGTCACCCTGGGACTCAGCCTGCTAACCACTTTCACGCTAACAGCGACGGAGTTAGACGACGGCTCTCCTCAAGTACTGGGTTCGACCTCTCAGTTAATCGGGATAGGCATATTTGGTGGTACCGTTCAAATCCCGATTTCAACGCCCCTGGTTCTTAAGAACAAAGTCCTGGTGTTGACGATCTCCGACCTCCTTGGCCTCGATCTCAATGTAGACTTCTCCAGGTTCTTCGTCACCATTACCGGCGTGACCGGCAAACGTTGAGCCTCCGCGTTGATCCGGCCTGATGTCTGCATCGGGCCGGCATCAGGTGGTCGCATTCCGGATTGCAAAAAAAACCCTGGCTTATGACGAGCCAGGGTTCTTTCATCTGGGCTCAAGATTGCCTTGCGTTTTTCTGAATCCACCCGACTTTAGCTGCTCCGATAGGTCTAGTTTATTGCCCGGTGGATCGTCAGGTGGGGTTTACTCAGTGGTGATTTGAAACCCGGTGTTTCGGGAACGGCTGTGTGACTTGGATACATCGTAATTGTAGATATGAAATTA
>Ga0209647_1002406_pt1 | contig 15208 bp, 18 predicted proteins | sample GraSoi_2013_60cm_FD_185827 | JGI IMG/M metagenome (GOLD analysis project Ga0209647, IMG submission 185827) | Grasslands soil microbial communities from the Angelo Coastal Reserve, California, USA - Sample 9_17_2013_60cm (SPAdes) (version 2) | ecosystem: Environmental > Terrestrial > Soil >...
CAGGCTTTCGAACAACGATCCTTGCACATCGAATTGCGGTAAACTCATCCTTGACTTGCGAGCTTACCAAACCTTGCCGGGATCCGACGATCATAACTTTTCAAAATCTTGGTTTTTCAGCAGAATCTGGATTGAGACGCTCGATAGGAGGCTGTCGTGGCTCGTAGCAGCTTTTCATTGGTTCTTTCATCAAAAAGAAACGGTGTCGCCGGGACGAGCGACCGACGCCTGTGAAGAATTGGCATGCTTGGGTATCCGGCTAATGGAGATCAGGAAAGGGAACCTTGCAGAGGCCTGCGCCGACGGAATAGGGACAATCATCCAGGATTATTGCGCGACTGGATCGGCTGCGCCTCATTGGATCGCCGATCTTTTGATGAATTTGGAATTGGTAGCTCGAGCGGCGGAGATTTTGGGCTACGGCGACTTGGCGACGACGGTTCGAGCGCACAAGAAACGGCCAAATGCTTTGACAGAAAGTGGCTGGTCTGAGTCACTTGATGCGCTGGCTCGGCGAATAGAGGATTTCGACGACGAGCTTCATCAGCCAGATGGACCAGACTTTCTTGACGGTCCGAGCGCCGAACTATGGCGTCTGATGCAACAGGGCGGTTGAGTACGGTCTGGGCATACACCGCAAATCCAGTGACCCTCGATCCTAGCCTCTTCGCCATCGGCACGAAATTTGGTTTCACTCAGGTTTTAGATTTTCGCTTTCTGGGTCTCCTGGGCTTCGGCTTGGTCTTTAGCCACTCCTGAATTTCTAAGGCCTTTTCTGCGGTCGGCAGTTTTCGCCCTGTAAACCAATCGTTGACCCATTGGGTAGAAATTTTGAATACATCGGCCAGCTCCACCTGGGTAAACCCTTTTTCCTGACAATACGCCTTCAGATCAGCGACCAGTTTTTTGACTCGTTCCGCCATTCGCTTGGCATGGTACCGATTATGGAAATTACGAGTCAACGGTTTAAGGCGTTTGGTGCGAATGAGTTGCATTGTTGCCTCTAACTATATCTGCCATTAGCAGATTTTCTCTTGGCTAAAAATCTGCCATTAGCATATTATAGCTTTGTGAGCGAGGCATGAATGAACCCTTCGTCTCTCGATAAGCTACCGGATGAAGCGCTTAGGTTTTTGATAGAGCTAGCCAGTGTCATCGATCACTCCAAGGCCGGTACCTCTCAGAATGCGGCGTTTTTGGATGAGCTGAAGAAAGAAGCGCACCGGCGTAAGCGCCAAGGAAGCATCAACCATCAACCTTGATTGGGCTTTGTCAAAAATGTGTTTTCCATTATTGCTGCCGGTAGTCTTGGGGGGCCCTCAAACTGACGGATACCTCTACGCAAGCCTCGCACTCGCGAGCCTCGGCCTAGGGCTCGCGTTCTTAGTGTACATCGCCAGCCAAAAACCCAAATGAAACGACCAACGGACCAACGAGCGATAGGGCGACTTGGCCTTTTAATCGTCAAGTCGCGCTCTGATTGGACGAATATAATCATTAGAATAAGACCCCAGCGGATGAACATCAAAATTGTTGTGGTGGCGTCGCTGCTCTGTGCCGGCTGCACGGCCGATGATCCGTTCCAGACCTTCTACAGTCCGGGGTGGCAGAACACGATCTCGCCCATGCCGGTTTATTCAGGACCGCCGCTGTCTCCAGGAGCTGTCGAACCTCCCGTGCAATACGTGCAGGTCATAAGCCTCGAGCAAGCCAAGAGCGTCGCTCGTTACCTTTCCGCGCAAGGCTACAGAAGAATCGGGATGTCACTTTTCGAGAGCAATTGGCCGGTGCCCCACAACGAAGGGGCTGCCCAGATGGGTCGAAAACTGGGCGCTGATCTTGTGGTGTACGCAGTCGTGGGGGTCGGGACTAGGCTGCAAAGTGTTCCCCATCTTGCCTACGAGCCGGGGCAATCTTTCAGCGCAAGGAGCTCCGGGTTTGTCGGAGGCTCTTACGGCTCAGTCACTACATATGGTTCGAGCCCTGGCAGGTTTCGTACTGACCGGACCACCGAAGAGGTCGGGCGTTATCTTCACGCGATTCACTATTTGAAAAACATCAGCAGGTGAACCAATGGGCCCCGTTCTGCCATGATCGCTCTCTTTCGGATGGTTCTGTTAACCGCTCTTATTTGCGGATGGGATCCGATTACTGCCCGAAGCCAGACGACGACCGTCATTCCAGTTAATCTCGCGGCCGGTCACATTGGCCAATACGCGACGGTTGAAGGAGTGGTTGCGAAGGTGTTCACATCGAAGACCGGCAACACGTTCCTCAATATCGGCGCCACCTACCCCAACCAAACTTTCACCGGCTGGATTCCCCAGCATCGCCGGTCTCAAAATCGGCCGTGCTAGCCGATATCGAAGGCAAAGCGCGTAAAGATCACCGGTCGGATCGAGCTCTACAAAGGAAAGCCCGAAATCCGGATCAATGCAGCCGAACAGTTCAAAGTTGATTGAGGCGCATCGAAATTTTCCTCAATTCCTTCTACCAACTGCCGATTAATGTGAGCCTCACAATGGAGCTACTCACTGTTTTGGTGTTGATCACATTGAGCGCTATCTCCGCTTTGGCCGGAAAACGATGAACCAGGGACATAGTCCAGGTGCAGGACAGCCGGAATCGCCAAAACTGCTACACGCAGTTTTTATTTCTTTCTCGAACGAGGACAAGGCCGTAGCCGAGGCGGTCTGCGTTGCACTGGAAGCGGAGAATATCAGCTGCTGGATAGCGCCCCGTGATGTGCAGGTCGGTCGTGCGTACTCTGGTCAAATTACTCAGGCGATCCGGGAAGCTCGCGTGCTGCTGCTGATTCTAACCGGGGCAGCCAACCGTTCAAAACAGGTGTTCCGCGAGGTAGAACGAGCCGCCCATTGCAAGAACCGTCTTCTAGCTTTCCGAGTTGAACCGATCGCGCCTGGTGATGATCTAGCTTATTTCCTCGGAGCCGATCAATGGGTGGATGGCTTCCAGCCCCTATCTCCCTCTCAGCATTTCCCGGCTCTCGTGCAAAACACACGCAAATTGCTTCGGTGCGCCGATATGGAGAGGGAGGCCGAAGAGCAACCGGATACGACTCCTGAAACCTTCGCCCATTTCCGGATTCTTCGACAGCCGGATGGCTCACTGTTTAAGTTGGGCAAAGGCGGGATGGGCGTCACCTACAAGGCAGTCGACTCGGTACTAAACCGTCCGGTGGCGCTTAAGGTAATTGCCGCCGAACTGTTGCGCAGTCCGCAGGCGCGGGCTCGGTTCCTGCGTGAGGCTCAAGCCGCAGCTCTGATCCATCATCCCCACGTTGCGACCGTTTACCAATTTGGGGAAGATGAAGATTCCTACTTCTATGCGATGGAATTTGTCGAGGGCGAAGACCTAGAGCACTACGTTGGAAGGCGAGGTCCACTTGCTCCCCTAGCCGCGCTCAGAGTCGCCTTGCAGGTGGCTCAAGCATTGGAGGCGGCCCAAGCCAGGCAATTGATCCACCGGGACATCAAGCCCAGTAACATCATGGCGGTAGCCAATCGGGCTGGAAACCTGGATGTAAAGCTAATCGACTTTGGTTTGGCTAAGGGAGCGGGATCGGCGTCTCTAGACGCGGCACATATCACCCATACCCAGGACTTTGTCGGGAGCCCGGCCTTCGCCAGCCCGGAACAGTGCGAGACAAAAAAGATCGACATTCGCTCTGATATTTATTCGCTGGGAGTAACCCTTTGGTATCTGCTCTCGGGCAAGCGCCCTTTCTCCGGCTCAGTGGGAGAAGTAATGGTCGCGCAGATAATCAAGCCGCCGCCTTTTGATCAATTGGCACACTTACCTGAGCCAGTTCTGGGACTACTTCGCCGGATGTTAGCCAAGGTTCCCAATGACCGCTTTCAGACGCCCCAGGAATTACAGGATGCGCTCGAGGCAATCGCAGCGCGGCTTGCCTCTGAGTTTGAAACCGGTCCTGAGCGAATCGTCACTAAAGGAGAGTCTGAGAAGAAGGATTCCGGCAGTAACGGCGCATCGCAAGCCGACTCGCCTGCTACAGCTGAGCCGGTGTTATTGACAAGGATCACGTCTCCGATCTTCGAGAATTACCTGGGCGTAGAAGTTGGTGCGGTCATAGGTAGCCGGTATCGACTCGTGGAGGAATCGCGGGAGGGCAACGGTGGTCGGTTGTTTCTTGCCCGCAATGAGCAAGCCGTAGCCGGAGAGGAGCCTGAGCTTGGGCTCAAATTGCTTCATCCCGATGTCACAGCCGATGCTGCGCTGCTCGATCTGTTGGAGAACGAGATCGAGGTGATCCTGCAAGCGACCCACCCGAATCTGGTTCGTTACTTCCGGCTGGAGCGATCCACTCCAATAATAGTGCGAGAATGGGTGCACGGTTTCCTGTTGTACGATCTCTTGCGCTGGAAGCGGTCCCTGAACGCAGCAGAATTGGAAATTCTTCTCGGGCCAGTGGCCGCCATGCTCGATTTTGTTTCCGACAACGGCCTCGGGCTAGTCGATGTCAGCGTTCGCAAGATCTTGGTGGCTTGCCCTCAAGAGATCGTCCGCGAGGAGTTCGCCGCTCTGGCCAGAGGAAATCCGCAGGAATGGAGCCGGTGCACATTGAAACTCAATCCTTTGAGCCTTGGGCCGCTTCTGTTCCGCAACCGAAATGGATGGGATCGTCAGACGGTGGTTCCGACTAGCCGCGTCCTTTCCATGACTCAGGCGGAGGCGGGCATTCGCGGGTGCAAAGCGGTCCGGCTGTATGGACGACTTGTGTATGAACTCTTGAGTGGGCATGCGTCGGTTCGGGGCGACTCGCAAACCTATACTCCGCTTCCGGAGCTTAACGAAACCGGAAATGAAACCTTGCGCCGCGCATGCGTCGCTACTGGTTCCGGCGCAGCCTTCCGCAATTGTCAGGAGTTCTGGAAGGCGCTGAAAGAGAACATAGCGGCTGCGAGGCGCTCCATTAGTGTGCCCGAATTACCGCGGGCAACTCCTGCTCCATCGCTACTTCCTCCTCGACAGTCCGCACCACCGCCCCCAAAACAAAGACTGACGATTTGGGCGATCTTGGGCGGAGCCTTGATTATCGCTTTGGCGATAATTGCCACGATTCGCTTTGGCAGTTCCAGACCAGGTCCGTCCGTGACTCCCACGCCTCCGGTAACGGTTGCCAGGTCGACTACTACCCCAACGGCAGCGGTGACTCCGATGGTCGTCTTGACACCAACGCCAAGTCCGACGCCCACAGCTGTCGTTCAAGCCGCGCCGACCCCGGTACCCACGCCGCCGGAAACTCCTGTTCCTACGCCAAGCCCAAGTATAGCGGTGACACCAGCTGCGACTGGGCCACAGACTTTGGTTGCGCCTGCTAGTTCTCCCGCGAACAAGTCGGGACACTCCGATGCGGATGCTTGGGATAACCCGGAATTTGCGAACTTGACTAAGCCTCAAACGCAGGCCGAAAAAGCCGCAGAGGAGGCTGCCGGGGTACAATTCGCGGCTCCCACGATAGAACCGCAATCGATGCTTTGCGACTCCCTGGAAACATGCCACAAGGCTGCCAAGCTATCGGCCCACAGGGACGTAGACGGCTTACAAGAACTTCGGGACCAAGGTAGGGTAGCGGTGACGCTCCCGGACGTTTGGATAAAGTGCAAAGTCCTTGACGATCGGGATCGGAGCTACGCGAAGGTGCGGACCGAAAAGGGTCTGGTCGTATGGGTTGCGCGGGGATCGATCCGCAACTTCAACGGGACCACTAACGAACAGTCGCCGAGCAGATAACCCCGGCAAACAACAAACCCAAGCACATCGACCCGGTCACAAGCCGGGGTTTTCCTTTCCCGGAACGTTGGCCGAGAAGCCGTGCGCATTCGCTCACAGATCACCAAGCATTCCCGGTGTTAGCACAAGAAGCCAAGAAGCGAAATCTGCGACGATGAGCAGTAGGAAAACAAGAGAACCCGGAAAACCACGCCATTTCTGCTCAATATTCTCGACTGTGACCTTCGCGGTTTAGAAGCTCGCGAGGAAAGATTGAACTCGCAATTCCGATCAAAAGATATTCGAGGAAGCTCAAACGGGTTGGTCCAAACTCGGTCCAGATTCCGATGTCCTCGCGCTTCCAAGCTCGGACCCAGAAGAAAACCGGTTGGCGTAACCGCGGGCGATCCGTATTAATGCCCGCGAAGAGGGCCGTTGCCCAGGATCGATACTTCTGTGTCTGAACTGTTGCATCATGAGCAGGAAGAACTACTGAACTCAAATCTCCGATATGATAGGCGTAGTTGTCTCCCCAACGGCCAAATTTGGAGGTATCTGTCGCTAATCTCATAAGATTAGCCGATAGGACCCCAGAGGTCTTTCCAATCGTCTCAGCCTTGCCGATATAGTAGGGAACGACTCCACCATCACTACCTCGGGTCTGCATCATGTAAATTATTCCGTCATACAGCCCTGATGCGGCTTTGTGATCGTCAACAACCTTTTTAACTTCCTGCCGCATTAGCGCTTCCATTGCCGAACTCCTCTGCAGAATCCTTCGGCGCCGCGTGGCCCCAATCTCTTTCGTTAAAACAAAGCCGCTCTGATCGCATTCAAAAAGGGGCACGGACTCCTCTCCGACGTGGTATCTCTGACAAAATGAATGCCAGAGGTCGAGGCGACTACGACTCCAATCATTAGAAGGCGCGTAATGGCTTCCGGTACAATCTAGCGCGGTTTGGTCCATACTCGTTGCTAGCACCTGTGAAATCCAATCATTCAGAACACTGGTTGACGAGACTCGACGGGTTCCCACTCAGCGATCCTCAAACTTCGAGCCCGATTATAAAAATCATTTAAGAGAATCCGTCGAGCTCGGCCTGTCAGGCCGGTCTGTAGCATTAAAGTTTCAACAAGGCCCACGGAGTAAAAGCGTACATCGAATATGAAGGACTGTTCTTTCGGCCTTAGAAGGCAGTTCTTTAGAAAAATCAGAGGCTCCCTTTGATTTGTCCTCGTTGCCTTGATCGCCGGCGTGGGAAAAAGCTCCAAGAGTAGCGGCTCATAACGAGTCGCACGGTCCTCAAGTTGCGCGAACACCTCGCACAGGATTGGCCGCTGCGTTTTTCCGAAAATAATCGCCCAAAAGCGGCGGTTGTACTCAAAGTGCTCCTTGGCGCTGTTGGCGTGAGTTGCTCGTTTTGCCAGCTCATCGGCTTGATCAAAGTCGGCTGGCGAGAGGTGACGGTGCGCCGGTTTGAGAGCCAGAGAGATTAGGGCCAGCCTGAGTTCAGCAATATCCAAGACCTCTTCTTGGGAGAGTGGCTTTACGATCGCGCCCTTAAACGGGCTTATAATTATTGTGCCCTCCTTTTCGAGTGCGAGGAGCGCCTCGCGGACGGGCGAGCGACTGACATTGAATCGCTCCGCGAGGTCCTGCTCGATCAAGCGGCCCTGAGGCTTAAAAGTTTCCTCCAGAATCCCATCTCGAATTTTCTTTACGATCTGAAACGCCACCTTTTCGGCGTCGAGACCATCCAGACTAACTCTTTTGTCCATTTGATTTAAAGATTATTCCGCCGACGAACATGGCACTAAAGCCCGTCGATGAGCATCGTATACTATCGGAAATCATCGTATACTAGTATACAAAATGTGTGATATTAAGTGGCTTGTTTTGTGAGAGTTACGTAATTTGACGATATTTTGTCTAATCGATTCCGACGTTGTCGATCCGAAATAACGCTAAAGTTGCGAGAAGAGCGGTCGAACACCATTGCATACAATCGAATCCCTTTGTGTCCAATACAACGCGGCTCGCGGGATCTGGCAGAACAGTTCAGCCTCAACCTGAATGAAAACCTATTTAATTCCTGCGATGAAAAAGAAACCCTTCTACTCGCCGAAAGCCTTTTCGTGAATAACTGGACGCCAGGCACTGATATCGATCCGGCTAAACTGGCCACCAGTACCATCGAAGCTGCCGCTGCTTTTAATAACACTATTGCGGCATTGCCCCAACCGAAGCTGGTCAGAAAAGTCCGGCGTAGGCGGTGACCTCAAGCCACGACCAAACTTTCGAGTGGCAAGCCCACTCGAGAACCAAAACAATGAACAAACTACTATTAACACTTAGCTTGGCCTTGGCGGCTATTCCTGCCATGGCCGGAAACTGGACCGTTCAATCAATCGGCCCTTTTGATTATTACCATAGCTCCAATGGTCAAAGCGGTACTGGCCAGCGGATCGGCGATTTCTATTACTACCATGGCTCCAATGGCCAGACGCAGACCGGTCAACGGATTGGCCAGTTCCAGTATTGGAATGACTAAATACTGACGCAGTGCCCCCCGGCCGAGCCAAGGTGGCCCGGGGAAAACTAATGCTTTTGCCGAGCATCCCCCGGCCCCCCCGTGGGCCTGAGGGACAGCTGTTCGCTCCCAGAGCAAATCAAAGAAAGAAACAGAGAACAAATTGTTACCATTCATTATTTCGTTCCTGAATGCCTTATTGCTTAAACCCCGGAAGAGAATCGGGATTCATTGCATCGTGGCTTGTGTGGTTTGGTGCGGTTTAGGTTATTCAGCGCGGAATTTCTGGCTCGTAAAACGTGGGGCGATTTATGGGATACAGCTTTGGAGATGCCGCGTCATGAACAAGCATTCAGCCAAATGCTTGGGATTACTTTTGCCTTCGCGATTGCCGAGGTTATCGCGGCTTGTCTCTTGGCTTACCTGATTCGTCAATTGGTCCGCGGTTTGCGCAAAAGCAACCCCCGGGCCGCCTGCGGGTCCGGGGAAAGCATGCTTTTTCGAACATGAAACGATACCTCATTATTGCCGCGCTGCTAGTCAGTGCGATCCTATTAACACTGGGGTCGACGCGTCTCGAAGGTCGCTGCTTTACCGATCCATTCGGTAATCTTTACTGGATCGAGGGCAACGACGTAGACGGAAAGCCCATAGCTCCGCCGCCTGATTTTCACGCCATTCCCAAAGGCTGAAAATGCTTTATGAAGAAGCATCAAACCTTTTGCCAAATTTGTCGGCATCCATCTCCAGGGCACGAAAAGAACTGTCCGGTTCTTACTGGCGAACCGCAAGCGGGCATTGATTTGCCTTCTGAATTTTTGCAGCAACTTCCACAAGGTCCGCAGAACCAATTCATGCAATTCGGTGAAGGCGTACAGATGGGTGAGGGCCAGCTGCGCCAGATCGCCAATATGCAATATGCGGCACTGATGACCGTCCACGACTATCTGGTGCCGTTGCTGAAGGACCAAGGGATCACGGTCGATTGGGAGCAGGAAGCGGCACTGGTTCAAAACATGCTGGACATCCTAGCCCAACTCAGAGCACGCAAACGATTATAGATTTGTTAGTTCTTTTCGGCGGCGCCATTCTATTAGCTTGGGCCGTGCTTTACACGCGCACTTTTTTCAGTGTCGTGTGGCGGCTCTTTTTATTTCTCCTGCTCTTGGCTTCGATCACTTGGTTAAGTGCTCTGGCTTACCCCCAAGCTGAGTACCGCACCCAGTTTCTGGTCGCCGGGGCAATCGGACTCGTCGCCTCGATTAGCGGGCTTGTGCGTTCGTTTTTTTTCAAGAAAGCTTAACTTATGAATTCTCCTGAAGACAATACTCCGTCCGATACTCCATCCTTTGAAGACGTGGTGCGCGACCTGGGCGAAGACAAAATGGACTTTTTCTCCGAGATGGTGCGTCCGGACAAACCGCCGGAAGAAGAATAGCCCAATTGCAATGGCAATCTCGCAAGCTGGCAATATCTCGCAAGTTGGCCGAATCCTCTTTGAAGGCCAACTAGCCGTGAAATTGGATCCGAACCTTGGGTCTGGAGGACGAGGTCCGATTCGCTCAAGGACTCATAACCGCGACTTAGGTTTTGAATGTCGATATGAATAACGAACTAGCACCCATCCCGGATAGCGCGCTAACTACCACGCTTAAGGATTGCTATCTTCACATTGACGAGCATGGGCTGAACATTTGGGCTTTTGACATGGAAGCTCGCCGCGTGGTTGCTAGGGTTTCTCTCAATTGTACCTACAGTTGGCGACCTTATTCGCAATTCTATGAACTGCGCCAGAAGCTTCACAAGCGAGGCTACAATTCATCTCAATTCCAACAGGACGAGAAAGGTAGCTTATGGGTTTCTTTCAACCTGTCGATCCCTCCTCGGTTCTGGGAAAATTGGACCTGTTCAAATGGTTTCCGTCCGAGAGATCTGCACGACCTTTGGGAAGACCCCGATCTGTGGAAACCCAGCAAGTCACTTTAAGCGCTGCGAACGATTGTTCTGGAAATGAAACTTACCGAAAAAGAGAATCTTCTGCTGCGACGTGCTTTAGACGCAGCAAGCTCATCCGCTGAATCAGAAGCTGCCGCGAAAGCGTTTATAAGCTCTCTACGGAAGCGAGGAGTGTCTGGCTATGATTTTGTCCCGCCTGACCGGCAAGCGCGTGCACAAGCCCAACCAGAGCCGGAACCAAATCCTGAACGTGCATATTGGGCTGATCCTCAATGGGTGCCACCAGGATGGGCGGGATTCACCAAACCAAGGCAATCAACGCCTCCTCCCCCGCCTCCGCGTAGATCACAGTCATCACCTCCGCCGCCGCCTAAGACTGAATCGAAAGAAGCGCAACCTGGGCAAACTCCGCCACGTCCACGGCCGCAATACAGTGATCCTAAGTGGGATTTCATTCGGCAACAGCGCAAGACACGACAGCAGGAATCCACAGCGCACGAACGTCCACCGTTTGAAACCCGGGTACAACGTGAAGCCCGGGAGCAACGCGCCGAATTTATGGGCGACATTCATTCCGAGTATATGGACCGGAATCGAAAACTGGCTCGCAATGGACTGTATACGTTTCGCGCCGGTGCGACTCTACTTGGATTGCTGGCGTTATGCACGGGTCACCCGATTATTTGGCTGGCGTTTATTGGAGTATGGATCTACTGCGGCTGCGCCTGGTTTTACTACAAGCATCAGGCGAAAAAATTCTCGGAAAGATAGTCCCAATGTCATAAACCGGTGGAACTGAATTCGGATCTACCGGTTTATCGGTTGCTGTTTAGCTGAAATGAGGAAGAAATTCGATCAGCAAAGTCATTCGGTGGCCGGCACCAGCCAGGTCGCTCTTTGAGTAGCGCCAATCGCGAAAAAGACGTTCACCAGCGGCCTCGCCGCCGCGGCAATGGGCCACTGTACGCCCTCGGCCCGGCGCCGAGAAACTACGGGCTTGGGTGAAAACAGCTGGCGATTAGGAATAAGAGGGCGATCAGGCCGCCCAGGATCGCTATCAGGCAGCCGACCCCGGCTAGGAAACGCTGAACAGCTGCCGGGCCGCCCGTGCAGACCAGCAGCACCAGTAAGAGAACCAGACCGCCTAGACCGATGTGGAACATCACGCAGCCTTTCTTCTTCTATAGGCCTCTCGTGCGGCGTCTCTGTGGCATTCTCGACAAAACCGATAGCCACGCTTACTGACACCGAAGTCGGGGGCGTGCCCTTTGGGGCAAGGGCCGTTCTTTTTGCGTCGATCGACAGTCGCTCTCCGGCATTGAAGACAAACCCGATGTTTCTGGCCGTCTTTTCGGCCTTTGGCCCAGTAAGTATTCTCTGGCGTATAGGCGTGCCCTTTGACGCAGCAGTTCTCGTCTCGATCTTTCTTCTTGGCCGGGTCCCAGGAATGGCCCGGAACTGATTCAAAGGCAGCAATCTGGATATCGGAGAGTTTCTCCTCCCTCGTTCCATGATATTTCTGTCGCTGGATCGCTAACCAACGACGCAGAGGCTTTGCAGCCTTCAAAGCAAGCGGATCGCCGGTTTCCAGCACATGCTGGCGGTATTCTTCGAATTGTCTTTGCCACGCCTCTTTGCGAACGTCTACCCAGACGAGACCGACCAACCCCTCCTTGAGGTAACCAAGTTCCTTGAGAGCTTGGGTCCTATCTGTCCGCAAAGCGCGTTTGGCAAATTCCGTTTGCTGGTTGGCTAGCCAGCTACGCAGGCGTTTGTTGAGTGGTGTACCGTCCTTCAGGGCTTCACGAAGCTCTGCCAACATCTCTTGCCACCTTTCCTCAGGTGGCTCCCACGGAAAGCCTTTCTCGTTTAGGATAGCTTCGCGCTCTGGAGCGAGCGTGCCCTTTTTCTTTGCTGTTCGCTGATGACCGATGAACGCCCTATGACTTTCGTTCGCAGGTTTCCAATTGCGTGCATGCAGCTCGTTAACGGTCTGCATCCAGCGTTCGTCGATAAGGGCCCGGCCATCTAAGGGGAACCCTTCTGCGATCAGCTCATCGATCCTTGCCTGCGGCACTTTACCCTCCTTAATTTCCTGACGGACCTGACGTGTCTTTCGGCCCAGGCGATCAGTGCCAAACTGCCAGTGGCCGTGCGCAGCGTAATGGTCGCGCAGTTCTTTGATAAACTGGTCCCAGATCGCTTGATCGAGATCCCAGCAAAATCCGATATCATTGAGCAGCTTTACCCGGTGCTGAGCTAGCGTACCTTCCTTATAACGCTTGCGTTGAACCACGGTCCAAGCGTGCAGTGGAGATACGTATCTGCCGTGTTCGTCTTCCGGGGCCCCGTAGTAATAGGGAACGTTGCAGTCGCCTTCGCGCTCTTTATAGGCCACCAGCTGGCCATACATCTGCCGCCATCTCACCTCGAAGGGGGCGATCAGCCCGTCGATGCAGTGGTTAGCGATGGCTTCCAATAGTCGGTTCATCTCAACCGGCGGATGCGGGTGAGCGGCCCTGACCTCGACCAGGGGCCGGAGTAGGTCCCTAGCCCCAGCAACATCTTTCTTTACCACCAGCTCAACCAAGCTCTCGCGCAAAGCTTCATCCAGTTCCAAGATGGTCTGGAGCACCTCAAAAGCGACCTCGTAATTAGTCCGGCGCATGGCTTCGAGGTAATCTTCGCCATCGGCGATCTCGACATAGAGAGGCAACAGCACATAGCCGAGCTTTTTGTCCGGGTTCTTGGGATCTTTCCGCATCACCCGACCCATCGCCTGAGCAACGCTAACCCGGCTTTTGGTCGCCGTGAAAAAAGCGACCCCATCGAGGCTGGGCACATTGACTCCCTCCCGTAAGCAACCCGCATTGGCTAAGAGTGCCTTGGGATTTTTAGCGATCAGCGCGAGGCGCTCCTCGCGCTGGTGCACGCTCATCTCGCTACTGACATGTTCGGCGACATAATCTTTTAGAAACCTGCCGATACCAGCAACGAAGTCTTTAGCGTGGCTGATTTTGCGGTGAAAGGTGAAAAGTTTATTGATCCCGAATTCTTTAGCCGCTTCGGCCAAGGCGATCTGATTGGCGATCTGATTAGCCCAGACCCCATCACCTTCGCCCTCGATATGGACGATGCCGTGTTTGATCTCTTCTCTTTGTAGTTCAGGACTGGTAATGACCGAGACCAGCACCTTGAAGGGCAAGATGATATCCAATGGTTCGACTGCTCTTTTGAAGCTGAGCAGGTAGGCCTCACGCCCATAGACGCGTTCGTCCTCCATCGAATAGACCGGCTTGGGTTGACCGTTGTCGTCGCGCTCCCGGGTTGTGCAATGGCGCGGGGTAGCCGTAAAGAAAACCCGTTTCTTAATCTCGATATGTCGGTCGTCCAAAGCCAATGAGTTATCGCGCTCATCATCGTCCCAGCCTGCGGTTCGATGGGCTTCATCGCAGATCGCTAGCTCAAAACTCTCCCCCGGGCGAAGGGCCCCCTTGATCACGCGACTGGATTGATAGGTACAGAAAACGACCCTAGGGCCGTCCATCGGGCGATCCAAAAATCGACGTACTTCCCCAGAGCTAGTCGTAACCTTGAAAGGACAGTCCTCGCGAGCGAGCTGAATTTGGTCGTTTTCAGGATCAACGCTTGGGTCAGAGCAGACACAGAGCGGGATAAACTTGGGATTATGCGGATTCTGGAGGCTACGCCATTCTTTAAGGCTCTCTGTCGCAACAAGTTTAGCGAAGGCACCAGCACCAGGGTTGTAGCGGGCAGCCGGGATTCATAAAGCAAGAGGCTTACAAATGTTTTACCCGTGGCGCAGGCCATGATACATTTGGTGCAATCATCGACCTGAAGATACTGGTTGATTCTATCGATAGCCTCAAGTTGGTCGGCCCTGGGTTTGGGCGTCTCCAGTATGATCTCTTCACCTTCTAGCCATGCGGCAATCTGATGCAGTTCTTCACTAGAGAGTTTGTCCAGCTCATCGCCCAAGATCGAGGTGTAACCTGGACGAGTTTTGGTGTAATCATCTACCTCATAAGAGTTGCTGATAACGTACTTGGCGTTGATATGCGGACTATCAGCTGAGCCGAAGAAGCGGCTAAGGTTGTCAGCGCCCCAGTTCAGTTTGTCTCGATCTCGTTTGAATTTCGCTTGGCAAACGTCGTCAGTCCCGAACTGCCGGTTAATCCAACCGCCGTCGATTCCGTAATCGTCGCCATCGGGATGAAGGTTAAGCCGATTAATTACCTCAAACGTGGGCCGCTTGCTGAGCCAAAGTGTCCCCGGTACGATGTCGTTGGAGCGCTGGGTGGCTAGATAACCTAAGACCCAGACTTCGAAGGCTTTGCCTCGATCGTATTCTTCTTCGAGTTTCCCTATCCTCTGGCTTATCTCAGGGAAAGAGTTCCCACGGTAGAGGTGAAGGTATTTGAGTGCGAGAGGATGTCTCGGTATTTTCATTGGATATAAAGAAGGGGCACCCCCGAGGCTCGGGGGTGCCTCTTTGATGGCTGGTGGTAAAAGCTTAGTCGCCGGTGATCGGATAATGGCCCAGAGCCCATTCCCAGAGATCCCCGGCCAGTCCGCTCAAGGCCGTCCCCAGGCCAAGTCCGACAATTAGGAGGATTTTTTTCACGTAGAAGCTTTCAGAAAACTATATGCTTCATCCGAGTCACTAATGCTCGGAAATCCAGGTGGATACCAAACGTACCTTTGCATACATTAATTTAATGTGCATACACAACGGAGGAATGCTTAGCCACTTGAGTGAAAAATCTCGCAAAAATCGTGATATATCAGGAAGATTGATCGCCGCTTGGGCGTCGTCTCTGCTCTCAAGCGCGAATCGCACTGCGTTCGGTTATCGGCCACCGACCACTAGTTTCCGATATAACCAAAACTGTTACTAACTGGCTGAAAATGGCGACCGCCAATTACGTCCAGTGAGTCGACTCCAG
>Ga0209647_1002407_pt1 | contig 15203 bp, 12 predicted proteins | sample GraSoi_2013_60cm_FD_185827 | JGI IMG/M metagenome (GOLD analysis project Ga0209647, IMG submission 185827) | Grasslands soil microbial communities from the Angelo Coastal Reserve, California, USA - Sample 9_17_2013_60cm (SPAdes) (version 2) | ecosystem: Environmental > Terrestrial > Soil >...
TATATATATATATATATATATATATATATATATATATATATATATATATATATATATATATATATATATATATATATATATATATATATATATATATATATATATATATATATATATATATATATAGATATTGTAATAATATATTAATATTTACAAATAAAGATAGTTAAAAAAACAATGACAGTATGTCTATGTACGAGTCGAAATCGTAATGCAGTATTTGCTTATTGTTTTATTAATGGGCATGATCTTCTGAATATAGGGATAGCAGCAGACAGAAAATATATCCTTGAATTAGACAAATGGCTACTTCAAATAATACATAAAATCTTAGTGTTGGGTAAAGAGTTAGTATTTGACTATAGTTTATGTTTCTAATGGATGAAGCAGCATATGTTCCTATTAGTCTTAAAATAATATGTCCTGCCCTTATATTTGCCGCTAGGCGGAATCTTAGGGTAATTGGTCGTACTATAATTCTTGTTCTTTCGATTAATACTAGGAATATATTTAATCAGTTTGGGGCACCTTCTGGTAGAAGATGTGCAATAGATTGTTTAGGTGATTTTATTATTCTTGATATAATTATACTTAGCCATAGTGGAAGTCTTAGGGTTAGGGTTATTATAAGATGTCTTGAGAGTCTGAAGAAGTAGGGGATTAGTCCTATTAGGTTAATAATTACAACTATAATAAATAATGGGATAATTATAGATGTTATTCCCTTTAAATGAATTATGAATGTTCGAAGTAGCTGATTATATATTAAGGTAATTAATTTATATATTACTATGGTTTTATGGGTAGTGGAAGCTCAAAAATATAGGGATACTAATCTAATTAAGACTATAAGGTTTATTGATAATATGGTTGTAATATTTGGCATAAAGCATGAGGATACGTATGGGTCAAAAGATGAAAAAATATCAGGTATCATCAAGACTTAACATGTGTTTATTGTTGCTTTGAAGGCTACTAGTTTAATATAACTTAAAGTCTTTATAGTTTTATATATTTTCAGAATCTTATTATTGTTGGAGTTATGATGAAGTATAAAAAGTATAAGGTTGTAAATGTTTGACCAATTAGGATATAGGGATCTTCTACAGGTTTACCTCCAATTCATGTTAAAATTATAAATGATGATACTAGTCCTCAAAACAGTAATTGAATATGTGGGTAAAATACTAACCTTTTTTTAAGTATTGATGATATAAGTGGTAGGGTAAATATGATAATGATAGCTGAGAATAAAGCTATTACTCCACCTAATTTATTAGGAATTGATCGTAAAATTGCATATAGTCATAGAAAGTATCATTCGGGCTTGATATGAATTGGGGTTACTAGTGGATTGGCTAGTATGAAGTTTTCTGGATCTGTAAATATATTTGGCGTTAGTGTAACTACTAGTATAAATATTATTAATGCTATTGAGTATCCTAGCATATCTTTGATTGAATAGTATCTGTGGAATGGTACCCGATCAGAGTCACAATTGACTCCTAGTGGATTATTTGATCCCGTTTGATGTAAAAATATAATATGTAAAACTACTATAAATACGATTACGAATGGTATAATAAAATGAAGAGCAAAAAATCGGTTTAAAGTGGCCGCATCAACGGCAAAACCTCCCCAGATTCATTCAACTAGTATTTTTCCTATATAGGGAATGGCTGAAAATAGATTGGTGATTACGGTTGCACCCCAAAATCTTATCTGTCCTCATGGTAGAACATATCCTAGAAATGCTGTGGCTATTGATAAAATGAAAATTAGTAGTCCGACATTTCAAGTTTCTATTATGTAAAACGATCCATAATAGATTCCTCGTCCCATGTGTATGTATATAAATATAAAGAATAGGGAAGCCCCATTTGCGTGGGCAGCTCGTATTAATCACCCATAGTTCACTTCTCGATTGATGTGACATACCGATGAAAAAGCTATTTCAATTCTTGGGCTATAGTGTATGGATAGAAATAATCCGGTAACAATTTGTATTACTAAACATAGTCCTAAGAGGGAACCATAATTTCACCAGATAGAGATATTATTTGGAGCAGGTAGGTCAATTAGAACGTTGTTTATAATTTTTACTATTGGGTGGGTGGTTCGTATGGGTTTAAACATATATAAAAGGCCGTAAAGGTCCAGCTGACCGGGTAGTAACTTTTACTACAAAAACCATTGTAATTAGTAGAATTATTAATAGCAGTATTAATATAGAGTTGTTTCTTGTTAGGTATATATAAGAGTAGTAGTATTTTTTAACGGTTGAGGTGTAGTTTATTATTCTTAGTAGTACTATAATTGTCGTATATAGGATAAATGAAGATAATAGAGAAATTATCAAATATTTAATATTTATGGATTGGTTAGGACACATAGCTACGAAATATGTAAATATTACTAGAATTCCCCCAATATAAATAAGAAAGATAAAGTATGCAAATCAAGAGGATATAGATATAGAAAAAGTTGTGGATGTGATTAATGCTATATATAAAATAATTGCTCCTAGTGATAAGGGAGTTCTTGTAAGAAGTGCAGATGTTGCAGCTCTGATTATGGTAGAGGTTAAGATAATTAGGGTCATTTATAAATATGAGGATTGAACTCATTCTTTTGGATTCAAGGGCCAAGGTGCTCCATACACAATTTTATATTAGGAACCTCATCAGTATATGGATAAAAATAGGCAGATTCAAACCACATCTACAAAGTGTCAATATCATGCTGCCGCCTCAAATCCAAAGTGATGACTTACTGAGAAGTGATGTAAGGTTGTGCGAATTAGGCATACCATAAGAAATGTAGTTCCGATTAAAACGTGAGCCCCATGAAATCCAGTTGTAACAAAAAATGTTGATCCATATACTCTATCTGCAATAGAAAAAGATGCTTCTATATACTCACCGGCTTGAAGGATTGTGAAGTAAATTCCTAGTATTGAGGTTAAAGCTAGGGCCTGAATTGCTATAGTTCATTTATTTTCTATTAGTCTGTGATGTGCTCAGGTTACAGTTACTCCTGAAGCTAAGAGGACTGAGGTATTTAGAAGGGGTACGCCAAAGGGGTTTAGTGGAATAATTCCTGTTGGCGGCCAACAGCATCCTAGTTCTGGGGTTGGAGATAAACTCCTATGGAAAAATGCTCAAAAAAAGGCAAAGAAAAATATTACTTCTGAAAGAATAAATAGAATTATTCCATATCGTAATCCCTTTGTTACATAGGATGTATGGTGTCCTATAAAGGTTCTTTCTCGAATAACATCTCGCCATCACTGGTATATACATAGAATGATTAATAGGATAGATAGGAATAATATCTTTATTCCATGTCCGTGGAATCATCTGGTTAGGCCTATTGCTAGACTAAAAGCTCCTGTTCCGGCCAATAATGGTCATGGTCTGATTTCTACTAAGTGGAATGGCACGCGGGTCATTATATTTACTAAAAATAGACTTTTTACTTGGAAGGTAAATGTACAATATACTATAAATATTTACAGGGGAAAATTTCTTTCGTTTATAAATTTACAGTTTAATGTTTACTCAACCACCCTGTTAGTATCATTTTCAGTGTGTAAAATTTACTTTTTTGTAGTTTACTATCATGGTCTTAAATTTTATTACGGGATTTCATCATATTGATACCATTATAATTCATACTGAGACTCAAATTATAAATATAAGTCTGATTCATCTTATTGGGGATAGGTGAGGCATATTAAAAATCACTATTTACGTAACTATGGCTTGACAAGTCATTATTATAATATTAACTAGATTTTTATTTTATGGTTTTAATTCAAGAGATAAAGGATTTGGTATTAATAACCTCTATTGAGATAGGTATAAAAGAATGATTAGCCCCACAAATTTCTGAACATTGTCCGTAAAATACACCAGGTTTTATTGTAGTGAAGCCTACTTGGTTTAATCGTCCAGGAACTGCATCCACTTTTACCCCTAGGGAGGGAATTGTTCATGAGTGAATCACATCTGCGGCGGTTACTAATAGTCGAATTTCTAGTTGTATTGGTACCACAGCTCGATTATCCACTTCTAATAGTCGAAAATCTCCCATTTTTATGTCTCTTAATTGAATTATATAGGAATCTATGGAAATATTTATAAAGTCGGAATACTCATATGATCAGTATCACTGGTGACCAATGGTTTTTATAGTTATAGATGGTTGGCTTATTTCATCTGTTAGATATAATACTCGAAGCGAGGGTAATGCTAAAAATAATAAAATAATGGCGGGCAAAATTGTTCAAATTGTTTCAATTTGTTGTGCCTCAAGTAAATATCGATTCCTATATTTGTTTATAGCTAGAAATATAAAAGCATATCTTACTACTGTAACTACTAAAATAATAATTAGTATGGCATGGTCATGAAATATGATTAATTGGAGTATTACTGATGAAGCGGCATCTTGGAATGAAATTTGTCCTCAGTTTCTCATCTAAGAAGGCCCCGGCTATTTGGCTTCTCCTAGTTAACAGGTAGGATATATTTCTTCTTATTTTAAGGTGCTGTAATGATTCCAGATTCGTTAAGATTATGGAAGTCTAGAGGTAATACATCAAATCACTCTATTGCTGTTGGTATATGGGATCTAGAAATGATAGTTCGTTGAGATGCTATTCTCTCTCATACAATAAAGATAAATATTATCACTGCGATAAATGATAATATTGATCCTATTGAGGATACTACATTTCATTTAGTGAATGCATCTGGATAGTCTGAATATCGTCGTGGCATACCCCTCAGTCCTAGGAAGTGTTGCGGAAAGAAGGTTATATTTACTCCGATAAATATAAGTATGAATTGAGCTTTTGATCATTGCTTGTTTAGTGTCATTCCTGATAATAGTGGATATCAGTGGGTAAATGCAGCAAATAAGGCAAATACTGCTCCCATTCTTAAAACATAGTGAAAGTGAGCTACTACATAATAGGTGTCATGTAATATAATATCTAAGGATGAGTTTGATAGTACAATTCCGGTGAGTCCCCCTATTGTAAATAAGAAAATAAATCCTATAACTCATATTATGGGTGCAGTATATTTAATTTTTGATCCGTGAATTGTAGCTAATCATCTAAATACTTTAATTCCTGTTGGTACAGCGATTACTATAGTTGCTGAAGTAAAATATGCTCGTGTGTCTACATCTAACCCAACTGTAAATATATGATGTGCTCACACAATAAACCCTAAGATAGCAATTCTTAGTATAGCGTAGATTATTCCTAGTACTCCGAAAGGTTCAAGTTTTGAGGAATTGTGAGCTACAATGTGTGAAATTGCTCCAAATCCCGGTAAAATTAAAATATATACTTCTGGGTGTCCAAAGAATCAAAAGAGGTGTTGATATAAGATTGGGTCCCCACCCCCCGACGGATCAAAAAATGATGTGTTTAAATTTCGGTCAGTTAGTAGTATTGTAATTGCCCCTGCTAATACAGGTAGTGATAAAAGAAGTAAGATTACTGTAATTGTTACGGCTCATACAAATAGGGGGATTCGTTCTAGTTGTAGCCCCTTTCATCGTATATTAACTACTGTTGTAATGAAATTTAGGGCTCCGAGGATTGAGGAAGCGCCTGCTAAGTGTAATGAGAAGATTGCTAAATCTACTGAGGGTCCAGAATGTGCTATATTTCTTGATAGTGGGGGATAAACTGTTCATCCAGTCCCCGCTCCCTTTTCTACTGCTGCTGATGATACCAGTAGTATTAGTGAAGGAGGTAGAAGTCAGAATCTTAAATTATTAAGTCGTGGGAATGCTATATCTGGAGCCCCTAATATTAGGGGTAATAATCAATTACCAAAACCGCCAATAAATATTGGTATTACTAAGAAGAAAATTATAATAAATGCGTGTGCAGTTACAATTGTATTATATAGTTGATCTCTCCCTAAAAATGATCCAGGTTGCCTTAATTCAATTCGAATTAGGATTCTTATTCCTGCACCAACTATACCTGCCCAAATTCCTAAGATAAAGTATAGAGTGCCAATATCTTTATGATTTGTTGAAAATAATCATCGCATATTAAACTATAAATAGTATAAATCCTGGAACTATTGTAGATGCTGTTAAATTAATTAAAACTATATTTAATGGGGCCGCTAAGAATCCTGTTTTAGGATCTGTAAATGGACAGTTATTTCATTTTTTAGAGATATTTACAGATAATAGTCTTAGTCCCATGTTTAAGTAAAAATATAGGGCTATTATGGACCCCATGATTAGGACATAACATATTAATTTATTTACTATTATTAATTCGGACAGGGCTAATCATTTAGCAGCAAATCCTCTTATTGGGGGCATTCCCCCCAGGTTTAATAGTATAATAGGAATAAATGTATGTGGTTTTAAAGCATAGATAGATTTTGTTATTCTGGCCGATACTGTTGTTAATTTGTTTAGGGCTAATACTACGAATAAAGGAAATGCTACTGCCACATAAACTATAAAATATAGTATAGTTATTAATGGTTTATTAATCGATAGTATGCTAATTATTCATCCTATGTGATTGATTGATGAATATGCTAAGATGGCTCGTAGGTGTGTTTGATTTATTCCTATTATTCCTCCTACAATTGAGTTAAGTGCTGCTACATATAATAAAATGTTTCTAGTTTTTTGAATTAAAATAAATGATAAGACTCTTAATGGTGCTAGTTTTTGTCATGTTGATAAAATAGCACAAGACGCTCAGGGTATAGATATTATTACTGATGGATATCATATGTGACAGGGCACCATTCCTAATTTTAATAAAATTGAAAATATTAATATATATATTAAGGATTTGTCTCTAATTGAAAATATTATTCATATTGATATTCTTCTTATTAATAAAATGGAAGACCCAATAGATTGGGCTAGAAAATATTTGATAGAGGCTTCAGTTTCTTGGTTTTCATGTGTAAATAGGATTATAGGAATGAATCTTAATAAATTAATTTCTATTGATGCTCATAGCATAATTCAGTTAGTTCTGGATATTGCTATTAAGGTCCTAGTTATTATGGTTATTACTGCTAGTATTGAGAATGGAATATTTATTGTCATGATTAAGATATGGAGGAGGCTAGCCCCCTAATAATAAGTTAGAAGCTTTTATTTTATTATCTTTAATAGGATCAGTCTAAAGATCCTTCTGATCATTCATGAATTAGTCCGATAATTAGAATAATAATAAATATTAAAATTAGTGCTGCTTCATGAACTAGGTTTATTGAAGTTATTAATATTGAGATAGGTATTAGTAGTACAATTTCAATATCAAATACAATAAAGATAATGGCTAGTAGAAAAAATCGAGTGGAGAATGGAATTCGAGCTGTATTTTTTGGGTCGAATCCACACTCGAATGGAGAGGACTTTTCTCGATCTATTAGGGTTCGTAATGATACTATATTTATTACAACTAATAATATGATTGGGAAAATTACTGATATAATTGAAAAGGTTAATACAAGGGTCATATAATTAAGAATAATAGTTTATTATCTTCCGATTAAAAGTCGGATGCTATATCAAGCTCCTTAATTAAATATCGGAATTGTATTCATGTTCAATTTCATCAAAATTGTCCGTAAGTCCGGCTCGATATTAAGTTATCCTAATTATTATCGATATAGTTGAGAATATTATTAATAGGGTTAATGATAGAGGTAGGAATCTTTTTCATGTTAAATTTATTAAATTATCGTACCGTATTCGTGGATAGGTTGCCCGCACTCATACAAATATTGTGGCAAATAATATTATTTTTATAAGGGTAATTATGTTGATTAGGATAATAGAATTTCCCATTATTAAAATTGCTATAAATATTCTAATAGCTAAAATATTAGTATATTCTGCTATGAAAATTATGGCAAACAGTCCACTTCTGTATTCTACATTAAATCCTGATACCAGTTCTGATTCTCCTTCTGCAAAGTCGAAGGGGGTACGATTTGTTTCAGCCAATATTGTGATTATTATAATAATTATAAGGGGTGGAAATATAAATGTTAATCATGATTTGATATTAATATTAATATATAAGAAATCTAGAGATATTAGTAGAATTAAAGCTCTTAGTAAAATAAGAGATATACTTACTTCATATGAAATTGTTTGTGCAACTCCTCGTAAAGCTCCTAGTAAAGCATATTTTGAGTTTGATGATCACCCAGCTAAGAAGGTTCTATATACTCCTATACTGGAAACGCATAAGAAGTATAGGATTCCTAATAATATGAAGAAAGACTGATTAGTGTGTGGGTAGATTGTTCATATTATTAGTGCTAAAAATAGTCCTATTATAGGCGCAATTAAGAATGGTATACGGTTAAATATTGTGGGGCTTACTTGTTCTTTAGTAAATAGTTTAATGGCGTCTGCAAACGGTTGTGGAATGCCTATTAATCCAACCTTATTTGGACCTTTTCGCAGCTGAAAATATCCTAGGAACTTTCGCTCTATTAAAGTATAAAAAGCCATGGCTAGCATAGCTATAATTAATCTTATAAGGGTGGATAAGATGAATGGAACTGTCATGGTTGGGAGAAATTTATTCATGAGTAGAGTTTAAATCTACAGCAATTATCTGCCATCTCAACAAACCTATAGATGAATTAACAGCTTATTAGAATTTTCAAAATTCCTATTAATAGGTTTGTGGTTGGGTAACCCCTCTAATTAAGTGCAAATTAATTATTCTACATAAATTAAACTACATTTAAAGAGTGAAAATTTTTTCATATATTAATCCTAAATTAACTGCACTACTCTGCCAACTCTTTATATAATATGTATTTGAAGTTTTTTATTTATTTTTATATTAATTCTATTTTTGTAATTATTATTTTATTTGGGTCCTTTCGTACTATAAATAATTTGTTTTTTTATGGATAGAAACTAACCTGGCTTACGCCGGTCTGAACTCAGCTCATGTAGGGGATTAAAGGTTGAACAAACCCACTTTTAAAACTGTTGCGTTTTATAGTTTCCCTAAGCCAACATCGAGGTGCCAACTTTTATTTTTGATAAGGGCTCTATAATAAAATTAGTCTGTTATCCCCGAGGTAGCTTTATATTGTTGATCTGTTTTAGGATCCTGTAGGTGACTTATTTGTCTTACATTTTTGGGAAGTTTTATGTATTCCCGCGTTGCCCCAACTAAGTTGTCATTTTGGTTATTAAACTTTATTAAAACTAAGCTCTACGGGGTCTTCTTGTCCTATAAGATTATATAAGCTTCTTCACTTATATATTAGTTTTTATTATTTTAGGTGATACAATTAATTTTTCGTTTACCCCTTTATACTAGCCAGCAATTATTTGGCAAATTATTATGCTACCTTTGCACGGTCAAAATACCGCGGCCATTTAAATTTTCATTGGGCAGGGATTACCTTTTATTTTTGGTCCAAGAGGCTATGTTTTTGTTAAACAGTCGAAAATTTATGTTGTCGAGTTAGTTACCTAAATTTATATTATTAATTTGTAGTTTATTTAATTTATTTATTAGTATTTATTAAACTTAATACTTGTTTTTACATTATTATGTGAAATATTTTATTTTTTTCAGTATCATTATATATTTAGTATTAAATTATTATTTATTTTATATGTATTATACTATAACGTTTTTTAAGGTGGCTGGTTTTGGGCCAACTTATTATATGTATATACTTACTATTACCTTAATATTGGAGCTTATCCCCAATATTTTATATAATACTAAATTTAGTAGTATTTTTTTTAATATTTAAAGTTTTAATGAAACCAGATATTTTCTTACGCGATAGGTATGTAGCCCCTGAGATGTTATTTATTAAATCTAGTGAAACAGATAGAAATTGGTTCTGAACAATAATATATCAGCTCTTAAGATTTCGGGATTATAAAATTTATTATATATTCTTGTAAAACCATTATGCACAAGGTACATTATGTAATTACTTTTTAGTATTTTATTTTCCTTTATAGTACTATCTTATTTTATTTTTTATGTATTATCTATATAAAACAAGAGGCTTTACTCTTTAATCTTAGTGTAAATAAGATGCATTAATATGCTATGTTTTAGATAGGTACAACTTCAGTTACACCAACTATGTTACGACTTTTCTCTCCTTTCGGAGAGAGTGACGGGCGATGTGTGCATGTTTTAGATAAATTTTCATATTAGAAGTATATTATTACAAACAAGTCCACTACTTATAATATTGTTAATATTAGTTTAGTTTCTATATATTTAGATTGTAACCCATCTATACCTTCTTATTAGCTGCACTTTGACCTGACGTGTATATATTTTAAATATGGTTGTATTCTTTCTTTTAAAGGTTTACTTACGACGGCAGTACACAGGCTGTTAATGTTCTAAAGAAGGTTGAATTTTTGTGGATTATCATTTATATGACAGGTTCCCCTGATTATATAAAACACCGCCAAATTCTTTGAGTTTTGATCTGTTGATTTAAATATTCAATACTTATTTTAGGTTATAAATAAAAGGGTATCTAATCCTTGTTTTTGTTTATAATTTCACCTTATTTGATATTATTGGTTCTGGGTAGGAGTGAATTAGACCTCTAAATTTATTATTAATATATCGGTTGTGTTATTAATTTGCTTTATAAGAGCTTTCTGTTTAACCGCTACGGCTGGCACAGATTTTGTCATCTCTCTTATCAATTTCTATTTCATACATTTTATATTTTATTATAAGATTATTTACTGTAACATATATTTTAAATTTAGCATTTTACATGTAATATTATTGACTTAATAAAGTTTTTAGCTAGAATCAAACTGGTAGTAAGAGAGTAAACTCTTTGTCGGGGTATGGGCCCACTAGCTTGTATAGCTTATCTTACTTTAGGTATTAGTATAGGGTACTCTTTAAAATTTGCAGTTTAATGTTGTATATCAACTATAATACCTATATTCATGAAGTGATAAGGCTTGGCTTAAATATTAATCTAATGATTGGATACAGGTGTAACACTATTAATGACATATCTTTAGGTTTTAATATTACCTTTGGGGCAGATATTATATTTGTATGTCCATGATTAATAGATGAATACATATATAATGAGTAAGCCACTGAATAAAATCTTACTATAGCTAGGAGAATGAGAGTTATTTTTGAGGTATATAAGATTGATGTTATTAGTACTACTTCTCTTAATAGGTTTATTGTTGGAGGAGCAGCCATATTACATGCTATAAATATGAATCATCATATGGATATTATCGGAATAATGGATATTATGCCCTTTATTAAGTATATTCTTCGAGTGTTATAAATTTCGTAGTTTAAATTTGCTATCATGAATAGAGCAGAGGAAGATATTCCATGAGCAATTATTATTGCTATTGCTCCTATTAAGCCCCATGTTGAGGTTGTTATAACTCCCCTTAATAGTAACCCCATATGCCCAATTGAGGAGTAGGCAATTAAAGATTTTAGATCTGTTTGTCGTATGCAAACTATTCTTGTAATTAAGGCCCCAATTAAGGATAGTCTGATAATTGGGGATATAATTAGTTTGTTTATGTGTGGGAATATTATGTATGATCGAAGCATTCCATACCTTCCCAGTTTTAGTAATACTGCTGCCAAGATTATAGATCCTGCTACAGGGGCTTCTACATGTGCCTTAGGAAGTCATAAGTGTACTGAATATATTGGAAGTTTTACTATAAATGCCATCATTAGTATTATTCATCCTAGTCATAGGGGCCTAATTGATATAGGGAATATAAATTCCATGTTTATGGACATGTTTAGGTGGTTTGACGTATGATATAATTTTAAAATAATTGATAATAATGGAAGTGAGGCTGCTACAGTATACATTAATAAATATATTCTAGCTTGGGACCGTTCTGGTTGGTACCCTCACAATATAATTATTATTATGATTGGGATTAATGAGGCTTCAAATATAATATAGAATATTAATATATTTGACACGGCAAAACATAGAATTAATAATGTGCATATTCTTAATATTAGGGCCCCGAAGTTGTCAGATATATTCTTTGTGTTTATGATTTTTGATCTAGCTAAGAATATTATAGCAGTAATTCATAGTGATAAAATAATTAATATTGTAGATATTGAGTCTATGGCGAATTGTTCATCTAGTATTACGTATGCAGAGGAGTTTAAATATTTTATTATAAATGCTGTTGTTAGGATTATTAGTATTGGGGGGTATATGTATCATGGATATGTAGGAGTTACTTCAGTTAGTAAGAGCAAAGAGTTAAGTAGTATTAAAGTACTTAGCATTTGTTTAAGGATACGGATTTTAATATGTCACTACCACTATATCGGGATATTTTTACTAATAGTCTTAATCCTATGCTTGATTCACAGGCCCCAAATGTAAGAATTACTAAACTTAGAAATGGTATATTATTATTATTTATAGATTGAATTAATGATACATATATAACTAAGCTTAGTGTAATTGCTTCCAGGGCTAACAATATTATTAAGAAGTGTTTATTTTGTGCCAAAAAGACAATAATTAGGATTATAGTTGTTAGTTGTATTATTGTAATGATAGATAATGGTGCATTCATAGGATTGATGAATATGATTCATTTCTTTGATTTACAAGACCAGTGCTTATATTAGCTTTCAAACCACTTCAGATAACGCATATCGCGATTTAAGACACCCAAAGTCATTATTTTTATAAATTATTATCTGTGTATAATATATCTATAAATTTAACATGAAAAGTTAATGTGTTAATTACACCATATACACTGTTTGTAAGATTATATCTTTTTTATCCTCTTCAGGGATATATCTTATATAGATTATGCAAACTATAACAGTCTTGTTAATATGATAAGTGCTGTAAATATTACTACTGAGGATGATAGGTATAGTGATGGATTACTTGGATAGAATTTTGTTACCCTGTTAAATATTTTGGTAATTATATTATTAGTTCCTTGAGCTAGTATATATTCTATTCATGCCTGATCAGAAGATTTTAGGTATTGGTGTGATAAAATTAATGGATATTTTATAATAAATTGGGAAGATAGCTGGGACATAAATCACATTCCGCATAAATAGAAGTGAATTTTTGGCTTATATATTATAATAGATTTTTTTATAAAAATTCTTGTAATTCATGATAGTAATAATCCTATCATTATTAATAATAGTGGTACATTTTTTATGTTTTGTGAAATATGTGTTATTGATACGTAAAAGGGGAAAATTCATAGTATTATGGATCCCATAATAACGGATATGGTTGATAGGATAATTATTGGTAATTTAATATTGTTTTCTTCTATAGCTTGGGTGAAAGGTTTTCTGTTCTTTGGCCCTCACAATGTAATTAATATTATTCGTATAGAGTAGAATGTTGTTATTCCAACGGCAATGTAGAATATTAAGATTATTAGTCTGTTAAATGAGTAAAATACTATATTTTCTATAATTGCATCTTTTGAATAGAATCCTGCTAGAAATGGGAATCCACATAACGACATTCTTGATAGTAATATACAGGATGAAGTAACTGGTAGACTCTTTAGGGAGTTACCTATTCATCGTAAGTCGGTTCTGTGTGAAAAAGTTATAATTATTTTTCCTGCACAAATAAATAGTAGGGCTTTGAATAGGGCATGGGTTGATATATGGAAATATGCCATATTTGATATATTTATTCCAATTCTTGCCATTATTATTCCTAGCTGGCTCAAAGTAGAAAGGGCAATAATTTTTTTTATGTCGCATTCTGTTGATGCTCTAATTCCTGCCATAATTATAGTAGTTACTGAAATTACTAATATTAAAGTACCAAATTCTTTAAATTTTCTAATAAATGGATGAAATCGAATTAGTAAAAATACCCCAGCTGTAACTAGGGTAGAGGAGTGCACTAAGGCAGATACAGGTGTAGGGGCTGCTATGGCAGCTGGAAGTCAGCTGGAAAATGGTATTTGGGCACTTTTTGTTATGCCGGCTAATACAATGCAAGGAACTTGTATATAGTTCATATTTGAGCTTCATATATATAAAATGTTTCAGTGTCCCTGATTAAGTGTTCAAGCGATAGATAGAAGTAGTATCACATCTCCAATGCGATTTATAAGTGCCGTAATTATTCCAGCTCCCAGCGATTTTGGGTCTTGATAATATACAACTAGGATAAAAGATACAATTCCTAAACCATCTCAACCTAGTAGTATAATTATGAAATGAGGAAAAAAGATTAACATGTTTATAGATATTACAAACAGTATTACCAGGGCTGTAAATCGATTAATGAATTTATCCTCCCTCATATAGATTGATGAGAAATGTAAAACATTAGCTGAAATGGCTAGTACAATTATAGAGAATATTATTCCTTTAGGATCAATTAAGATAGTAAATATAATAGGAGAAGAAAACATTGTAGTAATTTCTCATTCATATAGATTTATAGAGTTATTTATTAGAACATTAAATGTAGGCAAAAGTATGAAAGCAATAAGAATTCAGATGATCTTGTATGAAGACTTTTGCAGTATTAATTTATTCATGAATATAAATCCATATTGATATTTTTGACTCCACAGGTCAATAGTTTAATAACTTATTATATTGTAAGGTATATCATATTTTAAATTTTGTTTTTAATGTTGATATTTAACTCCCGAAAAGGTTTGCAGTTATAAAACCTTAAAATATTATATATGTTTTTAAGCTTAAAATTTTGATTTTTTTTTTACCTCCCGACGGGAACTACAATTGGGATCAAATATTTGAAGTTTTAGTATTAATTAACATATTTGTATATTAGGCAAAACTATGTTAGTATAATTTTTATTAAAACTTAGTCTGTACTCTCATCACAAACCTAATATTATTAGCTACTTAGGCCTAAATGGTTAAAAAGCAGTATTTGGACAATGGGTGGTTTCGGCCTAATTTTTTTTCCCCACCTTGTTGTCAGTCAGGTCAACAAAAATTGTATGTATATATATATATGTATATATATATATACATATATATATATATATATATATATATATATATATATATATATATATATATATATATATATATATATATATATATATATATATATATATATATATATATATATATATATATATATATATATATATAT
>Ga0209647_1002409_pt1 | contig 15190 bp, 20 predicted proteins | sample GraSoi_2013_60cm_FD_185827 | JGI IMG/M metagenome (GOLD analysis project Ga0209647, IMG submission 185827) | Grasslands soil microbial communities from the Angelo Coastal Reserve, California, USA - Sample 9_17_2013_60cm (SPAdes) (version 2) | ecosystem: Environmental > Terrestrial > Soil >...
TGAAATTCTCATAGCAGAAAAGGGCCCCGAAAGCGAATCGGCATAGTCATCCCCAGAGTACAAACAGAACAGAACGTAGGTTTAGATGGGCAAGTGTAATGGCGTATCGGCGAAACGGCGTATCGGCGAAACGGCGTATCGGCATGAGGCATGAGACCCATGAGACCCATGAGACCCATGAGACCCATGAGACCCATGAGACCCATGAGACCCGACGCCTCATTTTTCCAAATCGATCGCACGCACAAGTGAGCCCAAACTGGGAAAGCCGTCGTGATGCCAATCGAGGGCGGGTTCCTGCATTTGGCCGATTGGGCAAATGCGTTGTGCGCCAAATTGAATTGCCAAATCAATCGATTCCGGAACTACCGGATGGATCCCGATGGTGCTGATATACTTTCGCAACAGCTCGATGCTTGGTTCCAAACTGGCGGTAAAAGGTTTGATGACGAAGGTGCGATGGGACGGCTGACGGGGAAATTCTCTCCCTGGATCAAAGAGAACGGTCCAAGCGAGCGAATTGTCCGGGCTTTCCCAGAGCTGGGTGCCTGGATCATTGGCGCTTCGAAACCTCCAATCTTCACGAAATGCGCGAACCGCCGCGGCTGCTTCCAAAGGCATCGGAACCTGCGAAGAAGCCTTGAGTTGCCGCGCGAGTTGTTCAGCGAATTGGTTTGCCTGTTCTTTGACCAGAAAGAATTGCGGTGAGAGGCAACCTAGTTGATCGAAGGCAGAGCCATCCTGGATAGCGCCTAAGATCTCGGTCTTGGACCACTCTCCTAAAAGCATCGCGAAACTGACTTTATGCCCGTGTGGCACGAATCGCTGCCAGGGACGCACTTGGCTCGCGAACTCTTGAATAGTGCGATCAGAGCCGAAAACCACCACCGTAGCAGCGCTTTCCAGCCAACCGGGCAATAGTCGTTGGGAAAGTTTTGGTTGAATCGCTTTTGGCAACGAGTCCACGAAAGTGCGGACCTCGACTAGATCAGTCGAAGGCAGTTTAATCCAGTTTTCGGATCCAACCAGAATACCGCGTATCAGACTCTGCAGCGCGGCATGCGGAGTTAGTCCCGAGACAATATGAAGAATGGGGGAGCAAGGAATTAACCGACGAAACCGGTTACCGTACTGTATCCAGGAAGAGGTCGCGAACTCGACTCCGAGTTCACGCGCTACCCAGTCGCACAAAAGCTGCGACGTGATCTCTCCTAGCCACGGAAAGGCTCGGGCTGAATCGGCAATCGCCTGAACTCGTTCCGGAAATTTCATCGACCGAGGATTTCATCTACCGCCCGGGAGCATCCTCGCGGCAGCGCATTTGGATCGCGTCCAATCAAACGAAAATCTCCGTTCGATCCACTCCAAGCCAGGTCCTGGGTCTGAATCGCAAGGACAGACCAGATGTTGGCCAGGTCAATGATCCGGATCATTCCGGTCTGACCAGGCAAAGCTTCACGGTTTGTGGCCGGGTCGATCACGACGACGCGAGCCCAAGGCGGCCCACTGTGCGGGTGATCAACGCCAGAACTATAAAATTGCGAGCTCAACTCCGTCATTCCGTACTCATTCCAAATGCCATCAATCGGAATCGCGAAGTGATTCGATAGGTCGCGGTACAAGTCGCTTTTTTCGATTGTTCGATGGCTTCCCTTGAATCCTCCGGTTTCCATTATTAGGCTGCCTTCCGGGAGGGAAATCGGCTTTCCTGCCGCAGTTTCCAAAATATCCAGGAAGGCCAAGGCGGTTCCGAAAAGAATAACCGGCCCTCGCTGACCCGAGACGAAATTGCAGAGGCTCTCCCGATCGAGGCGTCCGGGTACTTTCCAAAAGTGCTGGTGCTCCCGATTTGTCGTCAAAAAGCCTCCCATTTGCGCCAACGAAGAGTGAGGATTTTGGCGTGGGCTCGGCATCAGTAAACCGATTGGGAAATGGGGCAGCCGGGCGTGATCCCAGCCGCGAATCACGGCTGTCCTGTATAACTCGAGCGACGGCAAAAAATGGCGGCCAAATCCTTCTCCGGTTGTGCCGCTAGTCCGAAATTCGAAATGTGTTTCATGCGCCGGGAAGCTTCGAACTTCTGAGTGTTTGAATGCTTGCTGGGGCAGTCCTGGAATCTCTTTCCAGGAAGAGACGGAAACGCCGAGAGCACGGCAATACAAATCGTAGGGGCGATTTTGCTTTCGCTGAACTTCGAACAATTGAAGCGCCAATTCCTCAAACCGTTCCGGTTGCGGTTGCTCGAAAAAGGAAAGAATCTCTTTTTCCAGGTTCATTCACCAATGATCTTTACCAGAACACGTTTGCGACGTTTTCCATCAAATTCACCGTAAAAAACTTCCTCCCATGGCCCGAAATCCAGCTTTCCATCGGTGATCGCGATGACGACCTCTCTTCCCGTAACCGAACGCTTCAGATGAGCGTCCGCGTTATCTTCCGCTCCGTTGTGGGCGTACTGGGAATGAGGGAGTTCCGGTGCGAGCTGTTCTAGCCATTTTTCGAAGTCCGCCCAAAGACCCGATTCGTTATCATTGATAAAGACGCTGGCAGTGATGTGCATGGCGTTAACCAGAATCAGGCCTTCCTGCACCCCACTTTCGCGGACAAAGTTTTCAATCTGGGGCGTAATCCGGATAAATTCGCGACGTTTTTTTGTCTCGAAACTCAGCTCTTTTCTATAGGTTTTCATCGCAAAATGGATTTCTTTAGCCCGCTCTTTCATCCAGGCGCCTGGGTTAGTTTAGCGATTCTCACATTCCTGGAGATCGTTCTTGGTATCGACAACATCATCATTATCTCGATTCTTGCAGGTAAATTACCTGCATCGGAACAGCGCAGGGCACGGACTGTCGGTTTATCAATCGCTCTCATCACGCGTATTCTTCTCCTGTTAAGCATCAATTGGTTGATGAGCCTGCAACAGCCTTGGATCACGCTCTTCGGCCGATCGATGAATGGGCGTGATATTATACTGGCCGTCGGAGGACTTTTCTTAATCGCGAAGAGTACTCGAGAGATCCATGAAAAGGTCGAAGGTATCCAGCGCGGAGAGGCATTGCCCAGGGGACAGCGATTTCTTTCTGTAGTCATCCAAATTATCTTGTTGGATATCGTCTTTTCGCTCGACTCGGTGATTACAGTGGTTGGCATGGCGCAGCAGTTGATTGTAATGATCGGAGCGATCATCCTGTCGGTACTGGTGATGTTGGCAGCCTCCGGGTTGATCAGTACTTTGGTCAATCGTTACCCGACTATCCGGATTCTCGCGCTCTCATTTTTGTTCCTTATCGGCATGGTATTGGTCGCCGACGGGCTCGGACAACACATCGACCGAGGGTACGTCTATTTTGCAATGGCGTTCTCGGCCGTAGTTGAGATGTTAAATTTACGCTCCCGATCGCGAAAGGGAACGTAAAAGCGCCGATAACCCCGGCAGCGTCGGGAGCGGCGGGAAGGCCGGGAGAGGTGAGAGGTGAGAGGTGAGAGGTGAGAGGTGAGAGGTGAGAGGTGAGAGGTGAGAGGTGAGAGGTGAGAGGTGAGAGGGCGATCTTGGCCGGCAGCCAGTCAGACTTTGGACCCAGCTTAAAATGATGCGTGAAGCCCATGATTTTAGCATGGAAGTCTGTCGGATTTGGAGGTGCTTCGCTATAGAGCGATGAAGAGGCGCGAAGCGCAGACCAGATTATAGCCTGGACTGCTAGGCCCAGGAACCGTTCTAATAATAGAATGAACGCTGTAAGCGCGGCGGAACGTGGAGCGCCGTTACGCCCTTTCCGCACCAGAGGTCTGTCCGATCTTCAGCCGAGCGTCGGTCGTAAGAATCTCTTCCAAACGTTTCCAGCCCGCGTCATCCATCGTCTGAAAAAGGTTCAAATAAACCGCTACAATCTCCGGTCGATGACTTTCGAGCAGGTGTTCAACCGCGACCTTGAGCTTTTCGCTGGGTGGTTCTGGTGGGAGCTCATCGACAAACCCTTTCCCGTCGTGCGCGATTTCCAGAGCGTCGAGAAACTGGCAAATCAAATCTTTTTGCGCACCGAGCAACCAGATTTGCAGCGTTTGCGCTGCCACATCGTCCGCAGGTTTTCGGCTCAAAGCTTGCCGCAACCACTCATGTCGTTCCGTCTTTGGTTTTCGCTCAATGAAGACGGGACGCAACTTACGTTGCGTGGCGATATTTTGAATGATGGCTCGGTAAACCCCTTTCTCATGCTCGTGAAGGTAAACGAAAATTTCGTTCACGACTTCAGCCGGACATTCGCGGAAGATTTCGTAACTCCTCATGGTTGCCAGGGCGGAAGAATTCACGCGGATAGCCATCGCGTCCAGTCGAAAGACGGGCGTAGCTTAATCCTCCCTGGGCCTAACAGCCCAGGCTATAATCTGGTCTGCGCTTCGCGCCTCTTCATTACTCTATAGCGAAACTGACTCCAAATCCTCCCGACTCCCTGGCTAAAAATCTCGCTCCGCTTCACGCCTTTCTACCACTCGATCTATGCATCATTCAAGCTGGGTCCAAAGTCTGACTGGCTGCCGGCCAAGATCGTGCTGCCGGTACAGGTTCAAGACATCGGTAACACTCAAGGGCAAATGCCCCGGAAGAAGAGTGAACCTATGGAACAGAGAACTGAGTTTGCGCTAAAAGCGCTCAAGACGGAGAACTTTCGAGCCCTCTGCCAGGAGTATGGGATCAGCACCAAGACTGGCTACAAGTGGCGAGAACGGTTCTTAAGTCGGGGCCTAGCGGCTTAGAAAGCCGTTTTACTTGGGGCTCTGCCCCAAACCCCGGTTCGGGGGGAACAGTCATAGCTGGCGCCATTGCCACGCCCCCTGCACTGGAAAAACCAACCCAAACCTGTAACCTCAATCAGCAAAAGTGTTACCTATGTCCTGAGCCTAAAGTGTTACCCATGTCCTGAACTCACGCACCAATCACCTCTCACCTCTCACCAATCACCTCTCACTTCCACCGGCGCTGCCGGCGTTCCCGGCGCTCTTGATCTTCGGTTCGCCCGTGAGAGCTTATCGGAGTTAGCTATGGAATCTGAACCGGCGATCTTGAGTCTTGCGCAAAGCGAATTGCAGGACTGGTTTGCCGCAAAAGGGGAGAGTCGATATCGAAGCGAACAGGTCCTCCGTTGGATCTATCGAAAACGAGTCGAGCGATTCGATCTGATGCTTAATTTGCCGGAGAGTTTGCGGGCGAGTCTGGAAACCTCTTTCTCGCTTCGTTCGTTGCAATGCGTCCGTCAGACCGGATCGAAAGACACAACCCGCAAGTTTTTGTTCTCGTTGCCCGATCAGAACCTGGTGGAATCCGTTTTGATTCCTGCTAGCCCGGCGCTCTACGGATCGAGTTCCGACCGCCGGACGCTCTGCATTTCTACGCAGGTTGGCTGCGCCTATGGGTGCAAGTTCTGTGCGAGCGGGCTGAACGGTTGGACTCGCGATCTGCGCTCCGGCGAGATCGTTGAGCAGATCATTCAGGTTGAGGCGATCACCGGCGAGAAGATCAACAATTTGGTCTTTATGGGAATGGGTGAACCGCTGGCCAATTTTTCAAATGTAATGCGGGCGATTGAGATCATCAATGCACCTTGGGGTATAGGAATTGGGGCGAGGCACATCACGGTTTCGACCAGCGGATTGGTGCCTCGGATTCGCCAGCTGGCGGAACATCCGCTGCAGGTCCGTCTTGCGATCTCTCTCCACGGAGCGACCGACGCCGTCCGCAATCAGATCATGCCGATCAACCGCAAATATAACCTGGCCTCATTAATAGAGGCATGTGTCTATTTTACAGAGAAAAAGAAACAGCGGCTCACCTTTGAATATATCTTGATCGAAAGCGTCAATGATCAGATCGAGCAGGCGATAGCGCTGGGGGCCTTGGCCGTCCGACTGAAAGTTAAAGTGAATCTGATCCCTTACAATCGAGTGGAAGGGTTGTCCTGGAAGCGGCCTTCATTCAGTCGCCAGCACGTTTTTTTAAAAACTCTGGAGCGCCGTGGTGTCGATGCCACGATTCGGCGCGAAAAGGGACACGATATCGATGCCGCTTGTGGTCAGTTACGCCTTCAGACCCTGCGTGATAAAAGCTTTGCAGGCGTGTCCGAGGTAGGATAATGGTCGCGTATGGCTGATTATTTTGATGAGCCAGAGCCTGCTTGGGACGAGTACGATTGGGAGCGGTTTCTTCAGCAGCAGGATAGCAAAACCGAACGCTACATGGAGTTGTTCGAGAAGTACATTGACGACCCAAACCGCGACCAGATCATCGCCCGAGAAATGGGATGGCCGCATCTGCTGGAACCAACCTCGGACGAATTAGAAGAGATCGAATTTGAAGGTGATTCTGCTGACGAAAACGAGGAAGACCTGCGTGAAACCTTTGAGTCCCATCCGCTTTACCAAAGCGCGTTTTCTCTGACGGTTTGGATCGATCAGCTTTTTGATGAAGCGCCCATCGCCGCTTCCAATCCGAGCGGGGTAAGATTGGCCTCCCATGTGGCGGTGGCGAGCGCGAAACTGGCGGCGGCTCTGAGCGACCAGGAAAGCGAAGAGATCGGTATGACTATCGCATATTTAAAACGCGCACTGGGCGCAATCTCTACCGCGATCGAAGCAGCGACGCGAATGGATCGGGAGGGAATTCTGAAGCGGGCCCAATTTGAAAGCCTTTATCAACGTTTGTTCCAGGTCCGAGACGGTATCATTGTCCTGATGGGCGAGCTCAGGGCGGAATGGCGGCGGCGTTACGGTACGTAAGCCCGCCGGAACCTAGTGTCCTGTCCCAAATACCATGGCTTTCGTTGCGATCAGAATGGATCGGCGGCAAGGCGCGAGGAGTCGCCTCGAAGACCAGCCGACTGATCCGGCAGCCGGGCGAAACCGATGTTATTTGGAGGACAGGACACTGCATTATTAGGAAATTGGATGTGGGTTTGAATGAATTAGGCGACCACCCGTCTAAACATTTGGCGGGTGATTATCGAACGGAATCAGAACCGGACGATTTCGACTTGGTGAAGCGTTGTCAACGGGGCGAGGCGGTGGCTTTTGACGAGCTCGTCACCAAGTACCGCTCAAAGGTGTTCTCGATGATATACGGAATGGTCCAGAACGAACAGGACGCTTGGGATCTCGCACAAGAGGGGTTTCTCAAGGCGTGGCGTTCCATTCATCGTTTCAAAGGCCAGTCTTCGTTTTACACCTGGCTTTATCGAATCATGACTAACGTCACCATCGACGCCTTGCGCCGGAAGAATTTTCGGAGCGACACAGAATTTGATGATCGAGTTCCACCGGCCGAGGTGGAACCGGGTTCGCGTACCACACCCTCGTCGGCGCCGTTGCCCGATCTTACGATGGAACGGGCAGAAGTTCGGCAGCGAATCGAATCTGCCATCAACAAACTCTCGCCGGAGCACCGTGCGGTGATCGTGATGAAGGAAATCCAGGAGTTGCAATACAACGAGATTGCCGAGATCCTTAGTTGCTCCATTGGGACTGTGATGTCTCGCCTCTTTTATGCCCGGAAGAAGCTGCAAACCCTGTTGAAAGACGTCTATGAAAACCTTTGAGGAGCGTTATACCGCTTACCTTGACGGCTTACTGAGTGAGAGCGAAGCGGCAATTTTCGAACAGGAGCAGCCTGCTTTAGCTGCGCAAAAGGCCGAATGGTCAAAACTACAACGGGTCCTTCGGGAACACCTGATATCGGTCGAACTGACCAACGCAGACTTTTTCAACAGTCAACTACTCCAGCAGATCACTAAGACTCCCTCCCGCGGCCGTTCTCTGGTGGCGGGCTGGTTTGGGATTCCCTGGTTGGCCTGGGGTGGGTTGGGAGCGGTGACCGCGGGTGTCGCGCTTTTCGTCACTTTGATACCTCACGGGGACCTGTCGGATCCTGGATCGGGTTATGTCGCGGACGTTCTAAAGACCACTACGATCGATCCAAACGTCAGCGCAACGGTCGAGTCGCGAAAGGGAATTACGATTATCAAATTAGAGGGCCTAGAAAAAGTGCCCGCGGACGAGGATCTGACGCGCTGATTCCTGATGCTGATTCGGTCATCGGTTCTTGGAACATACGTGGCCGGGATTTGTAGCCTCCGAACATTCCTGTTCGGAGGCGGGCTCCTTTTTGCCCTAGCTTGTTCGATTCAGGCCGGTGAGGCGCCGGTGGTCGAATCGGTGTGGGGCTGTCTGTTGTACGCTTCCAACGATCGGTCGGCTGAGAAGGTGGCGACACAAATGCCAGCCCGGATTCGGGATTACGATGAGCGTCTGGAAAAGCTTTTAGGGTACGCGAGCATCCAGACTTTGGGACAAGGTGAGACGGTCGTCGCACCGGACAGCCCTAGCTCCATCGTGTTCCACGGCAATATTCGGGTCGAGCTTACCGGTTTGACCCGGCAGCCGGGGGAACACTTTCTGGTGGTTCTTCGGCTTTTTCAGAAGGACCACCAGCTGATCGAAACACAAGCTAATGTGACCCGCGGTAGCCCGCTTTTTATTCGTGGTCCGCTTTGGCGAAGCGGTCAGCTCGTGGTTGCCGTGATGGTGGTTTCCTAACGAACGTCAGTGAACACCAGCGAACGCCAGTGAACACCAACGAATATAGACTCCGGAGTGAGGCGGAACTGCCTGTAACCTTATTGGCCCCTACCTTAGGCAGGAGCGTCCGCCCTACGATCGCGACGAGTCATCGCGCGGTGTTCGTTGGTGTTCAGTGACGTTCCCTCACGTTCGTTCCCTCACGCGGTTTGAGCAGCTGCCCCCGGCGGTATGGCGCCTACCTTAAACAGTTCTTTTACGGTTGGCCGATTAAGTACAATTAGCGTGAAGATCCCAAGAATGATGCTCGGGAAACCGAGCAGATCCACGATGGCAACGAAGAAGCAGAAACCGTAACCGCGCTGCTTCCGAAGCTTGCCGCCTGCCATCAACATCAAAATTCCGTAGATCACGGCGGCGATGAGAAACACGATACCAAGCACAATGAATATGCTGCCGAAAGTTCCGGATGACATACCGCTATCATCCATGGTGGTATTCGGCGAGGCCGCCGCGGCAGCGCCGATTCCGATGTACATTATCCCGAAGAGCAACCCAAACAGAATAGCCAGGATACCCCAAATGGTATGGAGGATCCCTAAAAGCTTCAAATGGTCGAGGTCTTTGTTCATGGTGGAGACCCCTTGTGGCAGATTTGGTCTTAAGCGTCAATCCGGCGAAAAGCCGATCGCCGAGCTATTCCGCCGAATCTCTCTCATTGACGCCGAATAGGTAGAGGCGTCTATTGCGGTGCCGCTTAGAGACCTTTCGGCCAAAGGCGTTCCTCCTGCCCCTGCGACAAGGATGTTACTCGCGACCTGAGAAAGTCCCGCAGCAGATCGTTCGGCGACAGACCATCCTAACCCCGGAGGGAAGACCGTGAAAACTTGCTTACTATTTGCCCTAGCAGGGCTGGCAATCACCTTTGCTTTACCGAGCTTTGCCCAACAGAAAAACGCAGCAGCCGATCCACAGGCAACCCAGAAGATCCGCGCGATCGGTAAGGCGTATGACGAGGCAGTCAACAACAACGACGCAGCCGTTATCGCCGCGCTCTACACGGAGGACGCGGTTTTTGTGAGCGATACAGGACCAATCTACGGTCGGCAAGCCATTGAGAAATGGTATACAGACGTGTTTCAGGGATGGCACCCCAAGAACCATATCGGTAAGCCCGATGGGGATGCCCCTCGCACCATAGGTACGGCCAGCAATGAGGCATGGGAAACCGGAGAATGGAGTGAGACTGGTCAAGGCAAGGACGGTGTCCCTATCCAAATCAGGGGCTATTGGTCAGCGATTGATAGTCGTCAGGGCGATGATTGGAAGATCCGGATGCTGACCTATAACCTAACCCCGGCACCGGCCGCGACTGCTGAGACGAAGTAGAGGACCCGGCGTTAGCCGCCTATGACTTCCATTAGGTAACGAAATTAGAAATTGAATCAGCATGATAGAGGAGAAGAAATATGAGCGAACCGACGAAAATCAAATGGCGGATCGCAGGTGAAGAGGTGGTGAGCTGCAACTGCAACTGGGGCTGTCCATGCCAGTTCAATGCGCTCCCGACCACTGGGCAATGTGAAGCCACTGGAGCATGGCAGATCAATGATGGATATTTCGGCAACATTCGGTTGGAAGGCCTGCGTTTTGCTGCCGCCGTCTGGTGGCCTGGTCCGATACACGAGGGCAACGGCGTGTGGTGCACCATTGTCGATGAACAGGCCACCAAGGAGCAGCGGGAGGCAATCGTCGCTCTGGCCAGCGGTCAGCATGGTGGAACGTATTGGGAGGTCTTCGCGGCCGTCTGTCCTAATAGGCGCGAGCCGCTCTTCGCGCCCATCACCTTCAACTTCGATCGCGAGAAACGGCACGCCACAGTCCGGGTCCCGGATCTAATCGAGTCCGACGTAGAGCCCATAAAAAACCCTGCGACCGGCGAGGAACACAGGGCTCGTATCGCGTTGCCTAATGGCTTCGAATATAAGGAGGCCGAAATGGGCAACACGGTGAATTGCCGGGTCAGCGCAGGCGACAAGCTAACGTTTCAGCTTAAGAACACCTACGCGCAGTTGAACGCCTTCGATTGGAGCAACTGACGGACCGACCCAAGACTGCCAATGACGCGACTGCCGAGACGAAGTAGAATGAGAAGAAGAGAGCTTTAACAACGACGCTCCGCAAAGAATTGACGAAGACGACCTAGCAAAGGCGGGTCGCTTTCGTCTTCCCATTCCGCTCCCGGCGCCGAATATTCCAAATTCAGGGGTCTACATGAAAGTAGATTCACTACTTGCCCACCATCCCACTCAGAGCCTGTTTCAGCAGAGGTGGCAAATGTATCGCAAGGTGGTCGAGAACAACTATCTGTACCACCGTGAGGCTTATGGCTGGTTACACCGGATCTTGGTCGACGAGGTTGACCGACCATTTCGATTCCTGGATATCGCCTGCGGCGATGCGAGTGCAACCGTCGATGCGCTCGAGCAAACGCGTATAGCGCATTATCACGGGATCGACCTCTGCGGAGAGGCGCTTTTTTTGGCGAGCAAGACCCTTGAGGCGCTACCCTGTCCAGCGACGTTGGACGAATGTGATTTCGTCGAGGCGTTGCGCGATCGCTCTGAGCCGGTGGACGTCGCCTGGATCGGTCTGTCGCTGCACCATTTGCTCACTCCGGCGAAGCTAGCCGTGATGAGCAAGATGCGCAGCATCGTCGGCGATCACGGTCTTTTCCTGATATACGAGAACGCTAGCCCAGACAGCGAAGACCGTGATGCTTGGCTCCTCCGCTGGGATCGCCAAATGCCATCGTGGAACACGTTTACGTCTGAAGAATGGGACACAATAACCGCTCATGTGCATGCCGCCGATTTTCCCGAGACGATCTCCAGGTGGCATTCACTAGGCCACGAAGCCGGATTCGATAAGGTGCGGGAACTGTTCGTATCACCGACGGACCTCTTCCGAATGTACTGTTTTGAGGCGTAGAGACGGCTCCGACAAATTTTCTTCACGACTGACACCGCATTGACTTTCTGCCTACTTCGCCCCGCGCGCTTACTCCGCCCAGCTGCGCATGACGTCGAACAACAATCTACACAGCAGTTCCTCGCGATGGTCGCTGTCATTTGCCATCCTTCATTTCGGCTCCGGCCCTTGTCCCAGGGCAAAGTTCGGGCATAATACAGGGCTTCGTTCGATCGGCCGCGTGCCGGAACGGAGGGGCCTATAGCTCAGCGGTTAGAGCAGGGGACTCATAATCCCTTGGTCGCAGGTTCGAATCCTGCTGGGCCCAAAGGACTTACAAAAGTTATGCCTACACTGCTTGCCTACAACAAAGCAGATGTTTGATGTCATCGTCCTTGGAAGGACGCTTCGGTATCCAGAAAACAGGCTTGAAGCTTCTTTAGGTGCCATCAAGGTGTCTCGAAAAACAACTGATAACGAGGCTGGGACTCCGTTGCACCAGGATTTTCAGTGCTATGTTTTACCTAGGGAGATTTTTCCATGAACGCGATTTGAACGAAAAGGCCAACGCCCTACCAACATATCTAAACATTCTCTTCGGGCGCAACTCTGCGATCTTCCCAAAGCTGCCTTATCTCTCGTCCCAAACCATCGAGATCGGGATAGATTACGGACTCGGTAACCCGCAATCTCTCAACTCCTGTCTGATCTTTGAGCGCGATGCGGAAGCAATTGTCAGTAGTTTTATTGTAGAATCCGGCCTCTCAAATTCTTCGCGGAGTGGCCATTGCCGCTTTTTTGACGCCTCTGCGACCGATGTATTCGCCGCGTTTGGATGCTGCTGCGAGCAGGGCGTTGCGTCTTTGACTTTCGGGAGTGATCGACTTTAGGGCGTTTCCCGCCCGCGTCAATATCTGCAAATTCTCCGGACGGTCGTCGGTAAAATCCCCGTTTATATGGTCGACCGTTTCGTGTGGTTCTAGCTTCCGGCCGATCTTCCGCTCCATCAAGAATTTGGGATATGATACGGTGCTGGTTTTGATGCCATCCCATAGAACGACGTGCTTCCTCTCGTCTTTCCTTGAATATGGCCCATAGACTGTGATTTTTTTGCCGTCCATCATTCAAGAAATACCCACCGAATGACCCGATGAGCGCCGCGACCTCGATCGCAATCGCGATCAGCGAACGGCCGGCCGACGATCGACGCTTGCCCAGCCGAACCGCCCAGTCTGAGATTTTCAGCGCTATGTTTCCCTAAGCAGATTTCTCGGTGAACGCGAATTGAGCGTCTGATAGAAAAGCCCAATTTTGCCGTAACGTAAAAAATCTTGCCATTTGCAAACGAGCGGTCGCGCTAGGAAATTGGCCACCAATGAGTTCCGAGGATTCAAAGGGAACGGACCATCTCTCTGATAGGGGTATCGACTACTTAGTTTCTGCACTCCGCTCTGGCGTAGGGATTCTTCCGATATATGGCTCCTTTCTCGTAGAGCTGGTGACCATTACGATTCCAAATCAGCGCCTTGATCGAATCGCCAACTACACCCGCGCCTTGGCAAAACGATTAGCCAGATTCGAAAAGAGTTTCCTTGATGAACAGGCCAAGAGATCAGATTTCTGTGAGCTTGTTGAAGAGAGCTTTCACCAAGCAGCCCGCTCCACCACCACCCAACGAAAAAGCCCGCCGAGTCTCCCCGGCGGAACTTACCGAACGAATAGCCAGATCGTTCCGACCGCGGCCGGCATCGCCAGCAGAAGCAATAGACAGCCGCTCGCCCTGGACTGGTACGAGATCCCTGTTCCGGGCAACCCTACGGTCGACCTGACGCCTTTCTTGCCGACGTTGACGGTCGCACCGCGCCGCGCTGACCGACGCACCGCTTTTTGAAAGATTGATCCACAAGCCTTTGCCGAGGTGAATGCGTTTCCTGAATCTGAATCCCATAAAAGAAGAAAACCCGGCCGCTTGCAGGCCGGCCGGGTTCGTTGACGAGCAGAGCAAAAAGAGCCGCCCCGTTATAAGCGAGGCGGCCATTGGGTTAACTAGTTTCTGTTGATTGCAGGGTTTGTGTGACTCACCCTGCAGTACGGCGATATCGGCCCGACCCTGAGGGGCTTTAGTGGATTCTTGCGGGCTACCAACGGGGCAATAATCGCTATAATTTCGGCCAGTTTTGCCCCAGTTTTTTCTCTCGGACAGACGCGCGCTGCACCCTCGAGGTGCGAACCAAATATCGAAGTCACTCGCTTCAGGCATCTGGCCACGGCGGTCTCGACCGCCTTGATGCCACTCCAATTTAGCTTTTTGGCGTGCCCCGGTGTCGCTGATCTGAAATGCCTTGGCGATTGCCGCGGAATCCAGCAGCGAAAAGGGCTTCTAACGTGCTCACGGCTTCTCTCTCACCGTGGCGTTGAAGATTTTGTTTCGCGCTCCGCTTTCGCTTAGGCCCGTAGCCTTCATGAGCTTGTCAGCCGAAGTTACGGGTTCTGGGAGAAACGAAGGAGGAAGCGTCCGCCTACATAGCTGGTAACACTGCATGTACGGAATTCATCACGCCTTTCACATTGACGTCGATCAACTGAGACCAATCGCCGGGCAAACCGTCGGCCATGTCACCCAGAAAGGTAGATTCCGCTATTCGCGAATAGAGCGTCAATTTTTCCGCTATGCCGGAGCGCCTCGTCTACCATCTTTTTTACTGCGAGGTAACATCGCAAGTCACTAGGAATGCGTCGATTTCTTGGGCGAGCGACTGCAGTTTGTCAAAAGAGCGGGCAGCAACAATCAATCGAGCACCATTGGGGGCGAGGAGCTTGGCGGTGGCCTTGCCGATGCTGGAACTTGCGCCGGTTACAAGGATAGATTTATCGACTAATTTTCAGGAAGACATCGCTCAGTGTAGTTCAGGGCAGTCGAGATATAGAGGGTGTGTGTGCAGATGGGTAGATTCCTCGGTAGCTCATACGAAGAACGTAGCTCGTCTACCGTCTGTATCGCCAGTGGAACAAAATAGTGCAGCGATCAGTCGACACCTGAAATCGACAGCAGCTATGAATGCTATAAGCAGGCATAAAATAACTCCCGTACCGGAGCCAACCTGAACGAGACTTCTTTAACCACGGCCAACGTCAATGTCTCCACATTTGGCAAACTATTCGGTATGCCCGTGGACGGATTTGTCTTTGCTCAGCCACTCTACATGCCCAATGTCAATCTGCCGAATAGCGGCACCCACAATGTTCTCTTTGTGGCGACTGCCCACGACAGCGTCTACGCGTTCGACGCCGATACAGGTGCGCAGCTTTGGAAAAAGTCTCTCGGGACACCAGTGCCAAGCTCTGTCATCAACACGCCTAACATCCAGGTCGAGGTGGGAATCATCAGTACACCGGTGATCGATCCCAGCACGAACACGCTGTACGTCGTGGCCAAGACTTACGAAAATTCGGTCCAGATTTTTCGACTGCATTCGCTTGATATATTGAACCAGGGAGCAGAAAAGCTAGGAGGCCCGATACAAATCGCCGCTGGCGTGACCCCTCTGAATGGACAGGTCTAAATTGTAGTTCTGCGTCTTTTAGTTGGTTTTTTCTGCTGGGTTTCTTGGTTGTTCTGTCAATTAAGTGGGCAACAAACCGGAGGCCAGACTTATCC
>Ga0209647_1002410_pt1 | contig 15187 bp, 11 predicted proteins | sample GraSoi_2013_60cm_FD_185827 | JGI IMG/M metagenome (GOLD analysis project Ga0209647, IMG submission 185827) | Grasslands soil microbial communities from the Angelo Coastal Reserve, California, USA - Sample 9_17_2013_60cm (SPAdes) (version 2) | ecosystem: Environmental > Terrestrial > Soil >...
CAGCGGACACAGCTTCGCTATGTGACTGTTCCAAAGGGTGTCTATCACAACCATTACGATATCGTCAGTAACCAGGTCCTCTGGTTCTTGCAACACTACCTCTTCGAACACTCCGCAGCTTTCCCTCCAGTTGAGCAGATTCTGCGTGCCTGGGAAAATGGCTACGCGAAGGCAAATGCGGCGATTGCCGACGCCGTACATGCTCAGATTGAGCGGAATGCGTCATCGACGATAGTGGTGTTACATGACTACCATCTCTACCTCGCTCCCACGCTGATCCGTCACCATCATCCAGCCATTCTCATGCAGCAATTTATCCACATCCCCTGGCCCGAAGTCCGTTACTGGCAATCGCACTTGCCCACCGAGATAACGCAAGCCATATACAACAGCCTGTTAGGCAATGATATTCTTGGCTTCCAGACGAAACGCGATGCACAGAACTTTCTGGAGGGCGTACCTGCCTTACTCAAGGATGTTGACGTCGATGTTGAAGATGCTGCCATCGTTCGACAAAGCCATCGCACCCTGGTGCGTGATTACCCCATCTCAATTTCGGTTGCGGAGGAACGTCGCATCGTCCACAGCGCAGCAGGGAAGCATGCCGCGCAGCACATACGACACCTGCTTGGCGAACAGACCATCATGCGGGTGGATCGTATCGAACCAACAAAGAACATTGTGCAGGGCTTTCACGCATACGCGTATCTGCTTGAGAGGCATCCTGAGCTGTATGAGAAGGTGACATTTCTGGCTTTTCTTGTGCCATCGCGCCAGGCGTTATCCATCTACCGCAGGTATAGGGAAGAGATTCTCAAGCTGATCGAGGAGATTAACCAGCAATTCGGCCGGAACGAGTGGACACCTATCCAGGCTTTCGTCCAAAACAACCGCACCCAGGCTCTCGCTGCCTTACAGTTTTACGATGTACTGCTGGTAAATCCCCTGATTGACGGGATGAACCTGGTTGCCAAGGAAGGATCCATCGTCAATCAAAGAAACGGCGTGTTAGTACTTTCGCGCACAAGTGGAGCATTCCAACAACTGGAGGAGGCCTCTATCCCCATCTCGCCTGCCGATATGGTGGAAACGGCAGAGGCGCTCTACAAGGCACTAACGCTGTCACCGGAGGAACGGCGCCAGAAGGCAGAGCTCGCCCGGCAAATCGTGGAACACTATGATCTCAAGACCTGGATAGCACAGCAGGCGCGTGATATCAGTTCCCTCATCGAAAAATGAGGCATGGGACGGTGTAAATGCAAACTTTAAATGGCTCATGACCATGACGATGCTCATGACGCTTTTATGACACTTCCTCCTTATCCTGGGACCAGAGAGGGCAGTGATCCCAAACTCTTCCGGCTGGGCCTTTGAGTCAGGAAATGCTCTCTTCTACATGTCTGTTCCTGATGAGCTACGGAACAGAACAAAAGTAGAAACCGTGGTGAACTCAGGTAAGAGAGGATTATTCCCATGAGAATTGTTGTGGATCTTAACCGTTGTCAGAGTTATGGTCAGTGCTGTTTTGCGGCTCCTGACGTTTTTCATTTCCATAATGCAGAGGCGTTAGAGTATGATCCAGCGCCCGGCGAAGCACGGCGCTGGGATGTGCTACGCGCGGCAAAAGCCTGTCCTGTCCAGGCAATCCAGATCGGTCTGGATGATGAGGAAGAGGAAGGCTTACAGGGAGAGAAAACGCATGACTGGTCATATCAATGAGACGATCGCACCTGAGCGCATTGTCATTGTGGGAGCCTCTCTCGCCGGTTTACGTGCCGCTGAAGCTTTACGCAGAGAGGGTTTTGTTGGGCAACTGACCCTCATTGGAGATGAACCGTATCCTCCCTATGATCGGCCTCCCCTTTCTAAACAGGTCTTAGGCGGGCGGCTTGCCATCGAACATACCACGCTGGCGTTGTTCCAGCGGCTTGAAGCGCAATGGCTCCTGGGCGTGCCCGCACGCCGCCTAGATCTGGCGAAGAGGCGGGTGCTGCTCGCCGATGGACGTGCTGTTGACTTTGATTACTTGCTGATTGCCACCGGAACGCGCGCCCGCCCCTGGCCCGATGCCGAGGAGGCCGCACTCGATGGCGTCTTCGTTTTGCGCAATCGCGATCATGCCTGCCAGGTATCTGCCCGCCTGGCGAGCAGGCCCAGACATGTTCTGGTCGCTGGCGGCGGCTTTATCGGCTGTGAAGTTGCCTCGGTCTGCCGTGATCTTGGCCTGGATGTCACCATTGTTGAACGCGGCCCTACCCCGCTGGGAGGCGTGCTCGGCAGCACCATTGGTCAGATCATGGCTGAACGACAACAGCAATATGGGGTCCATCTGCGTCCGGGTGCCGTGGTCACGACACTGCAGGGAAATCAGGACCACCGCTTATGTGGCGCTCAGTTATCTGATGGCTGCTCATTGGAGGCGGATGTGGCCATCATCGCGCTTGGGGCCATACGCAATGTGGAATGGTTATTCAATACCGATCTCTCCGTCGATGGCCGGGGAATTGTATGTGACCCCTATTGCCGCGCGCTGGATAGTCTGGGGGCGGTGGTCGAGAACGTCTTTGTCGCCGGTGATGTCGCGCGCTGGCCTCATCCGCTGTATGCGTATGACCATCAACTGCTTGCCGTTGAACACTGGGGAAATGCCGTCGAGCAGGCTGCCATAGCAGCTCATAATATGGTGAGTCCCTCATTTGACTATCGCAGGCATACCACTCTCCCGAGATTCTGGTCAAGCCAGTTTGGGTTCAATATAAAATCGGTTGGCCTGCCGACGGTAGCTGACGAGGTGGTGATCACACAATGCTCCTTTGGCATGGGGCGTTTTACGGCTGTCTATGGACGCCAGGGACAGACTGTCGCAGCCGTCTCTTTTAACGCCGGACAGGTGCTGCCATCGTATCAGACATTGGTTGAGCAATCTGCTCCTTTCCCGCCCGACTTACATGCGGCTGATAGGCCTGCCAGAGCACAACCCATGCCAGCAGGTTTTCCCGCGCAGGGACATCCAAAGTATGACACCGGGATGGAGCCCTATACGGTCTCCCAACCGTAACCGTGCCCCTGGTCTCTACATCCGGTCAGTTTGTGAGACAAAAACTCAAGCTTCCTGGAAGGAGAAGTTGAATGACAACAACAACTCATGAAAACCTATTGAATCAGGTCCTGGATTACACCAACCGCGCTGATCCCTATCCGATCTATGCGCGCATGCGGGAGCATCCGGTGTTGGTACAGGATGATGGACGCTATATTATCAGCACGTACGCGGAGGTTCGCGCCTGCCTGCAGGACCCGCGCTTCAGTTCTGACTTACAGAAGGGCTACAGCCAGGCTGATCAACGGATAGTTGACGAACCGGTACAAGTTAGTTTTATTACAATGGACCCTCCCAAACATGATTGGCTGCGTCATCAGGTGATGATGCACTTTACCCCGGAACTGATCAATGGGCTGCGTCCACGGATCGAGGAAGTGGCCAGTGCGTTACTGGATGCACATGAGCAGCGGGCCCGGCTCGACATTGTGGATGACTTTGCCTATCCCTTGCCGGTGATCATCATCTGTGAATTGCTGGGGGTTCCTCGTGAAGATGTAGTGCTCTTCCGTACCTGGGTAGACCAGCTCCTTCTCGCAGTTGATCCTGGGCAGGCCGCAAACAAAGAGGTCGTACAGCAGGCAAAAAGCGCCAGAGCTGAGCTCAGGCAATATATGGGCAGGCTGATAGACAAATTTCAGCAGACGCCTGGCCCGGGTTTGATCTCTGCCATGCTGCATGATACGACCCAGGAGAAGCATATGACGAAAGATGAGCTGATTGCTACTTCACTCCTGCTCCTCATTGCCGGTCACGTGACCACCGTCAACTTGATCGCCAACAGTATGCTCACCCTGCTGCGCTATCCTGAGCATTACGAACGGCTGCGTCGTGAGCCATCCATCGTTGCTAATCTTGTGGAAGAGGTGTTGCGCTATGAACCACCGGTCCAATTTATTCGTCGCACAACGTTAACAGAGGTTCCCATCGCGGGAGTGACCATTCCTCAGGGGGCACCGGTCTATCCCATGCTGGCGTCGGGGAACCGCGATCCCTTGCGCTTCGACGATCCTGACCGTTTTGATCCTGACCGTCCCGATATTGAGCATCTTGGCTTCGGCCAGGGTATTCATTACTGTGTGGGAGCGCCTCTGGCCCGGCTCGAAACGCAGGTCGCGCTGCTCGAACTGGCGCGTCGCCTCCAGGAACCACGCCTGGTCGAAGATCCGCCTCCCTATCGGGAGAGTGCGTTCCTGCGTGGCCCGCTACATCTTCTGGTGTCCCAATCAGTCGCCCGGAATCATGGCAAACATTGACAAATAGCGGTGAATCACGCTATATTCGAGCTATGAAGCTCAGCCAGTACGCCAAGAAATATGGGATTAGCCATCGCACCGCCTTTCGCTGGTGGCAAAACGGACAGATCAAAGGCTTTCAGAAGCCTTCCGGCACCATCATTGTGACCGAGGCAGAAGACGACCCCCCACAGGCGAGAAAGGTGGTGTCTCCGGTCGTGAATCTAGCTGAGAACAACCGAGAAGATCTGCTGCAAGACCTTTCCAGTATCGTCTACAGCGTTTGTGCCAGGCTCTACGGGCAGAGGAGAGCCAAACGCAAAAAAGCGTTAATTGGCAAGATTCTCGCTGAAACGGAAGCGGGGGAGCAGGCATGAGACGCGTGGAACAACACGTCATCGAGCGCTCTCACCCCAAGTTTCAAGAGATCGACGAGATGGCCTTTGCCGCGAAAAATCTCTGGAATCTGGCGAACTATTATGTACGACAGTCCTACATTTTTCAGGAAAAATACCTCAACAATGCGGCACTCTATCCCCTCCTCAAAGGAACCGAGGCCTACAAGGCGCTGCCCGCTAAAGTCAGTAATCAAGTCCTCATCCAGGTAGATACAGCCTGGACGGCCTTTTTTGAGGCAATGGAAGCATGGCGAGCACACCCGCAAACATTGACTGGACAGCCCAAATTGCCCAAGTACAAGCACAAAACGCAAGGACGCAACCTGGTCGTGTTTGAGATGGGGGCCATCTGGAAAGCGGATTTAGCCCACCGGGAGATTGCCGTCAGCCAGCTTGGCAGACTGGTCGAGACCAAGCAGCACCCCAAGAGCATCGATCAAGTCCGTATTGTGCCTAAAGCTGATCACTACGTCGTGGAAGTGGTCTATCAGGTAGAGGCGAAACCGGCACCAGTGGACAAGGACCTCTTTGTCGCTCTTGATCCCGGTGTCAGCGTCTTGGCCGCCCTCACCTCCAACAAAGAGGGATTTGTGCCCCGTCTGGTTCCAGGTGGGCCTGTCAAAGCTGCGAACCAACTCTACAACAAACACCGCGAGCATGAACAGAAGAAGCTTGCCAAAGGCAAGGAGCAGCGTTTTACCTCTCACCGCTTAGATCGGGTTACGACGAAGCGCAATCGCCGTGTCATGCAGTATCTGCACACGGCCAGCCGTCGCATTATCGATCTGTTAGTGGAAGAAGGCATTGGCACGCTCATCATTGGCAAGAATCCTTTCTGGAAACAAAACGTGGAGTTAGGGAAGAAACACAACCAGGAGTTCGTGCAGATCCCGCATGCCACGTTCATCGAGCTTTTAACCTACAAAGCTGAGCAAATAGGCATCGCAGTGATCGTTACCGAAGAGAGCTATACGAGTCGTGCCAGCTTCCTCGATCGGGATGTGCTGCCCACCTACGACCCCAATCAGGGAGCCGAACAGGAGGACAAACCACGCTTCTCTGGGCGGAGGGATGGCCGCTGGTATCGGGTCAAAGGATGTGCTCCCATCCACTCGGACGTCAACGGCTCCTACAACATCGGTAGAAAAGTATTCCCGACAGCTTTTGATGGCCGAGGGATAGAGGCCACCGCAGTTCGGCCCAGACGGCTTGCCGTCTAAACTTCACGAGTTGTCATCATTTGGCAACTTGATTGGATACTGTTGGCGACTAGCTGGAGGCCAATGGTCCGCCATTGATCTGGTCATATCTCCTCAAAGAACGCCAGATTCGCTCTATCAACCGTGGGAACGAGCACAGACCTGTCCAGGTACTTATTTCCACGTTCACATGACGTTTCCGGTAAAAAGAGGCAGGCATGGCAGGCCGCTTCGTGCAATGAACGGTCCTTCAGACTCATAATGTATTTCCCATGAGGTTTGTATCATTTGTATCATTTGTATCGTTTGTATCACTTGTGTCTGTTTGATCACAAATTGTTTTTCTCCATTGCGCGAGCGTTATTCCTAATAAAACAATGATTGTTCCTAGCAACCTATTTCTTGCGATCCCATAGGGATGCATTGGAGAAGAATGCGCCATCAGCATAGGCAGCGCAAAAATGGGCTTCGTACCCATCGTCTCCCATGAGCTCTGAGAAGTCGACGATGTCGATCCAGAGCGTTTCCACAGGCAGGCCAGCAATCGTTGTGATAGAGAGATGACGAGTAAGGGCATCACGCTCTTCGTAGTATTGATTCAGCTTCTCTCCATGAGCTTGCCCTCTATCTACAAGCTCAGAATAGATCCGAAACACCGGCCGGACTTTCTCGTAGGCAGGGAAAGGCACAAACGGGCCGTGGACAACTCCCATCGAGAAGTCGGCTCCTGGCTCTACCACCTTTCCAATCGGTTCATCGTTGTAGATGATGAGATAATCCATAGAAACACCCTCCCCCTTCAAAAAATGGACATTCCGCAATAACCCTCAGTGGAGTGTAGAGATATGAATGGTTGTTGAGAGTGTAACACAGGGAAACGTTGTGATCTAGGCACCCGGTGCATGGGTGGGTGCCTGGCATTTCGCTAAAGAGACAAGCGGTATTTACGCAGGTGCGTCGAAGCATTTTTTCTGTAGCTACTCATCAAGAAGTGTGCGAACCTTCACGTACATGCTCGGCCTTGAGGAAAAAACTCGCTCCTCCTTCATGTAAAGTACCAGCGACAAATATTTGCTGAGTTTTTCACAACTTCAGGGAAATTACCAGAGACATACGCTGTTTTCAATTTACTGAGGTCGGCAGAGGCAAGTAAAGTATGTTAAGATAGAAGGATGGGAGCACCAAGAAAAGCCGATTGGTCCCTGTCCCCATTTGGCGAGAAGAAAAGAATGCAAGCAGCAAATGAAACATTACTGAAAGCTTCCCCGTGTTAAGAAGAGAGAAAACTCATAGTGTTGTGCAAGGAGAAGCGAGGCGTGTTTACGTTTCTTAGTGCTATTGGGAGCGTCTGTTTTGTCATCTGCACCATAGCTCTTCCCCTGAGAACGCTCTATGAATACAAGCGCTCACTTGATCACCCACGCCGAGCAGTGGTTGGTAGTAGTGTTATGATGCTGCTTGCTCTCCTGAATGTTCTGAGTTGGATAGTGGTTGTAACTCATTCCCTCGGCATTAAGAATCCAGCCGCATTGAGCATCGTTCTTTTTGATCTGACTCTGCTTGTCTACTGGTGGACTTCTCCGGATGAAACGTGGAAGAGAAGAAGAACTACCCGGAAGAGCTTTGTGGTGATGGCTCTTCTTAGTGTGATTCTGCTTATTGCGTGTGTCCTCATTTTCGTTTGAGCACCGTCCTGAAATGGCTACTCGATTTAGTTTCTTATCACGAGATCAGCAGTTGCACCACAAGCCCCACACACTTCTGCTTCTTTGACACAGGATGATCTCGTACCCATTGTCCCGCGGATCGAAGCTTAGATATCTCTTGTTTCCTTTCGCCCACGCCAGGATTATTCGAGATTAAAATCATTTCCTGAAGAAAGAACGTATTTCGCTTTTATCCTGCCCAGATAGAGCGATGTAACGAAGTAGGTTGATTGCTTAAATGAGCAAGTACTCAGTTTATACTTCCATCCTTTCCGAAAACTAACCACCTGGCAAAGTTCAATCGCTCTCTCTCATTGTTCACGTTTCTTGAGTTTACAATTAACTCTTCTAGTTTTAGCAGGTTTACAGGACGTAGTACAACATATGCATGGCCCTTGTCATAGGTTGGAATCCGCACCTCGATCTTTGCATCTCGCCCATCAGACTGCACTGAGGGATACAGAATGGTAGCGCTGTTACATGTAGCCTGGCTCAATGCATATATCACCAATTGATAGAGCATTTCTGGCGGAAGTGGCTTTTCCCATAGATCACGGTACTTGGCATCCAAGATAGCGACAATCTTTCCACCATTCCTAACCATAAAGTCAGGGCGCGGTCTCGGTGGTTGATGTCTGCGGGGATTTTCAACATAGACCATCATATCTTCTATCTCAAACTGGGTTTGTACCTGGTAATCCTGCAAGTGTTCTCTTAAAAAGCGGGCAAGCAGCTCCTGGAAAAATATGTTCATGTCAAACAAGAAGCCTGGTAGAGGCAGCTGAGCGTAGCTTTCATCGAGGCTAATTCCTTCGCCTGCAAGCAGTATCTCGATGAGCTTGATGGTTGGGACGTAGGCAGCTGTCAACCGATCCATTTCCCTGTGCAATCGCTTGAGCACTTGTTGGTCGAGTCTGATGGAAGAAATATCAGACAAATGAAAGTTCGCCAGGTGCAGGAGATTTGTCCGCAGCGTATCATCATTGGCTAGCCGTGCGCCGAGAAGAACACCTTGTAGCAGCACCTGGTTGATCAGGCAATCTTCAAGCCTCGGATAATATGTACATGGTAAAGATGCTTGAACTATTCCTCCCTGATTGGCAATTTTTTGTATCGCTATTCTCCCTCGCGGGCTAGCGAGCGCCTCTTCTCTGCGTACATACCTGCGTTGCAGGCCACGCGTCACCAATTCGCTCACTTCTGCAGCTAATTGATTGATCAGTATATCTTGAAACGACCATGCTTCTGTATTGGCCGCAACTGTAGAAAAGAGGTCAAGCTGGCGCAACCCATAGGTGTATTGCAACAGGTGCAACAGCGCCGTAGTCTCGATCTTAGGGCGGATAGTGATCTGTAGATCACCTATACCAATCCTGCCAACATATGACGTTGCTTCAACAAATACACCCTTTGCAAGCTCCGTGATGTTGAGCCTATCCGATGCTGACAATTGCTGGATTACGGCCTGTGTTTCATCGTCCTGTGGTAGTCTTACACCGGCCAATAACTTGTTCGTGACAGGAGAAGCTTGTTGCCACTCCTGCAAGGAAACTGGAATACTCATACATCTTCGTTTCCATTGGCGATGTCATCGTCGCTTTCTGCAACCTGCTCATTGCTCGCCTGTTCTTCGGCAGCAATCGCCTGAGTCGTTGTCATGATATCGGGGTCTGTCGCTAACAATGCGGTAGTGAGATTGTCTTGCTGCGAAGTAGTAAAGAGGTCATAGTTGATTTGCTGGTTCTTCACATCAACCAGACGTGGCCCCAGGATTTTCTCTAGTATAGAGTAGTCTTCGTAGCAATACTCCTCGAGTAGTGGAAGGATATCATCCTCCACAACACGCGCAAACGCTACAAAATCGGTGATGGGTCGACCGTTCTCCAGCAGATAGGCATGTCCTATCTGCAAGTTACGCGCATCGCGCCCCACATACGTACGGATACGACGGTTGAGAGACTCCAGCCAGGGACCTAGTGGTATACTTCCTGCCACCGCTCGTTTTAAGGTTTCATAATTAGGCATAAGCTCTACGAAGCCGAAACGACGGCGCAACGCCGTATCCAGCAGGGCAATCGACCGATCTGCCGTGTTCATAGTGCCGATGATATATACATTCTGTGGGACATGGAAGGGCTTCCGGCTGAGTGGAAGCAGAATAGATTTATCGCGCTTATCCTTTTCAAGCACGGTCAGCAGTTCACCAAAAATCCTCGGGATCTCTCCCCGGTTGATCTCATCGATGATGAGGTAAAACTTTTCTCCAGGCAATTCCCGAGCATCCTTACAAATCTTTTTGAATATGCCACCTCGTCGTTTAAACTGTATCTGTCCATTCGCTGATACAGGTCGAAAGCCTTCGAGGAAATCCTCATAGCCGTAGGCTGGATGGAAACAGCAGAGACGCACCTTCGGGCCATGTGTGCCATTATTACCAATAATTGTATTGCATTGCTCAACATTGAGCTGCTCGAACGTGACGCCGAAACTAGCGCGAGCAGCTAATTCACGTGCGGTATATTCTGCCCAATACGTTTTGCCGGTTCCAGGTGGGCCGTACAGGATGACCTGCCCCTTGCGTTCGAGTATAGCTTGTATGTGTGCTGGTATGCCCTCTAAACGAGGTAGCGGAGGAGTTGGAGATACAACAGGCTGGTTGACAGGAGGTGTGCCATATATAAGTTTTTCAGCCTCGAGAAGATTCTTATCTTTCCTCAATTTGAAGACGGTGGTAAGTTTGCCCTCAATGTCAGGCTGTTGATCCGGTTGTTGCCATGGCTCCACTGACAGCCATTCAACTGGACGACGATGAGGGAAATCACCGGAAGGATCATATGTATATCCTCCCGTCACTCTGCCAACACCCAGGACAGTTCCTCCATTCGAGGCCAGTACCAGGTCATCTGTAGCAATAGTCCACCTGAAATGGAAAATCTGTTGCGCTGCTTTTCCTACTGATGCAGGATTAATCTGAGGATCACGTGAGAGGAGAGCCTGGCGAATCGACTCCTTTCCTGCTCTATCGTTTGTCACAGTTGAAAGATCACCAACATCAGACCAGCCAATAGCCACGCAGTTAGTATCTCGCATCATGTCCCAGAAGTCTCTTTTATCCGGATAGGACCGCGTTCCAATGCGCCAGTAGCTATAAGGGTTTCCATCCCTTCGGTTCAGTAGTGTTGTCAGGTTATTTATTGAAAGGTTCAACTCACGAGCAATAGCTACATAGCGCCCGGCAACTAGGTATCTCCCCTCACCTTGTGGAGGCAGTTGTAATAGTTTTATTAGATGAAAACGCTGATAATCGGGGTTATGGAAGTCATCCAATTTCTCAGGATACAAAAGGCTAAAATACTTGTGCCCCCATGCCAGGTTACTTACGTCCGGTGCAACCCTATTCATCTGTTGTTGCAGGTTGTTATAGTCTGCATCGGTACCATTCTCAGGCATACGTTCCAACACTTCTACTCCTCTGATAAGTTGGTCACGATGCCGTTTCGCTATCTCTACAGCTTGTTCAACGGATAGCTTCACTGGATTGTTTGGCGCTCCCGAAGTCCAAGTCCCTGTCTCTTTTTTGCGAAATAATCCAAACTTGAATGCACTACCACCAGCTATACTACCAAATCTTGTGGAAGGAAATTCCTCATCATCTTTGAACTCCAACCAGTAAACGAGACTATCTTTGTTTCCAATATCATGCATCAAGTTCAGAAGGGCTTCGCCATCCAGATTTTTTAGCCTATCCGGGCCAAATCGACTGCGAAATGTATTGTAATACTCTGTTAATTGTTTGTCAGAGAGGAATTTTCCCTCACCCTCCAACGACCTGTATCGCTCTCTTAGTTCGTGAGCTATCCGTTTATCAAGTTCTAATACCATCGCTTTGTCTCCAAATTTCCAGTTTCATTGTATTGTCTGCTAGCTAATATCTTTTGAACTATGCTTTTTTCTATAGTGGCAAGTAGTCACTGGGAGTAAGTACGACACCTGTAGCGTTATCAACTACATATCCCCAGGTGATATGAACATCCTTGCCAAAGTATCCTTGAGCAATTTTCTGTATATAGCTACTATATCTACTTGTATAACTACTATTGCTACCTGCATGACTACTTATATGTCTAAGAGGAGGAACTCTCTCAGAGTCTCCACAATTAACAAAGGTTCTATATCCTTCGCTCGTGTCCCAAACTTGCACTGTCTGATCATCACTTCCAGAGACCAGGTACTTTCCGTCTGCCGACCAAGCTACAGCATTTACTATATCTTTATGAACGTTATAAACAAAAATCCGTTTACCAGTATCCGCATTCCAGACCTGCACAGAATGATCAATTCCAGCCGAGGCGATAAGCGTTCCTCCTGGAGACCATACCGCCCCTTTTACCTCACCAGTGTGTCCACGGCAGGTAAGGACGGTATCGCCAGAAAATGCGTTCCACACCCGAACCTTCTGATCCGCAGAAGCAGAGGCAACCAGTTTTCCTTGCGGTGACCACGAAACTGCATTCACAAAACCTGGATGCCTGTAGTAAGGGGAGATACATGCCTTGGTAGAGATATTCCAGATCCGTATTGTACTGTCATTGCATGCAGAAGCTATATGGGTGCCATCTGGAGACCAAGCCAATGCGCCGATACTGATATCAAGAAATGTAGCAAACAAAAGATTTCCTGTCTGTACCTCCCAGATGTGTAATGTACCATCTTTACTAGCAGAAGCAATATATTTTCCATTTGGATCCCATGCTACCGTGCGAACAGCATCAACGTGACCATCATATGTAAAAACATGATTGCCTGTCTTTGCATCCCATACACGCACAGTTTTATCTTGTCCCGCAGATGTAATGTATTTCCCGTCTGGCGACCAGACTACTGTAGATACCTTGCCAGTATGTCCTCCATATCTGCAAGCAACATTTCTCTTATCTATGTCCCAAACTTGAACAATTCCCTGTCCTGTTGCAGCAGCGACACGCTTACTGGTCGGCGACCAAGTCACTGCATGCACTTTACCAGCATAGCCATGAAAAATATAACTGATCGGTTGAGAACGATATGTATGTTGATGGGAGAATTGCCGATGAGAAGGATAGTCAACAGAAGGTATCGTAGCAACAGATGATGACTGTTGAGTTGTCGCCCCCGTTGTGTTGTCATAGGTTTTGCCTCCTTGTTCCCAGGGCCAACAACGTACCGTCTTGTCAAGGCCTGCCGATACAAGATACTTTCCATTGGGTGACCAGGCGACAGCATAGACATTGTTAGCATGATCTCTATAGGTAAAAATAGTTTTACCTGTGAGCGGATCCCAAACCTGCGTTGTTTTATCGTTACTGGCAGATGCAACATATCGGCTTGCGCGGGACCAAGCAACTGATTTGACTTCGTCAGTATGGCGAGAATATATTGTGACAGTTTCTCCGCTGAAGGCGTTCCACACTCGTACAGTCCTGTCTGCTGATCCAGAGGCGATATATTCGCCGTCGGGTGACCATGCTAGCACTTGAATGTTTTTTGTATGCTGAGCATAAATTCTAATACATACACCAGAGGCAGCTTCCCAAATCCGTACCGTTTTATCAAAGCCTCCACTGGCAATGTACCTACCATCAGGAGACCATACTACAGAAGTTACTCCATAGCGATGCTCATTGTAGGTCTTGACGATATGTCCCAGGGCTATATCCCAGATGTGTACACATCCATCTCGACTCGCGGAGGCAATGCACACTCCATCAGGAGACCATGCTATTCCCTGTATAATGTCTGTATGGCCACGATAGGTGAAATAAAGACGCTTCACAGGATTCCAGACGTGGAGTGACTTATCATACCCAGCAGAAGCTATAAATCGCTCATCAGGGGACCAGGATACTGCCGAAATTCTATCGGTATGACGCTTGTACGTATAAGTACTTGAGTCAGAGTCATCAATCGCGAGCTGCCGAATCTGAACGGTTTTATCCTCGCCTGCGGACGCAATATATCTTCCAGTTGGAGACCATGCTACGGCTCGTACTGCCCCTGTATGCATATGGTAGGTATAGTGAGCATCTTCTGGCGGTATAATTTAGCTAACTCGAAGTTTGAAAGACATTTGAGCTCGTTCGTCCAAAGGCGCGAGAATACTGGATTCACAGTATGGAGCATTTGCTGAAATATTGATAGAGTATTCAGGTTATGATTTGGTTGAGATTGGGTTATAATTCTTCTAGAAATATATCTATCTCGGTTATCAGTCTGGCGTTTTGGCAGAAATTGTATATGTAACGTTTTATACTACAGTCCCACTTTGCCAAGGGTATGAGTTGTGAAATTGCTTACTTCGAGAAAAGCTCATAGAACGGCAACGAGCCTGTAGAGCCGCCTTATGTTTTAAGTGGTACCGTAGCATTCCATCGTTCTGCCAGATTGCTGTCATATTCATCACCTATAAATATATGTCTGCCCCCGCCCTCGGCTCATGCTCCCCCGCCGCATCAGTTTTTTAGATTGATCTGGTCATAGCTCAAAGAACGCCAGATTCGCTCTATCAACTGTGGGAACGAGCACAGACCTGTCTAAATACTTGTTTCCACGTTCACATGACGTTTCCGGTAAAAAGAGGCAGGCATGGCAGGCCGCTTCGTGCAATGAACGGTCCTTCAGACTCATATGCTCCGCACAGAGAGGGTCCGATGTACAGCTCTGCATTTGCTCCAGCGCTCCATCGATATGGCGGCCAAGTTGATCGGGCATCCCCAGTGCGACCAGCCCTCCCAGCGTACCTTCGCTGTCGGGTGCAGCCGTGTACAGCAAGATTCCGGCCATCGGACCATCCTCGTGCTCGGGATGAAGGGAGTAGATGCGTTCGCGAATGCTGGCAGAGGTATAGCCACATTCAAGCGTCAACTGGCGCATGAGGGCGTGGGCAAAAGAATGCAGCAGCACATAACGCAGCCCGGGATACCCTAACTCCGGGAATTCCCTGCGACGCGCCTTGCGCCATTGGATGTGAGCATCCATGAAGGCGCGGTCGTGATTGCGTTGGGCGGGACCTGCAAGCCAATTTTGCATAACGTCCTCGCGAAATTCGAGAAAAATCCCTTCACCTCTCACTTCAGCGGCGGGAACCCAGGTCGGTCGCTTGCGCGAGAGGGGCGCACGGCGCTCTTCCGGCATCTCTTCCACGTCAGAGAAATCACCAGGCGACTCGATGCGAGCGAAGCCAATCAAGGCCCGCACTTCGCGCAATCGTTCGACCAGCACCACCTGCTTGAGTACCTGCTCGTAGCCAGCAGGTGGCCGAACGGGTGTCACCTTGAAATCATGTGCGGAAGGCGCCGTGGATGGATGGCTCAGGACCTTCCATTCAGGCGCTTTTAGATTTGGTTGAGTAGAGGACGTGCTCTCGACGGGTTCATTTTTCTTTGCCTCAACTTTTTCCCATATCTCGGCATCCGCATAAGCCGCAAAGTTCCCTAGCTGCCCAATATGTCGCAACAGTTCAACGTTTTGCTGGCTCGTGGCCATCTCTAAAATATGCCAGTGCTCCTCAACC
>Ga0209647_1002412_pt1 | contig 15178 bp, 22 predicted proteins | sample GraSoi_2013_60cm_FD_185827 | JGI IMG/M metagenome (GOLD analysis project Ga0209647, IMG submission 185827) | Grasslands soil microbial communities from the Angelo Coastal Reserve, California, USA - Sample 9_17_2013_60cm (SPAdes) (version 2) | ecosystem: Environmental > Terrestrial > Soil >...
GCCGTTCCTGAGTTCCCGTCAGAAACATTTCGCCGGATGGAACTTTTCCAAGCGATTCCGATGCCTCGAATGACCCGTCCCACCGCAGGCCGCCCACGTCCACAAAATGTTCGATTACGCGGCGAGCCTAGTTGGTCATTCCCGCCGCCAGCTCTTCGCGAAACGCCGCATGCCATTGTCTCATCTTGACGATCCAGAGCATTGGCGACATTGCCGATCCGACCTCCAAGCAAATGATGCTCGATGTCGCTGCCGGCTATGAGCGGTTGGCCACACCCGCCGAAGAACGGAAGTCGTCGCCACAATCAAAGTAGCTCGTTTCGGTTGGTAGCTTTTGTGCACCAACTCTGGCGTTCACGCCGCCAACTCTTCGCGAACGCTGCCATCGCGGTGGCCTCGCGCGTCGCCTCATAGCCGTGGGTCGGCGTGCGGTTCCTCATGAGGTCCGAAAGCGAGCGTCCACAGCCAGGCATCGCCACTATGGCACCCTTTGTTGCCATTTTAGGATTTGCAGCAATATTTGTCTTGCACCAGCACAAAGACTGATTCCAGTTTGCTTTTCTCTGAGCTTCAAATCGACATTTTCGTGATCGCTATCACAGTGCGAGCGCCACGGCGGCTCTAGTTTCCTCGCTGCGGCTCGTCGCACAAACCTCTTATCAACCTACCGACGAGCTAGAGGGGTTTCCAAATCCCTCAGGCTGCAGGGAGTATTCCGGCCATGGACGTGACTGGTGACTATACAGCCCAAAATCTAAGCGCTCGTCAGCACGATGTAATGAAGCTGATTGTGCGCGGGCAATCGAACAAAGAGATCGCACGCACCCTCGACCTAGCCGAGGGCACCGTTAAGATTCACGTAGCAGCGCTGCTTCGCAAGCTTGGTGTGCATCGCCGCGCCGCCGTTGCAGCCGCCGGAGGCATGCTGACGGAACGCAGTGATGTGCCGCCATGCTAACGGCAGAGGAATGTCTGCAAAGCGCTGAGGTGTGCCTAGCACTTGCTCACAAGACTAAGAAACTCGACACAAGAGCTGACTTGCTTGAATTTGCATACGAGTTCCGCACCGTGGCAAAGCTTTTGGAGCGTGACGAGCGCAACTTGATGGTCCGCGCCGCTTTACCCATTCATGGCGAACGCGCTTCCCCGTAAGCGCGCGCCGCCCTCGGCCACGCCGTCCGCCGTGCGGGCACAACAACACGGGCGATACGCGATAGGCTCGAACCGATGCTCTGCTACACCGTCACGCTGCCGAGAGATTGATCGCCATGGAGCGCCGTCCCTTCAACACCGAGGAGGACGAGTGTATCAAGACGATGACCATTGCAGGCTTCGGTCCCAAGGAAATCGCGGCAGCGCTCCGCAGGCATCGACAGTCCGTCATACAACGCCAACGCCGTCTAGGTTTGTGGGCAGGGCGCGATTTCGATGGCGAAGGCGCGCGGACAATGAAAGTCAGTCTGCCGAGGCTGAAATTTCTGGAATGAAATCCGGGGCACGCGAGCGCCGCTTGAAGCCGATGCGCGTTTGAGGATGAGATAATCCTTGTCCATTACCTCGCTTGCCGCCGCAACTTTTGTCCCTTTGACCAATCCTCTTCCGCCTCGCGCTTCACAGCCGGCGCATTCGAGTTTTTCATTTTAAGCCAATCGGGCGAGCGGCCGGAACGGTAGGGAGAATCCTTTTTCTTCGAGACAATGCCTTGGCTCCAGCAATGGGACCACAGATCAATGGGTGTTGCGCGATTGTGGTCCCCGGCGGGGTGCGGCTTGTTCGCCGGGGACCCGGACGGTTTCGGGGAAAGGTGTCCGTACGCCGCCCACCGGTACGTCGCTGAGCCTTCAAGTCAGGTTCAACCAAATGGGAGCCGGGAGCCCAGCCAGGCCAGCCAGCCCAGCCCGGCGGCGTGCCAGGGCATCGTCGGATACGCGCAGATTTTTCGGAACTAAATTCCTGGGCCCGAATTACCTTGGTTGCGGAAGGCCCCTCGTTCCGCCCCGGGGCGGCTTGCGTGATGGAAAATCCAGTCGTTACCGCCAACCTCCGCAGGCCGCCCACATTAGACATTAGAAGAGACATCTCAGTAGCGTGGGGGCGTGCTGTCCTTGCTCTTAGCTCCTTCTTCCTGCGCCGCGAGCGTGAACTGTAACGCAAGCGTAAGCAGCATCCTGCGAAACACCGGATCGTCAGTCTGTTCAGCCGCGCGGGTGTAATCCTCTGCGCGGGCTTCATAAACTTTGGCTAGGCTGTTTACTGGCACAGCACGGCTCGTCTCGGCGGTGAAGCCCCAACATCCTTCACCGCGAGCCTACCGGTTCGTCTCTAAACGCTGCCCTAAGGTTCACAAGGTTAAGCCGCTGAAGCCGCAACGTGATCGGGACGAACCGCGAGGGAGTGGCCGCTTCAAACGTGGCCGCCCGCGCTGCCGCTTCCAACCGCAGCATAAAGATTTCCGCCAGCATGGCCGTGCTCCACGGTTGCTCTGGAGCTTTGTCGGCGGCGTTGCGCTTGCGGTTCAACTCGCCAGCACCAATAGAGGCTTGCTCGGAATTAGAGGCCGTAGGCGCAGAATTCCGTCCCGGAACAGCGCGTCTTATCGCGACGAAAAAACCGCCAGGTCGCGCGAATCAATCTTGCCATGACACTTCTCCCCTCATCTGTCAGGATTGCAGGCTAGGCCCGAAGTTGCATTCGCGATGTGATGCCGATCACAAAAATGCGCTTTGTTTGGTGATAGCGCCAAGTGGACCCGCGAACCGCGAGCGGAAATCCTCCCACCGCCCTCGGTGGTAGTGGTCGCGCGCTTTTTGCTGCGGTGTCAGAAAAAGAGCTAAGATAGGTACGGGCGGCTTGTGTGATGGAAAACCCCGGCGGTTGTGTCAGATCCCCCGCCGGGGCTTGTCGTTACCGCGAACCTCCGCACGCCGCCCACCTTACTCGTCGCCCACACCCACCGATGTGACCGCCATCACAAATTGGTCGATTCAGGTACCCGCGCTGGTGCTTCCAAATTGCCCCACACGAGAGCCCGACGGCCGGCCTGAGTGATGCGCATCCGCGCTCTTTCGCCTTGGTAGTCGGCGGCAACGAACCGCTCGGTCTGCACTGTCGCAAGCCCCGAGTTGATCAGTTCAACCATCATATCGATGGAAAAGCCGTGAGCGAGCATCATCGTCTCAGTGGAGCCGTTCCGGCACGGGGCGAGCAATTCGAGCGCGCGGCGGCCCTCAGGTTTGAGGAGATGACGCGTGGTCGGCATGTCAAGGCGCGGCGGGGGCTCAACAGTACGATCGATCATTGACGCACAAAGGCCGCCCCCAAAGCCGAGCGGCCTTTTGATTTTTAGCTCACGCACTGCTCAATGGAACACGAAGGTGTAGTCGGCAAACTCTATGGCAGGCAGTGCCCTGGCGTTCATCATTAAGTGGTGCGGATTAATCCGCTGACTTAACGAAGGGGCACGCGCGTTGGTGGTCGAGACCGCCCATATTCCAAAACCAGCGGCCAAAGTGGTGGCAACGGCAAGCAAGCTGATCTTGCGCATCTGAGTTCTCCCCACTCAGCTCTACCGCATCATGCGGTAACAAGCATGGGAAGCAGAATGCCGGACTATCGCTTCGGCTGCTGTGATGGCCATCACGAAATGGTCGATTTCAGATTTCCAGAAAAACAAAGCCCCGCGTGTGGGGCTAATAGCGGAGGCTCCTCGTGCCTATCTACTCCCGCCAGTAAGCGGATTTGATTTGTTTTTCGCTGCCAATGGCGTTCAACCGGTACATGCACTTACTTCTCCTTCTTGAACAGCTCATTGCGCGTTTCACCATGTACCTTGACTAGCCTCTCCAAGAGGCGATCGCACTTACCGGTGTCAGGCCGTCCGTCCCGGCCGGACGCTTCGTCAACTCCTTGCCGCGTGCCTAGCGGCAACTTCCCGAAGTCTTTGCGCGTGAGGTCCACACCCGTCTTAGGCTTCATTGTCGCCGTCTTCGTCGAATCGATCGCCCGAACTCTCGCGACACGGCGGGTTCCGACCGCGCCGCACAACAGAAAAAGTTTCTGGAACATCGGCCCATTGTGCGCACGCACGGCCAGGGCACGCGCCGCTAAGGCACCCTGACCGCTGCGGTGCTGCTACTGCTGCGAGGTCGGGAGATGCTCACAGTAGCAATCGTGAACGTCGCATAAGCCGACCACACAAACCATTCGGCTTGATGGCCTATGCCGCCCGCCGCGCGAGTATTTGGACCTTTGTGGGCTGACTTGCAGCCTATGCCACATCGTTCTGGCAGCGACGAACAAATGTTTGGCGAAGAGTAACAAGTCCCCGGACCGGGGCAAAGCGACTAAGAAGCAGAACCTCCAATGACCGGTATCGAGAGGGCATTGACGCGCCGTGACGCTCCAGGAAGCCAAATCAATCGCGCGCCATCTCGGACTCACGTTGCGCAAAGTGCGCTCTGGCCATTATCGCGTGAATTTCCGCGATGGAAACGAGAACACGGCCTACTACAGGGACAATCTCGAAGACGCCGTCAATACCGCGGTTGAGATGGCCCGCATCCGAGCGGGAAGGCCACCTAACGCAGAGAAAGAAAGTCAATGCACGGAATTTTGACCAGCTACCCGCACGCCGGACTGACAGACCGCCAGCGCGATGTTTTGCGGTTGATCGTGCAAGGTCTCTCTAACAAGGAGATCGCGCGTACTCTCAATATCGCCCCTGGCACGGTCAAGATTCACGTCGCTGCGCTATTCGGCAAGCTTGGTGTCCATCGTCGCGCTGCCGTCGCAGTTGCTGCCGGGCAATTTTTCGCGAAAACCGCCGGACAAGCCGAGCCGGTTGCGCTCGCCGCGTGATGACTGCAGCCGATGCCACACAAACTCTGGCAGCGACGAACAAATGTTTGGCAAACAGGAACAAGTCCCGCAGGGAAAGCCAAGCGAGGAAGGAGCGCGAGACCCTGGATCAGCGAAGTACCGCTGAATGACGCAAATGAGCATGTCCGATGAAACCGACGACTAAAATCAGGTTCACCGAACCACAAATTGCGCTCGTGATGTGCGCGCATCCAAACTGCAATCTCGACCGCTTGACCGAGTTATCTTTTGAATTCGATCAGGCCGGAGAGATTATTGATTGCACCGGCACAATCAAGGACGGAGGAAATGTCAATCACGATTATGCCGGTAGCGGGCTCGCGCGCTCGTACGAGACGGCACGCCGAAAATTCACAGCTCGACAAACCAGCGCAACGATATTGCAATTTCCAAACGGCGAGAGGCGGTGGGGAGGCAATGCTCCATGAAAGGTTCGCGTTGTAAGGATGACCCGATCGCAGGCGAGCGGCGCGAAGCATTTGCGATTATTGATCAAGATGAATTTCAGCGCCACTCGAAATTTCGCAAGCCGCGAGACCTGAAGCGGATGCTGTACTACAAGACCAGCGAGGATTGGGTCACCTGGACGGTATTTGCGCTCCTGAAGAGATATGCTCCCAAGACGTGGTGGTCTGATCTCGTCAAGCTTGCGAGGGTCCAGAATTCGCGGCTCATTTTACCATCGGGCTGGGAGGAAACACCGGAGGTAAAGCTCTGGGAATGTGTGCCGTCTCCGCCTAGGTACGAAACCGCGAGTCGGGCTCGGATGCAACGATCAAACAACAAAGTCTGGGTGAAGCGGAGTGACGACCCCCGGCCGGTCGAGGGGGAATCGGAGATTGATATCATCCTCCGGAATAGAGTTCTCGTCATATTTGCCGAAGCCAAGCTCGGTAGCGACATCAGTTCAAGCACCACCACATGACCCATCTGAGACATTGACCGGCAATTTTGCTGTGATGCACAACACGGCAGTCCTAAAACGATGTGGTAGGGTGTGATCCCCAGACTGAGGGGAGCATATGCACCGGCGCGATTTCGGCGCAGCCGCCTCTTTCTTCGACCGCCAAAAGTGATGAAACGCCAATATTGCCGAATCTGACTCTCGATATACACGATGGCGCACCAAGCTACCGTTGGATGCGACTGATCTTGGAGCCTTCGAGCGTCAGATTGTACATCAGCCCCTTCTGATCGAAGATGAACCCGATCACCGGACTACGGATGCTGTTGGTGTCGATCTGCCCGCCGGCCCCAACCGTGATGATGGCGATCGATCCGTCGACGCCGACCTTCCAGCCGTCGGTGCGCTGGAAATTGGCGAGTGCTGCCTCGGTCATGAACATGATGATTACGGATCGCGCCTGCGCACCGAACTGAAACCCGATCGATGCCGAAATGATGTTGTAATAGCCGGCGGTGCGGCCGCGAATGTGCAGCGCGCCTTCGCCATATTCGCCGCCGATCCCGAAGCCCGCCTTCACGATTGTCGGGAAGACTAGGATTGCCACCGCCTGGTTGGCAAGGTTCCGCCCCGACCAGACCTCCCGGAAGAAGTCTTCGAGCGTCGCGCTCACGCTCGCGTCGATCTCCGGGGCCGATGCGGCCTGGTCCCGTGGGGCTAGGCAGAGTGCTGCAAGCAACGCCACCACGGCAATGGTTGGTCTGCTGATTCCGCCGCGCATCAGTCCCCCCCTTGTCGTGCCACCACTCGGGCGCCACCGTAGCAATGGGCGCGCTTGCGGTCGTGTCCTGCACGACTAAAACCAAACGGGCGAGACGAGGATGGCGCGAACATGGTTGACAGACGGTTAAAGCCGACCTGCCGGTGCAGCAGGGGACCAAGTTTGAGTTCGTCATCAATCTGCAAACGGCCAAGACGCTCGGGATTCAAATTCCGCCGTCGCTAATCGCCACCGCCGACGAGGTGATCGAATGACTCGTCGCGCAGCAGCCGGCGATGCCGGTGGTCGGCATCTTGAATGGGCAATCCGCTGATAGCTATTCGCATCTCACGGCTGCTCTTCATCTGGGCCTCAAGGAAACGGGCTTCGTCGAAGGGCAAAATGTCTTGATCGAGTATCGTTGGGCGGAAGGTCGTGACGAACGTTTGCCTGCGATGGCGGTTGAACTGGTCAACCGTCAGGTTGCCGTATTGCTGACCGGTGGAAGCATCTGGGCGACGATTTCGGCGAAGGCCGCAACGACGAGCATTCCCATTGTGTTCACTACCGGTAGCGATCCCGTCAGACTTGGCTTCGTTCCCAACCTCAATCGTCCCGGCGGCAACGTCACGGGAGTGAGCTTTCTAGCCGCTCAACTCATCCCCAAACGCTTGGAATTGGCATCACAACTGGTGGTCCCAAGCGCAACGCTATGCTGGTCGAGCTGGTCAAGGCCGGACTCGCGGCGGCGAGCACCGAGCGCACGGTCGCTGGCGGTCGAGGGACCAATGTGACCCGCGTGCGGATCACCGAGGCGGGCCGGCGAGCGCTCGCAAAGATGTCTAAGTGAGCCTGATCCTCAAGCCCGCCTCTGAAGCCGCGCCCTTCCAAACCGGTGGGGGTCTGGCGCTTGACGCGATCCGCGTCTTGCGTGACGTGTGCTTTGGGATAACATCAGAGCGTCTAGGGCACCGCCCCAGTTTCATTGCGTCCGATTAACATTCGACAGTCCCGCTCGGCCCTGCTCCGCCACCGAGATAGACCGCAACGGTAAGCGAGCTTTCAATATCCGTGCAGCTTCGCTGAGCTTCGCCCTGTTGTTTCCAATTCTGTTAATAAGCCGCCTTGCTTGATCGCGCGTGATGCCATGGGCACGTACCAAATAAGCTATCTCAATTGATGAGGCTAAGCTGCTTGACCCCGACTTCTGCTCCTTGGACATAGTTTCTCCTCGTGCGGATTAGGACGAATCTGCACCTGAACGCTTATGCAACAGATCCGCAGTCGGAGCGGCGCGCCAAAGACCGCGCATGACAGGTTCTCCAGAAAGCCCGGAGGGCCGCCCAGTTGCCCGAGCGACCCTCTAGTGCCTGCAGCAGCTCCACATTGAAGGGGCGATTGCGAACCGCTGCACCGGGGGCCTATCTCCCGGCCGTATCCGCATCGGGAACCTGTGCTAATCGGCGTGCCGCTCGAGCTGCTCGCCGACCCGACGTGATGGACAAGCCATCGCTGCAGACATCACAAGCAATAAGCAATGCGTGAAGGACCACAACGCCTGTGCCTCTCCTATGCCCGCTGTTCGAGTTTTCCACAGGGCTGGTATCCTAAGTGGAGCCCTGCAGGGCGGGGTTCCCGCGTGAGCGGAAAATGTGTCGGCTCGTCTGCCGCGACCAGGGCATTCAGCAATACGTCGATTTGGCACTGTTCTACGGGTGCCAATTTTGAATGTACTAGCCGCCCTCGATGACATTCCCGAGTTTCTGCGGCGAGCCGAGGGGCGGCCATGAGCCTCAAGAGCGCGGCCCCTCCTGAAACACGCCCTAGTGCTTCGGCCCAGCCGTCAACTCGGCGTCGATGGACGGTAACGGAGCCGGAGCAGCCCTGTCTTTCTTCTGCGGGCCCCCCTTGGCGTCAACACTCGACGATGGGTCCGTTGGATTCTCAACCCGTCGCGACGATCCTTCAAACAAAGAGTTCTCGTCGATGGACAATGACCGATGAAAAATGTCACCCTCGACCGCACCCCCATTCTGCAGCTTGACGCGGTCGGCACGGATAGTGCCCTTGACGCGGCCGCAGACTGTCACGTCCTGCGCAACGACGCTGCCCTCGACCTGCGCGCCATCGCTAATCAGGAGATCCGAAGCGCGCAATTCACCTTCGATTCGGCCAAAGATCTGCGCGGTACCCTTGCATTCGACGTTGCCGACAATCGACATGTCAGAGCCGACGCAGGAGGCCGCTCCCGATTTTGTCGTCGTCCTGTCATGCGGCTGCACCACCCTCAGTATGGCTTCGTCCGCGCTCTTATCCTTCTCGGGTGCGCTGCTCTTCATATTCAACATGTCCACCTCCCCTTTCGCCGACATAAGGGTTCGATGCACCATCGGGCACCGTAGCAACGCTACCATGTCTGGAGCGACGCGGCCTTCAAAAACAGCCGACATAGGCAGTTTGTTCACATGAAAGGTAAATGGCCGCATCCAACGGGAGATTATTCGGGCGCTGAGATCGCGAAGCGCGCTGAGAACCGCCGAGCTATCCAGAAGGCGGACAATCCGCGTGTGCATTTTTTGGACAACTACTGACGGCTGTAGAGGTGTGGATAACCGAATCGCCGCTGCGTGATTTCTCCTTTAGAAAGATGGCATTAGGGCTCTGTGGAAACTTACCTCAACTTTCCAGTAGGTTTCACTTTCTGTTCGGTCTATCGAGTAATGAAGGCCGATTGCTGTTTCTTCGAACGTTCTCACCACACTGAGAGCAGCTCTCTTACCTTGCTCAAGCTGTCCGCAGGGGCCGTCGCCACCAGCCCGAAAGAGCACCGGTCGCGAAAAGCAGACCAGGCGCCTGCTGCCCTCGATCTACTCGCGCACCCTGGAGAAGGTCAATCTAGGATCTGCGTTCGTCAGCTTTATGATCCTATTCAATTCTTTTTTGGTCAGCACGAGCAGGTATTTCCTCTGGCAGGGCGGGTGTGGGGTGAAGTGTTCAGGTCTGCTTTCAAGGCCAAAGCGGACCTGCAACGAAGGCCGCCTTAAGGTCCGACTCTAACCCCAAGCGTTCATTCAAAGCATTTCCCTCGACTTGCCTAGCGCCCCATTATTGCCGCTGATGGTTGATTTTTTACCGCCACTTAGCAGTAACACTGCGCCCCGCAGTTTGGGATAGCCTGCACAAGGCAGCAAACAACTGGCAGCTTTCATGAATGATGATCTATCGCTTGCGGGTGTTGCTTTTGCTGCGGGTTTGGCGGCGCTGGCCGTAGCGGGAGATCATGCGGCCGCCAGAAGCGCTCGGACGGAAAGCTCGGTCGAGTTTGTTCAGTCGCGCATCGCTGGCGAACCGATCATGGCTATCGTTTCGTTGCGCGACCAGCGGGTCACCATCTATGACGCTACTGGCTGGATCCTGCGGGCCCCGGTGTCGAGCGGCCAGAAAGGACGCGAGACGCCGGCCGGCATATTCAGCGTCATTCAGAAGGAGGCAGAGCACTACTCGAACCTTTATGACGATGCGTACATGCCCCACATGCAGCGCATCACCTGGTCGGGCATCGCGCTCCACGGCGGCCCGCTGCCGGGATATCCGGCGTCCCATGGCTGCATTCGGCTGCCGTACGACTTCGCTGCACGCTTGTTCGACCTGACCCGGCTGGGAATGCGGGTGATCGTGGCACCTACCGATGTGACGCCCATTGAGATCGCCCACCCCGCTCTGTTCATGCCGAAGCCGGGAGCCGATGCCCTGGCCGCCGTGCGTGCCGCGGAGGCGGAGGACGTGGCCAGTAAGGCTGCTACAGCGAGACACGCCGCCGTGACAGCCTCCCGCGACGCGGCGCAGGCGAGGATGGCGATACGGGTCTCGGAAAATCTCAAGCGCAGGATGGAGGAGCAGGTGGCCGTCGCCGAAAAAGCGCTCGCCTCCGCAGTCTCGGACAAGCAAAAAGAGCGCGCTACGGAAGCGAGGGCAAAGGCGGCCGCCAGAGTCGAAGAATTGCAGGCGAAATTGGCCGCAGCCAATGCCGAGCTGCAACCAAAGCTCAATGCCCTCGCGGCTGCGCGCGAGTTTGCCGACACCGCCGAGGCCGCTCGGATCGCGGCAGTGCAGGCCGCGCGCGAGCTTGCGCGCGCGCTCCAACCGGTATCGGTGTTTATCAGCCGCAAGACTCAGCACCTTTATGTCCGCCGCGCGTTTGAGCCGATCCTGGAGATCCCGGTCGCGATCCAGGAGCCCGAACGTCCGATCGGCACGCATGTCTTTACGGCCACGGAGCGGACCAATGGCGAGACCGGGATGCGATGGAGCGTCATCTCCTTGGAAGGCGGGCGTTCTCACGGCGACGTGGTGGACCGACGTGCGGGGGCGAGCCGAGGCCCTGAGGGCGAGCCGACAGCGAAGGAGCCGAGCGACGCGAAAACCGCACTCGACCGCATTGTGATTCCGCCGGAGGTCCTTCGTATCGCCGAGATGGCGTCGCCGCGGTCTTCTTTGATCATCTCTGACGAGGAGCTGAGCCCGGAGACCGGCAAGGGCACGGATTTCGTCGTCCTCCTGAGCGGTGAGCCGCAAGGAGGCATCGCTGGCCGACGATACCGTCCGGCGGGCGAAGTGTGGTACCAGCGTCCACGCTTTCGCCTGCCGTTTTTTTGGCGCTAGCATCTCCGGGCGCCCAGGCTCGGTGGGAAGATCGAGTAAAGCGGTTGTGTGTCCGTGGTGAGTACTTCAGCCCGCGGCTAATGTCGGCTTGTGTGCAGGGTTTCGGATGCCGGCGATGCAGGAGAAGCCAAGTGCACGGTGCCCGGCGTCCGAAAGCCGGCAAAGAACGAACCCGCGGGCGATGGTGCGCGGAGGGGCGGCGCGCCCGGCTATGGGGATTTTGCTAACGCGGAGGGTGCATGGGAAGGAGCGCAATGCGTCTGGTCGCAAGCAATGACGTGACTGGTGGGCAATAGTAGCTCGGTTTGATGGTGGCGATGGACGTTGCGGGCGGTTGTTGGAGGCTGTTTCGACGGCGGCTCGGCGCATTTAGCCGTGCGTCGGCGAGCTGTCCTCCGTGGTGGCCGTAGATCAACTCGACGCCATCGGCAAACACGTCGTAATCGTCCTCGCGCCACTCGCCGGATGGGCGCGAGGCGGACGCGCGCTTGAGGATCAGCGGCGTCATAGGTCCAACTCTCGCAGCACTTCGTCCAAGTTGCGCTCATACCAGCGCTTGACCCTCTGCATTCGGGGCGACCACGTCTCAAGTTTGGACATGGCGCGCACGATCATGAGCGCGGCGTGAGCCCTGGTTAACGTCTTCGTGTCGTCTCCGCTCGGGTGTTTCAACCAGTCCCGCTCGGCGTTTAGGAACGGAACCAATTCTTTCTTCTCGTCGAACGCTCCGGCCTGCGGCGACTTCATCATGAATGACCACATGTGATGACCGGAGCGCTCCAGCATCCCCTCTGCTGCGCCAGCGAGTGTTATCGCAATATCGAAGTCTCCTCGTTCCAGCGCCTTAATCGCTTCTTCGACTTGTCGGCTCGCACCCTCAGCCTTCGAGATTGTCAGAGGATGATTTGCCGGTACAGGATGGCCGCTCATTGCTTCATGCCTTTGAGCGCTCGCCGCCCGCATCCGTGATCCGCACCGTCGCGACTTCCATCTTCCGCGATCCGGCGACGACGCGCTCAGCGGTCACGGTCGCCAGCCCGGCGCGCACAAGCTCGACCATCTGCGGGACCGTGAAGCCGTGCGCGATGAGCAGCGCCTCGGTGCAGCCATCGGGGCAGAATGTTCGAGCGCGCGGCGGCGGTCGGGCTTGGGAAGGCGTCGGGATGGTCGGCGGCCCATGGTCGGGGATGCTGACGGTTCGCCGCGCCCCTGGGAAGCGACGGCAGCGCGCGCTGAAAATGCTCGCTGGGACACCATTGGGACACTTGTCCCGCTATCCATTGATATAATTGCATTATTTCCACCATAGCATTGCTACGGTGGAGCGCCGAGAGGCGAGCGTCCCGCGTTATGGGACGCAAGGCGCCTCACAAGCGCCTGGCGTGCCGCGTCAAGGCACGCCCCACGGGTGCTCAGCACAGCACCCGTACGTCTCTCGGTGCTCCGCCCACCCCTCATTCCGGGTGAGCGAGGCAAAAGGCAAACCCCGGGCGCAAAAAACGCGCCGCGGGAACGGAAAGGTGTTGTTCGATGAGAGCTCTTTCAGTTCGTCATTCCGGCCGAGCCGCGACAGCGGCGAGGGCCGGAATCCATAACCACGGACGGTGGGTATGGATTCCGGGCTCGCGCCTTCGGCGCGCCCCGGAATGACAGGCATGCGGGCAGACCGTTCCCCCGTTTCGCTTCGTTCAACGCGGGCTACGATCTCGCGCGCTTCAGGGCGCGGGCCTCAACGGCCTTCGCGCATCCAGGTCGCGGCGAGCGCGCCGACGAGGAGGAGGAGCCCGATCAATCCGGCGAAGACCGGCAACACGCCGATGCCACGCACCACGCTCGCCTCACGCGTGCGCAATCCCAGCCAATCCTCGCCGTGGTAGGTGTCGCTCGAGCGCACGCCGACGATGCGCGGCAGATGAACGCCGCTTGCGGCCTCGAGGCGCACCACGCCGCCGCCGGTTGCGTTCGCAAGCGGCGCGAGCACCTCGGTGGTCGACGTGACCTCGGTGAATTCGCGCGGATTGGCAGGACCCACATTGGCGAGCGCAGTGAGCGTGCCGTCGCTGGCGCGCCACAGCCCGAGCTCGTTGGCCTCGATGGTCGCGCGCCACACCCCCGGCTCGGCCGCCGAGAGCGTCACCGTGCGCGTCTTGCCCGACGGGCTCGTCAGCGTGACGTCGCTCACGCCGTCCGACATGGTCTGCCGCTGCACCGTGAGATCGCGCCCGCGCACGAGCAACCGCAACGCTTCCTCCTCGAGATCCGGTTGCTTCATGAGCCAATGCGAGAGGCGCCGCAGCAGGTCGAGGTGGGGGCCGCCGCCCTCGTAGCCGCGCGCCCACAACCAGATGTGGTCGGACAGGAGCAGCGCGACGCGGCCTTCGCCTTCGCGCGACAAGAGCAGCAACGGCTTGTTCTCCGGGCCTTGCATCACGGTGGTGCCTTTGGCGGCACGGCTGTCGACGAGGCGGAACCAGCGGCTCCAGTGCGGCGGGTCTTGCTCGGCGCCTTCGAGCCCGCGCGTCACCGGATGGCGCTTGCCGAGCTCGGTGAGCCGGGCATGAAACGCGCCGTTAGTCGTGCGGCCGTTGGGCTCGGCGGGCAGGATCACGTCGAGCGGCGTGCGCCAGATGCTGGTGGGGCTCGCGTAATCGGGCCCGGCGGCGACCAGCACCGCGCCGCCCTGGCGCACATAGCGCGCGATGTTGTCGAAATAGATGACCGGCAGCACGCCCTGCCGCGCGTAGCGATCGAAGATGATGAGCTGAAACTCGTTGATCTTCTGCTGGAACAGCTCGCGCGTGGGGAAGGCGATGAGCGACAATTCGTTGATCGGGGTGCCGTCCTGCTTCTCCGGTGGGCGCAGAATGGTGAAATGCACGAGATCGACGCTGGCGTCGGACTTGAGCAGATTGCGCCACGTGCGCTCGCCGGCATGCGGCTCGCCGGACACGAGCAGGACGCGCAGCTTGTCGCGCACGCCGTCGATGGAGACGACCGCGCGATTGTTGACGGCGGTGAGCTCTCCTTCGAGCGGCGAGGCTTCGATCTCCACGATATTCGGCCCGGCGTGCGGGATCGGCACGGCGACGTTGACGGCGGCGCCCACGCGCACGTTGCGGCTCTCGATGAGCTCGCCGTCGCGCCGCACCGCCACCTGCGCCGGGCCTCTCGGCGCGCCCTGATCCTCGACCCGGAACGTGATGGTCTGCGTCTGCCCGACAATGCCGAAGCGCGGGGCGGTCACCAGCACGACGCGCCGGTCGCGCTCGTTCTTGTGGCCGGTGATCAGGCCGTGCACGGGCGCGGTAAAGCCGAGCGCCGCGACCTCGCCCGGCACGTCGTGCACGCGCCCGTCGGTAATCAAGATCGCGCCGGCCACGCGCTCCTGCGGCACGTCGGACAGCGCCGAGGAGAGCGCCGTGAACAATCGCGTGCCGTCGGTCTCCCCATCCGCTTGTCCGGCCTCGACGAAGCGCACTTCCAAGCCGGGTATGTGGCCGAGCCGCTCGGCAAGCGCGGCGCGCGCCGCCTGCGTCTGTTGCAGGCGATCGCCGAACTCCTGGCTCGGGCTCTTGTCGATGACGACCGCGGCGACCGAGCTGAGCGGCTCGCGGTCTTCGCGGGTAATGGACGGATTGGCGAGCGCGAGCACGAACAGCGCCAGCGCGATGGCGCGGACCAACGCCGCCCGGGTGCGGGCGAAGACCAACAGGAGCGAGAGTGCGAACGCAACCGCGACCGCGGTCCACACCATGTACGCGGGTACGAGAGGCGAAAAGGAGATGCCGAGGTTCAACGTTTCAACTTCCCTTCTCCGTCGTCCCCGCGCAAGCGGGGACCCGTATTCCAGAGGCGGTGGTCATGGGTCCCCGCTTGCGCGGGGACGACATCATTGTCCCAACCGCTCCAGCAGTGCCGGAACGTGGACCTGGTCGGCCTTGTAGTTGCCGGTGAGCGTGTACATCACGATGTTG
>Ga0209647_1002413_pt1 | contig 15170 bp, 18 predicted proteins | sample GraSoi_2013_60cm_FD_185827 | JGI IMG/M metagenome (GOLD analysis project Ga0209647, IMG submission 185827) | Grasslands soil microbial communities from the Angelo Coastal Reserve, California, USA - Sample 9_17_2013_60cm (SPAdes) (version 2) | ecosystem: Environmental > Terrestrial > Soil >...
ATGCGTAACGCGACGGCCTTGCCGATTCCCTGGGCGGCTCCAGTTACAATACCAATTTTGCCAACAAATCGACCTGCAGCTTCGCTCATTGCTGGTTTACGTTGTTTGACCACTTTAGCTTACAGGTGTTGCTAGACTACTAGGGAGGAATTTCTCGGTGTAGAAATTTACCGGGATCACTCCGTGCTTGGTGAGCCAAGCGCGTATTGCCTCCACCATCCCGGGCGGACCACAGACATAAACATCTACATTCCCTCCATGCCGGTAACCAAGCTCGATATTATCGGTTATGAACTCCTTAAACGGATGTGTGCTGGAGGGGTTTGTGATGCATGTCGTGAAACTGAAGTTATCAATAGTCTTTGCTAACGTTTCGAGGCGATCCACCCCCACAAGATCGGAATCGTTCGAGACTCCATGAACCAAATGAACAAGCTGTTTCTCAGTTCCTGTTTGTGCGACCTGCGAAAGCATCGAAAGGAACGGGGCAAGCCCTGTGCCGCCCGCGAGAAGAAGCAACGGACGGCGGATGTCGCGAAGGTAGAAACGCCCTAACGGACCAACTATTTCCAGCGGCAGGCCAGGCACAGCTCTTTCGGCCAAAAAAGTGCTCATCGTACCGCCAGGAATGTCGCGGATTAGAAAGCTCAAGATCTTATCACCCTGCGCAGAGCTGAACGAATAGGAACGCCACTGATCGGTATCCGGAACGCGGATGTTTACATATTGGCCAGGGAGGAAATTTAAAGGCGCTACGAAACGAATGAGCGGTGTCAACCGTCTCAGCCCGCGCATTGATTGTTTTGAAGCCGATTTTCTCGTCCTTAGCCCAATACGGGACTAAGCCCCAGCGCAAGCGATCGAGACTGCGTTGCTTGGTTTCCGGGTTGAACCGGATCGCGAGGACTTCCTGACTCGGCGCGATGTTATAGCTTATCGGCAAGTCGGGCTGAGACGGGATCGGAATCCTATAGATCCGTGCTAGCTCTTCTTCTCTGGTCGTTCTGCGGTACCGGCCGCACATAGCTCAACCTTGTAACAAAACCTCCGCTCGGTCGAGCGCCTTGAGGGGCGCCTGGTGCGCCGGTCCGAAGTCTGCCGTCGATCCAAAGGCAGCTTTATCGACCTGCCTCGCGGCGGCTATCGCCGTACGTAGCCTCTCCGTCGTTCGTTCGCTTGCCACATAACCTGCTCAGATCAAAATAGGACCGCACCATCCCCACCACTCACACAGAATGACTGCGGCAGAAAAAGAAACACTTCAAATCGCATGATTCGATCGCAATAATCGGAGGCAGTTATAGCTCGCGGCACACAACTCGGAATCTGGGCACGCTGGCTAGAAAATTGTAAATTGAGATTTGACCCTTATGACGTTACCCCAAAAGCGGGTACCAAATGCTCGCGGCTTTCCGCTACCATCTTCGGCGATTCCTCCAGTTTAGCGAGCAAGCGGTCCAAGCTGCGGGTCTGACTCCTCGCCAGTACCAAGCCTTGCTCGCAATCAAGGGGTCCGCCCAACAAGAGCGTTTAACTGTCGGTGAGTTGGCTGAGCAGCTTCAGATCGTGTATCATGCTGCCGTCGAATTGGTTAATCGTCTTTCTGCTCAGAATTTGCTTGAACGACACGACAGCCTGGACGATCGACGCAAAGTTTTTGTGAAGCTCAGCCGTCGGGCTCGAAGATTCTTGATAAACTTGCAGCGGCGCACCGTGGTGAACTTCGTCGATTGAGTCCGGGCCTGTTTTTTTTGCTGGAGAATCTTATTTCAGATGGAGCAGCAAAGCGCGATCTGCGAAAGTGAGCATCCGGCTAATGTCCGCAATTTTTATGGCATGAGCGACCAGAGATTGAGATTTTCCTCTCGCTTATCCGCCGGCGGGAATGATTTTTTCGTTCAATAGTTAGCTACTGTCGTTGTCGGGACTGCCATGCAGGAAATTCGGTTCTCAGGGAGTTCTTGATCGTCTGTTTCGATTCAATGGCTTAACTCCCTCACAGAGTCTTCATTTTCGTTCCGACAGATGAGCGACGATCCCATTAATGCTTGACTCGTATTCATTCCTCCACCGGTTTAGACGGATATGATCGATAGAGGCGCAACCGGCTCCTGCAAGAATCCAGAGAAGGAGCCACCAGATGCTGTCCGGGAGCAGATAGAAAAGGCAAACGGCAACGGTTAAGTACAAGAAAAAAAAGCTTACACATTCGGATAGAAGCTTCGGTCGCCTACTCCAAAACCACTCCGCCCGCGAAAACTCGCTCTGATTAATCGCGGCTGGTTCCAGGCGCAAGGATTTCATCAAAGCGACGGGAGGCAGTTCTTCGTATTTCCAGACGGGATCAGCGTCGACTTCCTTTCGCGGGTACATAACATCGAGAATTGTCTTATTTCGGCCGGTTATGGCCACTCGCGCGCCCTTCAGCGATAAATACTCGCCCGGTAGCCAGACCTATCCTGCTGTCGCCGCCGGTGATTAATGCAGCTTTCCCTTTAAGTTTCATGTTTAGCCATGTGATCGAGTAATCAAACCAACGAGGCATATAGTGTTCGGTTGAGCGTTACAAAGATGAAACCAACAGTCTGAGCCGCAGCCGGTATGGCAACTGAATCAAACCCATAACTTTTGGGCACGTTCGATAACACAGGAATTGTATTCATTCTCTTTGTCCTTGATGTGAGTGCATTTGGCTCGCTTTGATGTGGCATAGCCGTAATCCATCAACGTTTTAAGAATCGCCTGACACGCCGCCGTAGTTTCAGCAATGGCGGCATCCACACTGGCGCCCGGCAAAAGTGTAGGGAGCTTTGAGAGCGATTTTTACAATCCACATAGTCGGGTTAGTAAGCTAACACCACGGTTAGGATTGGCCGATCGAAGATGCCTCGCCCACAGGGACCTCGCCTTTCTGGTTGGAAAAGTGACTGGCCAGTAGTCCGCAAACGAACAGCTGGACCGGTTGATAAAACATGATGGGCAGTAGGATTAGTCCCAGGTTCGCCTTGGCCCCGAAAATGAGTTGCGCCAGCGGAACACCCATCGCGAGCGTTTTCTTAACCGAACAGAACAGCGCGGCGATGGAATCGTCTCTTTCCAGTCTGGCAGCATTGGAAATCGCCCACACGAACAACGAAACCGTGGTAAACAGCACGATGACGCCAGCCAGTACTTTAACCGTAAGTCCGATGCCGTAGTGCTCCCAGAGTTTTCCCTCGACGGAATCACAGAAGGCCGTATAGGTGATCAACAAGATTACTCCGTTACTGATGATGTTCAGTATGGGCCGGCCGGCATCGACCCATTTCCGAACCAGGGGTCTGATTCCCATTCCGATCACAAATGGCACCAAAGTCAGCAGGCTGATCTTCAATAGAAGCGGGCCGAACGAACTGACTTGGCTGCTCGCTTGCATCAGCAGTCGCACGAGTAAGGGAGTGAATATGACGCCCAGAATGTTCGAGAGTGCAGCATTAAAGACGGCGCCGGAAGTATTACCTCGGGCCACCGCGGTCAAAACTACCGATGTGGAAACTGTCGAAGGTAACACGCAAAGATACAGAAAACCGTCCCGCACCGCACTCGGTTCGGAAGGCCAGACCAGGCGGGTAATCTCGTGGAATGCTAACCCAACCGCCGGGAATAGGACGAAGGTAAAACTTTGAATGATCAGATGAAGGCGCCAGTTACCGGCGCCGCTCTTCATTCGTTCGACGGGCATTGCCGATCCCTGTAAAAAGAAAATTAAGGCGATCCCGGCGTTGTTCAAAAGGTCCGGATGAATCCAGCCTCCTTTTGCGCCCGGACTGGGGAAGAGAAAGGCTAGCCCGACAGAGCAAACCAAGGCTAGAATGAATCCGTTCTGAAGGTTGCCTTTTTTCGGTCCGCGGTATTTCATTGAATTACGACTCAGGCGGCATCGTCGGATGGCCAGTCAATCCCTGACTAATCAATGTGATTTGGGATCGAATTTGTCCGACCTTAATAACATCTTGTGGCGTCGTTCGGTGGTGTGCCTCCGCATCGCCTCCGCCGCCCCATTTGAGTCACCGGCGGCGATCTGGTCGAGGATCTGATGATGATCGCGATTAGAAAGTTGCATTTCTCCCCGCTGCATCAGACCAAAGCGTCGAAAGAGGTGAAGTTCATTGAGCAGACGATTATAAACGCTCAAAAGTCTTCGGTTGCCGCTTCCCTCCACCAGGAGCTGATGAAAACTGAGATTGAGAGCGTAAAATCGGTCGAGATCTTCGGCTTCGGATGCGGCGTCCATCGATTCGACTAGGAACTTTAGTTCCGCGATTTGGGTGGCGGAAAGCCGGCCAGCGGCAGTACGAGCGGCAAGTTCCTCCAACGCGGAGTAGACATCATGGATTTCGACCGCCTCGTTTAAATCGATCTTGCGCACGAAGGCACCGCGATTCTTTTCGATTTGAACCAGACCAAGGTCTTCCAGGGCGCGAAACGCTTCTCTGACCGGACCACGGCTTACGCCGAGGCGTAGGGCTACCTCTTGTTCGGTGAGCTTCTGACCCGCGGACAGTTCGCCCTTTAAAATCCATTGGGCAACCGCGCGCTCCACGTCGACAGCCCGGGAATGAGGGCTCTGGGATTGAAGGTTTTGGGACAGGGCTATGTTCATTTCTGAGAGAGGAAACCACCGCTGTCCCAAATTGTCAACAATTGTGTCTACAATATGCGTAAGATCCTTATAAATAGTCGTTTAATTGTATACAATAGCGCTCCAAGGGTCACCCTTCACCTCGTTCCAGGCCGGTGAACAGCATCGGTAGCCCAACAGACCATTTCCGTAACCGGGTATCCCGTACTAGGGGATCACATTTTCTGAGTTCTAAGAATTTTGGCGGTCACGATCTCGTTCTTGCCGGATTCGTGATGACCGATCGGAAAAAGAGAGCTCTGCCAAGGCTCGTGAGTAGTTCCTCTGGGTACGGGTCGCAGATTCGGCGAGCAAAACCCAGTTCTGGCGCGTTCCTGGTGCGTTCTTTTGTCCCCTGGGTCAGGCAGTCATTTCTGCTCGCTTGCTGCACAGGCGTGTCCTATTTTCGAAGCGGCGCCAAGATCCTGTCAATTCGCCGATGCAAATGATCATCCCCGGGATTCCGTTGTGCCGGAACTGCGACCTGTGCCTGAGAAACTCATGGTGTCCGCGCGCGGCGTGCAACCCGTGCCTGTTCGGCGATTGTGAGGAGGATCCGCCAATAACCTGAAAACGATTAGGAGATTCGAAATGGAAGAACCAACAACGACCAAAGTCAATGCTGACCTGTTGGTAACGGGCCACCTCTGGCGCAGCTCTTTCGTCTTCTCTATTAGCTGTTGCTCCCGACTGGGAACTTCAAAACTTGGTTAACGTTATTTCAGCGGTTTCGCGCAGAATATTCACTACCTCTTCTGGCTCGTCGAGCATTGCGTCATGCCCGCACTGGATCGTACGAATTATCCAGGCTGGGTCTGTTTGCAATTTCTGGTAGAACTCCCTGACCGGGTTGGGCCCCCATCCCGACGCTAAAGCAAATATCCGTTTTTTCACTTTGCGATGATTGCCGTGCAGTCGAATGCCCTCGGTCATTGTGCCAAGAGGATGCGGAGTACACATCCTGTCTACCCACGCACGGTCCCGCTCATTCACCTGCAATGCCTCTGCAGGAATTGCGGGACGCATATAACCCTCATATGGCTTCACCTCCTTGATTATGGAAAGCTGCCAAGATTCAGGTAAGAGCGTAAACATCGAGTCTCCATCTTCAGGAACCCAGGCATCAAGATAGACGAGCGCAGCTATTCGTTCACTTATCAGGTCAGCCACACCACTTATGACCAACCCAGCATAGGAGTGACCGCATAAAAATGACGTCGTTAAGTGCTTCAAACTTGATGACATTGACAACATCCTGAATATTGGTCGACAAGTCTATCGCCGCGTTCAGCAGATGACTGCGCTCTCCGAGTCCGGTCATCGTAGGTGTATACACATCGTGACCTTCTTCTCTTAGGGATCGTGCTACGCGCTTCCAAACCCAGCCGCCGTGCCATTCACCGTGGACCAAACAATAATTAGCCATGCATCTCCTTCATTGAGCGTATTACTTATTTAAATCTAGTTCTTGATCGATCGTGCGGTCACTTAACGAATCCCTACGAACGCCCCGTTGCCCTGTCTCCAGGCTCCACGGACATTCAATTGAAAACGTTGTGATTGTCTTGGAGCTTTGCGCGGTTCTTTGGTAGATAACTGGTCTCAGAATAAACGGGAAGCCGGCAATGATTTATTTTTCATCAGCGCCAATTCCACAAGCCGAAACGAGAGGGAGCAGTGGGACGTTCGATCGAAAAAAGAGGCTTTTGCTTCGCTAAGCGTCCTCGTTTTCTTCTCCGCTTTTTGCGTTCTGATACGCCGTTTGTATGCCGGCGAGGTAGTAGTGGCGGAGTGTAGAATGGCTGGCAAAGCTGTCTATGCACGGCAGGACCGGGTCATGGCGACGGCTATCTCTTCCGTACCGCCCGCCGCAAGACCGGCCAGCTTACAACCAATCCCCTCTTCCAGCAGGACGCCCACCGCATCATCCGCCGGCGGGCGAAAGCGGCCGGCATCGAAACGCGGATTGGTAATCATACCTTCCGCGCGACCGGTATCACGGCGTATCTGAAGAACAGCGGCAAGTTGGAAGTGGCGCAGCAGATCGCCAACCATGAATCGCCGCGGACAACCAAGCTTTATGACCGCCGACAGGACGAGATTTCGCTCGATGAGATTGAGCGGATTGCTATCTGAACAACTTCATCAGAAAAACAAAACAATGAAGAAAGTAGACTGTCATGGATCAACAAACCGGTGCTTCGAATAGGCTCGAAGCACCTCCTTGTCGACCCAACCCGCCGTTTCAGCTAGTCTGCGCGGGGCGCAGCTCCTCTGCGGCCCCTGGGCGTCTCATTCCCGAACCAGTGTTGTGACGTTTAGGGTTGACATGCATATACGTGATGCATAGTCATATGCATGCGGACGACAGTGATTCTCGACGACGATCTGGTTGCTAAAGCCCGGGAATATACCGGGATCAACGAGAAGACGCGCTTACTTCATTTGGGACTCGAAGCACTGATTCAACGCGAAGCTGCGCTCCGTTTAGCCGCGCTCGGCGGCACAGCGCGGTCGGCCAAAGCAGGCCGGAGACGACGGAGCATCGAAAGAAGTCAGAGATGAACGTGTTGGTCGATGCCTCTGTGTGGATCGATCACTTGCACCGCTCGGACTTAGGCCTCGTCAGGCTGCTGCAATCCTCGGAAGTGGTCATGCACTCAGCCGTTCTAGGTGAGTTGGCCTGCGGAACTCTGCCGAATCGTCGAGAATTGCTTTCACTTTGGTCTGCACTACCTCCCGCAGCGGAGGTGTCGCCTGCTGAAGCGCTACGGCTAATAGAAGACAGGCGGCTATGGGGAAAAGGCCTTGGCTGGACAGACGTCCTGCTTATCGGTTCTACCCTGTTGTCGCCTGCCAGACTCTGGACGCGAGACCGTCCGCTGTTGCGAGCGGCTAGGGAGCTGGGACTTGCTATCGTGAATTGAATAGACCGCAAAGTAATCGAGCCGCAGTATCACTTTGGTGTCACCTCAATGCGCGCCGAACTTGTGACGACATTCAAAAGCGGGGCTGCAGAGAAGCTTCGGAGTTATCATATTAGAACGGTTCTTTGAGCTGGCCTCTAAGTGAACCCGGGTGCTCCTAACACCACGCATTGCCGCCGCACTACGATCTTTCCGGCCAAGGTCGTTTGGCCAGAAAATGAAAACTCGTGCATCAGGTACAACCTTCTGATCTTGCAAATCCTTTTTTTGGTTTCGATTTTTGAGAGCGAGGAACGAGCAAGCATTAATCAAAAGCAAAATACGGTTACCATTCAGTGCGGAGCGGAGGCGAGCTCAAGCTCAAAAACGGAATAAATGGGGGTAGCCCGTAGGAAGCTCTGTTTATGCCTGATTTGAGCTTGATTCTCTTTCGAAAATATCGCCATTAGAACGAAAACAGTATGAATAACACGCAAAAGCCGGTCGGAATTTTCCAGTGGAATTGGCTTCGGAGTTACGCAAGCGCTGATCAAACACGGCTACGACGTGGGGGGAACGTCCCCGAGCATCAGCAAGTCTAAGGAGCTAAAAGCGTCTTCCGATTTCGTGCTGATCGATGGTGATATCAGTAAGAAGGAAACCACCGTCACAGTAGCGGCAGCGGCAATTGGGCATTTCCGCCGTATCGACCTGTTAGTTAACATCGACGCAGTGCTCTATCTTCAGAACGCTACGTTCGTAACGGGCGAAAACATCCGAGTGGATGGAGGGATCCATGCCGGCCGGTAATAATTCTACGGTTGCTAAGCCGGGTTCGCGTGAATTAGGCGTGGTTCTGCCGACGCCACCATCCCCTTTGGGAGCTTATGTCGAGGTGTCTCAGGTTGGATCCTTGCTCTTTTTAAGCGGCACATTGCCGCTCGTTGATCGCAAGCTGGCGATCTCTGGGCGCCTCGGTGCGAACCTTTCGGTTAAGCAGGGCCAAGAGGCTGCCCGCTTGGCTGCATTAAATGCCTTGGCAGCAGCCCAAGAACATGTCGGCGATTTAGACCGGCTCAAAAAGTTAGTTAAACTCTCCGTTCTCGTAACGACAACGGAGGAATTTGTTGAGCACGCCGCGGTCGCGGACGGCGCCTCGAACCTCTTTGTCCAACTTTTCGGCACTCAGGCGGGACATGTCCGTCTCGTGTACGGCGTGTACAGCGCGCCCATTGGCACACCGGTCATGGTTGAGACGGTATTTGAGATCGAATCATAAAGAATTCTCCAAAAGCCGGGATGTCGAAAATCGGCTCGGATACTACCTGAGTCAAATCCCGCGCTAGGCCATGCACTGCCAGTGCATGTCATTTTGATTGATAACTTTCTAACCCGTCGGAGGAAAATAATATGTCAAGCGATAAAACAGAACTCGCCAATGAATCAAGGCTTGCGGCGTCGAGTCCTCTTGATGTCGTCCCAGACGAAATACCATTCGATGTGCCCTATGGGCTCCCGATATCACTAGCCCGAGCTCAAGCAATTATTCACGCCGCCGTGGCAGAGGCGACGCGGCGGAATTGGAAGATGAGCGTAGCAGTTGCCGATTCCGGGGGGAACTTAGTTGCCTTCCAGCGAATGGATGGCGCGATGCTTGCCTCAATTCAGATAGCGGAACACAAGGCGCGAGCAGCCACGACCTTTCGGCGCCCAACCAGGATCTTCGAGGACGGTATCCAGCGGATGCATCTCAACTATCTGCTCGCGTTCGATGGAGTTATCGCGTCTCGCGGTGGCATTCCACTGATCGACCAGGGAGCGATTATCGGCGCAATCGGCTGTTCGGGAGGCACGGATTCCCAGGACGAGATCGTCAGCAAGGCCGGCGTGGCAGTAATTAACCAGCTCCAGGCGACAAACAAATAAGTCAGACCTCAAGAAAGCGTTAAGGGCAATCAACCCATTCCGGACACTATCCAATACAAACGAGAATCCAATGACAACAGTGAATGCATCTATGAAACCCGCACCTATGAAACCCGAACAGCTTCGCCTGACCCGGCAGTCGCCCGCCTATTGGCGTGTCACAATCGACAACCCACCGATCAACGTTATGGGACCGGAAATGGTCCGGCAGTTTCAGGAAGTCATCAACGCTCTGGAGGCCGACGAGAATGTCAGGGTCGTGGTCTTCGACAGCGCGGTCGACGACTACTTCCTGAATCACTCCGATTTCCTGGCCAAGCTGGATGACCTGACCGCGCTCCCGCCCGGTCCCACAGGCTTGCCGCCCTGGCCGGACTTTCTCGTGCGTCTGACCCGCTTGCCAGTCGCCTCCATCGCCCTCATCCGCGGCCGGGCGACGGGCAACGGTAGCGAGATCACGCTCGCTTGCGACATGAGTTTCGCCAGCCGCGAAAAGGCCATCATCTCGCAATGGGAGGTGGGCGTGGGGATGGTCCCCGGCGGTGGCCCCATGGCCCGGTTGCCCGAGCTCATCGGCCGAAACCGCGCCCTCGAGGTGCTCTTGAGCTCGGAAGACATCAGGGCAGACCAGGCCGAGGCCTACGGGTACGTTAATCGCGCCTTGCCAGACGCCGATCTAGACGCGTTCGTTGAGGCGCTCGCAACCCGGATCTCCAGGTTCGACAAATGGGCGATCGCCAACACCAAGCGCTTCGTCAACACCAGCCTGCCGCCGGACGTCGAGCTCGGTGCCGGGTGGGATGCGTGCCTCGCTTCGCTCGGGCGTCCCGCCAGCCAGGCCAGGATAAAGGCATTGATGGAGCGCGGTTTCCATAAGCCAGGTGATGTTGAAAATCGGCTCGGATACCATGTGGGTCAGTTGGCTAGCTGAGGCTCCGAAAGTTAGAAACACGAACGAGAGTCCAATAAAAGACAAAGGAAAAAGAGCATGAAAATACTAATGGTACTGACATCCCACGATCAACTGGGCAACACTGGCCGCAAGACCGGCTTCTGGCTTGAGGAATTCGCCGCCCCCTACTTTGTGTTCAGGGACGCTGGCGTCGAGCTGACGCTGGCCTCACCGAAAGGCGGGCAGCCCCCGATCGATCCAAAGAGCGATTTGCCGGAAAATCAGACCCCCGCGATGTCGCGATTCAAGCAGGACCAGGTAGCGCAAAAGGCGCTTGCCCACACGGTCAGGCTTGCCGAGATGAAGGCGGAAGATTTCGACACCGTATTCTATGTGGGCGGGCACGGCCCCATGTGGGACCTTGTCGATAATACCGATTCAATCGCCTTGATCGAGTCTTTCTATAATTCCGGCAAGCCGGTCGCTGCGGTCTGCCATTCACCCGCTGTACTCCATCGGGTTACTTACCAAGGCGCTCCGATTGTGAAGGGGAAGCGCGTGACCGGTTTCACCAACGGTGAAGAGGAAGCAGTTCACCTCACCGATGTTGTGCCGTTCCTGGTCGAGGATGAGCTTAAGAGACTGGGCGGCCTCTATGAAAAAGCAGCCGATTGGCAAAGCCTTGCGATCGTCGATGGTCGTCTCATCACGGGACAAAATCCCGCATCGTCGACCGCCGCAGCCCAAGCGCTTCTGAAGGTACTCGCGCCGAAGGCCGCTTAGGGGTTATGCCCTTTTTCAGATCGCCCAGTTGGATCCGATGCTCGCAGGTAACCCACATGGCTTTAGAGTTCTCTGTCATGCTCGCATCATTTCAACTGCTGGCTCAAACCCAAGGAAAGGAACCTCCTATGGAACACCAGACTTTTTATCGCACGAAACAGATCGATGGGCTCTCCATCTTTTACAGAGAGGCCGGGCCGAAAGACGCGCCGACGCTTCTCCTTCTGCACGGACTTCCCTCGTCATCGCGGATGTTCGAGAGTTTGTTCGCCCGGCTTTCCGATCAGTATCACCTTGTCGCGCCCGATTACCCGGGCTTCGGCCACAGCGACTGGCCGGACCCGAAAATATTCGCGTATACCTTCGATCACTATGCCGAGATCATGAATCACTTCACCGAAGCTCTCGGGCTCTCGCGCTACACGCTTTACATGCAGGATTACGGAGGCCCCGTGGGTTTTCGCATGGCCTTGGCCCATCCGGACCGGATCGAGGCTCTCATCATCCAGGACGCTGTGGCGCACAACGAAGGTCTGGGCGCGAATTGGAAAACACGGCGGGCCTTTTGGGCCGATCGCGCTGCCAACGAAAGCACGCTTCGCACAAATCTCCTGTCGCTGGCGACGACCCGGACGCGCCATATCGGGAACGATCCCAACGTAGAACGTTATGACCCAGATCTCTGGACCGATGAATTTGCTTTTCTGAATCAGCCAGGCCAGGCCGACATTCAAAGCGACCTCTTCTACGATTACCGCACGAATGTGGACGCCTACCCGAAATGGCAGGCCTGGATGCGCGAGAAGCAGCCTCGACTTCTCGTTCTTTGGGGCAAATACGATCTGTCTTTCGAGCTTTCGGAACCGGAGGCCTATCGCCGCGACGTGCCGAAAGCCGAAGTCCATGTCCTCAATGCGGGTCATTTTGCGTTGGACACGGCTGCAGATGAGATTGCTGCATTAGTCCGAGGCTTTCTCGGTTCTCCACGTTGAGGGGGACATGGTTCAACTCCATCGTGAGCTCGAGGTCACCTATCGCCGACTTGTCACGATTACTACCGGCAATCTGGGGAGAACTTAAGAAAGGGAAATTACGCACGCTGGATAACGGCTAGCTGATAAAACCTGCCGCGAGTGGGAACTGAAGCACAAAGGCACACATCAAGCGTTATGCCCGCTTTGCAGTCCTCTCCCTCCCGGCTCGAAAGTCCCTGTTTGTTGGCCACCAGATTGCAGCGCGAAGGTCTAACAACAACCGTCAGAGAGCCAGAGAGGGTATGTGCGTCAGACATAGCCAAAAAGCTGGATCGCCAGAAACCGCGAAAATATTCGATGGAGTAGACAAACTCTCTCTGATGACATCTTCATTCGCAGAATTCTCGGCCATAAACTACTCCCAGGCGCGCCTCCGCTCTCTCGGTCGGCCAGGAGCCACAAGGATCTCTATATCAAATGAGCGGCGCAGCTTCCCAAGGGCCGCTTCTTAGTGGAGAATGCTTCCGCCTGAAAAGAATGAATGCTGTCCGTTTGGTGGCTTCCGCTTCTTCTGGGGTTGGCCTTGGCTTTACTGCGAATGCATCGTTTCGCCGTGCTCTATGCCCGTGAGCTGTTTGTCCAATTCATAAGCGTAACCGACGAAAAGGCTGTGGACTGGGAACCGGAGAAATAGGAGTGAGCTATCATGGCCTAGAAATAGACATGCTCACCCTGGGTGATTCGAAATCTATCTTAGGTCCAATGGAGCTGTTTTGCTTTCCTTAAAGTGGCTGGTTTTGAGCCCCTAAATTTCGATTATTCCTGGTTGGTTTTGACTGATCGCTGACAACTAATTAAAGTAAGCGACATGTATATCGAGCTTCTGGAGCTGGGAAAACTGGCCGATCGACTCTGGCAACATAAATAGGCTTCAGGTTGCCAACTAAGTTCGATTCCTGTGTGGTGGTACAATTACAACGATAATTTTACCTGCCCCTCAAATGGACCCCCTAACAGCATCCTGAATCCCGAGCCGATAGCTATTTACACCAAGAGAGCCTTGTTCGACGCCTTCGCGCAGCTGCGCGAGGTTAGCGCGCGACGCACCCGTGTCGTGTCCCCCTTAACCATCAGCATGCCAAAGAGGGATTTGGCGCAAGTGCAGTTTGATAAGACAGAACGCGAAGCGCCATTCCAGCTCGCTCCCTTGATTGCGAGGCCGATGCGCGTTCAGGCGTAAGTTCTGAGGGTCTCGTGCACGCCCTCGACCGCCATTCCACCCTCGCCCACCGCCGCGGCGCAGCGCTTCACCGAGCCGGAGCGCACGTCGCCCGCAGCAAAGATCCCTGGCAAGCTCGTCTCCAGAGGCCCTGGAGAACGGCCTATGCCCTTCCACGCGGCCGCGTCGACGACCGCGTGGCCGGTTTTGATGAAACCATTTTGATCGCGCTCGATCTCGGGCGGCAGCCAAGCGGTGCGTGGCTTAGCACCAATCATAGAAAAGACGGCCGGCGTCTGCACGGTTCGTCGTTCGTGCGTCTTCGCGTTCTCCAACTCGACGGCTTCGAGAACCTTCCCGCCTATCATTTTCCGGATCTCGGTGTGCGCTAGAATTTCGATATTCTCGCTCGCCTCAACGCGGCGCGAGAGGTAGCTCGACATGCTCTTGGCAAGACTTTCGCCGCGGATCAGCAGCAGCACTTTCTCCGCGCCTTCGGAAAGAAACATTGCAGCCTGGCCCGCCGAGTTACCGCCGCCGGCGACGATCACCGTCGAGCCGCTGCAGAGTTGCCCTTCGCGCGCCGTGGCAGCGTAGTAAACGCCGCAACCGTCGAAGGTGTCGCGGCCGTCGGCCTCCAGACGATGGTAATCCGCGCCCGTCGCAATGATGACGCACTTCGCCAGCAGGGTGGCGTTGCAACCCTCCACCTGCAGGCTCGCGCGGTGCTCGCCGTCGGTAAGTGCGAGGGAGAGCGCCTGCGCGGGCGTCGAAAACCTCGCGCCAAAACGATAGGCCTGAATTTGCGCGCCGTAAGTCAGCTCGCCGCCGCTGATGCCGGTGGGAAAGCCGAAAAAATTCTCAATCAGCGAAGAGGATCCGGCTTGTCCACCCGGTGCGTAGCTTTCCAAAACCACAGTTTTGAGACCTTCGGAGGCGGCATAAACCGCGGCGGCGAGACCAGCCGGACCGGCGCCGACGATGGCGAGATCGCACGTGATTTCGCTCTCCTCCTCACTCGCCAGCGGCCGGAGCAGCCCAGCAACCCGCGCGACTTCGCGCAACGACGGGCGTCGCAATGGCATGCCACTCGCCGTGATCAGGGCAGGCAAATCGCGACTCGCCAGGTGCAAGCGTTCGCATAAGGCGCGCCCGTATTCGCTTTGAAAGTCGATCAATCGGTGCGGGACATGATTTTTGTCGAGAAAATCGTCGAGTTGCTGGCCGTCTCGCGAACCATCCGGTGCGAGAATGCGCAGTCCGGCAAACTCGCGATCCCGCTTCAACCGTTGCCGACGCATCATGAACGCGCGCACGATCGGCTCGCCGACACCGGGCAGCTCCGCCAGAGCCTGGCGAAGCCGATCTGCGGGCACTTCCAGAATTTCGCTCTCATCCGCTTTGCCTCGCGCATTGGCCAGCGCCGCGGTGCCCAAGAGCATCGCCCCGTCCCCGATGAAACGGCGCGGGCCTGCAGTCACGAGGATTTGCTCTTGCCCGTCGCGCGACTCAAAGACTTCCAGCACGCCGCGCAGGACCGCCGTCAACCCAAGATTACGCTGGCCCGCTTTGTATACCAGTTCGCCGCGCCGCACGATGCGGCGCGCGCCGAGGGGTTCCAGCATGGCGAGCTGCCGGTCATCGAGTTTCGGGAAGGCGATGCTCTCTGTATCGCGGTAAAATTGCTCGTCTTTATCAAGTTCGGTCATAAGCGGATTCGTTAGAGGGCATTGCTTCCGCGGTAATAGCTCAGGAAACCGCCTAAGTAGAGGTCACCCCAAGGCACGCTGAAGCGTTTGTCAGCGTCGAA
>Ga0209647_1002414_pt1 | contig 15167 bp, 15 predicted proteins | sample GraSoi_2013_60cm_FD_185827 | JGI IMG/M metagenome (GOLD analysis project Ga0209647, IMG submission 185827) | Grasslands soil microbial communities from the Angelo Coastal Reserve, California, USA - Sample 9_17_2013_60cm (SPAdes) (version 2) | ecosystem: Environmental > Terrestrial > Soil >...
CGGCGGTCGCGCCCAACCCGGATAACGCCTGTGCCACCAGCTTTGGCAATACCGATACGGAGGCGGCGACCGTGAACTATTGAGCCGACGCGGGAACTCGGCAGGAGCCGCGAGGGGCGACGTCGCCCCTCGCGGCTCCTGCCGGCACCCTGGCGCAGATGCACCTACGGCTCAGGAAAACAGGACAATACCCGCTTGCTGGGGACGATGGTGTGGCTATCTCGTAAAAATTCGGTCTCTTTATGAGCAGTTGGATGAAACTGAGCAGTGGACAACCTACCTCGCCTGCTCAGGAACACTCCAGACATGCCTGCATAACAAGGAGGAATGGGATGCCAAAGGAAATCAATCGGTGGGCGATGTATCCACGCACAACATCTACGGCTTCTCTCCCCGAAGCGCTGAAATTGGAAGTCAGCACAAAGGCGAATGAACTCATCGAAACTGTTCTGAAGCCGAAGTATATTCAGCCGCCACCAGAAAACCCGCAGTTCAATTATATTGTCGCTATCTACGGCAAGTGGTACCACAAGGCGTTCTACTTCTGTGCCGACTATCGCGTGGCAGGCCCACATCCAATAGAGCCGGGCTTCGAGGCGAAATTTGCGCGGATGCAGTTTGCCGGGAACCGACGCTTTCATCTCTCCTTTATGCGCTATACCGGGCAGTGGATACACGTGTACACGGACCTGACGGTGGACGAGTGCATCGAGACGATCCGAGATGATCCCTACTTTTCCCTCTGATAGGTAGGAATGCGGCTAACACGCGTTCACACCATCGAAGGAATAGGAAGCGGTTCGGCATGTAGAGGGACATCATGCTGGCAACGCACAGGAATCAGTGGCAGATTTCCATGGCAACCTCTCCATTGAACAGTTTTACCACACCGTGATTGCCTTGGCGAGTACGTCACATAATGCCTCCACAGCGGCTCCCCTCGCCACACGAGGTACCACCTCTACTGGTGGACAACGACAATCTGTATCACCTCGGGACTGGTCTGCCGACATGGTACAATGGCATTGCGGCCGAAGCGAACGACGTGTCCTTGCCTACCCTCGTTTAAGCAAGAACGAGAGCAGTCCCTGACTGGCTGACACATTTCATCTTGAGGAGTACAATCTACTGGCAGTTTGGAACGACAAGCTGTGAGCTTGGCTTCCTACAGGAAAGCACGTAGGTTGACGGAAAGGAGGCGCTATGACCGAGGAAGAAATCATGGATGAGCTTGTAGGGTTGGCGATGGATTGGGCTTTGGGTGAGGAACCCACCGGTGCTACTGCCGAGGTGACAGAGATTGTAGAAGTTGACCCGGTCGAGTGGGTGACGCCAACAGCGGGCGTCTCTCCCGATCGGACCTTTGTGGTGACTGTCTTGCTCGATTATGCTGAGGTGACCGATGAGGCGGAAGTCGAGGGTGAACGTGAGGTGTCGGCGGTCTATGGGTACTTCAGGGATGCTGATCGCTTCGACTTCGCGTATGGGGCCGATTACCCGCTGATTGAGCCTGACTACGATGAGGAGTTGGATGACGAGGAGTTTGGTGGGACAGAGGAGGACAATAGCTGATGAAGTTGGTGGGTATCCGCTTGTGTGTTTCGAGAGGGGCGTGAAGGCCGATCACCAGAATCGATGCGTGCGCGCTGCACCTCGATGACCCGCGTGAAGTCAATGTGCCGCTCTCCGACCGGACGATGCAGACTTGGGACGCACTGTTCCTGGACAACCTGGCTCGCGAGGGTATGCTGCTCTATGCTCGCGGTTCTCTTCCCGCTCCACTCGCTGCGAGACAGTCGCTTCAAGAACGCCTTGAAGGCAAAGGCGTCAGATGCTGATAACCGTATAAGGAGCATCTATGTGACGCTCCCTCTCTTTATATTATATTCAGTGCCCGCAATCGCCAGTCAGCATCAGGATACCCGATCGTTTGCCAGATGATGGTATGTACTTCTTTTCCATCAAGCGCTCCGCGTTTCAGTAGCTTTGTAGCCAGCGCCTGGACAGCAGGCCAATGATCTGCTAGTAACTTCCGGGCCTCTTGCCAGCATGCTTCCTTGAGCTTTGAGCGCTGTTGTTCGTCAGGACTGAGTTGGGGCAGCAAAGAATCTATTTTTTCTAGATCATCCTGCTCGCTCCCCTCTACATAATCGTCCTCTCCCCCGTAAGAGGCGCAATACAAGGCGAGTGCTAGCATACCGGCATAATAAGCCGTTACCGTCCTGGGATCAATCCTGCCTCTCTGTAGCCACTCATCAGGCGATTGATGGTCATCCAATTTGGGTGGGAGAAAACCAAAGCGACAATAGCCTCGATAACCTGCTTGACTTGAGGCTATAGATACTTCCCCAACAAGGCCGCCAACGACATGCCATGCAACCGCATGGCCCGCTTCATGAGAGGCGTAGAGTACACGCCTCTGCTGGTATAGCTCTCTGGCTGACACTTTACTCTCCCGGCTGATCAGCGGAGCTTGCGGAAACCTCTGCTTTTGTTAATGGATAAAACAACTCCCCTAGCTCCTTTACGCACTTTTCTTGAAGCCAAAGGATCCCCTTTGTTTGCAATTATTATTTACCTCATGGTAGCGTCGAAGATAGCTCGTTCGCTCCCGCCAGGTTTTGGAGTTCCTGATCCGACCAGGTGGACCACCTGGGTTTCGCGTCAAAGGGGTGTTGAAGTTCGTACTTGTTGTCAAGAACGCTCCCGCCAACGAAGATGTTGCGCCGTTTAAACGCCTCGGGTGTTGTTGAGAGCTACCAGTCGCGCTGCGACAACTGGGAGCAGTAGAACCAGGGGCGTTCGAGAACGTAGTCCTGCTGCTGAGTCCATACAGGGCAAGGGAAGGACGTCCTGGAGCAAAGTTCCTCAACGACCGCAGCACAAAACGCGGCCCAGCGCCTTCCTTCTTGTGTTGCGGCTGGTGAGGGGGGCTCGCTGATCAAGTCCTGGCGGTGATCCACGGCATAGCACCACCAGTCATGCAGGAAACAACCGAGGGCGAACCATGGATCTTCTCCCTGATCGATGCGCGCAGCCCCGTCAGCAATGGAATGTATTGGGTATGGAGGTGGAGCTGCCATTGTTATCACCAACTTCGCCGCAGGATGCCCCTGGCTTCAGCCACGGGGAGGAATAGGGAAAGCTCATCATGATCAGATGTGAAGAGTTGGCAAAGACCTTGTTGGCAGGAAAGAACTACTGACAGGCGATGGTCAAAAACGTAACCATTTCATAACTGAATCACAACCGTCTTGCCATTGCCAAGTCCATGGCTTTCTTCTATAATCTGATCAGTGGATTCTATCCCATATTACGAGGCAAATCAGACCTTTTGCTGTCCCATAGCGCGATAGACTTCAAAGACGCTTGCAGTCCTCATTAGCAGAAGGAAGGGTATGACATGCGTAAACCTCGTCTTGCATCTCTCACGGTGACTACACTCACCCTGCTTGCCCTGGCTCCCCTCGTGATGGTGACACATGCACGCGTAGCCGCTGCTGGCTCCAGTGGAGGCACCCCTCCTCAGGGAACCCAGTCCGATGCAGCCTACGCCAGTAGTTTCGCGACGCAACATGTGGCGAATGCATTTGTGACCACGCAACAGACCAGTTGTTACACACCAGAGGTGCCCTATTTCGTGAGCGATGGCCCCAACGATGGCTATAGCGGCGCATCACCCTGCAACGGTGCCGCCACTACCGGTGAGAACCTTGGCCCCTATCCCACCCAGGCTGGCAGCAACCCTGGCTATCCTGCCACCGCTCCTATGCTGGTCAAGGATCACTCGGAGTCTGATCTTCGCGTCGACCCCACCAACCCCAACCACCTGATCGGCTCCTCCAAGTGGTTCGTCAGCCCCGAGGGGTACAACCATCTGTTTGGCTTCTACGAGTCCTTTGATAGAGGCAAGACCTGGAGCGTCCAGGGGCACATCCCAGGCTATGAAGGCTGGACCGATAACACCGACCCGGTCGGCGCCTTCGATGGCTTTGGGAACTACTATGAGTTGATCCTGGCCTACCAGTTCTTCTACAACGCCGACGGGACCCATAACATCCAGATCAATCCGAACCGGGAACCCAACCCGGCCCACCCAGCCGAGGTCATCTCTGCTGCGGTACGTCCGCAGGGCGCGACGACTGCGACGAACTGGATCACGACCCACAACGGCCATCCGGACTACGTCGCCCCCTACGATAGCGTGGGCCGTGAGCCGGACAAGCAGTGGCTCACCATCGACACGAATCCGGCCAGCCCGTTCTACAACCGCATCTACGCGATGTGGGTCGTCTTCACCGGCCCACTCACCGCTCAGCCGCTCGTGTCCTATGCGCAGGCACTGCCCGATGGCACGCATACCGACTGGTCGGCTCCCATCCGGCTGCCGGAGGTCTCGGCTAGCCCGACCGGCGTCACCTACTTGCTGCCCCATGTCACGCCTGATGGGACGGTCTACACGACCCTGACCACGACCAAGCCAGAGAAGAAGTTTAGCTTCGACAAGATCGCGCTCGATCGGTCCACCGACGGTGGGGTCACCTGGACGACGGTCTCAACGGTCGCCGACAGCATCGCCGCACCGCCGCTGATCTACCCGAACACGACCTTCAGAGATGGGATCGAGAACACCTTCGCGGTGGGCAACCACCTGTCCGCACAAGGTCATTACCCGCTCTATGTGTCCTGGGAGGACTTCAGCGCAGGCGTGGATAACCTTCTCCTCGCCGCCTCCTCCGATGGCGGTCTCACGTGGAGTGCTCCTCTTCAGGTCAACGACAATGCGTCGCCGGTCGATGAGTTCCAACCCAACCTGACGGTCGCAACTGATGGGACGGTAAGTGTGGCCTTCTACGACCGCCGCCTCAGTTGCCCTGCTGCTGGCACTGCCGAGGCTACGGGGGCCGGCCTCGCCCTGGACCAGGTCAACCCCAACTATAGTGGCAGCCTGCCTCCGTATGGCGCTACTAACTACTGCATCAACGCCAGTGTGCAGTTCTACAGTGCCACGCTTACACCATTCGGGCACAATATCCGGCTCACCCAGCACACTTGGGATCCGCAGTTGAATGCGCCACACCCGGGCAGTGCTTCAGGTATTGAGACCTTCATCGGCGACTACTTCGGCAATACAACGAATGGCTCGACCAACCTCTCGAGCTTTGTAAGCACCTACAACGATGGCTCAAATCCCCACTACCGACAGCAGCAGATCATTGCTACGGTCGCTGTTCCGTAAGCATTAGGGCAGGAGGAGAGGGAAGGAGACCTCCTCCTGCCTGAGGAGAACTGACCAGCGCAAGGAAGTTGGAAGTGCTTTTCACATAGTCTCGCACTAGGACTCGTTTGCAGTGCGAAATTCGTGAAGTCCCTCTACAAGCCGATTTACGGCATATAAGCTTAACAATATCGATCCGCCTGGGAAGGCACTCGAATCACTCGGTCAACTATTCCGCAGGACGATTGGCTCCTGGAGCGGGTTTAAGGCCTCCATTTCGCACCAGAAACTAGATATGCATTTTTGAAAAAGGCTTACTCCTTGACATGGTACTTCTGGGCGGAACTCCTCAGCCAGTGCATACTCAGTTGACACGCAAATTCACGCTATGGTATATACACTGGTAAGACAGGAGAGTCCTGTTGAGATGTACTCGGTTTTATTGCTCTCGTAGAGGCGAAGCTTCGCCTAGAAGCTGGAGAAAGAGTTGAAACGAATCGCGTCTATCCTCGGCCTCTTGCTCATCGTTGTTCTCGTCGGTGTAGGTGCCACCACAAAAACCTTTGCTTCCCCCTCTCGTGCGTCTACTGTGACATACACCCACGTCTGTCCGGGTGTCATCGTCGGCTACGCACGCTGCCACGCCATCCGCGTGGGTGTCGGTCTGGCTACGGGTCCATCGGGTTATAACCCTGCTGACCTGCAATCGGCCTACAAGCTTCCCTCTTCAACAGCAGGCGGTGGGCAGACCGTGGCTATCGTCGATGCCTACGACGACCCCAAAGCGGAGTCAGACCTGGGCGTGTATCGTGCGCAGTTTGGTCTGTCAGCCTGTACGACGGCGAACGGCTGCTTCAGGAAGGTCGATCAGACCGGAGGCACCAACTACCCCAGAGGGAACAGGAGCTGGGCCCAGGAAATCTCACTCGACCTGGATATGGTGAGCGCCATCTGCCCGAGCTGCCACATTCTGCTGGTGGAGGCGACCACGAATAGCTTCTCTAACCTGGCAACGGCAGTCGATGAAGCTGCCAAACTGGGTGCCAACGAGATCAGCAATAGCTATGGCGGCAGCGAGTATAGCAACGAGGTCAATGACCAGTCGCACTACAATCACCCCGGCATCGCCATCACGGTGAGTTCGGGTGATAGCGGCTACGGCGTGCAGTTCCCAGCGGCGTCCCGGTATGTGACCGCTGTCGGTGGGACGACGTTGAACAGGGCCAGCAATTCACGCGGTTGGAGCGAGATGGTCTGGAGCGGCGCGGGTAGTGGCTGTAGTGCTTATATCTCCAAGCCCTCCTGGCAGACGGACACGGGATGTAGCAGAAGGACAGTAGCCGATGTGGCTGCGGATGCCGATCCCAACACCGGGGTCTCCGTCTATGATACCTATCATGAAACCGGTTGGCTGGTCTTCGGTGGCACCAGTGTCTCCTCTCCGATCATCGCCAGCGTCTATGCCCTGGCCGGCAACGCAAGTAGTGTCACCTACGGATCGTATTCGTACAGCCATACCAGCAGTTTGTTCGATGTGACCAGTGGGAGCAACGGCAGCTGCGGTGGCTCGTATCTGTGTACGGGTGAAGTCGGCTACGATGGCCCGACCGGCAATGGCACGCCGGACGGCACGGGTGGGTTCTAAGCAGTTCGTTGGCCTGATTCCATAAGCGGCGGGTAATCCACGAGGGGCCTCCCTACATGACGTTGAGAGAAGATGTAGGGAGGCCCTCTGTGATGCCAAGTGCTCTCAGGAATTGTTGTCGAAAAGCAGATGTATCTCCATCAAATAGATGAACATTCTGTTGTTTTCCCCCTGTGCTGGCTACTTGGGACGTCCGTTCAGAAAAATCGAGAATGAGCAAATCTCCGCTCAGTGAATAGACCGGCGGATACCTGGGCAACCAGGCAGAAAGATGAAGTTTTCTCCTATCCTAAGGAAGGAAAACAGGGAAGGGAAGCCAAAAATACGCAGGTATCTTGAGACGGTCATCGCAGTATATCAAGTCTCTTTTACTCATCCTTGGGAAATACAACCTCCACGGTTTATGCTGCTCTTTGATAGTCATGGTGCAACCCTCCTAAAATGGCCACGGAGATAACTTTGTCCGTTTGGTTCTGGAGAGAGAGACGACACGGGAGGTTCTGGACGCTGCTGTTGAATGCCCTGATGTGGTCGGGCCTGATTGAAATAGATCACATAGGCTTTGAGGAGGCGGTGGAGCTGCTTCTCATGGAAGATCAGAAAGTGATCCAGGCATTCTCGCCTGACGCTCCCTAAAAAACGTTCACAGATGGCATTTGCTCGTGGAGTTCGATATGGTGTCCGAAGCACTTTGATGCCACTTGCTGTTGCCACTCGTTCGAAATGCGGGCCGAATTTTCGGTCGTTATCCCGAATCAGATATTTTGGCGCTTGCCCATACGGAGTCGCCTCCCGCAGTTGTTGTGCGACCCAGGGATCGGTCGGAGATCGCGTCACATTCACATGAATGACCTTGCGCGATTTGAGTTCGATGATGAAGAAAGCAAAAAGCGGACGGCAAAAGCGATCCGTCACCTGCAAGAAATCACAAGCCCACACCTCTGCCACATGGTTGCGCAGGAACGTTTTCCAGGTCTGTCCACGGGCTCGTTTGGGGCGAACTTTCTTCATATACTTTTGAATCGTCCGTTTACTGACCCGAATATCCAGCTTGAGTAACTCGCCACGGATACGCTCGGCTCCCCAGAGTCGATTGTTTGCCACCATCTGCTTGATCAAGGTGATCGTCTCAGACGAGAGTCTCGGCTTTTTCGATCGCGTCTGTGATTTGTGCTTCCAGAACACACGGAAGAGCTCCCGGTGCCAGCGCAGCAACGTCTCTGGCTGGACAAGGAAAAGGGCCTGTTTCCAGGTCTGAACCATTCTAGCCAAGAGCACCAAGAGAAGCCGGTCCGTCTTCCGGTAAACTGGTCGCTTGATCTGTCGATGGAGGATGATGAGTTGCTGTCGTAACAGTGCGTTTTCCGCAATCAGTTCCGATTTCTCCCCGAGAAGATCAGCGAACGTGCCGAGCAGTAGAGAAGTCGTCGGTGGTTTGACCCAACACAGAAAACGTTTTTGGAGCGCGTGAAAGCTGAGGCAAACTCGTTGCTTGATGGTGATGACCAGACGAAACGCCAACTGAACCTCCCCTTTATCAACATAGGCAGAACGGCAGAAAGTCAATGCATTCTGAGCCGTAGTGATTGTACTTTCCTGTTGTGCACTTTGGCAAGAAGGCTCGTTCAATGAGGCGCAAGACGTCAAATGGGAGAACGGATGTCCCAAGTAGCCAGTACAGCCGGGACACCCCCACAAATGTCATCACCAACTCCAAAATGAGATACAATTGAAGTGTATGCCGGTAAGCAATGCCGTTGAGCAGGAATGGCTCACCTGAATCAGGAGGACGCATTTGAAATACGACGAATTTATTGGACAGGTTCAGCATCGTGCCGGGCTCGGTTCACATGCCGAGGCCGAGCGTGCCACTCGCGCCACGCTCGAAACACTGGCTGAGCGTTTAGCTGGTGGTGAAGCGCATGACCTTGCGTCACAGCTTCCACCAGAGCTCGCACGCTCTCTCGAAGCACCAGATGCGGGGATCGGTGCCAAATTGACGCTGGACGAATTTTTCGAGCTGGTGAGTGAGCGAGAGGGGGTCGACCTGGAAGATTCGACGTTCCACGCCCGCGTCGTCATCGGGGTCCTCACTGAAGCTGTCTCCTTGGGTGAGATAAAAGACGTTCGTGTCCAGCTCCCGGCTGCGTTCGCTCAGCTCTTCAACGTCGAAAATGAGGGCGATCTGCCCGAGATCACGAGCCTTTAGGACCGAATACCGAGAAACGCGGAAAAAATATGGCAGAGAAGAAAATTGAAGCAGTGAACTACCATCTGTATCCATCGGCTGACGACGCTGTCGCATTTCCCACACTCGCCGACTCCGAGCTGGCTGTTCTCGCGGCGCTCGGGACCCGGCGTCCGGTGGCCGTGGGCGAGTATCTCTATCGAGAGGGAGACCCCACCTACGACTTCTACGTGATCCTCTCGGGAGCAGTCGAGGTCGTGGTCCATGCCGACGGCGAGGAGCGGATCATCAATCGCCGGGGAGCTGGGCGCTTCCTGGGCGAGCTGAATCTGCTGACGGGTGAGCGGGTGTATCTGTCGGCCCGCATCGCCCAGCCTGGGGAGGTGCTCGTAGTTCCTCGGGCGGCGCTGCAGCACGTGATTGCGACGTACCCCGGCCTGGGCGACACCATCCTCGCCGCCTTTCTCGCCCGCAGATCCGTGCTGCTGAGCGGCGCCTCGGCTGCCATCCGCGTCGTCGGTTCCCGCTTCTCGCCCGAGTTGCTGCGGGTCCGGGAGTTCCTGGCCCGCAACCGCATCCCCCACGAGTGGCTGGACCCCGAGCGCGACGCGACCGTCGAACGCCTCTTGCGCGAGTTCGCCGTCACCCCGGGCGAGTTGCCGGTCGTGATCGCATCCGGCTCGGTCTTGCGCCACCCGACGCCTGGAGTGCTGGCGCAGTACCTCGGGTTGACCATCGACAGCCTTCCTGAGCGCTGTTTCGACCTCGTTGTCGTCGGTGCAGGGTCGGCCGGTCTGGCGGCAGCGGTCTATGGCGCCTCGGAGGGACTGCGCACCCTGGTCGTCGAGATGGTCGCCGTCGGGGGCCAGGCGGCGGGTAGCTCGCGCATCGAGAACTACCTCGGCTTCCCGACCGGGATCTCCGGCGGCGACCTCACCCAGCGGGCCGTGGTGCAAGCAGAGAAGTTCGGCGCCCACCTCACGAGCCCCTGCCCGGCCGCCTCGCTGCGTGAGGCGGCCGGGCATCTCGTGGTCCGCCTTTCCGACGGGACCGATGTCGCCGGGCGCGCCGTGATTGTCGCCAGCGGGGCCCGCTACCGGCGACTGGATGCCGCCCGCCTGGCAGACTTCGAAGGCAACGGCGTGTACTACGCGGCCACCGAGATGGAAGCCCGCCTGTGCGCCGGATCGCCGGTCGTAGTCGTGGGAGGGGGCAACTCGGCTGGCCAGGCCGCATTGTTCCTGGCAGCGTCCGGCAGCCCCGTCACCGTCGTCATTCGGGGCCACGACCTGGGCGCCAGCATGTCGCGCTATCTCGTCGACCGCATCGAGGCCGAGGCTCGCATCGACGTGCGAACCAATACCAGGATCACCGCTCTGGACGGTGACTCGACCCTCACATCGGTTCACCTCACCACCGGAGACTTGGATGTCGTGTTGCCGTGCGCCGCCCTGTTCTCCTTCATCGGCGCAGATCCGGCAACGGATTGGCTGTCTGGATGCGCGGCCCTTGATGAACACGGTTTTGTGCTCACCGACCGGTCCCTGGGCCAGGAGCACCTCGCCGGGCGATGGGAAGCGCTGGGCCGGCGACCACTGCCCTTTGAGACCAGCTATCCTGGGTTATTCGCCGCAGGCGACGTCCGGGCAGGCTCGACCAAGCGAGTCGCGGCAGCCGTCGGCGAAGGATCGGCCGCGGTGCGTTCCGTTCACGAGTACCTCGCGTTCGCTCACTGATGGGTCACGCACGCTTGCCACTCAGGTAGAGATAGATCAGGAAGCTGATTTCTCTGTCAGGGGTGTTCAGGGGAAGCGCCAATCCCCTGTGCTGGCTGCTTGGGTTATCCGTTCTAAAACATGCCACTCAGCCGCGACAAGCAGCACGCATCACCCGCGGCACCTGTTGTGACTACCAAGCACATCCGTTCCTGAACAAGCAGCGAGGAGAGGGAAAGTAGAACCAGGTGAGAGAGCATGGCCGGCACTTGACATCCTTGAAATTGCCTGTTAAGGTTCCTGCTAGAAGCATCTGAAAAGAACCCATCGTTTCAACCAGGGCCTGGCTGATGAAAGTTAAGAGGAGCAGACCATGAAACTCATCAAAATCATTGTAGAAAAACATGCAGACGGGTATGTGGCTTATCCATTGGGATTGAAAGGCGTTGTTGTAGGAGAGGGCGACAGCTATGAGGAGGCGCTTTCCGACGTGAAATCAGCGATCCAATTTCATCTTGAGACCTTTGGTCCAGATATCTTCGATACGGATGCTCCTGTCTTGGAAGCCTTTGTAGCTGAAGCCGGAGTGGCTCTTTCGTGACACATTTCCCCGTTGATGCTCCTAAGATGAAAGTCATCAAGGCATTTGAATTGCTCGGGTTTTCCCTGGTGAAAGAACGAGAGCACATTGCACTGATTCGTGAGAACCCTGATGGAACGAGGACTCCTTTAACATTACCCAATCATAGCAAAATCAAAGGCTCTACCCTGAGAACCATCTGCACCCAAGCAGGTATACCAAGGGAAGAGTTTTTGAGGGCATATCAGAACGTCTAATCGACCTTGCGGCTTTCCAGCAGCGCTGGTTACCTGGTTTATCTCCATATAAACAACGCAGAACAAGAGGCCAGCGGTACAGCCATTGGATATGGTGGATAATTCAGGCAGCCTCTGCAAATCCTTTTTGGGCCAGTTTTTTCGTCAGTAGGGAGTTCGGACAGGTCATCTCACCCTGCAATGAGGCCCCATCCAACTTCTGCTGCTGGCACTTTCACCGTCTTCCTGCGGCATGACGCTCCTCCCACATCAGGCCTGCGTGGCTCTCAAGCGGAAATGGGCGGCAAGGGGCACGAGAGCACCTCGCGCGCCGTCCAACGTCGATGGGTTCTGCCAGCTGCCATGGCAGGAGTCCGTTGACGATAGCGTTGCGCCAATCGTTTGCCCCCTCGTTCGCGAGGCTCTGCAAAGGCCACTCGCAGCGACTCGTGAGGACGCACAAAATGGTAATAGGCGCGCCACCATTCCAAATTGGCCAGAAGCTGTGGGGACTGCTGCGCCGTAGCCCAGGTGCGACGAGCCAGTGCGGCTATTCCATGCCGGATGGTCAGATTCACCCGCTCAATGAAAGCTGTGTTCAGCCGACCTGCGAAGCCCATCCCCTGTAAGGCGACCGCGAGATCTGCCTGTGTCCCTAGACGCATCACATGCATCACGCGTACCAGCTTGCGTCGTCGGTAGCATTTTTTCACCTGGCCGTAGATCAGGTTTGGTTCCACCTGCCACCGGCGCCCTTGACGACCCAGCTGGAGCCACTGGCCAAAATGGGCGGAGAGCCGCATAGAAGTACAGGTTTAAGCCGTCACTGGTGAAAAGGGGGACGCAGCCAGGCGCCAGCATCTGTCGCAAGGAGTGGATCACCCGATGAGCCATGTGTTGGGTGCGGGGACCGAGCTCAAGTACGGGCAGAATCTTGGTGAGCGGATCGATGGCCAGCCACAGCCAGTGCACCTGCGTGGTGCAGCGCAGCCGGGTGCGCAGTTCGTCTAACTGGACGTGCGGAAGGTAAAGATGGCAGAAGAAGCGCTCATGCAAGGTTTGTGCATGGTCCCCTGCGCGAGCGAGCCAGCTGGTGATGGTGGCTTGTCGGGAGCCGAAGACCCGTTGGGCCGCCGATGGGTCGAGCCCTTCGGCCAGCGCCGAGAGCACCATGGCGACCTGGTGCGAGGGCGTTTTCAGCCGGTACAACGGGGTGTCGCGCCGGGAGGTGAACGTGGTGCGGCACGCCTGACAGCGAAAGGTCTGGATGCGCTCGGCTCGCCCATGCTTGCCATCTCCGACGAGGGCATGGAAGGAAGCGTCGGTATTGCCGAAGTAGACGCACTGCTGATTGGGACAGGAGTAGCCCTCGGTCTTCACACGCTTGGGCGCTCCCCGTCGGCTTTTCACCTCAGACCAGGGGCGTACAGGAGCATGCCCTGGTCCTCCACCCAACGAGGCCGTGGAGGCGAGACGACAGGCGGAACAATCGTCTGGAGTGCGGGGCTTCAGTAGGCGGTGGAGCGTGCGGCGCTTAGCCTCTTCTCGTGAATGGGAAGGCTGAAGATGGAGCCAGTCCAGACCCCAAAGCAGCGCGAGAAAGAGGAGGCAGACCAGAAGCAAGAACAAGAAGACAGAAAGACCCATCATCATCCTCGCTGTTTGAAATGAGTAAAAGAGAGAGCTTTCTGAGCTTAATGAGCGTCGGATGGGACTGTCAAGCGGATAGGAGAGAAGGGGGAATTATCCACCATCGAGAGGGGCTGTACCCCGTGGGTGATGTGCCTAATCCATACAGAAAGTCGTACACAACGAGATATAGAGGGGAAGAAGCAGGAAAGGCAAGGCCAAGGCAGATGGAAAGCGAGGAGCATGGAGGAAACAGGAGGGAGACAGGAACCTTTCGCGCCCACTTCGATGGCCCGGATGTGCCTCTCATCCCGACGGGACTGCCGAGCCGTGTGATCGTTGCCATCCATCCTGCCACCGCCACCGCCAGTCCGATTGGCGTAGCCTTGTGCCACTGGCCCCAGTGTAACTCTTCTCCGTATAGATATACAGATGAGAAAGAAAGGGGAATCTTGTATCATGGGTGAAAGCTTCTTGTCAGCAGAAGAGGTGGTTCAATCATGCTACTTTGCTTCGGAGCTTTCCTTTTGGCAAGCAGTGTCGGTTTCTCGGTTTATGCTGCTTTTGCTGGTAGTAATTGTTCCAACCCTCGATTGAGGGAGTGAAACGTGACTGTCCGGTCCGGTTCGGCAACGCCGGGCCCATCAGCTATTGACCAAGGAGGGAGATATGAGAAAACTACTACGGGCCATCCTGCCGGTCGCCGTTGTGCTGGCCCTCTCGCTCTTGACCGGGAGCGTGGTGACCCGCGTGGCCAATGCGGCGAACAATCCCGACTGGGCCGGCAATCCCCGGCTCGATGGGGCTGGGGACCTCGTCGTCAGGCTCCTGAACGGTAGCTTGAAGGAACCGACGAACCAGGGGAGCGCGTGCGCGGCCGAAGCAAGCACGAGCGGCAACGTGCAAGTGAACTGCTTAGCCGAGGATGGCGCTTCCCCGCAGAACACGCAGAGCGAGACCAGCGTGGCGGCTTTCGGCAGCAAGGTGGTGGTCGGCTTCAACGATTCGCTGGTCTGCTGTATCCCGGCGATCAACCTCTCCGGGTACTCGGTTTCCACCGACAATGGGAAAAGCTTCACCGACATGGGCGATCTGCCCTTTAAATCAACAGTGCAACCGATCGGAGATCCAGCGGTGGCGCACGATGCCTCAGGCAACTTCTATTTTGCGAGCCTGTCCCTCGGCTCGACCGGCCGGGGTGCGCATTCCCTGATTAGCTTCTACAAGATGCCGGCCGGAAGCAACACCTTCCAGCTGGTCTCGGTCCCGGTCGACGTCGGCAGTGGGACCAACTTCTTCGCCGACAAGGATTACCTGGCGGTGGCTCCCGATGAGAGCGGACACGTCCACTTCTACATCACCTGGACGTTCTTCTCGCGTGCTCCCCAGAGCCCGATCATGCTAACCGACTCCACGGACGGCCTGCACTGGAGGACCACCACGATCTCTGGCTCCCTGGCCTGCGCCCAGGGTTCGAACCCCGTCCCGTCCGGGGGTACCCTGTACGTCTCGTGGATGGAGAGCGTCCCCGAAGGGTGCACGAATGCCCTCATCACTGCCTCCAACGAACGCATGGCGACCTTCGATGTGGCCAACGGAACCGTTCTGGGCATCACGACCATCGCAGCGGTCAAGGGGGATGGTGACAAAATTGTGGCCTGCAACAACGCGGCGGACCTGCGGGAGGTCATCGAGACGCAGACCAGGCACGACGCTCGCACCTTCGAGCTGCCGAGTACGACTATTGACCAGAACGGGATCCTTTACGCTGTCTGGAACGACCGTCCTAACGGCGTGGGTGGGGGCAATACCAATGCCACCAGGATTTTCCTGAGCTTCTCCCGGGACGGCAACAAGACGTGGAGCACGCCACAGCAGATCAGCGGCAGCCTCAACCTGGCAACGATGAACGACCGCTTCCAGCCCTGGATCACGGCCGATAGTAGCGGACTCCAT
>Ga0209647_1002415_pt1 | contig 15165 bp, 12 predicted proteins | sample GraSoi_2013_60cm_FD_185827 | JGI IMG/M metagenome (GOLD analysis project Ga0209647, IMG submission 185827) | Grasslands soil microbial communities from the Angelo Coastal Reserve, California, USA - Sample 9_17_2013_60cm (SPAdes) (version 2) | ecosystem: Environmental > Terrestrial > Soil >...
ACGGGCACGCCAAAATCGCCTCATCCGCCGATCGCGGACTGCACTGGTCGAAATCCAAAGACGCCGGCACTCCCTTCGGCATACAGAACGCGGAGTTCGCCGAGGTAATGGTCGGCGACGACAACCGCGCCGCCTTCGCATTCCTCGGCACGCAAACCTCCGGCGACACGCAGTCCGCCGACTTCCTCGGCGTCTGGCATCTCTACGTCGCCTTCACCTACGACACCGGCCGCATTTGGACCACTGTTGACGCCACGCCCTCCGATCCCGTGCAGCGTGGCTGCATATGGAACGGCGGCGGCAGCAATCCTTGCCGCAATCTGCTCGACTTCAACGACATCACGGTGGACAAAACCGGCCGCGTCCTCGTTGGCTACGCCGACGGCTGTACCGGCTCCTGCGTCACCGACCCCACGCAGAACGCCACATCCGGCCCCGCCACCGCGCAGAACGCCCTCGCCACCATCGCGCGCCAAGTTGGCGGACGCGGTCTCTTCAAAGTTTTCGACAGCACGCAATTCGGCACCAACACCGGCGACTACGTTGGCGGCGGCCAGCTCTGCTATGGCGACCCCGCCTCGGGAGTCACCGGCGACCCGAACTGCAATCGCCACTAATGTCGACTGATCCTCACATCCGATGTCTCTTCGCCCGGGAGAAAACGCCATGAGCCTCCGCCCGGAAATTCTTACTGCATTGTGCGTAATGCTTTGCTCCGCGTTCTGGCTGTCTTGGCTGGCAGCGGGTTCGCCGCAAAACGCAAAACTCAGCAACAAGGCCCTTGATGCTTGTTCCCTCCTCACCAGCACCGATATCGCCGCCATCCTGGGCGAGCCGCTTCACGAGATCAAGCCCAGCACCCAAGCGACCGGCAACATGAACATGTCGCAATGCGTCTTTGTCACGCAAAACTTTGCGAAATCCGCCAGCTTGGCCGTGGCCACGCCCGGCGCCGAAGATTCCGACGGTCGCAACCTGCGCGCCTTCTGGCGCAATCAATTCCATTCGCCACACACGCAAGAACAAGAAAGGCGGCCCGCCTCGATCAAAGGCCCCGCTAAATCTGCATTCACTTCCCCGCGCGAGGCCCCCGAATCAAGAGCCGTCCCCAATAGCGAATCGGATGGCGAGTCCGATAGCGAAGCGGAAGACGACGCGCGTAAACCGCGCCCAATTTCCGCTCTCGGCGAAGAAGCCTACTGGGTTGGCAGCCCGTTGGCGGGCGCGCTGTACGTCCTGCAGGGCGATCTCTTCCTGCGCATCAGCGTGGGCGGCATCCCCAAAGAATCCACCCGCATCGCCAAATCCAAGTCCCTCGCCACCGCCATCCTCCCCCGCCTCCACCGCAATCCTCCAAGATAATCGACACGTACCGCATCACCGTTGAAAGTCTCGAAGCTCAGATCCTAGCCGGCTCCCCACGCTCCTCATCGCGTCGGAAGCGCATGTCCCTTTTGGAACAGACCTAGCCTTTAAGTTCTGCGATGATCTGTTTCCAGCCGGTTAGCGGCAAACACCAATGCACACTGTGGAAAAGACCCCCTACGACATCTTGAGAAGAGAGGTTAGTAGCGCGATTTGGCTCGAGACTTCACCAGATCTACTCACCGCAAAGTCTAGAATCAAGGAAATTGCCTCCTTCTGGCCGGGCAGGTTCGAGGTTATTGACCGTCAGTCCCAGCGAATCGTTGCCGCCGTCGCCACTCCCTCCACGTTGCACGCTCCGCTCAAATACATGCGCGAATGTCTCCGCAAATCCCTTTGGATGAGCTATGATTGGCTCTTGGCCCCCGCACCGCGCATAGCCGGCCTGGCAGCCTACACTCGCTTGCAGAAATACGTTCGAGGCTGCTATCGGACCAGTTGTGAGTGGCTCTTTGCCCCGGTGGCTCGCGTACGCTAACCCATTCCCTTAGCCGATCGTCAAGCTCTGTGGAAAACCAGGTGTTTCATGTCCAAAGTCATACGTACATTTCAAAACGCCAACAAGGAAGAAGTTGGGCGGCTCACCTTCGACGAGAAGGACGACCGCTTGCATCTCCAGTCCTCCACCCCTCCCGGCATCGACCGCAGATTTCGAACCGAAAAAGGCGCCGCCAATTGGTGGGAAAGCAACGTGGATCCGGAAACTGGGAAAATCCGAAGATAGCGCGACGTCTGAGCGGCTGTCCGGCTGTCCGCTACGACACCTGATCGTGGCCCGAGCACAGGAGAGTAGAAGTGTCTGATTGGTCCAAAGATGCCGCGCTGCGATTCGCCGCGCAGCAAACATTAAAGCAGGGTCAGGATGCGAAAGCGATCCGTGAGCAGAATGATCTCGCTTCGAATATCGCAAAGGTATGGGTTGACCTATGCGACCTGTTTAGAGCGCGATGCGCCGAGTTCAACGCCGAACCAGGCGTTACGGGCATCCTTACGTGCGACACAAAGCGAACCCAGGAATTGAAAATCATTAGAAGCGACAATGCCGCGATGCTGCGCGGAGCATTCGACCCCAAGCGCCATACCATCCACTTCATGGGCCCCAATATCGGCAAGGAAAAATCTGAAATAAAAATCGAGGTGATCGCAGGCAGTTCTGAGATGCGCTTTGTCGATACCTTGCAGAGAATCCTCAATCCCCAGGATATCGTCGACATTTCTTTGACCGATCTACTGCAACTGAATTAAGCTCCCGCTCCGATAGACTGCGCGCCGCCTAAAATAAGCTTTCAGCGCTTCAAAACGCACTCACGTTCGATTTTGGCGATGTGACTCATATCGAACAGATTTCAAATCTCTAATCTGCCATCCTTGCGGTCACAAACACGGAATCCAGCGATCAGTTATCCGTGTTGCGCGCCACAAAAGAACTTCTGATTCGCGCGCTTGCAAAGATAGAAAGATAAAAAGGAGTTGAAGCCATGCTTGGATTAATCGCCGCGGTTCTGATCGTTCTCTGGTTGCTTGGGTTCTTCGCTTTTCACGTTTCCGCAGGCGTCGTTCACGTCCTGCTGATAATCGGCATAGTGATGCTCGTCCTGCATTTCTTGCGGGGCAGGTCAGCCACCATCTGAAACAATAGTACGCGAAAGCGCCAAAACCGCTCCGTCGTGAGTGCACCCCGTCGTCCCGACCCGCTAAATCGACACCTTGACTCTGGACTATACTTCAGGGTGTAGATTTACGAATCGGAGGCGCTCCGATGCACATTGGTGGCGTGGCAAAAAAGAGCGGTCTGACCCCGGATCCCATTCGCTTTTACGAGCGCACTGCCTTGCCCAGCCGCGCGCTCGATGGAACGACAAACCACCCTCAGCGTTTTGTGACGGCCCACAGTCCACGTCATCCCCGCCCTCGAAAACACTTTCAATAACATCAACTGAGAGCAAGCATAAACAACCAAACGCTGTGATTTTAGCTGGGGCCTTGAAAACTCTTCCTAGATGCTGATTCTAAGGGGGTTACGCGAGGGCAAAGCAGCGTGCCGCTCTGAATCACCTAGTAATGGTAATCTTTTGAGTACACCTGACCCTAGACAGGGACTCGAGTACTAGTCCTTATCGCGCCCCCACCCTACAGAATCCCACCTGCCCCCGACAAGCGTGTCTATCGGATGCCTGAGACCGGTGCGAGAGTCGGCTGCAAACCAAATGAGATCAAGGAGAGAAAGTTCAATGAAATATTCCTGGAAGTGTGTTTCAGGGCTCGCACTAATTGCCGTGATTGCATTCGGAATGATCGCACCGGGCCTGCAAGCAGGGCCGGCTTTGGCGGCCAGTTTCAAGCTGCCATTCGACGCGAAGTTGGGAAAAATAGCACTGCCGACAGGCGACTACTTTTTGTCGCTCGACCATGCCGCTTTTAACGGACTCATCCGCTTCTATCAGGGAAACCAGGTTGTGGGGATCGTGCGTGCGCAGGCATTTGACGACCGCCAAGGCCAGAGCAAGAATCCCGTATTAATTTGCATTCGCCACGATGGAAACGTCACGGTCCGGGCGCTGCGGTTGCCCTCGGTCGGCACGTTCTATTTTTCTCTGCCGAAGGAGTTAGCGGGGCTCATGGCGCGCCAGCCGAAGCTTGTGGAAACCGTCTCCGTCGAAGTGAGGGGCGAGTAGTTCCGCCTTTGGCGGACCTGCACCTAACACTGTCGAACTCCTCGAGGCCGGACGTAGGGCGCAACCCCGCAAAGGGCGTTTACCCGAAAGTCCGGCCTTGTTCCGTTTCGTTCGTTCACGGCCGGTCCCGCGTAGGATGAGAAACGAAGGAACCCAGTGAATCAGCCCGCGCACTCAGCTCTGGTCATGACTGTATGCATTTGACGTCCCTCCCACGCGCGATGCGAACACCCTTTGCCGCTGCGTTGTGTCTCCTCGTCTCCGTATTGCCGGCCGCCCCGCGGCAACAAGCGGCCAACGGACTTGCGGGCGAATCCATTAAAGCCGTGTCCGTGGCCGTAAATGTATATGCGATTGCCGTAGGCCGTCACGGCCGGCTCATTCGAGACCTGACTAAGGACGACTTCGAACTGAGCGAAGATGCGGCTCCACAGAAAATCGAGTACTTCTCACAGGAGACGAATGCGGCATTGAGTCTGGGGGTCGCCATCGACACAAGCGTCAGCCAGCGTCACCTGTTGGGCACGGAACAGGACGCCGCGAAGCATTTTCTGCGCTCCGTTCTGCGCAGCGGCGATCAGGCGTTCGTGATGAATTTCGACTTAGACGTGAAGTTGCTCCAGGATTTTACGGACGCGGCACCCCAACTGGCGAGGGCCATTGATTCGGTGGAAATCAACGAAACAGGAAGAAGCATTCTCCAGGATGCTGCGGCGAGCCCCCCAGGAGGCACGCACCTCTATGACGCCGTCTATCTGGCTTCCAATGAATTGATGAAGGCGCGCTTTGGACGCAAGGTGCTGGTGCTGGTAACCGATGGGGAGGACCAGGGGAGCAAGACCAGCTTGCAAAAATCAATCGAAGCGGCGGAGAAAGCGGACCTCATCGTCTACTCGATTGTCGTAAGCGACCCGGAATTTTACTCATTGTTGGGCGGCAAGTACCACGGAGACTCGAGTGTTCGCAAACTCGCTCGCGAAACGGGAGGTCGCACCATTAGAGTGAAATCCATCGAGCGGATTGGACAGGCATTCGAGGAGATCGCGCGCGAGCTTCGTTCGCAATATCTCCTGGGCTATTCCCCGTCAAATCTTCGCCATGACGGCTTTTTTCGACGCGTTCGTGTGAAAGTCCGCGGGCGCAATTACGTAGTCCGCACTCGCACTGGGTACTATGACCACGGCGATGATCGGACGGATAGGAAGAATCCCATTCAATGAAGCGCCTTGGTCCCAAAAACACGCCATCCCGAGGATACCTGACTCGTCCTGACCGTCGTCGTGCTCCCCGAAAAGCCTCACGCTCGAATTTACTTGACAGTTAACAAGTTTCGTGCTATAAGAACTTGTGAAACTCGCCTCTCAGCCTCTTCATTCTACCCAGCCGCCGCCCTCTTCGCGCCTGAGCAAAGCCTCTGAGTCGCTTTTTGCTGCCCCTGCCTGCTGTGGCAGGCCTTTGTTTTCATATTCTTACAAATCCCTTTCCCCGCAATTCCTTTGTTTTGATAACGATCTGAATCGCCCGGGGGTGACCCCTCTATGGCCTCCGTGCTCGGACCTCCGTGCCCTCTGTGTTAGGCTTGTTCCCGCTTCTGGTGTGTTTTCAGCAACTTGCAGCCTCTTCAGCGCTCTTGCCTCTCTTTTTCCAACTCCCGTCCTTTATTTTCAGCAGCTTGCAGCCTCTTTTCTCCAAACACCCGGGGTGGGGGGTGCCTCCGTAGCGCTTGACACCTACACAAGACGGTGGATACTGGGCAAACAGAGCAGGAGCACCCCACCATGAACACCGTGAAACCAACGTTGGCAAATCAGCTTGGCCCGCTCCGGGGCCTCGAGGAGTGGGACGACTTCGTCAAGACTCGCTACACCGAGGAGAAAAAACCCGACGAATTCCGCGATTATAGCGAGACCACGCCCCCACGTGTTCGCGAGTTCTACCGCCAAAATCATGCTTACCAGACTCGCGATTTCGTTCTGGATAAGAAAAAACAATTCCTCGCCAGGAACCGCGCCCAGATGGGCATCTGGGAGGCCATGGAATTTCTCAACACCTTGGTCGACGAAAGCGATCCAGACACCGAGCTCACCCAAATCGAGCATCTGCTGCAAACCTCGCAGGCCATCCGGCGCGACGCTAAACCCGATTGGTTCGTTCTAACCGGGCTTATCCACGACCTCGGCAAGATTCTCTGCCTCTGGGGCGAGCCGCAATGGGCTGTCGTCGGTGACACGTTTCCGGTCGGTTGCGCGTGGTCGTCCAAAATCGTCTTACACGAATACTTTGCTTTCAACCCCGATGCCAAAGTTCCCGACTATCAGACCCGCATGGGCGTTTATTCCGAGCATGGCGGGCTCGATCAGGTGGACCTGTCTTGGGGGCACGACGAATATCTCTATCACGTCGTCAGAGATTATCTGCCGGAAGAAGCCCTGTACATGATTCGCTATCACTCGTTCTATTCGGCGCACCGTGAGGGCGAATATGAATATCTTATGGACGGTCGCGACAAGCAGATGTTCCGATGGGTGCGCGAATTCAACCCCTATGACCTCTACTCAAAGAGTAAGGAGCGGCCGAACGTCGAGGAGCTGCGCCCCTATTACGAAGACTTGATTGCAAAATACTTTCCCGCGAAATTGAATTGGTAAACGGGACCGACTGAAAGGCGGTTGCTTAGATTCTTTCGGAACGACAGCATTCTTGGAGGCCCGGCCTGGGGCTGCGATTCCGGCGATGGTCAACCGGATTACAGAGTGCTAAAATTCATACTGAACTTTCATGACTATCGCCAAAACTCTCTACCAAAAAATTTGGGACACCCACGTTGTCCACGAAGAGCCCGGCCAGCCCGCGCTCATCTATATTGACCGCCACCTCATCCACGAAGGCACTTCCCCGCAAGCCTTCTCTGGCCTGCGCGCCGAGGGACGCAAAGTCCGCCGCCCCGATCTTACATTCGCGGTGATGGACCACTCCGTCCCCACCACCGACCGCACGCTGCCCATCATCGATACCGACGCGCGCCTGCAATTCGAGGCGCTCGAGAAAAATTGCCGCGAATCCGGCGTGCGCCTCTTTGACATGCACAGCAAGCAGCAAGGCATCGTGCACATCATCGGCCCGGAGCTGGGCATCACGCAGCCCGGGCAAACCATCGTTTGCGGCGACAGCCACACTTCCACGCATGGCGCGTTTGGCACGCTCGCCTTCGGCATCGGCACCAGCGAAGTCGAGCACGTGCTCGCCACGCAATGCCTCTCGCAATCGCGTTCCAAAACGCTGCACATCGTCGTGAATGGCAAGCGCCCCGCCGGCGTCACCGCCAAGGACATCATCCTCGCCATCATCGGCAAAATCGGCATCAGCGGCGGCACCGGACACGTCGCCGAATATGGCGGCGAAGCCATCCGCGGCCTCTCCATGGACGGCCGCATGACCGTTTGCAACATGACCATCGAAGGCGGCGCGCGCGCCGGCATGGTCGCGCCAGACGAAACCACGTTCGCGTACCTCGAAGGGCGACCGTTCGTTCCCCGCGGCAAAGCCTTTCAAGAAGCGGTCGAGCGCTGGAAACAACTGCGCAGCGACGACGGCGCCAAGTTCGACATGACCGTGGAGCTGGACGCGAAAGACATCGCGCCGCAAGTCACCTGGGGCACCAATCCCGGCATGGTCACCGGCGTCACCGCCCGCGTGCCCGACCCGCACTCCTTCAGCGACCTCAATGATCAGAAGGCGACGGAGCGCGCCCTGATCTACATGGGCCTGAAAGCCGGCACGCCCATCGTGGATATTCCCATCGATCGCGTCTTCATTGGTTCCTGCACCAACTCCCGCATCGACGATCTCCGCGCCGCCGCGCAGTTCGTAGTCGGCAAGCACGTGGCCCGCACCATAAAGCAAGCGCTGGTCGTGCCCGGCTCGCGCGGCATCAAAGCGCAAGCCGAAAAAGAAGGCCTCGATAAAATTTTCACGGCCGCCGGTTTCGAGTGGCGCGATGCCGGTTGCAGCATGTGCATCGGAATGAACGCGGACGTCCTGCCGCCGCACGAGCGCAGCGCCAGCACCTCCAATCGCAATTTCGAGGGCCGCCAGGGCAAAGACAGCCGCACGCACCTGGTAAGCCCGCTAATGGCCGCAGCCGCCGCCATAGCCGGCCACTTCGTAGACGTCCGCGACTTCGACGTCGCCCCGGTGGAGTAGCTTTTGTAGGGGCGCAGCATTGCTGCGCCCCAGCTTGAAGCGATGTAAGAAATGTAGAGGCCGGGCGTCAGCCCGGCCAGTGTAGCGGCGAGTTCATCTCGCCATCTTGCTTTGTAGGGGCGCAGCACGCTGCGCCCCAGCTTGGCGCACTGTAAAACAGTGGAGAGCGCCGGAGGAGTGGACACAATGCCAATCGACACTCGCGGATTGCATCAGGAGCACATCGGCAAACAACTGCGCGTGGAGTTCAGTGGCGGAGAGGTCGACGAAATCAAATTGCTGGAACTGACGATCTGCGATCCACCTGAGCCGTGTTGCGGCATCACCTATACTCTGCTCTCCACGAATCGAAGTGATGCGAGCAAGGAGCAAGGCAGCACATACTGGACAGCGTTCGGCGAGATCCAAACTTTTCGAGTGCTTGGAGACTGAAGAGCATGCAACCATTTTCAACGCACACCGGCAAAGTGATACCGCTCGATCGCGTCAACGTCGACACCGACCAAATGGTGCCGAAGCAATTCCTGAAAGCGCTCACTCGCGAAGGCTTCGGCCGTATCCTCTTCTACGATTGGCGCTACCTGCCCGGCGAAAAACCAAACCCGCAATTCGTCCTCAATTTTCCGCGCTACAAAGGCGCCTCCGTTCTGCTGACGCGCGCCAACTTCGGCTGCGGCTCCAGCCGCGAACACGCCCCCTGGGGCGTGAAAGATTACGGCTTCCGCGTAATTCTCTCGCCGAGCTACGCGGACATTTTCTACAACAACTGCTTCAAAAACGGAATTTTGCCCGCCGAGCTAGGCGAAGAACAAATCGAGGAACTATTCCAGCGCACCGAAAAAGAAGAAGGCTATTCCCTAACCGTGGATCTGCCGAGACAAACCGTCACCGACAATCACGGCCTGAAATACAAATTTGAAATCGCCCCCTCCCGCAAAGAAGTCCTACTAAAAGGCCTGGACGACATCGGAACCAGTCTCCAGCACGAGTCCGAAATATCCGCCTACGAAAAAGCCCACCCCGCCACAGCAACAATGTTCGACCCCGTAGACATAAAAAACTACACCAACGGCCGCTGACTCCAGTTTCCAGTTTTCAGTTCTTGGTTTTTAGTTCTGCATTTTCCGACTCGCGTTGCTGCTTTTCCAATTTCAACTTTCTGTTTTGAATTTCTGCCCCCACAAAAAGAAACGGGGAAGGCCGGACTGGCCTTCCCCCTTTTCGAAGCGAGTCGATGAAACCCGCCGGAAGAAGTTAGAAGCGAACCCGCAAGCCGAGTTCAATCTTGCGCGGTGTGTTGACCTGACCATTGAGGAGTGCACCCCAGTTGTCCGGCTCGCCGAGGACGAGGCCCGGGTTACCGGGATCGTACATCTGGTTATGGTTGAAAACGTTAGTGAAGACGGACGAAACTTCCACGTGAAACCGCTCAGTAACCATGAGGTCCTTCTTCACGCTCAAGTCCATGTTCCAGAACGGCAGGCCGCGGAGGAGGCCAGCGCCGCCGTTATGCCCGTGGTCAATACCCAGGATGGGATTCCGGAAGCACTTATACGCGGCTGCCGGATCTGAGAAAAAACCAACCACGGTTGTCCCGGCGGCGTTCGAGCCAAAGCCGCTCGCGCCGAAACCCGTCGTGGTGGTCATGTTGTTGACTCGCGAATTACCGAAGTTGGTTCCGCAGATTTTAATGGCATTTTGCTGGGCGCCGAAGTTGCTTCCGTCGGCCTCGCCAAAGGCCTGTCCCCCACCGTACACGTCATTCCCCGCATTGTCCGAAGGAGAGACAGCCAGGGGCAACCCGCTTCCAGAGGCGAAAAGTGGAGCGATCGTCCAACCGCCCGCAATTCGTCCTAGGATACCGTGCTGATTCTTGAAGAAGGGCGGCTGGTACACAAGCCACGTGTTGAACGTGAATTTGCGATCCCATGGCTGAACACCATAGTCCGCGCTGAGATCAAAGGGATCTACGGCGGTGTATTGACTGGTGGCCTGAACCTGAGATCCAGTTCCCAAGGCCTTTGAATAGGTGAAATTGGACTGCATGGTCACGCCGTGCCAGGTCGAAGCTTTCAGCGACACAAACCCCGCGTTGTAGTTTCCGTAGCCGAGGCTGGTGTTCATACCCACACCGGAAGATAGCTGGCCGTTGGCTCCGAGCGCTGTTGACTTTCCGGTAACCGGGTCAAGGATAGGAGTATTCATCATGGTCCTGGGGAAGTTGAAATTACCATTGTCCAAATCGCTCCAGAGGGTCCAGAGGTTGGCGCTCTGGATATTCGAGGCTTCGTTTAAGGCGACCGCCTGCGTGCAGCTCGTCGGCGTTATTGTTGAGGTCTTCGAGATCTTAACCGGGGTGGTACAGTATGCCGACTTCAGGGCGGCCTCAAAGAACGGCTGCGGCGTAACGGCTGCAAAGTTATTGGCGCAGCCCCCGCCAGCCAAGCCGGCGTTGCCACCGCACAATTGCATCACCATCTGACCGTAGGCGTTATCAAACCTCTGACCACCTTTAGTCATCATGTAGGGGACGGAGTTAATTTGGATGGGCTGAAATTCGTGCGTAATCTTCCGGCCGATATACCCAAACTCGACCGACACCTTATTGTTGATCTGACGCTGAATGGTCAGGTCAAATTGATAGTTGACGCTGGGTCGAAAATTCGGATCCAGACCCTCGCCGGCACCGGCAGCAATCTCGTTGACCCCCGGGAAATCCGGTTGGTGCAAGGTTGCGCTGGCGGCAGGGAGCGGGGCCACCAGGCCGTTGAAGCCGGCAGAGGTTGGCCCGATGCGGAAGGAAGTTAGCGGGGTCGCCCCGTTGGAACCGCCGCAAGCTCCCGTAGCGAGCGGACTAACGCATTGGACGGCCTGAATCAGGCCGGTACCGAGAAGAGGCACGAGCACCAAGTCCACGCCGTTGAGACGTCCGTACAGGAGGCCAAAACCGCCGCGAATGACGGTCTGGCCATGCCCAAATAATCTGTCACCGATTCCACTGTCGAAGCTTGGGTTCCAAGCAGCCGAAACGCGCGGGCTAAACGAACCGTAGAAGGGCTTGTACGGGTACTTCTGGCCGCCGCCCGTATTCCCAACGAGGGCAAAGCCGACTGTTGGGTTGTAAACCTCGCCTTGAAGTGCGGCCGACTTACGGGCGTTCAAGTAGGCCATAGTGTCAATCGCCTGGCCAGCGGTGTCGACGAATTCGACCTGCTTGCCTTGCGCCTCGACGGGAGGCATTTCCAACGTCCAACCCAAACCGTAGTTCAGCGTGAGAGTTGGCTTCATGCGCCATGAATCGCTGAAATAGACGTTATAGTAGGGAATGGTGCTCTGGTCGAACGCAGGAGTGTTCGGCGGGTTCAGAGCCAAGTTCTTTCCAGTGCGAGTGTAGGCGATCTGCGTCACGCCGGGTGCGCCCAAGACGATGCCGTAGAGCCGCTTCCACGCCGTACTGGGAACGCCGTCAGGTATGTAGCCAGTCATATCCATGCCGTTGGTGCTTCCGACGCTGGAACCCAACCAATAGACGGTCTGATAGTTAATGCCGCCCCCGTTGTCTGTACGCTCGTGCCAGTTCCAGTTGCGCTGATAAGTGCCGCCGAACTGAAAGAAGTGTTTGCCTTTGATGAGGGAGAGATCGTCCCGAAACATGTGGTCCTGGCCGTCCCAAAAGCGTGTGCGCACATTCTGCGTGTCTAGGTTGTACGGAGAAAGAACGTTGGTGGAGGTTTCGCCAAACGGTTCCAGCGCTCCTCCAAGGCCCGCGATCTGCGGGGGCTGAGCGTGAGAAGTGCGGGCCCAATGGTTGCGCAAATAGCTCCAGTGAAAGTCATTGGTGAGGTTAGGCGTGATATTGGTTGTGAGGCCCGCTGTTAGATACCAAGGCACTTGGGGGCGAGAGGAGGCGGCAGCGGGTTTACCAAGCTTATCGCCGGAGAAGAATCCGCCGATGTCCACCTGGTTCGTTGTGTCGCGCTGCATTTTGTAATAGCGATAGCTGGTGAAAAAGTGCCACTTGGAGCCGAAATCGTGGTCCAATCGAGCGACGCCAAAGTTGTCGTTCCAAACGACTGGCATGTTAGCTCTAAAGGCCAGCACGTTCAGATGGTCACAACGGCTGAGGCCGCCGCAGGTAGAAGTATTGGACTGAGGCATGAATTGCGTCCACATGGCGGCCACAGTCGGACTGATTCCCAGTTTCTGGGGATCACAGGGACCGGCGGGGCAAATCGCCGTCGCGTAGGTCGTGCCGGGCACGAGCGCGCCGATCGCCGGTGCGCTCGAGGGATACGTGGTAGGTGTGGGGTTCAGATTGAAGACGGTAGTGACCGGAGGCGGACCGCCTGTCGCCTGGCACGCGGCGTTGCACACAGGCATTTGCACCAGGCCCAGGTCCAAGCCTGGGGAGGGGACTGCCTTGGTGACGGTAACGGAGTTTGGGAAGCGGAATCCCTCGTAATTGCCAAATATGTAAGTCTTGCCGCCAAGAATATTCTTGGGGACTATCGGCCCGCCGGCTGCAGCGCCGAAGTGAGTGAAGTGATAGCTGGGGAGCTCTGTGCCGCTCGCATTATTATCAAAGGTGTTAGCACTCCAGTTGTTATCCATATAGTACGTATAAACGGTGCCGTGAATCTGGTTGGTACCGCGCTTGGTGACGAGCTGGACCTGCGCACCCGCGGAGCTATTGAAGTCCGCGGTCTGGTTCGTCGTACCGACTTTGAATTCTTCAATACTGTCCACCGGAGTAGGCATAACACCTGTGGGGGCTCCGCCGCCTGGGCTGCCAGCAGGCGAAGTTGCCGTGACCAGGTTGTTTACAAGACCACCGGACGGGTCGCCCGCAAAGCTGGGCGTGTAGGTGTTTTGGGTGCCGTCCATGTCGCTGGAATTATTCCCACCGTCCAACATAAAAGAATTCTGGTCCTGATTAGCGCCCGCAACACTGCCGTCCATGGCGACACCGGGCTGAAGGGTTACGAAAGTGCTGACGTCGCGGCCAAGACTGGGCAGCGACTCCAACGCCACTCCAGTGATTGTGTTGCCCACGGTAGCGTTCATCGTCTGCAGCTCAGTGTTTGTGGCGCTGACCTCTACTGTTTCGGAGACCGAGCCAAGCTCGAGTTTGAGGTCCACAGTCAATGAACTGCCGACGTTCACGGTTACTTCAGTCTTCGTAACGCGGAACCCCGTTTTTGTGACTGTGATCTGGTATTCGCCGGGCGGCACATTCGTAATTATGTAGCGGCCTACCTCGTTGCTTGTAGTCGTTCGAGGTGTGCTCGTTGCTTTGTCAGTCAGAGCAATATTTGCCCCGACAACGAACGCGCCGGACGAGTCACTGACAACACCGGAGACGCTGCCGCTATTGGCCGTTTGCGCGTGGAGCGAGGTTGGGCACAGCGCAAACAGGCAGAGCAATGCTGCGACTATCGCTACGTATTGAGTTTTTGAAGAAAAAGACACTAGTACCGAATGACAGCGAGGAAGACATAACATGGACCACTCTCCCACCACGAGATTTTTTGACCCCTGGGCAAACCACTCAAAGCCGTAGTGGCTATATAAAACGAGGGATGGGAATTGTCAAGGACAGATAGGCTTCAGCTAAACTTTAGTTGGATGATGGAAGTAACAGTACTGCAGGCAGAAGCGGATTTTGGTGGGGCCGCGCCGTCCTTGTAGCTGCCGCGACACGATCGGTTCATATGGCCGCCGCCGGTCCGGGGATCACGCGCATGGGTGAGGACCCGTGCATGTGGCCGATAAGCTGCGCGCGACAAGTCTGGGCTTGACACGTTCGATGCTCGGCGTTTACATGCAGGTTCTATGACGAGAGGATTACGGCGCGCGTTGGGGGTCGCGGCGGTTGCGACGCTGCTTCCCTTCCATTGCGCTTTCGGTGCTGGCGATCCGAATGACGGCTGGGTTGAGGTGCGTAGCGCGCATTTTGTGGTTTCGAGCAATGCTGGGGACAGGGAGGCGCGGCGGATTGCGGACCAGTTTGAGCAGATTCGCGCGCTGTTCCACGCTGCTTTTGCCAATCTTCGCGTCGATCCCGCGCAGCCGGTGCTGATCCTGGCGGCTAAGAACGAAAATACGATGAAGATGCTGCTTCCTGAGGATTGGGAGGTGAAAGGGCACGTTCATCCGGCGGGGTTGTACCAGCAAGGGGAGGACAAGCACTATGTGATTTTGCGCGTGGACTCCGAGGGTACAAATCCTTTTCATGCGCTGTATCACGAATATACGCACGCATTGTTGCACCTGAATTTTACGGGGCTGCCGCTGTGGCTGGATGAGGGCTTGGCGGAGTTCTACGGCAATTCGCAGCTTGGCGAAAAAGAATCGAGAATCGGAACGATCGATAACACGCACTTATACATTCTGGGCCAAAACAAGCTGCTGCCGATCGAGACGCTGCTGAATGTGGAACGGTCGTCGCCTCATTACAACGAAGCGAACCGGGCCTCGGTGTTTTATGCGGAGTCGTGGGCGCTGGTCCACTACTTGATGATGGATGAGGAAGCGAAGAAGCGACAACTGCTAAAGAATTTCCTCACGACATGGGACAAGAGCGGAAGCCAGATCGAAGCGGCCCAGCAAGCATTCGGCGATTTAAAACGTTTTGGGGAGGTTATCGAAGGATATTCGCGGCAAACAAGATTTCTCGTAGGGGTGATCAAGAACGGGCAGCCGGCGGCGGACAAGACTTACACGGTTCGCACCTTACAGGCGGCCGAAGTTCTGGCCTTGCGCGCTGATTGCGCCGCACATCGCAACCAACTGGAGCAGGCGCAGCCTTTGCTGGAGCAGGCGATGCAGCTCGAGCCAAATCTGGCGATCACGCACGAGGCTA
>Ga0209647_1002419_pt1 | contig 15152 bp, 13 predicted proteins | sample GraSoi_2013_60cm_FD_185827 | JGI IMG/M metagenome (GOLD analysis project Ga0209647, IMG submission 185827) | Grasslands soil microbial communities from the Angelo Coastal Reserve, California, USA - Sample 9_17_2013_60cm (SPAdes) (version 2) | ecosystem: Environmental > Terrestrial > Soil >...
ACCTCCGGCCGCGGGCTTGGTCGTAGGCGCTATGATGCAGCACCAGGCCGCGGGCCCGGTGGCAGTCTAGCAGTCTACGGCAGAGCCGTCAATGGGCAAGGGGCCAACCGTCGCATGGGCGCTGTGGGTGTCCGTGCCCAGGCGAGCAGATCGTCGCGTGTGTGAAGCGGAGATGAAGGCAGACGTGAGTGAGGCCCGTTGGCGCGTTCGAGAGGAAGCTCACCGCGTATGTCCCGCAGCGGCACGCTGTGGCAACAGGCCATTTTTCAGCGGTGGCTCGGATGAACGATGAGAAATGTGGCTGCCCGCCGCGTTGAGGCGTCTAGGTAACTGAGACACACAACAACCTGGCACATCTTCTGCTACTGCTTCATTGCCGGGTTTTCACCGCCCGCCAGCCCAACCGGCTAGACCGTTGACAAGAACACGCGTTCAAAGGTACACTGCGTAGAGTACAGCGTGCGTGCGGTCATGGCTCCCGCCGGTACGGACCTCATGCGCTCGGCGGGACGGCGGCGACGGATACAGACACGCGGCGACGCGAGACGCGCCTGGGAGGATAGCTATGCGTGGGGCAACTACCGAACCATCCCCTGTTCTGCCGGGCGCACGCGCGACCGCAATCGATCGTGCACGCCACGTGCGGCGCCTCGAAGTACCACCCGTCAGCTTCGTGACCCGCACGATGCCTGAAGAGCAGCGCGCCGACGCCACCATGACCTATCCCGCGGCGCGGCCGGAGACCGCCGCGCCGGGCCTGGGCGCCGCTTCCGCGCGACCCTCGCCTTCCTCCGCGACGCGCGCCTCACTCGCGCTCGATCCGGATGTCTGGCTGATCGCGCTGCCAACGGGGGGTGGCGGGCTGCGCTCGCTGGAGGGCGCCGGTCGCGCGGGCGCGATCCGCGTGAGCCGGCCCTATGGCCACCTGCGCACAATCCGGCCCATCACGCTGGATCCGTTGACCGGTGAGATCATCCCGCCCGCCACCCCAGCGCCGCGCGCGCGGCGGGCGCGCGGCTCCGCGAAGCACCTGGGATCAGCCGCGACGCTGTCGCCCAATCTGCCGGCCAACCGCCCGAGGCCGGCGGTCGTCTCCGCCGTCGAGGTCGAGACCGATGCCGGCACCTTCCGGGTGGAGCGCGTGGGTAGCGTGCTCTCGCACAGCGACCTCGCCTGGGCAATGGCGAATCTGGATACCGGCGAGCCGGAGAGCCTGGTGCCGCTGCCCCGCCGCCAGCTCGCGCTGCTGCTGACCCTGCTGCCGACGCCGCAAGATCCCGAGCACCCAGAGAACGATCCGATCTGGGGCTGGGCGCACCGCCTGCGTGGACCCTGGGAGCGCGGCCCGTTACACGTGCGCGGTCGCCTTGGGAGGCTAATCGCCTTCGACGCCGACGAGTCGGGCAAGGGCATGCATCGCGCCTGCTTCGAGCTGCTCGGCGGCGAGGAGGTTGTCTGGGCGGTGGGTGTGCCCTGCTTCCGCACCGGCAGCGTCTACGAACTGGTGCCGCTGGGCAAGGGGCTGAGCATGAGCCGCTGGCTCAACTGGCCGCTGCCCACAGGACGCAAGCGCGCCGGCTCGGCAGAGCGGCCCGCCTGGGAGATCGCGCGGGTGGTCTACCGCGTGGGCGCGCCACGCTGGCCGCTGGCGGGCGTCGTGGAGCCGCTCGGGCCGATTGGCGTCGCTGGCTAGCGCGCCCGCTCGATCATCGTACCGGCGCCTTCATGCGTGAAGAGCTCGCGGATGAGGACGTGCGGCTCGCGGCCATCCATGATGTGAACGCGCCCGGTGGTCTCCAATGCGCGCAGGCACGCTTCCGCCTTCGGTATCATGCCGCCGTAGATCGTGCCGTCGGCGATGAGCGCGCGGACCTGCGCATCGGTGAGCGTCGAGAGCAGCGCACCGCTGGCGTCGAGGATGCCGGGCACGTCACTCAGGTAGAGAAGTTTCGCCGCCCTAAGGCCGCACGCCAGATCGGCAGCGGCATCGTCGGCATTGACGTTGAGGATCGAGCCGTCTTCACCCAGCGCCAGCGGCGCGACGACTGGAATGTAGCCGGCCGCGCTCAGGGTATCCACAAGGCCGGGGTCTACAGAGGTGACGACGCCGACGAAGCCGAGCGTTGGTGTGAGGACGCGTGCGCGCAGCAGCGCGCCATCGAGGCCGGTGAGCCCGACCGCGCGGCCGCCGAGCTGGCCAAGCATACAGACCAGCTCGCCGTTCACTTTGCCGGTGAGCACCATGCGGACGACGTCGAGCGTCTGGGCGTCGGTGACGCGCAGGCCGCGCTCGAAGCGGGAAGGAATGCCCAGGCGGGCGAGCCATTCATTGATCTCCGCCCCGCCGCCGTGAATGAGCACAGGCCGGGCGCCCAACCCGCGCAGCCACACAATATCTTCGAGGGCGTCGCGCTGGTTTTCGAGCGTGCTGCCGCCCAGCTTGATGACGAGCGTGCGGTCGCGCAGCGACTCGATATAGGGCTGCGCCTCCTTGAGCACCTGCGCGATGACCTCGTGGCGGGTCATCTGACCCGCCGCCGCCAGGTCATCTACGCTGGTGGTGGTCCCGGCGCCGATCATGGATAGACTCCTTCGCGTGGCAAGCCGAGCGGCTCGGGAAACCCGTACATGAGGTTGGCGCACTGTATCGCCTGACCCGCGGCGCCTTTGACAAGGTTGTCGATGGCGGCGATGGCGATGAGGCGAGCGGCGCGCTCGTCTACGGTTGCGTAGACAAAGCAGACGTTGGAGCCGAACGTCCACTTGGTGTGTGGAGGCTGGTCCACGACCTGGACGAAGGGCGTGTCGCCATAGGCGCTGGTGTACGCCGCACGCACGTCCAGCGGACCGACGCCCTCGCGCAGGGGCGCATAGCAGGTGGCGAGAATGCCGCGCGTCATGGGAACGAGATGCGGCGTGAAGCTAAGGCGCAGCGGCCCGGCCCCGGCAGCCGTCCGGTCGAGCTCCTGGGCGATCTCTGGCCAGTGCCGATGGCCGTCGACGGCGTAGGCGGCGGTGTCCTCGTTGGCCTCGCTGAACTGCGAGGTGAGCTTGAGGGTGCGGCCCGCGCCGCTGACACCAGACTTCGCGTCCACGATGACGTCCGGCTGCACGAGGCCACGGATCCACACGGGCAGCAAAGCCAGCAGCGCCGCGGTGGGATAGCAGCCAGGGCACGCCACCAGGCGGGCGCGCGCGATCGCTTCGCGGTTCCACTCGACAAGGCCGTAGGCGGCGTCTTCCAGCAGTGTGGGCGCCGCATGCTCGTAGCCATACCACTCCGGGTAGAGGGCCGCGCGCCTGAGACGGAACCCGGCGGAGAGGTCTACCACACGACGTCCGGCGGCGAGCAGCTCTGGCACGGCCTCGACGGCAGCGTGGTCGGGCAGGGCGACCAGGACGAGCTCGGCACGCTCGACCCGCTCGGTAAACGTGAGATCGACTCCGCGCAGGTGGGGAAAGACGTCTCGCAGGGGTCTGCCGGCCTCGCGCCGCGCAGTGACTTCGACGAGCTCGAAGGCGGGGTGGCCGGCCAGCAGCCGCAGCAGCTCGACGCCGCCGTAACCGGTGCCATTGATCACCGCAACGGGGATGCGAGCGGTATTCTTCACACGTACAGTCTCCCGTGGGGTATGGCGCGCCGCACGCATGGCATGACTGGCGCCATCGTTCGTGGTAAAGGGCTTCCTCGCCGGTTGGGGTCGGCACGTGCCAGCGGCCAACGTCCGTGCAGCGGTGCGCGGGTGCTGGTTGTCATGTAGCACTGCGGCACGGATGCTGTCAAGTTGTGGGACGTCACGTAACGACCCTTGCCGGGCGTCGTCGAGCCACTCGGCCCAGGTGGGGTCGCTGGCTAGCCGGCTAACGCGGAACCGCTACCAGACACAAGGCACGAAAAGCTGCGTTGGCTACTATAACGTCAGTTCGGGATAAGCTACGCCGCTGGCAAGGTCACCCACCCGCGATCGCGGCACAGCGCGGGGTCCTTGGGTTGGGGGCGGTAGACGGCACAGCCCGCCAGCAGGTGAACGAAGTAGGGGCCACCTCGTGCGCCGATGGCGCCGATGGCGCCGATGGCGCCGTCATTCTTGACTAATTAGTCTAAAACGACTATAGTCGGAGCATGGCACGTCCGAAAGCATTTGACCGCGACACCGCGGTGCAGCATGCCATGTCCGTCTTTTGGGAGCAGGGCTATGAGGCCACCTCGACGGATGACTTGCTGCGCGCGATGGGGATCGGTCGGCAGAGCATGTACAACACCTTCGGCGACAAGCAGCGCCTCTACATCGAGGCGCTGCAACATTACCAGGCGCAGTATGGGGCGCGGCTTGTCGAGCGTCTGCGGGCGTCGTCGTCACCGCTGGCCGCGCTGCGCGCCGTCCTGCGCGCCGTCGCCGACGAAACGCCCCAGGAACGGGCGCGCGGCTGCATGACGGTGAACGCGATCACCGAATGCGCACCCACGAACCAGGAGGTGGCGGCGCTGGTGAAGGCCAGTGGGCTGCTGTGCGACGCCGTGTTCGCGCAGATCGTGCGCGAGGCACAGCGTGTGGGTGAGCTCAGCCCGTCCCTCGATGACCAGGCCGCCGCACGGTTCCTCTCCGCGACCGTGCACGGCCTGCGGGTCAGCGCGAAGGCCGGTGTGGCGCCCGAGACCCTGCGCGAGATCACCGACTTTGCACTCAGTGGCCTGATGTCCAGGTAGCGGACCGCACGTCATCAGGTGGACCGCACGTTGGTTTGTACGTCGTACGTTGGTTTGTACGTACTGGTTCTGGATTGTCTAGTCCAAAATGGGAGGGGGGAAGACACGCTATGGTCGGACGCCTGCAGGATAAGACGGCACTCGTGACCGGATCAACCAGTGGGATCGGGCGGGCGATCGCAGTGGCCTTCGCTGCCGAAGGCGCGCATGTCATCGTCAGCGGGCGCGATACGCGACGCGGCGACGAGGTCGTGGCTGCGATCAGGGCGACGGGTGGGGAGGCCGACTTCGTCGCAGCCGATCTCGGGGGCGGTTCCGCGGCGATCTCCGCGTTGGCGACCAAGGCGATCGAGGCCGCGGGCGGACAGCTCGATATCCTGGTCAACAACGCGGCCTTTCTGATGGGACGCACGGAGACGATCGCGACCACGGAAGCGCTGATCGATCAGGCACTGCGCGTCAGCGTCAAAGCGCCGTTGCTCCTGACCGCAGCGCTGGTCCCGCAGATGGTCGCACGCGGCTCCGGCGTGATCATCAACATCGGGTCCATCAATGGACTGGTCGGCATGGCCGGGGCGGCGCTGTACGGGAGTACAAAGGCCGCCCTCCACAGCTTCACTAAGTCGTGGGCAGCCGAGTTCGGGCCAGCGGGGGTGCGCGTCAACACGGTCGCTCCTGGCCCCACCCTGACGGAAGGGGTTGCGGGGGCCAGAGCGAGCCGGGAAGCCATCATCGCGACGACTCCGTCGCGCACATTCAGCACGCCAGCCGATGTCGCGGCAGCCGTCGTGTTCCTTGCCAGTGACGATGCGGCGAACATCCACGGCGCGACCTTGAGCGTGGATGGTGGCTTTACCGCCGTGTAACCTCACGTGATTTCAGGATAAAGGAAAGCCTCCTGGTAACCTAGGGCACACAAGCAAGCGTGTCTAGCGCCAGGAGGGTCCAGCCATGAGTATACTCGAGCTGTTCTGCCCGGTAGATGAGTTCTGGTAGCAGTTCGCGCCGTGGTGGCAGCAGCAGTTGCTCGCCTCGGGAGCCTGCCAGCGCCTACGGCCGACGCGGCTGCATCCCAGTGAGATCATGACGATTGCCAGCCTCTTCCAGCAGTCGCACTACCGCACCTTCAAGGCCTACTACCCCGAGCACGTTCAGCAGCATCTGCGCGAAGAGTTGCGCAATTGGTGAGCTACTCGCGCTTCGTCGAGCTCTTGCCGACGGTCCTGGCACCGCTGATTGCCTACTTACAGACCCAGCTCGGCGCTTGCACCGGCATCAGTTTCATTGACTCGACGTCGCTGGCGGTTTGCCACAACGCGCGCGCATTGCTCAGCACCGCGTCTTCGCTCGTGCCGCGGCACGGGGCAAGACCTCGGTCGGCTGGTTCTACGGCTTCAAACTCCACTTGGTCGTCAACGACCGCGGCGAGCTCTTGGCCTTCTGCCTGACGCCGGGCAATGTGGATGACCGGCGGCCGGTGCCGCGCCTGATCAAACGGCTCTTTGGCAAGCTCTTTGGCGACCGCGGCTACATCTCTCAGGACTTAGCCGAGGACCTGCTCGTCACCCACGGGCTGTGCCTGATCACCAAGCTGCGCAAGAAAATGCGCAACCGCGTGTTGGCGCTCGAGGACAAGTTCTTGTTGTGCAAGCGCGCCATCATCGAGGCCATCGTCGATCAGGTCAAGAACATCTGCCAGATCGAGCATTCGCGCCATCGCAGTCCCGTCAACTTCCTGGTCAACCTGATGGCTGGCCTCATCGCCTACTGCCATCAGCCCAAGAAACCCTCACTCGATCTGGACTCCGTCGCTCTTCGCACCCTCCCACTTATCCCGAACTGACGTTACTATAGCCAACGCGGCTTCGTCGGTCATGGCGTATAGAACAAGGAGGCAGCTAGCACGGCCACGGGAACAGCGGTGATCAGGGGCGCGCAGACATCCGTCTATGCCCAGCGCGCCAGGCCCATCTCGTAGGGTGACGCGAGCCCGCTATGGTAGGGTACGACGCGCACGCCGTAGATGAGGCTACCACTGGTGGCGGGCTGCAGCTTGGCGGTATAGCGGTAGGCGCCGTCCTGCGTCTTGCCGGCGCGCTCCATCGGCATTACCCGCGTGTCGCACGCTTTGCCGTCTTCGTCGCGCGCGGCCACCAGCTCGACGCGCACGTCTTCGGGCTTGAGCGGACCCAGCCGCACCAGCGCGCTCACCTGGATGGGCTGGCCGACGGCGAACTGGCCGTCGCGCGGGGCCTCTACCTGCAGCGCCACCTGTTCCCAATTCTGCCGCACGATTTGCTTCCACTGCTCTAGCTCGCGCGCCAGGGCGTACTCGTTGGCATCTATCCGGCGGCCGAGGCCGAGCGCGGGGATGTAGAGGTTGTGCACGTAGTCCTTGACCATGCGCCGCGCGCTGAAGACCGGCGCCACGGTGCGAATCGCCTCCTTCATGACGGCGACCCAGTTGTGCGGAACATTGTCGAGGCCGCGGTCGAAGAAGAGGGGCACGACGTCGTGCTCCAGGATGTCGTGCAGCGCGGCGGCATCCGCGTCGTCGCGGGTGGCCTCGTCTTGATAGTCGCGGCGCTCGCCGATCGCCCAGCCATTGGCGCCGTTGAAAGCCTCTTCCCACCAGCCGTCGAGAATGCTGCAATTGGGCAGGCCGTTGAGGCTGGCCTTCTGGCCGCTGGTGCCGCTGGCCTCGTGGGGACGAATGGGGGTATTGAGCCAGACGTCACAGCCGCTCACCAGGTGCCGGGCCATATCGATGTCGTAGTCTTCGAGGAAGACGATACGCCCCTCGAACTCCGGCTGGCGCGAGAACTCGTAGACCTGGCGGATGAAGTCCTGACCGGGCTGGTCGTTGGGATGCGCCTTGCCGGCAAAGACGATCTGCACCGGACGCTCTGGGTCGCTCAGCAGCCGCACCAGCCGCTCACGGTCGCGAAAGAGCAGGGTCGCGCGCTTGTACGTGGCGAAGCGGCGCGCGAAGCCCAGCGTGAGCGCATTCGGATTCAGCACCTGCTCGGCGTCGGCGATGGATGGCGCACCCTCGCCAACGCGGTAGCGGTTGCGGGCTAAGCACTGGCGCGCGAACTCCAGCAGGGCGCCTTTGAGCTCGCCATGCACCTCCCACAACTCGCCGGCTGGGATCTCGCCGACGCGGTCCCACAGCGCTGGCTCATCCAGATGCTCGTACCAGTCCTCGCCGAGGTAGCGGCCAAAGAGCGCCGCCATACGCGGCGCGAGCCAGGTCGCCGTGTGCACGCCGTTGGTGATCGAGACGATGGGAACCTCGGCCACCTCGATCTCTGGCCAGAGGAAGTGCCACATACGGCGTGAGACCTCGCCATGCAGCCGGCTGACGCCGTTGTGCTGGGCAGAGAGGCGCAGCGCCAGCACGGTCATGCTAAACGCCGAGCCCCAGCTCACATCCTGGCGCGCGAGATTGTGGAAGGAGTCGCGGTCCAGGTTGAGCTGCGGCCAGTAGTCGCTGAAGTATTTGTCGATCAGGTCGTAGCTGAAGACATCGTTGCCGGCGGCGACCGGAGTATGTGTCGTGAAGACGGCATTGGCGGCGGCGATCTCGCTGGCGACGGCGAAGCTCTCGTTCAGCCCTTGCACCAGCTCGCGGCAGCGCTCCAGCCCCAAAAACGCCGAGTGGCCCTCGTTCATGTGCCAGACCAGCGGATCGAGGCCGAGCGCGCGAATGGCACGCACGCCGCCGATGCCCAGCATGATCTCCTGGGCAATGCGCATCTCGTGGTCGCCGCCATAGAGGCGGGCGGAGAGCGTGCGATCCGCCGGCGCATTCGGCTCGACATCGGTATCCATCAGGTAGAGTGTGATGCGCCCGACCTGGATGCGCCAGACTTTGGCGTAGACCTTGCGCCCCGGCAGATCCACGCTGATCATCACCTCGCGCCCGTCGGGGCCGGTCGCGGGAACGGCGGGCACCTCGGCGAAATGCAGCTTTTCGTAGATCGCCTCCTGCTGGCCCTCACGCGTGATGCGCTGGCGGAAGTAGCCCTGGGGATACAGGAAGCCCACGCCGACGAACGGCAAGCCCAGATCGCTGGCCTCTTTGCAGTGGTCGCCAGAGAGGATGCCCAGGCCGCCAGAGTAGATCGGCAGCGACTCGTGCAGGCCGAACTCCGCGGAGAAGTAGGCAATCGTACGAGCGGCTTCTTGCGGGTAGGTGCGACTGAACCAAGTGCTCTCCGCATGCATATACGCGTCGAAGTCGCGCAGCACCGCATCATAGCGGGCGAGGAAGGCCTCATCCTGCGCCAGCGCGGCCAGCCGGATAGGGTCGCCGTCGAGCAGCACACGGACGGCGTTGTGCTCGCTCCGCTCCCAGAGCGCCGGGTCTATCGAGGCGTACAGCTCTTGCGCGCCGGCATGCCAGGTCCACCAGAGGTTGTACGCCAGCTCGTGTAGCCGCCCAATGCGTTGAGGGATAGTTGGAAATACGGCCAAGCGGCCGAGAATCTTCACGGGTGCTCCTTCGCTTGAATCGGTTGGCGCGCCTGAGACCGGACCGGTCAGGGTGCCCGCGGCACGAAACGCCCCGGCACATGGGACGCCAGGCGGGCCAAAGGCCCTGATTACCACCATCCGGCCGCGGTCCATGCAAGATGCCGCGCCGCCGCGGTACCCCCTCAATTGTAGCGGAGCGCACGGCGCGCATGCCGAGCATACGAGAGGCGTGCCGCGCCGGGCAGCAGCGGGGCATCAGCGTGCCCGGACCGGCGGATGCGGCCGGGCTGCGCAACCCGCGGCCAAGATAATCGTAGATACGTCACAAACGAGCCAGTCATGCGCATGGACGTGCGACAGGCGCGGTACCGCGGCATGTGCCGGCATCGCACCTCATTCGTTACTACTTGATGAAAGCCTGTGAAAACGGAGGTGAGCGTCCATGCCAAGCCCAACCCACTCCAATCCGAACCAGTTTGCCTTACTGCTGCACATCCGCAAGACGTTCGCCCTGGTCGGCGCCGTGCTGGCCGACCCGCGCGTGCCGCGCGTCTCGAAGGCGGCATTCGTGACGGCGATCGGCGCGCTGGTGCTGGCACTGGTGGGGGCGGATGGTGCCAGCGCACTGGTGGAGAGTCTGCTGCCCATCGTGGGGCCGGTGCTCGGTCTGCCGGCGGATGCCGCGTTCGACTGGATAGCCTTCTCTGTCGCTGCCTTCAACCTCTTGAAGCTGTTCCCCGCCGATATCGTCGGCGAGCACTACGACCGCCTCTTCCGCCCGGCGCGCGGCAGCCGGCGCACCGCCTAGTGCGCCGGCGCCCGGCACATGCCGTGCCGATGCGCGTGCCCGCGACTTACGATTCGACAACCCCACGGTCGATATCCCGCGCCGAGAACTGCCAGCCGCCCAAGGCTAGCAGCGCCGCCGCGACCACCAGCATCCCCACAAAGCCCCCCCAGTTCAGTCCCGTCAGCACGGGGCTGCCGTACTGGTGGAACATGGAGAGATTGAGCGCCCAGTCGGGAAGGTTGAGGAGGTTGCGCAGGAGGTCCGCCAGGAACGAGACGGCCAGGAAGGCCGCCATGATGCCGATCACCAGCGACGGCGGCAGCAGCCCCGCCAGCGCGTAGACTAGTGAGGCGGTGATCAGCGCCAGTGGCAGCATGCCGAGGGAAGCCTCAGCCAGCCGGCCCACGTCCATGTTGAAGCCAGCCGCCTGGGCGAAGAGCACGATGGCGAGCCAGATGCTCAGCGTCGCAACGACGGTGGCGCCGAGTACCGCACTGTAGCGTTCCAGGATGACGCGCCAGCGCGATTGTGGGGTGCTCAGGGGGAGCTCGAGCCGGCCCTTGTCGAGGTCAGTGGGCCAGCGATAGGCCATGATGCCGCCGAAGATGGCGACGATGATCGGCACGTAGGCGAAGACAATCACCGAGAGGAAACCAGCGTTGGTGCCGATGTCCGCCCCGCTGAAGATCTTCTGGAAGGTTGGGTTAGTGCTGATCAAGTCCGCAATCTGCTTCTCGGTGGTTTTGGCTATGACCACCAGATAGCCGGCGAAGACGGACAGCACGAGGATCCACCAGAACATCGCCGTGCCCTGTCGCCGCAGCGCCTGTAAGCCGATGCTGCGCACCCACACTTCGCGCTGCGCCTGCGCAATGACCTGCCCCGCCGGACGTGTGCGCGCCTCGCCGGCCCGACCAAGCGTTACATCCGCCAGCACGGAGCGTCCCACGTCGCGCCGCAGGAAGAGCGGTACCGCGGCGGCCGCCAGAATGACGCAGAAGGCCACGAGCAGGCTGAACGCGCCCCAGCTCATCCCGTGGCCGGGGACCAACGGTAGGCTCTGATCGTAGTAGTAGAGCGGCGAGAACGGCCGCAGCCACGACGCACCGTTGACCGCCCTGCCCGTGCCTTCCAGCACGTAGCTGAGCGCCATCAGCCCACCAGCCCAGCCAGCAGCGGCGCCGCGGCCCATGAACTGCGCCAGCAGCAGCGCCAGCGCCCCGAAGAAGAACGCCGCTACGCCCCCGTTGACGGCCGCGAGCAGGGCGTCGCCTGGATCCACCGTCACACTATTTGGCAGGCTCGCCTTGGCGCTCGCCATCCCCGCCAGGATCAGTACACCCATCAGCACGGAGATCAGGGCGGTGGCCGCCGCCAGCGCCAGCACCTTCTGCACCACCAGCCCCAGGCGCGACTGCGGAGTGGAGAGCAGGATATCGAGCGCACCTCTGTCCTCCTCGCCGCGCGTCATGCGCGCGCCGGCCAGCAGCGTCCAGATGCCCAGCACGAATGGCAGAAAGCCCATGATCTTGAAGGTGATGTAGCCGCCGGGCGTGTCGGCCCGCACGGTTTCGCCGAAGAAGGCGAACTGCCCTGCTATTTGCTGGAGCTGTGCCGAGGATGTGCCGGCAAGCTGGCTCAAGATCGTCGCGTAGTAGAAATACACGAGTAGCCCGATGCCTATGCCCCAGCCCAGGATCGCCCAGCGGTAATCGCGCAGCGACTTCGTAAAGATCGTGCGAAACATGTTCGTCTCCCTGCCTCTCACCGGTTGGCCGGCGCCGCCGCAGCGGCTTCGGGCGCATAGTAGCGCAGGAAGATCTCTTCCAGGCTCGGCTCGCGCGTGCTGAGGTTGATGGCGCCATGCTGCGCCGCCACCTGAAGCACACCGCTCAGGTCGCCCTGGACCGTCAGCCGCAGGCCGCGCCCGCCGTTGTTCACACTCACCTCGCGCGCGCCTGGCACGCCGCTGAACCAGTCCGCGGAGGCCGCCGACGGGAAGGTCAGCTCCATCTCGTGGTGCTGGATATCCTTGAGGGTGTGCACCGCATCCACGTTGGCGAGCTGTCCCTCGCGGATGATGCCAACGCGGTCGCAGGTATGCTCGACCTCCGCCAGATTGTGCGAGGAGAGGAAGGCCGTGCTGCCCGACGCTTTGGCCTCGGCGAGCAGATGGTAGAACTCTTGCTGGTTGAGCGGATCGAGGCCGCTGGTCGGCTCGTCCATGATCAGCAGGCGCGGGCGATGCATGAAGGCCTGCACCAGCCCGACCTTCTGCTTGTTGCCGCGCGAATAGTCGCGGAAACGCTTGCTGGGGTCGAGCTCGAGCCGCTCGACCAGCTTCGTGACATAGCCCTGGTCCACGCCGCCGCGCAGGTAGCCCAGATACGCGAGGATCTGCGCGCCGGTCAGGGCGGGGTCGAGGGTGAATTCGCCGGGCAGATAGCCCACCAGCCGCTTCACCGCCGTGGATTGCGCCCAGCAGTCCAGCCCGGCGATGGTCGCGCCACCGCTCGTGGGCCGCAAGAGGCCGAGCAGCGTGCGGATGGTGGTGGTCTTGCCGGCGCCGTTCGGCCCCAGGAAGCCGAAGACCTCGCCCTCGACCACCTCGAAGGAAACGTTGTCAACGCCGCGGCTTGCGCCATAGCGCTTGGTGAGCTTGTCGACGGAAATGATGGATGCCATGTAGACGATCCCTCCGGCGTGACGCGACTCGGGCGTCACGCCTGCTTGTGAACTCCAGCGCCGTCTGGCGAGAAGAGACGCCCTGCGCGCTTAGCTTCTTTGAGTGCCAGCCAGCGCTCGACGGTCTTGCTGCGATCCTCGATGAGCAGATCGCAGAATTCCAGCAGCTCTTCGAGATGTTCGCGCGCGGTGCTCTCTGAGGCACGCGCCGCCGCTAGCCCGCGCTCTCCCAGGCGGCGGAGCATCGCGATCGCATCGAGCTCGGTCTTCAAGGAACGCTCCCAAGTGTCCGGCCCGAAGCGGTAGTAGTCGCGCCGGTCGCCCGGCAGCGAGATCTGCTCTGCCAGGCTGGACGCGATGATCAGACGCATGTTGGTGGAGATGGAGGCCCGCGAGACCTGCAGCGTGCTCGCCAGGTCATCGAGCGAAAGGGGGCGATCCGCGACCATCAGTAGGCCGAGGATACGGCCGCCGATGCGCGGCAGTCCGAAGCGCCCGAAGTAGACACCCATACTCTCGACGAACTCCTGCAGCGCGGGCGAGAGACGTTCAGCCTCAGGCATGTGGCCCTCCTTCTCGATGCTTACTGCCCAAGTGCACTCAGGCAGGTCAGTCGCTTCGCGTGCGAAGACGTCATCTCGCCCGCGAGGCTGACGCGCCACGTCTGGCGCGTGCGCCAATTGCCCGCGTATCCCTCTGCTGATGTTAGCGCGGTTAGATGTTTCAGTCAAGACTAAACAGAGTAAATGTTGGCGGACTCCACCCCAGCCCTCCCCCCACAGGGAGTGGGGGAGTCACAGCGCGCACACGCGTCCCTCGTCATTGGCGCTGGGAACGACGCACGAAAAGAAACGCTCCCCTCCAGAAACGGAGAGAAGCGCTGTTCAGCTTGGGGGCCGCGAACCGGCTAGCTCGTGGGCACTGCGCCCGTGAAGCCGCCCCGCTCGAGCAGTGGATAGTGCCCGCTTTGGACGGCCTGCTTCAGCTTGCTGTAGAGCATGTCGGACTGCGCCTGCGAGAGCACGCCGCTGTTCACCACCTGCTTGAGCTGGGTCTGGACGGCGCCCAAGTACGCGCTGTTCACCGAGTCGATGCTGACATGCTGGGCCGACGCGATCTGGGAGATGGTCTGGCCTTTGGCAAGGTCGGCGGTCAGGGTGTCGGCCGAGAGGTGCAGCGCATTTGCGACGCTCTGTACCACCGCCTGGTGGGCACCTTCAAGCTGCCCGAGGCCGTTGCTATTGCTATGCTGTCGGGCGAGGTTGCCCAGCGCGCCGAGCTGCGTGCATGGCGAGGACTTGATCTGCGCCGCCGCCTGCTCCAGCTGGGTCTTCTGCGCCGCGGTGATCTTGCCATCCTTAAACATCTGGTCGATCACCGCTTGCACCGCCTGCGCATTGGCCTGTTCGAGCTGGCTGTTCGTCACCTTCAGATCGTTGGCGAGCGTCTGCTCGTACAATTGACAATAGGCCTGGATGTCGGCCTTCGTCGTGGTCTTCGCGGCGCTGGTATGCTGCGGGCTCTGATTCTGGCTCGCCGCGAGCGCCGGCAAGATGCCGCTCATCATACCGCCGAGCAACAGCCCGGCAACGAACACGCCGCCGATCGCCAGCCCTAACGTCATGCGTCTCCGCATTGCGCTGTCTCCTTTTATCCGGGGTCTCGTAGCTCCCACTGGCAGCTGTCTTTGCACTCCGCGTGCCGGCTACTGTGAGCGCCGCCGTCCCGCTGTGCTTCGCATACCCACTATACGCTATGGACAGGCCATTGGTTAACACGGCGACCTATTTCTCAGAGCCCTCTCAGTTTCGTGGCAGGTTGCCTGAGCGCGTCATGAGAGGACGATGAGAGCGCATATAGCCTACTGTTAGTGTACGGGTAAGGCGCGCGTAGCAACGCTGTATGGTACGCTGGCGCTGCGCAACGAGCATGTAGATGGAGGCCCGCAATGGCGCCACTCGCCTTGCCCGCGCTCGACGGTCTCAACTGGTCGAAGATTCGCGCACTGGCGAAGGAGCGCGCAGCCGCCGCCCCGGCGGACGAGGTCGTGGCGGCGGCGCTGCCGCTGCTGGACGCGCCAGACGCCCCACACCGCATGCTGGCGGTCTACCTGCTTGGCTACACCGCGGGCGCGCAGCCGGAGCATCTGGCGGTGCTGCGCGAGCGCGCGGCGCCCGACGCCAGCTGGGAGGTGCAGGAGGCGCTGGCGCAGGCGTTCGACGCCACCTGCGCGGCGCGTGGATACGAGGCGGCGCTGCCGCTGATCGACGACTGGCTCGCCGGCGCGCATCCCAATACCCGTCGCGCCGTCAGCGAGGGGCTGCGTCCATGGACGGCGAAGGCGCGCCCCTACTTCGCGCGGCATCCAGAGGAAGCGATTCGCCGTCTGGCGGCGCTGCGGCGCGACGCCAGCGAGTACGTGCGCCACTCCGCCGGCAACGCGCTGCGCGACATCCGCCGCACGCACGGCGCGCTGGTGGATGCCGAAAC
>Ga0209647_1002420_pt1 | contig 15151 bp, 12 predicted proteins | sample GraSoi_2013_60cm_FD_185827 | JGI IMG/M metagenome (GOLD analysis project Ga0209647, IMG submission 185827) | Grasslands soil microbial communities from the Angelo Coastal Reserve, California, USA - Sample 9_17_2013_60cm (SPAdes) (version 2) | ecosystem: Environmental > Terrestrial > Soil >...
CGGCATCCCGCTGCTGCTCGACAACACCGTGCCCTCGCCGTACCTGTGCCGGCCGGTCGAGTGGGGAGCCGATATCGTGGTGCACTCCGCGACCAAGTACATCGGCGGCCACGGCACCACCATGGGCGGCGTGATCGTCGAATCGGGCAAGTTCAACTGGGGCAACGGCAAATTCCCGGAATTCACCTCGCCGTCGCCGGGCTACCACGGCGTCATCTTCCACGAGACCTTCGGCGACTTCGGCTACACCATGAAGGCGCGCATGGAGATCATGCGCACTTTCGGCCCGGCGCTGTCGCCGATGAATGCCTGGCTGCTGCTGCAGGGACTCGAGTCCTTGCACGTGAGGATGGACCGGCATTGTGCCAATGCCTTGGCCGTTGCTCAATTTTTGAAAAATCACCCCAGAGTGGCATGGGTCAACTACCCCGGCCTTCCCGACAGCAAGTACTACGCGCTGGCAAAGAAATACCTGCCGAAAGGCGCGTCGGGGCTTCTGAACTTCGGCGTCAAGGGAGGCGCCAAGGCAGGCGAGCGCTTCATCGAGGCGGCGCAGTTCATGAGCCATCTCGCCAATATCGGCGACGCGAAGACGCTCGTGATCCACCCGGCCTCCACCACCCACCGGCAGATGAGCGACGAGGACCAGCTCAAGGCCGGCGTGAAGCCGGACATGGTGCGCATTTCGGTCGGCATCGAATCGCTCGACGACATCCTGTGGGACATCGATCAGGCGTTGAGCGCGAGCGCGAATGTTTAGGGTGAAGCGGGGAAAGTCATGATCAGCTACCAGATAATCGAACATGGGAAGCCCTTGCAGAGGGTTGCTTTCGAGACGCCAAAACCCCAGGGCACGGAAGTGCTGGTGCGCATCACGCGCTCCGGCGTCTGCCACAGCGACCTGCACATCTGGGACGGCTATTTCGACTGGGGCGGCGGCAAGCGCTTCTATGTGAAGGAGCGCGGCTGCATACCGCCGTTCACGATGGGGCATGAGCCTTTTGGTGTCGTCGAGACATTGGGCTCTGGCGTTTCAAGGATTGATAAGAAACTGAAGGCCGGGCAAAAGAAACTCATCTTCCCCTGGATTGGCTGCGGCAAATGCGAGGTATGCAAGGCCGGGCATGACAACTATTGCGTCTCCGGCTCGCGCTTTCTCGGCGTCAACCGCGCCGGCGCGTATTCGACCCACGTGCTGGTGCCGCACCCGAAGTATCTGCTCGACACCGCCGGGATCGACGACGCTTTCGCCTCCACCCTCGCCTGCTCGGCGGTCACCGCCTACAGCGCCACTGCCAAGCTGCCGGCGCTGGGCCCCAAAGACTGGGTCGCGGTGCTCGGCTGCGGCGGCCTCGGGCTGATCGGCATCTCCGTCTTGCGCGCAAAAGGCGTGAAGAACATCGTCGGCTGCGACATCGACGACGCGAAGCTCGCCGCCGCCGCAAGGCTGGGCGCGAAGAAGACGGTCAACATGCGCGATCCCGAGGCCCTGAAAGCGCTGCAAGGCATTGCCGCGGCTATCGACTTCGTGGGCAGCCCCGCAACCGCGGGACCGGGGATTGCCGCCCTCAGAAAGGGCGGGCGCTACGTGATCTGCGGATTGTTCGGCGGCGAGCTCACCCATCCCCTGCCGCCGATCGCGCAACGCGCCATCGGCATCGTCGGCTCTTACGTAGGCAACCTGCAGGAGCTCAAGGAAGTAGTCGCGCTCGCGAAGAAAAAAAAGCTGAAGCCGACGCCGGTCGAGACGCGGCCCGCTTCGCAGGCGAATGCCGCGCTGGAGGACCTGAAAGCCGGAAAGGTGCTCGGGCGCCTGGTGCTCGACTTCGAGCGCGCCTAGTGCAGCTTGTACGCCACCAGCTCGACGTCGTAATCCGCTCCCAGGCTCGCGCCGGCGTACGTGCGTAGTGAGGTTTTCACCATCCGCTTGGCAGCGGGCGCGTACCAGTAGGTCGCCTGGCGCCAGATCCGGTTGGTACCCCAGGTGCCGTTGAAGTCGATGAGAATCTTCACGGCGTCGAACTCGCCGGCCGGCGTCGTCACCTTCTCGACGCCCAAGACCTTGGCGTCATAACGGCACAAGGTCCCGGCCTGCTGGCACGCTGAGGCTGTGCCGCTCTGGTGGGGAATCGCATCCCACTTGTCTCCTGCCTTCACCGGCCCGAAGCTCAGCAAGTAAGGCGAGAACACCCAGAGCGGCCCGGAAAAGGACAGCAAAGGGCCGGGCGAATGCACCCGCCTTGCAGACCCTTGGGTGCCGAAGCCGACCAATTCCAGTATGCCGTCCTTCGATATGCCGGTCACTTCGGCGTTCGCACGGTGCTCCTGCTTCGAAGTGACGTCGACATACCGGTATTGCCACCAGTCGCCAATCTTCGGGTAGTGCGGATCGCCGATTCCCATGCCGGTCAATGCCGCGGTCGGCGCGATGCTCGCGACCTGCACGCCTGCCGGCTTCGGCTTGGCAGGCGCAACGGGCTTCGGCGGCAGGGCCGGCTCCAACCGCGCGATCGGCTTCGGCGCCTCGGCGGGCTTCGCGGCTTGCTGCGCGGGCTTGGCGGGCGCTGGCGCCGCACCCGTCCGGTTGCGAGCAAGCGCCGCAAAGGTCCCTTGCGGGTATTGCGCCAGGTACGCCTTGTAGTCCTCCGGATTGCTGCTGTTCTTGATCGACTCCCAGAAGATCACTTCGCGATCGACGGCGGGCGCAACCGCGACCGGCTTGGGCAGGGTCTCGCCGCGCTTTCTCATCTCCGCCTCGAGCTCCGCGCGCTGCTTGGCGAGCATCTCCGCGATCATCAGCTCCATCTGGCGCTGCTGCGTCGCGCGCTCGGCGGTGAGCTTGTCCTGCTCGCGGCGCACCGCGTCGGCGACCGCCTTGTCCATGTACTGCCTCTGCGCCTCGGTCGAAAGCGAAGGATCGGGCGCGATGAAAAAGAAATTTCCCTTGAGCGAAGAGCTCTCCCATGGCACTTGGCGGTCGGCCGTGTCCTTGCCGACGCCGATGCGCACTTCCTTGAAGAGCTGCTCGATCGGCAGGCCGGGCCGCGAAAGGTTCGCGAGCAGGTGCTTGGTGTAGAGCCCGTTCACGCCGTCGCCGTCCGAAGCCACCGCGCCCGGCGCGGTGGCGAACGCGACCAGAGTGCCCGATGGCGCGTCCATCTGCGCGAGTCCCAGCGCCGAGGAACGAAAAGAGCGCGCAAAGGGATTGTTGCGGCAGGCGTCGAGGATCATCAGGTTGAGCACATTCTTCGCGCTGTCCATCTTGGCGAGCACCACGTTCGCGTCCACCGCCTGGTCCTCGACTTCGTCCTCGCGCTCGATGTCGGCGTTCACCGGAATCAGGAAATTCCTGCCGCGCACCTGCATGCCGTGCCCGGCGTAATAGAACAATCCGACACCGCCGCGCATCAATTCATCGCCGAAGACGCGGATCGCGCGGCGCATGCTGGCCTGCGTTGCGTCCTCGATCACTGTTACCGAGAAGCCGGTGGCGGCGAGCGCCTTGGAGATGGCGCGCGCGTCGTTGACGGGATTGCGCAGCGGCGAGGACTTGTAGGAGGAATTGCCGATCACCAGCGCGACGCGCCGCTCGCCTCCCGGCGCCGCCTTGGACGGCGCGATCTGAAGCTGGCGCTCTGCGGCATGCGCGGAGGCAAGCAGGCTGGCACCTGCCAGAAATGCCGCTATTGTTAGGCGCGTTTCGCGCACACCGCCCTCCCCTCCATTAGTTTAGCTCTTAAAATAATCATGTGACGCCCTTCTCCCTGGAATTTCCCTACGCTTGGCCGCGCAAGCCGCTGTTCGCGGCGAACGTGGTGGCGACCTCGCAGCCGCTTGCGGCGCAGGCGGGCCTGCAGATGCTCGCCGCGATCCTCGCCACGGCAATCACGCTTTCGCTGGTCGAGCCGGTATCCAACGGTATCGGCTCCGACGCCTACGCCATTGTCTGGGACGGAAAACGGCTGCACGGCTTCAATGCGTCCGGGCGCTCACCCGCCGCCTGGACCCAGGACTACTTCAAGGGGCAGACGGCGATGCCGGTGCGCGGCTGGAACACCGTCACCGTGCCGGGCTGCGTCCAGGCCTGGGTGGATCTGCACGCGAAGTTCGGCAAGCTGCCGTTCAAGAGGCTCTTCGAGCGCGCCATCCGCTACGGCCGCGAGGGCTTTCTCGTCTCGGCGACCATCGCGGGGCAGTGGGCGAAACAGGTCCCTGAGCTCAAGGACCAGCCCGGCTTCGCAAAATATTTCATGCCGGGCGGGCGCGCGCCGCGCCCAGGCGAGCGATTCAAGTTTCCCGAGCACGCGAGAGTGCTTGAACAAATTGCGTCCACCAAAGGAAGAGCGTTTTATCGCGGCGCGCTCGCGGAGAAGATCGAAGCGCACGCGAAGAAGCACGGCGGCGCGATGCGCGCGAGCGACCTCGCGGCCAACAAGCCCTACTGGGTGAAGCCGCTCGAGATGAGCTACCGCGGCTACACGCTGCACGAGATTCCGCCCAACGGCCAGGGCATCGTCGCGCTGATCGCGCTCGGCATCCTCGAGCATTTCGACGTCCGCTCGCACGCGGTCGACGGTCCTGACAGCCTGCACCTGCAGATGGAAGCGCTGAAGCTCGCCTTCGCCGACGCGCGGCGCTACGTGGCCGACATCGACCACATGAAGGCTGTCACGCCCGAATCCCTTCTCGAGAAGAGTTATTTAAGGGAAAGGGCAAAGCTGATCGACACGAAGCGTGCCCAGGATTTCGGCCATGGAACTCCCCCCAAGGGCGGTACCGTGTACTTAACCGCCGCCGACGCGACCGGCATGATGGTGTCGTACATACAGTCGAACTACATGGGATTCGGTTCTGGCGTGGTGGTGGACGGCATCTCGCTGCAGAACCGCGGCGGCACCTTCGTGATCCGGCCCGGCCATCCCAACTGCGTGGGGCCGTCCAAGCGACCCTACCAGACCATCATCCCCGGCTTCGTCACCCGGGACCGCAAGCCGGTGATGAGCTTCGGGGTGATGGGCGGCACCATGCAGCCGCAGGGCCATACCCAGGTGATGGTGCGCATCGCCGACTACGGCCAGAACCCGCAGGCGGCCTGCGACGGGCCGCGCTTTCGCGTCGTCCAGGGCCTGGATGTGGCCGTAGAGGAAGGCAATTTCCCGGCCGAAACGCTCGCGGAGCTGCAGCGCCGCGGGCACAGGATCGTGAGCGTGGATGACTACAACCAGTTCGGCAGCGGGCAGCTCATCTGGAAGCTGGACGGCGGTTACTTTGGTGCCAGCGATCCGCGGAGGGACGGCCAGGCCGTCGGGTTTTAGGAATCTTTTCAGCTTTCCTTTTTTCTTTTCGAGAATAATTCAATGCTGAAAATCTGGGGACGGGTCAATTCCGTCAACGTCAAAAAAGCCCTCTGGGCGGCCGAGGAGCTCGGGCTCAAGTACGAGCGCGTCGACGCCGGCATGCAGTTCGGCGTCAACAAGACGCCCGCGTACCTGAGGATGAATCCGACCGGGCTGGTGCCGACGATCGACGACGACGGCTTCACGCTGTGGGAATCGCATACGATCGTGCGCTACCTCGCGGCCAAGCACGGCGCCGGCACGCTGTGGCCCACCGACCTCAAGGTGCGCGCGGACGCGGAGCGCTGGATGGATTGGGCGTTCACCTTCCAGAGCGCGATGCGCGCGGTGTTCTGGGGACTGATCCGCACGCCGCCGGAGAAGCGCGACATGAAAGCGATCGAGGAGGGCTGCAGGAAAAGCGCCGAGCTGCTCGCAATTCCTGAATCCGCACTTTCGAAAAAACCCTATATGGCCGGCGCGAGCTTCACCATGGGCGACATCCCGCTGGGATGCGAGGTGCAGCGCTGGATGCGCGTGCCCATCGAGCGGCCGGCGTTCCCGAACGTCGAAGCATGGTTCGGCCGCCTCTGCGCGCGGCCGCCGTTCAGCAAGCACGTCGACTTTCCGCTGTCCTGAAGGTCAGGACGCCGGGCCCGGCGGCTTGAGCCGCTTTCCCGACTTCGCCATTTCCTTCACCTTTTCGTAGAAGGCATCGAGACCGCCGCTTTCGCGCAGCAGCTGCTGGAATTCAGGAACGAGCTCGCTGTAGAGCGCGATCGATGCCAGGAAGGCGTTGTTCGGCTGGGCAGGAACGTTCGCCGGGTACTGCGCGCGCAGTCTGTCGAACTCTTCGCGTTTTCTGTTCAGCAATGCTTCTCTTGAAGCATCTTTCTCCTTATAGACGAGCGCCAGGCGCGCCCTTGCCTCCTTCACCTTCTGCGCGAACTGCTGCCTGCGCGCCTGCGAAGCGCGGAAAGCCTCCAGTTCGGCGGCACGCCCCTCGGCCTCGAGCCAGCGCCGCACACCCTCCTCCTCGACCACGACCGCGAAGGACTCGTTGAACGTGGTGTCGTCGCGCGCGTACGCCAGCTGGTGCGCGAGCTCGTGAAACACCAGGCGCGCGAGCTGCGCGTCCGGGTAGCGGATGAACGTGGATAGCAGAGGGTCGTCGAACCACCCCAGCGTCGAATACGCCGGGACTCCCCCGACGTGCACGTCATGGCCCTCGGCCCGCAGCCGCTCGGCGTGGCGCCGCGCGTCCCGCTCCGAGAAAAAGCCGCGGTAGCTCACGCAGCCGGCGACGGGAAAGCATTCCTTGCTGGGCTCCACCGAGAATTCCGGCGCGGCGAAGACATTCCACACCACGAAAGGCCTGCCTAGCTCGGCGTACGAGGTGTAGCTGCGGTTGTCCGGCAGCCCGAGGCCGCGCGAGGCGAATTGCCGTATGCGGCGCGCCGTTTCCAGGCGCTCGCGCAGCGCCGCGGGAGTCGCCGGGTCGGCGAGCCAGGCCTCCACCGGCCGCGCCGCGCCCATGATCTCTAAGTGCCCGCCGATCGCCTGCCTGTAATAGGCGATGCTGTCGCAGCCGCCGGCGAGCGGCACGAGAATCACCATCAGCAGACGGGAAATCACTCGAAGCGGCCGGCGGTGAGAAAGCGCTCGATCATTTTCGCCACCCGCCCCGAGACGATAAGGAGACTGTGGCCGAGCGGAACCAGCGCGTGCGCGCTCATGCCGTCCACTTCGGTTTCCGACACGCACACCACGCCGTCGCTCGGTCCCGGCATCTGGCCGAGCGCGTGTCCGAGACCCATCGGCACCGTGCCCGCGATCACGCCGAGCGGCGCCGCGCGCCGCCAGCTCGCGCTGCGTTCATCCCATAGCGGCCGGCTACCGCCCATCATCCATCTGCCCACACGCGCAAGGCCGAGGCGGCGGCCGGCGAAGCTGCCACGCACCGGCGCGCCGAGCAGAACGGCCGAGCCGGCGGCGATCTCCGGATGGCGATTCAGCATGTCGAGGACCAGAACCCCGCCCAGGCTGTGGCCGACGTAGTGCGCCGGGCGGCCGCCCAGCGTCTCGCGCGCGAACCGCGCCAGGCGTTCGACGTTGGCTTCGTGCGGCTTGCGGCCGCTGTAGGCAAAGACGCGCACCGCGTAACCGCGGCCGGCGAGGCGCGCGGCGAGCACCGTCATCGCCGCGGCGGGCATCCACAACCCGGGCACCAGCACGACCTGATCGCTCACTCTTGCGTGTCGGAACGGGCGAAGATCGCGCTGGCGCGCACAATCCGGCGTCCGGCGGAAACCAGATAGCAATTGGCAAACGCCAGGCGCGATCCCAGGCGCTGGATCTGGACCGCGGACTCGATCCAGTCTCCCGCCTTCGCCGCGCCCGCATAGTCGACCGCGAGGTGCGCGGTCACGAACGCGGACTTGCCGCCGCTCTCGGCGTGCATGGCGTAGCCGAGCGAAAGGTCGGCGAGCGTGGCGAGCACGCCGCCGTGGCAGATGCCGCGCGAGTTGGTGTGCTTGTCCTCGATTCGCAGCCCGATCGTGAGCGCCGCGCCGCGCTTCTTCCTCTCATAGAGCGGCCCGACCAGGGCGTTGAAAGGGCTCAGCCGCGGGATCGGGCGGAAACCTCGTGGCACTTTTGTCATTTTTTCGTTTTCTGAAAAGCATCCAGAAGGGATTGCGCCCGGTAAACGATCGGATAGTCGATCATCTGGCCGTCGAGCTGGATGGCCGCGGCGCCTTTCGCCTCGGCCTCCTTGAACGCCGCCACGATGCGCCCGGCCTGCGCCAGCTCCTCGGGCGTAGGCAGATAGGCGGCGTTCACCGGTGCGAGCTGGTCGGGATGGATGCACAGCCGCCCCTGGAAGCCGCCGCGCCGGCTGCGCTCCAGCGCGCGGCGGAAAGCCTCGCTTTCCTTGAGATGGAACCACGGGCTGTCGATCGGGTTCTCGAGACCCGCGGCCCGCGAGATCATCACGATACGGGAGCGCGCGCTGGCGAGCTCGGGCTCGTCGAGAGTCGGCGACAGCCCGACATCGTTGGCGTAGTCGCCGGCGCCGAACGCGACCCGCTTCACCCGCCAGGGGCCCTGGTAAGCACGCAGGTTCTTGGCCTGGACGATGCGCTCGATGCGCTGCACGCCGGCCGCGGTCTCGATCTGCGGCATCAGGTCGATCGAGCCCTCGGCGAGGCCGCGCTCGCGCTCCAGATTGGCGAGCAGCCAGTCGATCGCATGGAGCTCGCCGGCGCTCTCGACTTTCGGCAGCACTACGCCGTCGACGCCTTCGTGGATCGTCGCCGCCAGGTCGCCGTAGCAATACGGGGTCGAAGCCGCGTTGACCCGCACATAGCCCCGGCCGCGACGCGGCCGCGTCAGCGCATCCGCCGCCGCCTTGCGCGTCGCCGCCTTGTCGGAAGTCGCGACCGAGTCCTCCAGATCCACGATCACGGCGTCCGCCTCGAGCGTCAGGGCCTTTTCGACGCGCCGCGCCACGTTTCCCGGGGCAAATAAGAAGGAACGGTTCAAAGCCATGCTGTCTTCCTCTATTTGAGCAGTTGCCGTTCGCTCCACTGCGGATACGGCAGCACGTGTTTCGCCGTCTCGAGGGACCGCGGCCACACGACTTCCGCCCGGCCTTTGAGGACCTGCACGAGCACGGGCCGGGTCGCCGTCTGCTCGCCGGTCGCCGGATCGACCTTGTACTCCCCAAGCACGGTGGCGGTGACGAGCGAGCCCAGAGCGACGCGCAGCTTGTCCGGATCGGCGGTCCCGGCGCGCCGCAGCCCTTCGGCGAGCACCGTAGCGGCGGCGTAGCCCTCGGCGCCGGCCGGGCCGGGCGGCGCCGACCATTTCGCGGTGAAGGTCTTCACGAACGTCTGGTTTGCGGGCGTGGCGAAGCGCGCGTCATATTCCACCGCGCCGAGGGCAAACTCGGCGTCCTGTCCGACCATCGAGACGAATTTCGCGCCGACGGCGCTGCGCGCGAAGAACAGCCTGGGAGCATAGCCGAGCCGCTTGAAGCTCTTGACCATCTCCGCCGCGTCGCGCACCTCGCCGAAAGCGATCCAGGCGTCCGCCTGCATGGCGCGCGCTTTCGCCACCATGGGGGCGAAATCGCTGATGCCGCCGCCGTAGACGACGACTTCGCCCGCAGAAAAGCCGAGCTTCAGCGCCGCCGTGCGGGTGCCCGCCGCCATTTCGCGCGCGGCCGGTTCATCGCGGCTTAGGATGAGAAGGGTTCGGTAGCCCTGTTCCTGCGCCACTTGCAGCACCCCGGCGCCATAGGCGTTGTAGGGCATCGCCGACTGGAAAACGAAGCGCGGCGAGCGTTTGTGCACCTCCCGCGACCAACCCGCGCCGTTGACCATGACGCGCCGCGCGCTCTCGGCCTCGGCTGCCGCCATCAGGGTCGCCGCCGTGCCGTACGGGCCGATCAACGCATCGGCTTTGTCGCGGATGAGCTGCTGATAGAGCGGGCCCGTCTTGATCGCTTCGGAGCCGTCGTCCAGGAGCCGCAGCTCGACTTGCCGGCCGAGCAGGCCTCCGGCTGCATTGACCTCGTCCTGCCATAGAAGAAGCGCCTTGCGGTAGTCCGCGGCGAGCCCGGCGTGGGCTCCGGTCTGCGAGACCACGGCGCCGATCACGAGAGGGGAATTATGCGCAATCGCGGTCGACAGACCTGCAACCGCGACGCAGAGAAACTTAGTAATCCAGTTTGTCATCGACGGCATGGCCGCGCATCGGGATGAGCGCCGAGCGCTCGAAGGTCATGAACGCCGTGCCGTCGGCCTTCTTTCCGGTGGTGCGCACGGTGACTATGCCATGGTGCGGCCGCGACGCCGATTCGCGCTTGCCGATCACCTCGGACTCGGCGTAGATCGTGTCGCCGGCGAAGACCGGCGCGGTGAGCCGCACCTTGTCCCAGCCGAGATTGGCGACGGTCTTCTGGCTGACGTCCGCGACGCTCATGCCGGTGACGACGGCGAGCGTCAGGCACGAGTTCACCAGCGGGCGGCCGAACTCGGTGGCCGCGCCGTACGAGGCATCGATGTGCAGCGGATGCTGGTTCATGGTGAGGAGCGAGAACCAGGTGTTGTCGGCCTCGCTGAGCGTGCGGCCCGGCCGGTGCTCGTAGACGTCGCCGATCTCGAACTCCTCGTAATAGCGCCCCGCCGATTCGCGATAGCGCTTTGGTCCCACTTCCTTTGCGCGGCTTACCATAAGAGAATCAGCTCAATGAAATTTCGAGATCTGCTGACCGATATTGTAGGCGCCGGCAACGTCCTCACGGCCCCCGAGGATACGAAACCGTACTTTACCGACTGGCGCAAGCAGTACGCGGCGGCGGCGGACTGCGTCGTCAGGCCGGCAAGCACCGGCGAGGTGTCGCGAGTCGTAGCCCTGTGCGTTCGCGAGAACGTCGCGGTGGTGCCGCAAGGCGGCAACACCGGCCTGGTCGGCGGCTCGGTGCCGACGGGAGCGCGGCGCGAGATCGTGCTCTCGCTTTCCCGGATGAACCGCATCCGGGAGCTCGACGCCCTGAACGACACCATCACCGTGGAAGCCGGATGCGTGCTCGCCGCCGTGCAGCGCGCGGCCGACGAGGCCGCGCGCTTCTTTCCGCTCTCTCTCGCCGCCGAAGGCAGCTGCCAGATCGGCGGCAATCTCTCGACCAACGCTGGCGGCGTCAACGTCCTGCGCTATGGCATGGCGCGCGAGCAGGTGCTGGGGCTCGAAGTCGTGCTGCCCGACGCGCAGGTCTGGGACGGGCTGCGCGCGCTGCGCAAGGACAATACCGGCTACGACCTGAAGCAGCTGTTCCTCGGCGCCGAAGGCACGCTGGGCGTCATCACCGCGGCGGTGCTCAGGCTGCATCCCAGGCCGACCGCGAGCGTAACCGCCTGGATCGCCGTCGACAGCCCGCGCCGCGCGGTCGAGCTGCTGTCCCTGCTGCGCGAGCGTCTCGGCGACCGGCTGAACGCCTTCGAGCTGGTTTCGCGCACCTGCCTGGAAGCGGTTCTTTTCCATTCGAAAGATCTTCAGGATCCGCTCGCCGCGGCCCATCCCTGGTATGTGCTCGCCGAGCTCGCCGACAGCGGCGAGGCGGCCGCGCTAAGCGAGCGCGTCGAGCGCGCGCTCGTCGACTGCACCGAGCGCGGGATGCTGCACGACGCGGTGCTGGCGCAAAGCGGACCGCAGGCGCGCGCGCTGTGGCGCATCCGCGAGACCATCCCGGAAGCGCAGTTCACCAACGTCAAGCACGACGTCTCGGTTGCCGTGTCGAAGACCCCCGAGCTGATCGAGCGCGCCGGGAGCGCGCTGCAGGCGGCGTTCCCCGATGCGCGGCCCTACGTGTTCGGTCACGTGGGCGACGGCAATCTGCACTACAACGTCGGGCCAGAGTCGCTGCTCGAGCGGCGCGACGAGGTCAACCGGATCGTCTACGACGCGGTCGCCGCGCTCGGCGGCTCGATCTCCGCCGAGCACGGCCTCGGGCAGCTCAAGCGCGAGGAGATTCTCCGCCACAAGAGCCCGCTCGAGATGGAGCTGATGCGCGCTCTCAAGCGGGCGCTCGACCCGAAGGGATTGATGAACCCTGGGAAGGTGGTCTAGCGATCCGCGCGCGCCAAGCCTGCGACCGGCGTCAATCCACCTTGATCTTCGCGTCGCGAATCAGCTCGGCCCATTTCTTCAACTCGCCTTTCACCACCCGGTCGAGCTCCTCAGGGGTGGAGCCCACCGCGTCGCCCCCCTGCTCGAGCAGCTTCTGCTTCACGTCCGGCAGCCGGATCACGCGCGCGATCTCCTTCTGCATTCGCGCCACGATGGCCGGGGGCGTCTTCGCCGGCGCGAACATCGCGTACCAGGAATCCACCTCGTAGTCCGGAATGTGAAGCGCCTCGGCGACCGTGGGAATCTCCGGCGCACCCGGGTTGCGCCTGAGGGTCGTCACCGCCAGCGCGCGCAGCTTGCCGGCGCGCACGTGCGCCATGGCCGCAGGCATGCTGACGATGGCCATCGACACCTGCCCGCCGAGCGTGTCGGCGACCGCCGGCCCGCCGCCCTTGTACGGGACATGGACGATGTCGATGCCGGTCTTCAGCTTCAGCAGCTCGCCGGCGATGTGCGCCGGCGTGCCATTGCCGACCGAGGCGAAATTCAGGCTGCCCGGATGTGCCTTGGAAATTGCGACGACATCCTGCATGCTCTTGATCGGCGAGCCGGGCTGGGTCGCGATCAGCTGCGGCACGCTGACGATCAGGGTCACCGGGGTGAAATCGCGCTCGACGTCGTAGTTGAGCTTGTAGAGCAGCGGATTGATGGTGTGCGAGGAAAGCGTGAAGAGGAAGGTGTAACCGTCGGGCGCCGATTTCGCGGCCGCCTCGGTGCCTACGGCGCCGCCGGCGCCGCCGCGGTTCTCGATCACGAGCGTCTGTCCGAGCGCCTCCGACAGGGAGTGCTGCACGATGCGCGCGATGACATCCGTCCCTCCGCCCGGGGGGTACGGCACGATGAAGCGCACCGACCTTGCGGGCCAGTCCTGCGCCCACGCCGGAATCGCGGCGAGCAGACCCAGCGCAAGAAAGATTCCCTTCCTCATCGGTCTTGCCCTTCCTTCTATGCCTTGACGGCGGCCAGCCGTTCGAATTCCGCGGTCAGCGCGGTCTGAACGCGGCCGTGCTCGGTCTCGATTTTCGCAAAGATCTTGCCGGCTTCTTCGGTGTCGGCGCGGCGCGCCGACGCCTCGATCTCCCCGCAATACCGGCTCAACACCGTCGCGCCGACGTTTGCGCTGCTCGACTTGAGCGAATGAGCGGCGCGTGCGATCTCCTGCGCGTCACTGGCGCCCGCCGCCTGCTTCAGTTTTTGCATGAGCTTCGGCGACTCGACCAGGTAAAGATTGATCACGCGGGCGAGCAGTTCGGGCTTGCCATTCGTCAGCACTTTGCCCAGCTCGTCCAGCACCGGCCGATCGAGAATTTCAGCAGCTTTCGCGGGCGCCCGCGCCGCGGCCTGCGCGGCCCCCGATTGCATGGACGCCGCCTGAGGCATCCAGCGATCCAGCATGTTCTGCAGCGTCAGCATGCTGAAAGGCTTGGCCAAATGGTCGTCCATGCCGGCGTTCAGGCATTCTTCACGATCCCCCGCCATCGCATTGGCAGTCAATGCGACGATGGGCACGCGCTTGGCGGTCGACGACCGCTCCCGCCCGCGGATTTCCCTCGTGGCCTCGAATCCGTCCATCTCGGGCATGTCGCAATCCATCAGAATGAGATCGAAGGCGCCTTGCGCATGAGCATCCAGCGCTTCCCTGCCATTGTTGGCGACCGTTACGCCGTAGCCCTGGACCTGCAATATGCCAAGCGCAACCTGCTGGTTGATGAGATTGTCTTCCACGAGCAAGACAGCGCCGCGAATCCCGACTGGACCCGTTTTCACGGTCTCGCGCACATCCGGCGCGACGGCTTCTTGCGGCTGACCGGCCATTACGTTCACCAGACATTCGTACAGCACCGTCTGACGCACCGGCTTGGCAAGGCAGGCGTCGATGCCCGCGGCGCGCGCGCTCGTGAGGTCGGCCTGGCGGCGAGTCAGCATGACCAGCCGCACCTTGGCGATGGCAGCACGCGCCCTGATGGTGCGCGCGAGCTCGAGCGCGTCCATGCCCGGCGGCCCCAGGTCGATGATTGCAATATCGCAGGGGGTGCCTCGCGCAGCCGCCTGAGCAAGCAGCTCGAGCGCCTGCTCCGGCGTTGCGGCGACCAGATTGATCATTCCCCAGTTGCTCATCTGCGAGAGGAGGATGCCGCGAATGACGGGGCTCGATTCGACGATGAGCGCGCGCGCCCCCGTAAGCGGTCCCATCGCGGCCGAATGCGCGTCTTCACGCGATTGCGTTTCCTGCTTTTCGAAGCTGCTGGTGAACCAGAACGTGGAACCGGCGCCGAGCGCGGACTCGACGTGAATGTTCCCGCCCATCATTTCCACCAGCTGCTTGCTGATCGCGAGGCCGAGGCCGGAGCCGCCGTGCTTGCGGGTCGTCGATCCGTCGCCCTGCGCAAACTCTTCGAAGATCCGGGATTGCGCTTGCGGGCTGATGCCGATGCCGCTGTCGTTGACCTCGAAGCGCACTGTGACGTTCTTCGCCGTCTCGTCGACGCTGGCAACGCGGATCACGACCGAGCCTTGCTCGGTAAACTTGATCGCGTTGCCCAGCAGGTTGGTCAGCACCTGTCCCAGACGCAGGGGATCTCCCTTGACGTAGGTGGCCAGGTCAGCGGGAATACTGCAGGCAAGCTCGAGGCCCTTGACGTGGGCCCGCTCGGCGAGGAGCTCCACGACGTCCTCGACCGTGCTCCGCAAATCCATGTCGACGCTCTCGAGCTCGAGTTTTCCGGCCTCGATCCTGGAGAAGTCGAGAAGATCGTTGATGATGCCGAGCAGGTTCCTGCCCGAGCGCTGCACGGTCTCGGCGTATTTGCGCTGGGTGCCGGTAAGCTGGGTTTCGAGCAACAGCTCCGTCATGCCCAGAACGCCGTTCATCGGCGTGCGGATCTCGTGGCTCATCCTGGCGAGGAACGAGCTTTTCGCCTGGTTTGCCGCTTCCGCCGCCTCGCGCGCCAGGCGTAGCGCTTCCTCGCTGCGCTTGGTCGAGGCGATCAGGCTTTCTATGTTGTTTGCCATGTTGTTGAACGCTTCGGCAGCGAGGCCCACTTCGGGCGCACCTTCGGATTTGATGCGCACCGCATAGTCGCCTTGACTGAAACGATTCGCGCCTTCGGCAAGCATGCGCAGCG
>Ga0209647_1002421_pt1 | contig 15147 bp, 9 predicted proteins | sample GraSoi_2013_60cm_FD_185827 | JGI IMG/M metagenome (GOLD analysis project Ga0209647, IMG submission 185827) | Grasslands soil microbial communities from the Angelo Coastal Reserve, California, USA - Sample 9_17_2013_60cm (SPAdes) (version 2) | ecosystem: Environmental > Terrestrial > Soil >...
ACACTGACGTCGATGAACAACCTGGCACAGACGTTGTACGCCCAAGGAGATCTGGCCGGTGCACACAAGCTCCAGGAGCAGGTGCTCGAGGCCAGGGCCCGGCTGCTGGGTAAGGAGCACCCGAACACACTGACGTCGATGAACAACCTGGCACAGACGTTGTACGCCCAAGGAGATCTGGCCGGCGCACGCAAGCTCCAGGAGCAGGTGCTCGAGGCCATGACTCGGCTGCTGGGTAAGGAACACCCGAACACACTGACGTCGATGCTCAACCTGGCGCAGATGCTGCAAGCGGAAGGAGATTCTGCCGGGGCCGAGCGCCTCCACCGCCTGGCGCTCGAATGTCGCAAACGCGTGTCGACGCGATGAAAGCCCAAATCACCGATAACTGCTGACGTTTCGCCTCGGCACTAGATTGCATTTCCCGCGCTTAAAGTGCATTTTGGGGGCGCTTTATCATGCCGGACGCCGAACGTTACCAACAGTACGAAGTACTTCGGCGCGAGGACGGCAGCCTTTGGGAGTTGGGCCGTGGAGCCATGGGGATCACCTACAAGGCTTACGACACCAACCTGCATTGCGCAGTCGCCCTGAAGATCATTAACTCCACCTATCTCGGAAACGATATCGCCAGGCAAAGGTTTCTGCGCGAAGCGCGCGCGGCGGCAGCGCTCCGGCACCCGAACGTCGCCACTGTCTTCAATCTCAGCACCGATCAAGACAACTATTTCTATGTCATGGAGTTCATCGACGGGGAAACCGCCGAGGCTTACGTGAAGGGGAAAGGGCGCTTGGAACCCATGGAGGCGCTGCACATCGCAATTCAGGTGGCGCGGGCGTTGGCTGCTGCAGAAAGACAAGGATTAGTGCATCGCGACCTGAAACCTTCCAATTTGATGCTAGTCGATCAGGAAGGCGAATCGGTGGTTAAAGTAATCGATTTCGGACTAGCTAAGAGCGCAAAAGGAGGAGCTGAAGAAGGTTCGCTCACGATAGAAGGCTTTGTTGGTACTCCCCATTTCGCCAGTCCTGAACAGGTTGAAGAAACCGATCTGGACGTGCGTTCGGACATCTACTCACTGGGCGCCACCCTCTATTACCTGATCGTGGGCAAACCGCCATTCTCCGGTTCGGTTGGCCAGGTCATGAGCCAGCATTTGTATAAGCCGATCGCGGTCGAGCCGCTGACAGATGTGCCCGCGTGCGTGGTTTCGTTGCTTCAAAGGATGTTAGAAAAGGATCGCACTAAGCGGCCCCAGACGGCTCGGGAACTCCAAAGCGCTATTACGGAGTGCCTGGACGAACTCCAGGGCGCAAAAACGGCCACTCTGATCCCTGCTTCTGACGCAACCACGGCGCCGGCCTCAGGCGCCGGTCAGCCGGTTCTTCCGGGACCGCCGACCGAAGCGCCGATCCCGGAGACAAAGGAGGCAGCGACGGCTGTTCCACCCAGACCTCCCTCCCGGGTAAAGGCGTTACCCCTAGTTGTCGCCATAGCCCTCATCGCATGCGTTGGCGTCGGCGTTTACCTCTATTGGCAACCAAACCGTGGGCAGCAAGTCGCTACCACCCAAACGATCTCTCAACCTAGCCCCACGACTACTCCTATCCCCACGCCTACTCCAATACAGGAGATGGCGGCGCTCTCGGTACTAACCGAGCCTTCGAACGCCTCGATTCTATTGGATAACAAAGCGCCCGACTCCGCTCCCAACACGTTCACGCATGTCCCTTTTGGAAAACATCAGCTGGTTGCGACTCAGGAGGAGTATGAACCTCTAGAACAGGAGATTGACATCGGCAGTGGGACGTCTTCGGAAATCCATCTGACGCTCAAGCAAAAGGCAAATCGAAGAGACCTCCTATTGGCGGACGTTAAGAAGTACGATGAAGGCACTCCGGAACACCTGGCTGCTTACGTGCGATTCGTGCAATTTTTGACGAGTTCGAGCGCCGCTGATGCTCAGGACGAGACGACGAAGTTGACCCATCTGGTCGACCAGCTCAAAAGTCGGACCCCGCCGGTCAGCAAGGACGAATTTAGCCTTTTCTATAAGCAGATCATCTCAGATGCAGCCGACCTTAACATTCTAACAGCGATACTCTGGTTGGCTGATAACGAGAAAGGCATTGAGGCATTTAAACTGTTCCAACGGGCTGCCAACCTGGGCGATTCCTACGCGATGATGAAAGTGGGCCGTTTTTTCCTAAGAAAAGGCACGACGAACGATGATGCCGAGGGTTTTCGCTGGCTGAACGAAGCGTTTAACGCTCCCCACCCTAATCTGGAAGCCGGGGCTTTTATTGGTGATTGCTATCTCAGCGGCAAAGGAACTAAGCAGGACGTCGCCAAAGCCGAAGAAATCATCGTTCCCTTGGCCAACCAAAATGTGGTTCCAGCGATGACCCTAGCTGGGAGGATCTTGCAATATAAGGCCGACCTGCAACGAGCCGAAGCCGAAAAACCCGCGAACCAGCAACAGCGGAAACAGCTCATCGCCCAGGCAAATGACTGGGATCGACAGGCAAAGGATCGGTACGAAAAAGCGGCCGTTAAAGAGGACTGGAACGCAGTGGCTCGTCTAGGCCAATTCTATCAGGAGGGCTGGGGTGGCCTTCAAAAGAACGAGGCAGAAGCAGAGAAACGGTACCAGCAAGGCGCCGAACACGGGAATGTGTTGAGCATGTTTTTGTATGGACTCCTGATTGAGAAGAAACGAGGTCGACGCCCGGAAGCAGAGGGCTTAATCAGTAAAGCCGCTAGTGCCGGTCTTCCTTCGGCTGAGAAATGGTGTAACGAAAATAGTGTGACCTTCTCCGAGATTCGATCGGACGACTAACGGGTTATAAGTTTTAGGTTCTAGGTTTTAAGTTTTAAGTTTTAAGTTGCGCATGGTGCCTCCCGGGAAGCGGGTCGGCTATCAGCGTTTTTACGCCTCAAACGCCTAGTCTAAAACCTAAAACCTAAAACCTAAAACTTATAACCTATAACCTATAACCGTTTACTGCCCGACGTACTCAGGATCGAGGCCGCTGAGCTTGGCTATGGTGCCAGCCTGCAACGGGGTTTGTACCTCGTAAGCATAATCGTCGATCAAAGATTCCCCTTCGAGAGAGAAGCGCATCCTGACTTCTTTCGCTGCGGGTGAGGTTTCCTTGCTGCGGACGGTCGGGATCAAAACCGTTTTGATTTTCTTTTTCTTCAGTTCAGCCTTCTTCTCCGGCGTTAAGTGACTGAAAAAGGCCTTTGCATTCTGCTCTGCCACCCGGCGTTGGTACTCCGTGGCCGTGTGCCGGATAAACATGGTTTGGGTCTGTATAATCCGCAGGGTCTGATTCTCACCAAACGCAAAGATCTCCGAGATCTGGAAGGTAATACACACCACCAGCGCCACACATCTGAAAATTAGATTTCTCATGGCGAGAACCCCTTTGTAGGGAAGACGACGGCACAAGGCAAGCACGTCTAGAATTTCACCACAGAGACACAGAGATCACTGAGGAAGAGGCAGACAGAATGCTTATCCAACTCTGTCTCAGTGATCTCTGTGTCTCTGTGGTGAAATTCTTTCCAAGCGGTTTGGTCTTGATTCCTCTATCACACTTGTCCTACAAAGCGTTTCGGAGCTCATGCCATGGTGTTCCACCCGCACTTATACTGGGGCTAAGGGACCGAGGTGTTCGTGTCTAACGACGGTTTCGGTCGTCCCAGGCTCCTGACAGGCAGATCCTCATGGCCATTACACCGCACGCAATGAAAAACCCAGTCCGAACCAGGATCCCGCGTCTGCCTCTCTTTTTAGGCAGTCACTACAGCATTGTTTTCAGTGTTTTCATAACTGCCAGCGCACTTCACGCGCAGCAACTTCCCGACTGGCTCTTGTCAGCCACAGCAGAATCGCTCGATTTTCAAGACGCGAGCAATCTGGGAATGGCGGAGAGGTCCTTAGGCGTTAGTTTCCACGTTTCACCGCTCACTCCTTACGCGATTCCTATGCCCTCGTCAGGCTCGACTAACTTGGTGAATAGTCACGGAACGGCTTTGAATCCAGCGGTTACGGCGGGGGGCGCTACGAATTGGATCAATCCGGGCACCTCGAATTGGTTTAACTCCAGAAATTGGAGCAACGGCGTACCAACCTCTACCTCGGTTGTGGTGGTAGCAGACGGCGGGACGGCCCAAATTCAACCGACACCTTCACCGACCGTTCCTCCTGGTACTAAACCTGCAAAACGAATAACCACCGGCAGCGCTAGGCCAAACTTGACCAAGACACCTGTGACCGCTCAGGTCGGCAGCCTTACCATCGGGTCCATAAACGGCCCCGGTGGCACGGTCATCGAAAATAAAGGAATTCTGGATATCTTCCAAAGCCTGACAGTACAAGCAAACGGAACGCTGAAAAGCTTAACCGGTATTGCGGCTAAAGTCCACGACGGTGGAACCGTAACGAATTCTGGAACCATTATAGGAATTGGTGATGCCATTGCAATGGACCAGGGTGGTACCGTTAACAACAATCAGAATGCAGTAATCAGCGGGGAAATCTCCCTTGGCTCTTCCAACTACGGTATCAGGGGGGGTAACGCCTTAACTGGCACCGGAGTAACGCATGTGTTTAACTCAGGATCCATTTCTGGAGGCAGAGCAATTGCACTGATGGCCGGTGGAACAATTGTAAACAACGCCACCGGTAAAATTGAGGGACTTGGCGGGGGAGGTGTTGGAATCCAAACCCATGGGGCACCGGTAGACATCACAAACTCTGGCGCTATCTCAGCGAACTCCACCGGAGTCATAATCGGCGCCGGCGGCAGCCTAACAAACGAAGCCGGCGGCACGATCACCGGAGGTAACGGCGTGGCCATCGACGCCACATTAAGCTCAGGAAACACGATCTTTTCCAATGGCGGGACCGTCAATGGCAGCGTGGAACTCGGCGCCGGGGTTAACACCGTAACGCTGGTGACCGGCGGCACAATCAAAGGGGACTTGAACCTGGGCCCAAATTCCGGGAATGAACTAATTCTGGACGGGCCGATTGAAGAAACGATCAGTCAAGCCGTTACCGGCGCGATCAGCGGGTTGGGGTCCTTGAGTGTGCAAGGCGGGACTTGGATCATCGATGAAGATTTAGCCGCTCCGGTGTCGACCGATGTAATCACGGGAACCTTGAGCCTCGGTCAAAGCGTGACTCTAACCACACCAGCGCTAACCATCGAAAATGGCGGAACCTTGATGGGTACGGGGACTATTCGCGGAAACGTTACTAACTCTGGGGTAGTCAGCCCGGGCAATCCTTTCGGAACATTGACGATTCAAGGCAATTTCACTCAGACGAATAGTGGTATATTTCACCTTGAAATCGGGGGTCTGGCGCCCGGAGATTTTGGTGTGCTGGCCGTGACTGGTCACGCGACGCTCGCCGGCACACTCCAACTTGTGCGCACGGGCAACTTCCACTTCCAGCCCGGCGATAAGCTCGTCTTCCTTACCGCAAACAGCGTCGCCGGATCTTTCAGCACGATTCAAAACCTGAACAGCTTCAGTAACCAGGACACGATTGTCAAAACCCAGGTCGTGATTCTGCCGGGCGGGGTAGAGCTGGAAGCAATCCAAGGCAATTTTGTGGACGCGGCTTGTAATCCGAACTCGGTTGCGGTAGCTCAAGCCTTAAACAGTGCAGTAGGTGATCCGCGCGCCGCTGCGCTGATTACCTTTCTCGACAACCAACCGATTAACCAACTTTGCAACGATTTTACGTTAATCGCTCCCGAAGTATTGACCTCGGTTTTCGATCTCGCGGTCTCGCTGGCGAACGTGCAGACGGCTAACCTGGAGCGGCGGCTCGATGATCTTCGGAAGGGTAGTAATGGTTTTAGTTCGACTGGCTTCACCATCAACGGCACTACCCCTAGTTTCAGCGAGGGACTGTCCGGGCCAACCGGCTCTGAAGGCAAGACGGGCCCGTCGGTGACAGCGCCGATACCGGAGAATCGCTGGGGCTTTTTCGCCACCGGCCTTGGCGAATTTACAGATGTTAGTACGGCTGATGGAGCCCGCGGCTTCAACCTTCGTACCGGAGGAGTCACTCTCGGTGTCGACTATCGGATCGCTTCGAATTTCGCCATCGGTTTGACCGGCGGTTACGCACACACTGGAATTGACCTTGCCGGCAACGGCAGTATCGACGTTGACGGCGGAACTGGAGGTTTCTATGCGACGGCCTTCGGGAACGGTTTTTACGTGGATACCTCGGTGAGTGGAGGTATTAGTAATTATGATACCCATCGCCCGGCTCTCCTCGGTACAGCCAACGGCAGTACTGACGGTGCGAACCTCAACGTTCTGGCCGCCGGCGGCTATGACTGGACACAAGGGGCTCTCATCATCGGCCCTATTGCGAGCTTTCAATACACTTATGCTAGCTTGAACAGCTTTACCGAGAAAGGCTCGCTGGCCCCGCTAAGGTTGGCTGATCAAAGCGTCGACTCACTCCGCACCGCATTGGGAATCAAAGTGTCTTACGACCTGAAAATCGGTGGGGTACTCTTCAGGCCGGAGATCCGTGCCTCCTGGCAACACGAATACGACGACAGCGCCTATTCGATCGTAGCTAGCTTTGCCAATGGAGCCGGAAACAGTTTTTCCGTAGTCGGGCCAAAAATCGGCCGGGATAGTTTGCTGATCGGAGCCGGCGTCGCCGTCCTATGGAACGATCGCATTTCTACCTACGTTTATTATGACGGTGAGCTCGCGCGTACTAACTACGATTCGCAGAGTGTATCGGCTGGTATCCGTTTCACCTTTTGAGGAGAATCGGTAGGGACGAGCTCCCGACTGCGCAAGGCCTACGTCGCGGCAAAGCTCAACGGCGTGCCCAATGCTGAATCGAGGGCGCGCCAAAGCGAAGCGACGGCGGCCGGCTCGTCCGTGGAGTTTGGAAGTTTGCGCGGCCAAAAATACGCTCCGTAGGAGCATAATCTTTATAGCTTGCCGATAAAGAGCATTGGCGGCAGCTCCATAGGAGCGGCATATAGAGGGCGCTCGCAAACTTGAGGACGCGGAAACATCCTCACAGATTGGAAAAGGTATCGTTTATTGTGCGCCGCCTTAAACCGTTTCGGCAATTCTCCGGATGCAAATTCGTGGGCGGGTATGGGCCGGTAATATGGCGCTCCTACGGAGCTAGTCGCAATCTCGGTACCGATATCTACAAAGATTTCGCTCCTACGGAGCGTGATTCCCGGTCGCCAAAATCTCCAAATTCCAAAGACGAAATTCCGACTGCGCAAAGAGACTCGAATAAGGTTTCTCATCGTTTCTCGTGCAGGTTGAAAGTCACTATTTCGGTCTTGGTGGCGGTCTGCGGACTCTTCTGCAGTTCTGGAGACGGCGCAACCGAAGCCCAAGAAAAACCGGCTGTTATTAAGGGCCAACCGCTCGATATCCGAGTCCAAGCCAACGTGTTTGGCAAAGCGAGCGTGGCGGATATTACGGTGGCGCTACGCTCTGCCGGAGAAGAACTCTTCCGTTATTGCTCCCACACTCAACTCGATGGTATCGATGTTTACTATCGGGCGGATCACCCCCAAATTGATCTGCATCGGACGCGCGAGGGTCGCATTGCGATCGGACTATCCGCGCGCGACACGCGCTGGGCCCAGTACAGCTTTCAATTTGCCCACGAGTTTTGCCACGCGTTGGCTAACTTCGCCGATCATTCGCAACCGGCGGTCTCCAAGGTACTTAATCCTAACCTGTGGCTCGAAGAAAGCCTGTGTGAAACGGCATCTCTCTTCGTCTTGCGAGCGATGAGTCGCACGTGGGCAACTCATCCTCCTTACCCTGCCTGGCAGGTCTACGCTCCATGGCTTAACGACTACGTCGAGCAACGCCTTGCTCTGCCGGAAAATCGTCTTCCGGTTTCATTCTCCGCCTGGTTCCGCGAGAACCAAACCGCTTTGCGGAGAAACGCAGATCAACGAGCTAAGAATATCATCATCGCCACTCACCTCCTGCCATTCTTTGAAGCAGATCCGGCCGGTTGGGAAGCGGTCACTTTTCTCAATCGGAAACCCTCAGACCCAACAGAATCGCTGTCCAAGCGCTTTGCCGAATGGCGGGCAAACTGTCCTAGCCATCTTCATGCGTTTGTTACAAAGCTTGCGACGCTCTTCGGGATAAGTCTTCGGTGAAACTATTCTGTAGCGCACTCGTGAAGCGCTTCGGTCTTCCGACTTCGCTCGCTGACAGAACTGCCAACCAACGAGCGCCGAAAGCTACGTCGGACAGGACTTCGGCGAGCTCAGCCGAGTCGCTTTGCGCAGTCAGGAGCTCGTCCCTACCGGTTCGCGACAATTATTTGAGCAATTCTCGTCGATGGAGACTAAGTTCTCCACGACCTCGGATAGAGACGGCCCCGATTCGTTGGATTCAACTTCCCAAACTAACAACGTATGCGCCTCAAGATCTGTTGTTTCCCTCTGTACTTTTCGCTTGGGCTATTCTCAGGCGCGACTGGAATATCGAACGCCCAGGAAGGTGGACAAACCGTCGCGTTGATTGGTGCTCGGTTAATTGACGGAACAGGTGAACCCCCGTTAGAGAACGCCGCGTTAGTAATTCAGCGAGAGACCGTCAGTGCGGTCGGACCGGCGGATTCCATCAAGTTTCCCAACGACACCGCGGTCATCGATTGTCATGGTCAAACCATCATTCCAGGACTGATATCCGATCACTCGCATGTTGGGCTCGTGGATGGGATTTCGATAAAACCGGAAAATTACAATCAGCAGAATATTCTTCGTCAGCTGCGCCAATATGAGGCCTATGGCGTCACCACCGTCACCGCGCTAGGCCTAAACGGCAGCTTATTTTATCAACTGCGCGACGACCAACACTCAGGCAAGTCTCAAGGAGCCGACCTATTTGGTGCATTCCGTGGCATCGGTGCTCCATTGGGCGCTCCTCCGGCGGCCATGATCCCGGTTAGTACTGATCAGCTCTATCGGCCCGAGACGGCCGAAGAAGCCAGAACTGCGGTCAGAGAAATCGTAGCCGGCCATCCCGATCTCGTAAAAATCTGGGTGGACGATTTGCTGGCAACTTCTCCGAAGATGAAGCCGGAAATTTATAAAGCCGTCATCGAGGAAGCCCATCACGCCGGCTTTCGAGTAGCAGCTCATATCTATTACCTGGAAGACGCCAAAGCTGTACTCCGCGCGGGAATAGATATCATCGCCCACGGAGTTCGCGATCGACCGGTCGATACTGAGTTCATTGACGAGATGAAGGCTCGGTCGGTTTGGTACATTGCCACGCTTAATCTGGACGAATGTTCCTATATCTTTGCGGAACAACCGGCTTGGACCAAAGAACCATTCTTTCAAAACGCGTTGCAGCCGGCTCTGAAAGCTCAACTGAGCGATCCGGCTTATCTGGAGAAAACGCTAAAAAGTCCGCGCGTTCCCATCTTCAAACAGGCAGTTGCAACTAACCAAGCCAATATAAAGGCCTTGTATGACGCCGGAGTAAAAGTCGCCTTTGGCACCGATTCCGGCGCCATTCCTCCCCGTATCCCTGGTTTTGCAGAACACCGGGAACTACAATTGATGGAAGGCAGTGGTCTCACGCCGTTGCAGGCGATCAGCTGCGCCACCAGCAACGCCGCGGCTTTGCTGAATCTTACCGATCGAGGGACGTTGAAACCAGGACAGCTGGCCGATCTTATCGTACTCGCGGCAAACCCGTTGGATGATATAGCCAACACGGAGAAGATCGCCGCGGTTTGGCATCGGGGAAAGAAAGTCGCCGGTCCGGTGACGGACTTTCGCAGCGAGTAGACAAAACACGCTCGGCCGTGGCACGAAGTAATCAGTAATCAGTGTGTCAGTAATCAGTCCGGAAGCAGGCCCAATAAACTGATTACTGACTTACTGGTTACTGATTACTTCGTGCCACCCCCTAGCGGTTGCCACACCTACTTCTGGTTCTTCAGCTTCTTCCTATTCTGCTGCAGAGGCTGCGCGTAATCGCTGGGATGAGCGAGATCGCTCATTTCGGAACCTACCACCGACCGTTTCTCTTCTTTCAGACTAGCACGATAGGCCTCGACGTTATTATCGACAATAGTGGGCTGAATGAAGATCAATAGCTCAGTTCGATCCTTTATGTTGGTCGTGTATTTAAACAAACGTCCCAGATACGGGATGTTATCCACATAGGGAATACCGTTGTCGGTTTTATGAATAGTATCCTGAATTAATCCCCCTAGCACCACGGTCGCACCACTAGGAATCGTTACCGTCGTCGTTAGGCGCTGGCTATTGATTATGGGCACCTCGTTTCCAGAAATATTCACGTTGCTACCGAGAGTGTCATTAATCTGAGCTATCTTTAGGGTCACTTCGTTGTTCGAGTTGATCAGCGGAATCACTTCCAGTCTGAGCTCGACATTCTCATACTGCACGGTTGACTCTACGGATGCGACACTGCCCGTCGTGGTACCCGTCGTCGTCGTAGGAACGTTGGAAAGCGAAGTCCCCGGAATCGGGACTTGTTGGCCGTTCGAAATCACGGCCCGTTTATTGTTTGCGGTGTAGACTGCCGGACGAGCCAAGACAGTAAAGTGGTCTCTGGTATCCAAAGCTCTAACAAAGACGCTAACTGCGTCACCGATCTTTCCGTACAGAGTTAAACCCTGGAGCCCGGGTATCAGCGCATTGCTTAGGATTTGGGAGGGGTTAACTACGCCAGTGCCATTGGTACCCGAACCGGTAATCCCCTGACTATTCAGATTGGCGGATGCGATACCACTACTGCCGGAGATTTTCTTGAAAGTTTGAGCCCAATCCACTCCGAAATCTGTCTCCCCGTTGAGCTGTAAATTACCGATAACAGTAGCCAGATAGACCTGTTGCGGCCGTTGATCCAAACGATCCAACAGCATTCGAACCTTTTGGATACTTTCAGGGGGACCGATCACAACGATCTTATTATCTTTCGCATCCGAAATCACCCGGGTCTTACCGACGACGATGGCCTGCGGTCCGAGCTCTTCGTTTGGCTCCTGGAGGAGGTCTTGGCCGGCCTGGCTGCCTGCGCCGCCGCTGGAGCTACTAGGGCTGTAACCGCCGGCATAACTCGAAGAACCTGTCCCAGTTCCACCGGAGGTGTTGCTGGAAAGGTTAACGCTTCGTTGTTGTTGGTTTTGCCGTTGTTGACCTTGGCCGGTGCCACCGGTCTCGCCTTGCCCGCCTTGTTGCGGTTCCTCAGATAACAGGTCCTTAAGTACTGGGAGAACATCTCCGGCTGGAACATAACGGAGTCTATACTCGAGCGGTTTGTCCGCCAGGTTTGGCTGATCAAAAGCCTGAATCAGGGTCCGCAACTGCGCCATATTTTGCGGCCGGGTAACTATCAGAATTCGATTCGTCCTCGCGTCGGCAACCAGTTGGGCTTGGAGTCCGCTGATTCCGGCTCCACCGGTAGAGTAATTAACTTGGACATTGCCAGGAGCACCCGGGTTCTGAGGGCCGCCCGCCCCTTTTTGCTGATTCTCGAGCAATTTATTCAGTGTATCGGTCACTTTTTCGGCGTCCGCTCGGATCAGTTGAACGAACTCCGTGGCCGTGGCTGCCGGCGGAACATCAATCAATTGTTTGAGCGCAAGCAATTCTTTGATGACGCTGGTATTCTCCGTAATCACCACCGCTTGTGCGCTATTCACCGGCACAAATGCGGTGTATGCCCGAGGTAAAACATGCGTCTGAAAAACCGCTAACGCTTCGGTCGCCGAGATGTAACTCAGCGGCATGTAATAGCTCACGATTTGCTCGCCTTCCGGTAAACTATCTGGCGTCGTATAAAGACGGATTCCCTCGCTTCGGGGGTTCTTACCGGTATTTAAGTTGATGATCTTGACCGTGTTGTCGCTCGGGCCCGGAACGAAAGCGTAATTGTTAAGCAAAAGGGCCGCTTCGATCAGCCGGACCAATTGGTCTCGCGGCATTGGGTTGGGCGCCATGATCGTGATGGGAACCGCGTTTGCGCTCAGATTGCTATCTTCGATCACGGTTTTACCCGTCAACTCCTGATAGTCTTGCAAGATCGTCGAGATATTGGCGTTAACTGCGGAGATAGTCGAAGTCTCACCCGGCGTATCTCCCGGAGCGGCCGCCTTCTTGTTCAAAGTCGTCTGAGGCGGATCCCCGCCTTCTGACGTTGCGACGGTCTGGGTATTCTGGGCCCAACCAGGACAGCACCAGCACGAGAATATAAGCCCAAAAAGGAGGAGCCGAGGTATTTTCATGTTATTCGTCGTCGTCGGATTCCGCGCCGGCATTATTGTTTTGCTGAACGTTATTTTGCTGAGGCTGAGGCTGAACCGCGTTTTGCTGAACCGGAACCTGATTTTGGGCTGGCGTTGGCAACATCCGCCGCCGCCGAATCTCTTGCGCGTCCGGGGCATTGGCAGGATTCGCTTGCTGCACGTTTTGACCCTGCGTAGGGGGCATTTGCGGCATCCTGCGTACCGGGACGGGTACGTTGTTCCCAAACTGATTATTTGGGCCCGGGACCTGGCCGGGCACAAACCTTTGACCCGGAAGATTCGCGGCCGTCACCTGCGCATTCTGCTGCTGATCAAACCGGAATTTAACGACTCCCTCTTCCCGTCCATTGGTCAGTTTCGCCACGATCAGGCTTGGGTTTTGGTTCGGCACCATTTCCAGCAAGCGTAACTGGTCGGAATTGGCGCCCGCTTCCTTGGTTACCTTTTTGACTTCGTTGGTCTCCGTATCTTGAACGAATAAGATGTCTTTGCCTTTATCATGCAGCCAGTTGACCAGGATAAGTTTGGAAAAAGGCGATGCCGGCCCCTGAGCAAGCGAAGGGGTCACTAAGGTAAACGGATTTCGTTCCCAGAGCTGCTGATACCGGCTAACCTCGAATCCCTTAGGAAGGGTATCGTCTGAGAGGCTAACTCCCGCGAGTAGCCAACACCCTGCTATTAAAGCGGCTATCGCGCGTGGTCCCGAGGGGCGGTGGTTTAAGATCCACATGGTTGCTTCTTTACTCTTTCTTTAGGTGTGAGGCGAGTACCAACGTGCAACATCTAGTTCCAAGTCGACCGCCGGCGGTTTCTCCTGGCTTTTCAAAGAAAGATTGGTGACGGCTTGGAATTTCTCCGGTTGCTGAACATCGACCAGCCACTGAATCACGTCTTTTAGATCGCCAGTCAGCTTCAGACGGACCGCCACCGCCTGGTAGTTGGCCGTGCTTTTGGCGTCGGTAAAGCCCTGCTCTTGGATGGTAAGCTTGTGACTCTGTGCGCTCGTCGTCAGAGACTGCAAAAGCTCGGACTGTGGTACCGCGCCGGCCGCCACTCGAGGCTGCTTTTGATCAATCCACTGCTTGCGGTCCAGCCAGAATTGTTTTTCGCGGAGCCAAATCTGGTCGGTATTGGCGTTTGCTTCCAGACCGCGAATCTTCAGGGCCAAGCCCGATTCAATGTCGAGCAGATAGCTGACTATATAGAAGGTGCCCATTACCAGGACGGCCACCCCCAGCATGATGAGCAATCGCCGTTCGCCTTTAGTCCACTTTCGCAACGCTAGGTTCTCCTTCTATAATGAACTCGGCTCGACCATCCGGCCGCAGGCTTGGGCTTTTCATCTCCCATTGGAAAATCTTTAGAGCCGCATTTTGCTTAATATCTTCGTTAAATTTGAACGCCGCTGCCGCAGTGCTGGCTTCACCACGAATAATCACTTTGCCTTTCTCGATTTGAAACGCGGTCATTCGCATCCCCTGAGGTGGAAGCAGATCAGCCGCCTGATGTAAGAGTTCCACGGCATACATTTTCGGGTCGACCGCCCATTGCACTTTGCGCCACTGATCGGCTGTTCCCTGGACCGCGGTTACGGTGGGAAGCTCTGCGGTCAACTGATTCTGTAACTGGTTGATCCGGCTTTGCTGCCAAAAGATATAAGCAATAATTCCCAGAATCCCGAGTAAATAGATACCAGCAGCGGCGGCGATTAAACGCCGAATCCGGCTGCGTCGCCTAGCTTTCTCATGGAGAACTGAAACTTGAAGCGGCAACAATTTTGACGCCGTCGCCGGCAGACTCGGAGGTGGAACTGATTCACGAAATGTTTTGAGAGCAAGACCTTGCTGCAGCCGCTCCACTTCTTCATCGGTGAATTCCCCCCAAATTGCCAGGCCGAGTAACTCGTTAATCAAATGCTGGGATTCCAGCTGAAGAAGGATACACCGAATCTCATTCACACTCTCGTCCGAGACTTCTTCCGTGGACAAGACCTGAAAATGGATGGGATCGCGACCCCGGCTAATGGTCATAGCCAAGCGCTGCCGTTCTCGCCAAATAATGAGCCGGTCTTGAGGGATAGGTAACGTGTATGGCTCCGGTTCAAAGCGGACGGCATTTTCGAATGCCAGCTCCGGTGCAAGGTCAGGGAGTAGCACGATGGCCAATACGAGTGCTCTTTCCTCCTGAACCTCCAAAATCCGCACATCGAGAGAAGAAGCCGCGTTTTGCTTTTGCACTAAGCCGCGTTTCTCCAGCTGCAGTTGCACCATTTCCGGCACTACTTCTCGGTCTGCGGTTGGCACCCAGGTCGCATAGCTGACAGTTTGTCTTAAAGGCAACGCCACTATCACGTGGCCCCCGGCCGCTTTCGGAGTCTCTAGCCGCCGAACGAATTGCGCCCGTTTCGACGCCGGGAAATTCCAGAGTTCCCAGTTGCCGTTCATGCAACGAACCAGGGAGACTTGGCTGCGATCTACTTTTCCTGCCATAACAAATAAGCAACCGGAACCGATTGGCGCTTCGCTACGACTGAGATCGTCGCCGAATACTTTCCGATGACCCCGGTACTGTCCACGCGATCGACCGTACTCGACAGGCTCAGCAGATTTTGCACGATTTGAAATTGTTGGGATGACATCCCCAATTGCGCCATAACATCATTCCAATTCTGATAGGGCTGGTCATCGCTTGTAAATGGAATTCCGTCCGGTCCCCAAATGTGTCGAACGAACTGCGTAGCTGTCGCCAGGGTAACACCGGTCACCAAAGAAATCATGTGAGGGTCCGCTAGATTTACATCGATCGTACCATC
>Ga0209647_1002422_pt1 | contig 15146 bp, 11 predicted proteins | sample GraSoi_2013_60cm_FD_185827 | JGI IMG/M metagenome (GOLD analysis project Ga0209647, IMG submission 185827) | Grasslands soil microbial communities from the Angelo Coastal Reserve, California, USA - Sample 9_17_2013_60cm (SPAdes) (version 2) | ecosystem: Environmental > Terrestrial > Soil >...
TCAGAAAGATGACCAGGAGGCCGTATCGCTCCAGGAGAAAGGCGAGGCTGTGCATTAAACCCGAAGGCTCCGTCACGAGGGCCTCCTGCTACCGGTACTTTAGCAAACTATTCACGGTGCCGGTCGACCCATGGCTGACTGCGGGTTCGGCGCGCTCTATGGTGTACACGAAGACGACCATGATCTTCACCCATGCCTCCGTAATTATACGGGGCTAGGCTTTGGGTCCGCATCTTAATCTACGGGAGTTTGCCTAGGAGCCTGTCTGGGAAATGGGATGGGTCTGCGTTGCACGAGGACGGGGCGCGATGCCGGGCGCATCGTCAAGGCGCCGCGACGCGGCAGCGCCCCGTCCTCGTGCAACCCGCAGGGACATCGATATTTCCCGCCGGCTCGTCCTCGCTCCTAGCCCGACGGGAAATATCGATGTCGCAGACCCATTCCATTTCCCAGACAGGCTCCTAGGACCCGGGGAGACGCGCCATGCCGGACCGCAACCGCCAGATCCTGCTCGTCGAGACGCCGAAGGGAAAGCTCGGGCCGGAGCATTTCCGCCTCGCCGAGGCGCCGCTGCCGACGCCGCAAGAGGGCGAGGTGCTGGCGCGGGTGCGCTACATCTCGCTGGATGCCGCCAACCGCGCCTGGATGCAGGGCGCGACATACCGCTCCGCGGTCGAGGCGGGGAGCGTGATGGCGGGCGGCGCGCTGGCGGAGATCGTCGAGTCCAAGAGCCCGGCGCTCCGCCCCGGCGATCTCGTCTTCGGCGATACCGGCTGGCAGGATTACGCGGTGCTGCCGGCCAAGCGCGCGGCGAGGATTTGCGCTGAAGACCGTTGACGGGAAAACCCGTTCACATCACGCGTTGCTATGACGAGCGCAGCTGGGGCGCGCGACGCGGCATCCAAGAAAGAACGAATGTCGATTCTTGCACTTCGGCTAACGGCCCTTTTGCGAAGAACGAGCTCGGCGAACGCTGGTCCGATTTCGGCCTCATAACGGACGCTCACCGGGCCAGCGAGGCACTTCGCTGTTTGACCCTAAGCGGACGTTGACGCGGTGGTCGAAGATCTCGATTGACAACTCTCCGAATTGTCCCTGCTCTTGAGCATCGGCGGTAGGATGGCGCCGACAACACCGGCTCGGCGGTACGCCCATTGCCGCTTGAACCACGGGCGGCGGAGCGCGTTCTTGAACGATCATGGCCGGATTGCATTCGTTGATTGGCAGGCGTCGCCATTTCGCGACCTCTGCATTGGCCGGAGCGATCGGCGTTTTTCTTCCTGCGGCTGCCGCCCACGCCGAAACGACTCCGCCCGCTCCAGCAGGTGCAGAAACGCGTGCACCTGCGCCTGCGACAGCTCGCCAGAATGCGGCCGTTGCCGACGCTTCCCTGATTGGAGCGGCGGCAACCGTGCAGCCGACCGAAGACACATCGATCCGACCGTTCCGCATCCATGTGCCCGAAAAGGCAATAACGGACCTGCGGCGCCGGATTCGTGAAACCCGCTGGCCCGACAAGGAAACCGTCGCCGATCGGTCGCAGGGTGTTCAGTTAGCCAAGCTGCAGGAGCTCGTTCAGTACTGGGGCAGCGGCTACGACTGGCGCAAGGTGGAAGCCAAGTTGAATTCCTTGCCGCAATTCATGACGAACATCGACGGCGTCGACATTCATTTCATCCACGTCCGTTCTCGTCACAAGAATGCGCTTCCGGTGATTATCATGCACGGTTGGCCGGGCTCTGTGCTCGAGCTGATCAAGGTCATCGACCCGCTTACCAATCCAACCGCGCACGGCGGGAGCGCCGAGGACGCGTTCGACGTCGTGATCCCGTCCATGCCGGGCTACGGCTTCTCCGGCAAGCCGACGGGCACCGGTTGGGACCCCGATCACATGGCCCGAGCCTGGGCGGAGCTGATGAAGCGCCTCGGATACACCCGCTACGTCGCACAGGGCGGAGATGTCGGGGCGCTCCTCGCCAACTCGCTGGGGCGGCAGGCGCCTGCAGGATTGCTCGGCATCCACGTCAACTTGCCGGCGACGGTGCCGCCGGACGTCGCCGCGGTGCTCGCCGGCGGCGGGCCCGCGCCGGCGGGACTCTCCGAGAAGGAACGCGCGGCGTTCGATTCGCTCGACACATTCTACAAGAAGTACAGGGCCTACTCCGTGATGATGGCCACGCGGCCGCAGACGATCGGCTACGCTTTGACGGATTCTCCAGCGGGGCTTGCGGCCTGGATGTATGACTACAACAACGGCGAGCCCGAGCGCTTACTCACCAAAGACGAGTTTCTGGACGACATCACGCTGTACTGGCTGACGAACAGCGCGACCTCGGCAGCGCGGGTGTACTGGGAGAACGGCGCACGAGGCGTTGTTTCTGCGGCCGGGCAGAAGACCGCCGAAATCTCGCTCCCGGTGGCCATCACGGTATTTCCACAGGAGATTTATCGAGCGCCGGAGACATGGGCCCGACACGCCTATCGCAACCTGATCTACTTCCACGAGGTCGACAAGGGCGGACACTTCGCGGCGTGGGAAGAGCCGCAGCTCTTCTCTGAGGAGATCCGCGCGGCGTTCCGGTCGCTCCGGCAGCCCTGATTCGGGATTGCTTGTGATGACGCCTGTTCTGAACCCTGATCCGTGATTGCCAGATTACGCATGGGCTAAATTGCGCATGTTTGAGGAGGCACCGTATGAGACGGATTGCTTTCGTGCTGGTTGCAGTTGTAGCGCTGGCCGGCGTGGTCGCCTACATGGCCCCCGCATCTGGACAAGCCGACGGAGAGGCCGCTCCGATCTCCGGAGTGAAAATCCCCCCCGGATATCGCGAGTGGAGGTTGATCTCCGTGGCCCACGAAGAAGGCGACCTCAACGATCTGCGCGCCATTCTGGGCAACGACGTAGCGATCAAGGCCTCCCGGGAAGGGAAGCTTCCGTACCCCGACGGCACCATCATTGCCCGGCTCGCCTGGAGTTACGACCCGTTGGAGGAAAGCGAAAAAGCCTTTGGCCGTGCCCAAACTTTCGTGGCCGGGCCACCCAAGAACGGGGTTCAGTTCATGGTCAAGGACTCAAGAAAATACGCCTCGACCGGCGGCTGGGGGTTCGCTCAATTTGACCCGCCAGCGAGGCGGTGCACAACACCTGCTTTTCCTGCCACGCGACCGTCAAAGCTCGCGACTTTGTCTTCAACCGTTACGCACCTTGATACTCAGAAGCGCAGCAGAAAGGAATAAGACGATGACCGCACACAAACTACAAACCAAAAATCCAAAGCTACTCAAAAGGAGGACACCATGACCCAAACCAGTGCTACACAACGAGGGAGCGCGCAGGCAGCTGACAAGAATGCGATTCGTCCTTTTCGTGCGAGTATCCCTGAAGAGGCGCTCACCGACCTTCGCCGCCGGATCGCGGCGACGCGATGGCCCGAAAAGGAGACCGTCGCAGATCAGTCGCAGGGCGTGCAGCTCGCGACGGTTCGAGAACTCGCGCGCTATTGGGCGACAGATTACGACTGGCGCAAGTGCGAGGCGGAACTGAACGCCCTGCCGCAATTCATCACCGAGATCGATGGGCTGGACATTCATTTCATTCACGTTCGTTCGAAACGTGAAAATGCGTTGCCGCTCATCGTCACGCACGGATGGCCCGGCTCGGTCATCGAGCAGCTGAAGATCGTCGATCCACTGACCAATCCCACGGCACATGGCGCGAGCGCATCGGACGCTTTCCATCTGGTGATTCCGTCGATGCCGGGCTACGGGTTTTCAGGCAAGCCTACCACCACCGGCTGGGACCCCGCCCGCATCGCACGTGCCTGGGTCGTGCTGATGAAGCGCCTTGGATACACGCAATTTGTGGCGCAAGGCGGCGATTGGGGTGCGCTTGTCACGGATGTGATGGCTACGCAGGCACCTCCGGAATTGCTCGGCATTCACTCCAACATGCCTGGCACGGTTCCAGCCGAAATTGCAAAGGCGCTCCAGGCCGGCGGTCCGCCGCCAGCAGGTCTCTCAGCCGACGAAAGACGCGGGTACGAGCAGCTGGACTTTTTCTATAAGCACGGACTGGCTTTCGCCCTCGAGATGGGGAACCGCCCACAGACGCTTTACGGGATTGCGGATTCGCCCGTCGGCCTGGCAGCGTGGATACTTGACCACGACGCGCGCAGTTACGAGCTCATCGCACGCGCCTTTGACGGACACCCCGGCGGGCTCACGCGAGACGATGTCCTCGACAACATCACGCTCTACTGGTTTACGAATACGGCGATCTCTTCGGCTCGGCTCTATTGGGAAAACAAGTTAGCTTTTTTTGACCCCAAGAACGTCTCCATCCCGGTTGCGGTGAGCGTCTTTCCAGACGAGATCTATGCAGCCCCGCGGAGTTGGGCAGAGCGGGCGTATCCCAAACTCATCCATTACAACAAGCTGGACAAGGGCGGGCACTTTGCGGCCTGGGAACAGCCGAAACTTTTCTCTGAAGAGATCCGTGCCGCGTTTCGATCGCTCCGCTGATCGTGGCCGGCAGGACACCACGTGCATTCGATCGTTGGAGGAATACCATGGTGAAAGTGACATACAACAAGGAGATCACTGCACTTCTGCTGGTCGATCCGTATAACGACTTCATTTCCGAGAGAGGCAAGATATGGGACCGCATTCGGGCTGTTGCGGAAGCGAATGACTGCGTTCCTCATATGCTGCAGGTCCTGAATGCCGCGCGGAAGGCGAAGCTTCGGGTCTTCTATGCACTGCATCATCGATACCGTCCGGGCGACTACGAGACTTGGAAGTACATCGCGCCCGTTCAGAAGGCAGCGTGGGTGCGAAAGAGCTTCGAATACGGCACGTGGGGCGGCGGGCCACTTCGCTGATTGACCCTGGCCGTGTGAAAACCCGGGAAGCAGTCGTCAGCGCGCAACAAGAGAATCGAACGCGCGGCCTCGAATCTTTAGCGCGCGAGCAGCATTCTGTTCGAATCAATCTTGCGCCCGAACGACCCGCAGAATGGTTTTCACACAGCCAAGACCCATAGCTGACTGTGGGCTTGGCGCGCTCCATGATCTTGTGCATGAAGACGAGCATGATCTACACCCATGCCTCCGCAACGATACGGGACTACGCTTCGCTAAGGGAGTTTGCCTAGGACCCAGGGAGACGCGCCATGCCGGACCGCAACCGCCAGATCCTGCTCGTCGAGACGCCGAAGGGAAAGCTCGGGCCGGAGCATTTCCGCCTCGCCGAGGCGCCGCTGCCGACGCCGCAAGAGGGCGAGGTGCTGGCGCGGGTGCGCTACATCTCGCTGGATGCCGCCAACCGCGCCTGGATGCAGGGCGCGACATACCGCTCCGCGGTCGAGGCGGGGAGCGTGATGGCGGGCGGCGCGCTGGCGGAGATCGTCGAGTCCAAGAGCCCGGCGCTCCGCCCCGGCGATCTCGTCTTCGCCGATACCGGCTGGCAGGATTACGCGGTGCTGCCGGCCAAGCGCGCGGCGAAGCTGCCGCGATTGGAGCCGCTGACGCATCTCCTCAGCGTCTATGGCATTGCCGGGCTCACCGCCTATTTCGGCCTGCTGCGGGTGGGGAAGCCGCAGCCCGGCGAGACGGTGGCGGTCTCGGCGGCGGCGGGCTCGGTCGGCTCGCTGGCGGGCCAGATCGCCAAGATCAAGGGTTGCCGCGTTATCGGCATCGCCGGGGGCGCGGAGAAATGCGCCTGGCTCATCGGCGCGCTCGGCTTCGATGCCGCGGTCGACTACAAGGCGGGGCCGCTGCCCAAGCCCCTGAAAGCGGCGGCGCCCGACGGCATCGACGTCTATTTCGACAATGTCGGCGGCGACATCCTCGAGGCCTGCCTCTTCCAGATGAGGCTGCGCGGCCGCATCGCCTGCTGCGGCGCGGTCTCGCAATATGACGGCGCGCCGCAGGCGCATGGGCCGCGCGGCGTGCCCGGCCTCATCGTGGTGAAGCGCCTGACGCTCCAGGGCTTCATCGTGATGGATTACGAGGCCGAGCGCGCATCGGCGATCGCCGAGCTCAAATCCTGGGTCGATGCCGGCAAGCTCATCGTGCAGGAGGACATCATCGACGGGCTCGAAAACACGCCGCGCGCGCTGATCGGGTTGCTGGCGGGCGAGAACAAGGGGAAGAGGATGGTGAAGGTGGCGTGAGGAGAAACGACCGCGGGCATGCAGCTGGCAAGCCTGGATGACGGATGACCGGCTCTGCCCGGAGAGCGCGCAGACGCCCGGCGCGAATGGGATGAAGCTGCGGGCCGGCTGGGCCTGGATCTCCGTCACGGACCGCAACCTGATCCTGCGCGCGCCGGTGCGCGAGGACGGTGCAGCCGGGCCGCTCGAGGTCGCTGCGGAGAACTGCGCGCGGACGACTTCGTCAGCCGAATGGTCAGTGGCGTCCAAGTGGACACGCCGCAACCCGACGATGGATGTCCGTCAAGAACGCCCTAAAGCGGACTTTGGCAAGCCCGTCTCGGCGCATTCACGCCTTAGCGCGAAGCGGACCGCAAACACGGGGCGGCGCTTCCCCTCCCCCGGCTGCTGCGCCGCCACCCCCTCCCCGTTGGGGAGATGGTTTTTTTTGCGCCCCACTGCCGGTTGACGGTGGTCACCGCGATCCCTATTGTGATAGCCGTCATGCACACCACGCGGATCAACGGCCTGCGACTTACTGCCCCGGCGCTCTGACGAGCGTCGGCAGGTCTGCCGTTGTCTCCTTTCCGCGTGAGTTCTGCATCATGCCTTCCGCACTCTCCGTCCGCTGCCCTGTCGCGCCGTCGCGTGCGCTCCTGCTGCTGAGCGATCGACTTATCGACGGTCGTCGAGCCTGAACCGGCTCGGCGCCCGTCAGCCGATCGTCCCCCTTTTCCGGCCGCCGCAAGCGGCGGCCGATGCAGCACCGGAGCCTCCGCCCATGACCAGCATGCCCGTCCACAAATACCGCCCCTTCGCCCCCATCGCCCTGCCCGATCGGCGCTGGCCGTCCGCCGTCATCACGCGCGCGCCGGTCTGGTGCAGCGTCGACCTGCGCGACGGCAACCAGGCGCTGGTCGAGCCGATGGGGCCCGAGCGCAAGCGCCGCCTGTTCGACCTCCTGGTGAAGCTGGGCTTCAAGGAGATCGAGGTGGGCTTCCCGGCGTCATCGCAGACCGATTTCGACTTCGTGCGCCAGCTCGTCGACGAGGATCTCGTGCCGGACGACGTCACCATCCAGGTGCTGACGCAGTCGCGCCCCGAGCAAATCACGCGCACCTTCGACGCCGTCCGCGGCGCGCGCCGCGCCATCGTCCATCTCTACAACTCGACCTCGACCCTGCAGCGCCGCGTCGTCTTCGGCCTCGACCGCGCCGGCATCGTCGACATCGCCGTCACCGGCGCGCGCCTCATCCGCGAGCTCGCCGCGGCGATGCCGGAGAGCGAGGTCGTCTATCAGTATTCGCCGGAGAGCTTCACCGGCACCGAGCTCGATTTCGCCGTCGCGATCTGCGAGGCGGTGCTCGATGTCTGGAAAGCGACGCCCGCGCGCAAGGCCATCCTCAACCTGCCGGCCACGGTGGAGATGGCAACGCCCAACATCTTCGCCGACCAGGTCGAATGGTTCGGCCGCAACATCAGCGGCCGCGACCGCTTCGTGCTCAGCGTCCATCCGCACAACGACCGCGGCACGGCGGTCGCCGCGGCGGAGCTCGCGGTGATGGCCGGCGCCGAGCGCGTCGAGGGCACGCTCTTCGGCAATGGCGAGCGCACCGGCAATGTCGATGTCATGACCTTGGCGCTCAATTTGTTCAGCCAGGGCGTCGATCCCGGACTCGCGATCCGCGACATCAACGAGATCGTGCGCACGGTCGAGTACTGCAACCAGCTCCCCGTCCATCCGCGCCATCCTTACGCCGGCGAGCTCGTCTTCACCGCCTTCTCGGGCTCGCATCAGGACGCCATCAAGAAGGGCTTCGACGCGCTCGCCCGGCGCAACGACGAGGTCTGGGAGGTGCCCTACCTGCCGGTCGACCCGCAGGATCTCGGGCGCAGCTACGAGGCGATCATCCGCATCAACAGCCAGTCCGGCAAAGGCGGCATCGCCTATCTGCTCAAGACCGATCACGGGCTCGACCTGCCGCGGCTGTTGCAGGTGGAGTTCAGCGCCATCGTCCAGGAGATGACCGACCGCACCGGCAAGGAGGCGAGCGCGGCCGACATCTGGCGGATGTTCGGGAAGACCTATCTCGATCCGGCGGCGGCGATCGCGCTCATCGACTACCAGATGCTGGCCGACGCCGAGGCCGGGCGCCATCTTCGCGCCAAGATCCGGCGCAACGGCAAGGAGCAGGTGATCAAGGGGCGCGGCAACGGCCCGATCGACGCCTTCATCGACGCGCTGCGCGGCCAATGCGGCATCGATCTCGCCGTGACCGATTATCGCGAGCACGCGGTGACGGCGGGCTCGTCCTCGCAGGCTGCCGCCTATGTGCAGATCCGCGCCAATGGCGGCACGCTGTTCGGCGTCGGCATCGACGAGAACATCGTCACCGCCTCGCTCCAGGCGGTGGCGAGCGCGGCGGCGCGGTCCGTTGCCCTCGCCTCCCGTTAGCGTCGCCTGCCATTCAGCGTCCGAAGCGCCCCCTCACCCTCCCGCTGCGCGGGTCCCTCCCTCTCCCCAGTGGGAAAGGGTCGGGGTGAGGGGGCGAGCACCGGTACTTCGAAATCAACGCCGCGGTCCGAAGCGGGCGTGCGCCACCACTTTCTTCATCACCGTCGGCAGCGCGTGCTCGCTGAGCGCGTCGAGGCGCACCCATTGCCCGCCGCCCTTGCTGAATCCCGCGCGCACCTCGCCGGCCAGCACGGCGAGCTCGAGGTGGAAATGGGTGAAGGTGTGGCGCACCACGCCCGTGAGCGGGCGCCACTTGGCGGAGATCGGCGCCGCCGCCTTGGCCTCGGCCTCGCTCCAGGGCGCCTCGCGCCACAAGGTCGACGGCACCTCCATCATGCCGCCGAGCAAGCCCTTCTCCGGCCGCCGGCGCAGCAGCACGGCCCCGTCCGGCCGCACCGCCCAGAAGGCGACGCCGCGGCGCAGCGGCTTCTGCGCCTTGGCGCGCCGTGCCGGCAGCTGCTCGGCGATGCCGGCGGCGCGGCCGCGGCAGGCCTCGCGCCACGGGCACAGGATGCATTTGGGCTTCCGCGGTGTGCAGATGGTGGCGCCCAGATCCATCACCGCCTGGGCGTAGTCGCCGGCGCGCTCGGCCGGCGTCAGGGTCGCGGCCAACCGCCGCAGCGCCGGCTTGGCCTCGGGCAAGGGTTCGGCATGCGCGAACAGCCGCGCCATCACCCGCTCGATATTGCCGTCGACCGGCGTCGCCGCGCGGCCGAAGGCGATCGCGGCGATGGCGGCCGCGGTGTAGCCGCCAATGCCGGGGAGCGTCAGCAGCTCGGCTTCGCTCTCGGGGAAGCGCCCCCCGTGCCGCTCGGCTACGGCGCGGGCGCAGGCGTGCAAGTGGCGGGCGCGGGCGTAATATCCCAGCCCCTGCCAGGCATGCAGGACCTCGTCGAGCGAGGCGGCGGCGAGCGCCGGCAGGTCCGGCCAGCGCGCCACGAAGCGGCCAAAATAGGCGCCTACCGTCGCCACCGTCGTCTGCTGCAGCATGATCTCGCTGAGCCACACGCGGTAGGGATCGGCGCGCTCGCCGGCGCGTGCGCGCCACGGCAGGTCGCGGCGGTGGCGGTCGTACCAATCGAGGAGCCGTCCCGGCAGGTCGCCCAGCTCCGGCTCCGGCGCCAGCTCAGGCGGGAGGACAGAAGCGGCAGAGGGACGCGTGGAGCGGGACATCGACGGCAGGAGCGAACACCGCTAGCATGGCACGGCGCCCAGGTCCGCACCAGGAGGGAAAGACAGTGGCAGAGGAGCGCCGCGGCCGCCTGCGTGCCATCGCCGCGGAGGTGCCACGCATCGCCGGCCCGGTGCTGGGCAAGCGCGGTTTCGCCGAGGCGCAGCTCGTGGCGCAATGGCCGGCCATCATCGGCGAGGAGATTGCCCGGGGGGTGAGCCCGGAAAAGCTCCGCTTCGCCCGCGGCGAGCGGCGCGACGGCACGCTCCATCTGCGCGTCGCCCCCGGCTTCGGGCCCGAAATCCAGCACCGCGAGCCCGTGCTGATCGAGCGCATCAACGCCTTCTTCGGCTACCACGCGGTGGCGCGGCTCGCGCTGAAGCAGGGCCCGCCGTCGCGGCCTGCCGATCCGCCGCCGCCCCGTCCCCGGCCGCTCGCCGGCCCGGAGCGGCAAGTCCTTGACCGAAGCCTTGCCGACATCGAGGATCGCGAGCTGCGCGACGCCCTGCGGCGGCTGGGCGAGGCCGTCATTGGCAGCGAGGAGCGGTGATCATCGTTTTCTTGGCGCGGCTTGCATTGCCGGGTGGCTAGGCCTAGCATCAATATGTAGTGGCTTGGAGCGGCTAGATGCATAAATTTTGGTTGACCGTGGCAGCGTTTTGCGTGCTGGCGCCCGTGCTGGGCGGCCCGGCCCGCGGCGCCGAGGCGCCGGCGGAAACGCCGAAGGACCGCGTCCTCGGCAAGGCCGACGCACCCGTCACCATCATCGAATATGCGTCGCTGACCTGCCCGCACTGCGCCGCCTTCGACCGCGACGTCCTGCCGAAGATCAAGCAGAACTGGATCGACACCGGCAAGGCCAAGCTGGTCTATCGCGACTTTCCGCTGGATGGCTGGGCGCTGCGCGCCGCCATGGTCGCGCGCTGCGCCCCGCCGGAGCGCTATTTCGGCTTCATCGACGCCCTGTTCCAGGGCCAGAACAGCTGGGCCCGACCCGATGTCGACCACGAGCAGGCGCTGGGGCGCATCGCCAAGCTCGGCGGCATCAGCGATGACAAGTTCCAGACCTGCATCAAGGACGAGAAGCTCGCCGATACCATAGCCGCATCGCGCGTGGTGGCCGAGAAGGAGTACGGCGTCGAGTCGACGCCCACCTTCTTCATCAACGGCACCAAGATGGTCGGCGAGCATTCCTACGAAGCTTTCGAAAAAGCGCTGACCGCGGCGCAGCCCAAGACCTGACGATCGCCCGTGCATTTCTCGAAGCTCCGCCTCAGCGGCTTCAAGTCCTTCGTCGATCCGACCGAGCTCGCGATCGAGACCGGCCTGACGGGGATCGTCGGCCCCAATGGCTGCGGCAAATCGAACCTGGTCGAGGCGTTGCGCTGGGTCATGGGCGAGAACTCGGCCAAGCGGATGCGCGGCGGCGAGATGGACGACGTCATCTTCGGCGGCAGCTCGACGCGGCCGGCGCGCAACATCGCCGAAGTGGCGCTTCACCTCGACAACACGCGACGCGACGCGCCCGGGCACTACAAAGAGTATGACGAGATCGAGGTGGCGCGCCGCATCGAGCGCGGCGCCGGTTCGGGCTACCGCATCAACGGCCGCGAGGTGCGTGCGCGCGATGTGCAGCTGCTCTTCGCCGACCAGGCGAGCGGCGCGCATTCGACGGCGCTGGTGAGCCAGGGGCGCATCGGCGCCATTATTAATGCCAAGCCGATCGAGCGCCGCGGGCTGCTGGAAGAAGCGGCCGGGATCGCCGGGCTGCATTCGCGCCGCCATGAGGCCGAGCTGCGCCTGAAGGGCGCCGAGACCAATCTGTCCCGGCTCGACGACGTGCTGGGCACGCTGCAGACCCAGCTCGACGCGCTGCGCAAGCAGGCGCGCCAGGCGCAGCGCTACCGCCGCCTTTCCGAGCATATCCGCCGCGCCGAGGCTGTGCTGCTCCATGTCTCCTGGCAGGCCGCCACCGCCGAGCTCGCCGCGGCGTCGGCGCGCCTCGCCGCCGCCGAGCGCACCGTCGCCGATCACACCGCCGCTGCCCTCGCCGCCGAGCGCGCGCGCGAAGCCGCCGCCGCCGAGCTGCCGGCGCTGCGCCAGGCGGAGGCCGCCGCCGGCGCCGAGCTGCAGCGCCTGGTGCTGGCGCGCCAAGCGCTCGACGAGGAGGAGCGCCGCGTCGCCCAGGCGCGCGCGGCGGCCGATCAGCGCCTCGCCCAGCTCGCTGCCGATCTCACCCGCGAGGATGAGCTTGCCGCCGACGCCCGCGCCGCGCTGACCCGGCTCGATGAGGAGCGCGCCGCCATCGCCGCGGCCCAGGCGAGCGAGGCGGCGGCCCAGCACGAGGCCTCCTCCGCGCTTGCTGCGGCGCTGGCCGGGGTCATGGCGCTCGAGGGCGAGCTGACGCGACTCACCGAACAGGTCGCCGCCGACGAGGCGCGCCGCGCCGCCTTGCAGAAGCAGCAGCAGGACGCGAGCGAACGCCGCTCACGCCTCGCGCAGCGTCAGGAAGAGATCGCGCGCCAGCGCGCCGCGCTCGAGGCCGAGGCCATCGCGGCGGCGCTGATCGACGAGGCCGCCGCGGCGGTGCGTGCCGCCGAGACCGAAGTCGAGCGCAGCCGCGCCGCTTCCGACGCGGCCGAGCAGGCGCTGCGCACGGCGCAGACGGCCGAGCTCGCCGCACGCGAGCTGGCGCAGGTGGCGGAGGCCAAGCGCACCAAGCTGCGCGCGGAGATCCAGGCACTGACCGAGTTGCTCGCCGCGGCGAGCGACAAGCGCTGGACGCCGGTGCTCGACTCGGTCCGCGTCGACCCCGGCTACGAGGCGGCGCTCGGCGCGGCGCTCGGCGATGATTTGACGGCGCCGCTCGACAGCGAGGCGCCCACGCATTGGCGCGCCCTTCCGGCTTATGCCTATGCCCTGGCGCTGCCCGGCGGCGCCGTGCCGCTCGCCGCGCATGTGACGGCGCCGCCGGCGCTGCAGCGCCGGCTCGCGCAGATCGGCGTCGTCGCCGATGCAGCCGCGGCCGAGCGGTTGCAGAGCAGCCTCGTCCCCGGGCAGCGCCTCGTCACGCGCGATGGCGGCTTGTGGCGCTGGGACGGCTTCCGGCGCACGGTCGGCACGCCCACCGCCGCCGGCCAGCGCCTGCGCCAGCGCAACCGCCTCGTCGAGCTGGGCGAGGCATTGCGCACGGTCGAGGCCGAGGCAACCGCCCGCGCCGCCGAGTCAGCCGAGGGGCAGCGCGTCGCGCGCCAGGCCGGCGAGGCCGAGCGGGCGCAGCGCCAGGCCATGCGCGACGCCTTGGGCGCGCTCGGCCGCGCGCAGGAGCACGACGCGGAACTGCGCAAGCAGGCGGCTGCTACGGCGTCACGCCTCACTGGTCTCACCGAGAGCGCGGAGCGGCTCGCGCTTGATCTGGCGGAAGCGGAGGCGCAGGGATGCGCCGCCGCCGAAGGCATCGCTGCGCTCCCCGACCTCGCCCATGGCCGCGAGCAGGTCGCCGCGTTGCGCACGCAACTCGCCGAGCGGCGCGCCATCCAGGCGGCGCGCCAGGGCGAGCATGACCGGCTGCTGCGCGAAGCATCGGCCAGGACCGAGCGGCTCGCCGGCATCGCCAAGGAGGCGCAGTCCTGGCAGGCCCGCGCCGAGGCGGCAGCGCGTCAGCGCGCGACCATCGAGGAGCGGCGCGCCGGCATCGCCGCGGAGATCGAGCGGCTCGAGCGCCGTCCCGCCGAGATCGCCGAGCAGCGCGAGAAGCTCGTCGCCGCCATCGCCAGCGCGACCGCGCGCCGCAACCAGTCGGCCGACGCGCTCGCCAGCGGCGAGACGCGCCTCGCCGAAGCCGAGAAGGCGGGCAAGGCCGCCGACGCCGCGCTCGGCGCGGCGCGCGAGGAGCGCGTGCGCTGCCAGGGCCTGCGCGAGCAGGCGGATCATACGCGCCACGGCATCGCCCAGCGCATCAGCGAGCGGCTCGACTGCGCGCCCGAGGCAGCGCTCGCGGCGGGCGGCGTCGAGGCGGGCGAGGAAATGCCGGCGATCGCCGAGGCCGACGCCAAGCTGCAGCGGCTGACGCGCGAGCGCGACGGCATGGGTCCCGTCAACCTCGTCGCCGAGGCGGAGGCGACGGAGATCGAGGAGCGACTCACGGCGCTGCAGCGCGAGCGCGACGATCTCACCGCCGCGATCGCGCGGCTGCGCCAGGGCATCTCGGCCTTGAACCGCGAGGGCCGCGAGCGGCTGATGGCGGCTTTCGCGCAGGTCAACGACCATTTCGGCAAGCTCTTCGTGCGGCTCTTCGGCGGCGGCCGCGCCCTTCTCACGCTCGACCAGGGCGAGGACGGCGACGCGACGCGCGACCCGCTGGAGGCCGGCCTCGAGATCATGGCGAGCCCGCCGGGCAAGCGGCTGCAGGTGATGTCGCTGCTCTCGGGCGGCGAGCAGGCCTTGACGGCGCTGGCGCTGCTCTTCGCCGTGTTCCTCACCAACCCGGCGCCGATCTGCGTGCTGGACGAGGTCGACGCCCCGCTCGACGACGCCAATGTCGATCGCTTCTGCAGCCTCGTCGAGGAGATCGGCGAGAGCGCGCAGACGCGCTTCCTCATCATCACCCACCACCGCCTCACCATGGCGCGCATGGACCGACTGTTCGGCGTCACCATGGCCGAGCGCGGCGTATCGCAGCTCGTCTCGGTGGATTTGGAGCACGCGCAGGAGCTGCGGCGGACGGCGTAGACGCGTCGGACCAAGGCCGGCGAGGCCCTGGCATAATTAAGTATTATGTCCGCGGAAGTTCAGAACGATATGCCAAGTCATGGAAGACATGCCGCCGGAACGTACGGTTTCACATCTTCGTCCGGCGCCTTCGGCGCTGGCTTATAGTACTGATTACTTCGCTGGTATTCGAAACCATATCGCTCGCAGGCATGGATGCACTGCTCTGCGGTTCGCATCTCGGGCAGCCCGAAGGAGTAATAGGGCGTATAGCAAGTTACCTCTTCACCTGTTGTTAGATTGCGCATCGGGTAATGGTCGCGGTGAGCGCATGCCGTCGCGCTCAGCAGAAGCAGAAGCACCTGCCATCGCCTACGCATCCGCTTGCGGCCCTTCCGCAGAAGCATTCGCGGCAACCCTGTTATTCCAGGGACACAATACTCGATAAAATCGGGGAAAATCGGGGTCAGAGTGGTCAGAGTAGATTTATCTGCCGGCCGTCGTCGCGCGGCTTTCGCGGGCGGCCTTTGGGGAGCGGTGCGACGCGGCGGCGCAAGGCCCGGGCGATCTGCCGCTGGAAGCGCTCGTCGCCCAGCGCC
>Ga0209647_1002423_pt1 | contig 15144 bp, 11 predicted proteins | sample GraSoi_2013_60cm_FD_185827 | JGI IMG/M metagenome (GOLD analysis project Ga0209647, IMG submission 185827) | Grasslands soil microbial communities from the Angelo Coastal Reserve, California, USA - Sample 9_17_2013_60cm (SPAdes) (version 2) | ecosystem: Environmental > Terrestrial > Soil >...
TCGTGCACCTAGTGGAAGCAGGCCAGGGACGGTAGTCCTCGTGGCGTAGTTGGTGGCGCCTGCTCGCGCGCGGCGCTTCCTCCCCAGGGCTACCGCCGGGGGTCTTCCCCCCGCATCGGTAGATAAACAATAAAGGATTGAGCCGAGCGCGCCGTCGCCCGACTCGCTGCGCTCTCACCGTTCGACCGCTTACTCAACACCGGCCGCTGCGGCGCAACGTTTGACTGGCTAGCTCCTTAGAAGTCGCCGCCGCCGAAGTCGCCGCTGCCGAAATCAGTGCCGCCGAGATCACCGCCGTCAGCGCCGGCCCAGTCCTGCTGGCCACCGTCATCTGCAGTGCCAGTATCCCCGCCCGCGTCGTAGCCCAATGTCTGCGTGTCGGGAGTGCCCTGGTCGTTGGCGTTGGCGTCGCCGCCATCCTGTTGGTCGTGCGCCGTGTCGTCGCGAGCGCCGTCGGCGGCGCCCTGATCGTAGGCGAAGTGGTTGAAGAGCGAATCGGCCACCATCGTGCCGATGAAGGCGCCGGCGATGCTGCTCAAGAGGCTGCCGCCGAAGCCGCCCAACATGCCGCCGTAGGGGCTGGAGCCGCCGTAGCCCAGTGAGCCATAAGTAGGCGCCCCGGAGGTGGGGGCGGCGCCGGGTGGGCTGATCGGCCGACCGAAGATGTTGACCAGCGTGCCTGGCTGGCGCACCTCGGCCCGCGTGGCCAGGCGCGCCAGGGTGCGCGGGTCGTCGTGCTGATCGCCGGTGCGCTCGTACTCCGGGATCGCGGCGGAGAGCTGCTCTAGCGCCAGGCGCCGCTGCTCCGGGGTGAGCCTGGCGAATGCCTCCTTGTGTGCCTGCTCGATGGCATCGGGCGGCGCGGTGCGCAGCATGTACTTGTAGCGCTCGATGGCCTGCTCATCGGTCAGCGGCTGGTCTTGAGACTGGCCGCCGTCCTGAGGCTGACTGAGAGGAGTGCGGCTTTCCCGCGGCTGCGGCGGTTGCCTTCGCCCGAAGAGTCTATCGAAGAAACCCACGGTACGCATCCTTTCCTGGGGCCGGCATGTCGTCACTGGTCAGCACGAGCCGCCCTTATATATGCGCGCACGGTGCGGGCCGTGTCGTACACTCGCTCGCCGTCCTGCTTCGCCTTGCAGGAAACGGCTGAAGAGGAGCGCTGTTACTCGGCGCTCACTGCATCAGACGGCCCCGAGCCGATGGGATGGCCAAGCGTATCGCTGGGTACAGGCGCTGGCACGGCCTCAGCTGCCGCAGCTGCTCCATCTGCCTGCACGACGAGGCTCGCCGTGTCGCCCGTGTCGCTCTCCACCATCGCGGGTCCCGCGCCGGCGCCGCTGCGTCGCGCTCGCGGATGGAACAGACGCCACCACCAGGTTTGGTGCCGCCGCTGAGTGCGCGCTTGGGCAATGACGTCGCGAATCTGGTCCAGGTGGGCGGCCTCATGGCGTATTCCGATCATGAAGCGCTGGATGGCATTGTGTTCGGGAGCCCCGTCCCACGGAACATAACTGAGGCTGAGATCGGGGTGCTCGGGCCACATGCCGAGGCTGGCTAGGCGCATCCGGCGGCTCTCCTCCAGCCGGGCCCGGCACTGCTTCACACTGGTTATGGTCTGCCAGGGCACTTCGTTGCGCGAACGACCATGGAACGGCACACCACGCGCTAACTCGGCCGCCAGGGCAGCGGATTCTTCGGTGGTCGCCGTCATGTGCACCACGATATGGCCAAGCGTCCAGGCAATCGCCGCCTCGCCCTCGCCGGTGGCGGCGCTGTCATGGGCCAGCGGATCCACCGGGACGAAGGTCACATCGGCATCTTTGCACCCACGCAACAGGCGCTGCACTGCGTTGAGGGTTTCGTTCGCTGGGCGCATCAGCGCCACTTTCGTGCGCAGGGCCTCATCTTCAGGGAGCACATACTTCACCGCAGCACCTCAGCACCTCAGCACCTCAGCACCTCAGCACCTCAGCACCTCAGACGTCCTAGCACCTTAGACGTCCCAGCACCTTAGCCAACGCAGCGTGCGCGCCGATCGGGCACGTCAGTGGTTACCAGTATAGCAAGACAGCGGAAGGCATGGACCGTCTGGCCCAAGCGCGGTGCCGCAGAACGCACGAGGATCGCGCATGCGCTGGTCAACGTTGGCGGCCTGCCATTTTCTTGCCTTCGCCTGTCTCCTGTTCCATCGCTTCATCCAGTTGACATCGAGCCCGTACCAGGCGCTAGGCCCACAGCTCAACGAGGCCGTTCTGCAGCCCGACGCCTAGCACGCTGCGCCCGCCGGGAACGCCGAAGGTCAGCGCCGAAATCTCCGCGCCGAAGCGCCAGCTCTGTACGTGGCGTCCATCTGTGATGCGCCAGAGGTCGAGCCGCGTGTCGCGTGCCAGCGCCAGGTAGTCCCCGTTCGGCGCGAGCGCCGCCCGCGCCTCATCCGGCACCGGCCCAGTCTCGACGGGTTTGCGCACGCCATTGCGCAGGGTGATGACTTGCATACGCTTGCCGAAGTGGCTGACCGCCGCCACCGCGAGGTCCGGCCGCACGGCGACGGGAAACTGCAGCTCCTCCGCCGGGGCGCCGACGCGGGCGACACGGCGCGGCTGCGACGCGCCGAGCAGCGTGCGGTGATCCAGCTCCCACACCGCGAGCGCTCGCGCGTGCGAGAGCCTGCTGGTGGCGCCAGATGAGAAGGTGAAGAGCAAGCGCCCATTGGCGGAGAGGTCACGCAACTGCACCCGCCAGCTTTCGTCCGTCGGATCGGGGAACAGACCGCTGCTGCCCATCTCGAGCGAGCGCAGTGGCAGGGCCCACGCTGGGTCAATGGGGCCGCGCAGCGGCCGGGAGAGCACGCTGCTGCCGCGGCTGCCCTCGTGGGCCCAGCGGAAGGGATCGTCGTCGGCCAGGGCGATGGGCGCATCCGGCAGGGCCAGGCGAATGAGCGGCGGGTCGTCGTAGAGCATGGCATCCATCGTGCCGGTCGGCGCCGCCGCGCTCGTATTCCAGAGGGTGCGCCCATCCGGAACCTGCCAGACGCGCAGCCCTAGCTGGAAGCCCCAGGCAGCCGCCAGCGTTCCCCCCGCCGAGAGCTTCAGCTCCTGTAAGACGCCAGCCGAGCTGCCGGCGCCATGGGCGAGCGTGGTCAGCAGTCGTGCCGGCTGCGTAGGCTGCGCCTCCCACAGCTGGACGCGCCCATCGAGCAGCCCGACGCCCACGCGTGCGCCGCCACTCGCCAGCGCGACCGCCGCCACCGGCGTGGCATCCGCAACTTCGAGTGTCGTCAGGCGCTGGAGCGGCCCTGCCGAGCGCTCGACGCTGCCCACGCGCGCGTGGGCTGGCGATGGCGGCCGCGCGGCCGGGGCGCTGCTCGAAGGGCGGCGTGAGGCGAGGCGTTGGGCGTCATAGACCCGCCGGCGCTCGGGATCGCTCAGGACTTGGTACGCGGCGTTGAGCCGCTGCATGTGGCTCACGCTGCCGGTGTTCGCGACGTCGGGGTGGTAGCGCCGCGCCAGTCGCCGAAACGCGTTTCGAATTGTCGCCGTGTCGGACTCTGGCGAGACCTCGAGCAGCGCGTATAAGTCCTCTTCGTCGGCCATCCACGACCCCTGCTATCGCTTCGTCTGATCGGCGGACCAAACGATGCCCCGCCACTGCTCAGCGCTAGTATGGCACATCAGCGCTCCCCGCGCTACACACAGCGCCGCTCTGTCGGTTTGCCGCGGCGACCCGGTTCCCCTGGCGGCGGAGTGTGCCACCCGCCGCGCCTGCCTCGCGTATACTTCGTGCGGGATACCCACATCGAGTCACACGGGATAGCATCGCACGAGATCACACAAATATAGAGGACACCATGCAGCTGATGACGCTCACGCGACGGCTCCGATTGGACCGCCTGTTCTTCAGTCTGATGTACCGCACCGGCCGGCCGCCGTGGGACACCGGCATCGCGCCGCCGGAGCTGGTCGAGGCGGTGGAGGGACCACACGCGCTGCCGCCGGGTCGCGCCCTCGATCTGGGCTGCGGCACGGGGACCAACAGCCTCTACCTGGCGCGGCATGGCTGGCGAGTCACGGGGATAGACTTCGCCGGCCCGGCCATTCAGCGCGCGCGGGCGAAGGTGCGCGCCGCCGGGAGCCTGGCGGGAGCGGCGACATTTCAGCGCGGGGATGTGACGCGGCTCGACGCCCTGGGTGTCACCGGGCCATTCGAGCTCTGTTTCGATCTCGGCTGTTTCCACGGCATTCCGCTGGAACGGCGGCCAGCCTATGTTGCGGGAGTCGCGCGCGTCGCCGCTCCCGGGGCGCTCCTGCTGCTATACGCGTTCAGCCCGCGCGACATCGCCGGCCGCCGGGCGGGCGCGACGCCGGACGAGATCCGCGCGAGCTTCACGCCGGCCTTCACCGTCGAGCGCGTCGTCGAGGGGTCCGACTCCTCGCGCGGCTTTGCGTCCGCCTGGTATTGGCTGCACCGCGCGGCGCCGAACCGTACCGGCGGTTTGTGATACACTGCCAGCAAACCTCGGCGCATTCGGGCAAAGGGGACTTCAGGAGGTAAGGGGTCATGGCCTGGTTCGGGCACCCGCAAGACGAGCAGCGGGGCGATACGGGCAGCGGTATCTCAGCAGCAGAGATAGAAGCGCTGGATGCGTACTCACGTTCGATCATCGGTGTGGTAAATTCAGTCGGCCCAGCGGTGGTGCAGATCGGCGTGCGCAAGGCGGTGATGGAGCGCTCGATGATGGGCGTGATGCGCCGGCAGGCGGAGGGCGCCGGCTCCGGCGTCATCTTCGCTCCGGATGGATATATTCTTACTAATAGCCATGTGGTGAACGGCGCGACGAGCATCACGGTCACGTTGGCCGATGGGCAAGACCTGACAGGCCAGGTGGTTGGCGAGGACCAGGAAACCGACGTCGCGGTGGTGCGCATCACACCGCCCGACGGCAAGCACCTGCCCGCCGCGAAGCTCGGCAACTCTGACAAGCTCCAGGTGGGCCAGCTTGTGGTGGCCATCGGCAGCCCAGCGGGCTTGCAGAGCACCGTCACCGCCGGCATCGTGAGCGCCCTCCATCGCACGCTCCCCGGCTACGGCGGCAGGCTGATCGAAGACATCATTCAGACCGACGCGCCGATCAACCCGGGCAACTCCGGTGGGCCGCTCGTCAACGCACGCGGCGAGGTCATCGGTATGAACGTCGCGATGCTCCAGCAGACCCAGGGGCTCTCCTTCGCCATCCCCATCAACACGGTCAACTGGGTCGCTTCGCTGCTGATGCGCGACGGTGTCGTGCGGCGCGGCCAGATCGGCATCTACGGCCAGTCCGGCATGCTGGCGCAGTCGCTGCGCCGCCAGCTCAACATCGAGAAGAGCAGCGCCGTCGAGATCGTGCAAGTCGTTCCCGGCGGTCCCGCCGAACGGGCCGGTATGCGCCCTGGCGACGTCGTGTTCAAGCTGGATAAGCAGGCAATCGGCACGGTGGACGACCTGCGCCGCTACCTGGAGCGGCTGCCGGCGGGCACCACGGTGCGCGTTCAGCTCATCCGCTCGACCCCCACGGGCGTTCAAACAGTCGAGGCCCCCGTGACGGTGCAGGTGCCGCGCAAGTAGGCGCGCTACCTTTAGGATGAAGCGGGCACCGGCGCGCTCGGCGCGCACATGTCCACGTCGAAGGTGAAATGTCGCCGCACGAGGCGCACCACGCCCGCGGAGGGAGCAAGGGCCGCGGCGACCGCACGCGGGTACGCGCTTATGCGCCACGCTTCGAGTGGCAACAGCGCCGCCTGTCGGGCGCGGCTGTCCGCTTGTGTCAGGAGGTCTTCGGCCTCGCCGCCGCCGAAACTGAGCAGCATCGGTCGCAAGGCAGCACCCAGCGCGAGTGACCCGCGTCCGTCTCTGCCGGCGACGAAGATGCCGTGGCGCCCCCGCACGCGCTGCGGGCTGGCGGCGTCTGTATTGGTGTAAATGGAGACGACGCTGTGCCCCTGCATGCCGAGATACTGTAGGAACGCATGGGCGGGCGGCACGATGAAGCGCCGGCGCGGGCGCGTGGCCAGCAGCTCGGCGATTGGTCCGGCCAGGTGTGGCGCGCCGTCGGCGAAGAGCTGGCGCCCGCCGGGAAGCGTCGCTCGCCGCTCGTCGCCAGCTTCCGCGCCGCGCAGCCGCATAAAGCCGCAGGGAGTGAGTGACTCGCTCCGCAGCGTGTCGCCTTCTTTGCGCAGCGCGACGCTCATCTCCGCGCCGCCCAGCCAGAGCGGCAACACCAGCAAGCCACCCTCGGCAAGCTGATCGAGCCAGGCGGGGGTGAGGTCGGAGGCGCTGGCGGTCAGGATGATGCGATCATAGGGAGCCGCGGCGGGCCAGCCCGCCGCGCCGTCAGCGGCGATAGCGCGGACCCCCGTGTACCCCGCCGCATCCAGATGGGCGCGTGCCTCGGCCACGATCTCGGCGTCGATGTCGAGCGTCACGACACGGCCGTGCGGGCCGGCAAGCTCGGCCAGCAGCGCCGCGTTGTAGCCTGTCCCGGCGCCAACCTCCAGCACGCGCATCCCCGGTTCCACACGCAGCTGCTCCAGCATGAGCGCGACGATGGCCGGCTGCGAGGCGGAGCTGACGGGCACGCCGTCCTCCCAGTGGGTCGGGATGGCGATGTCGGCGTAAGCGTCCCGCAGGGGAACGCCAGGAACGAAGAGATGGCGCGGCACCGCCAGCAGCGCGCGCTCGACCGCAGGCGACAAGTGTACGGCGCCCCGGCAGAGGACCTCCAGGAGGTCACGGCGGAGCTGCATGGCGTCTGACGCATCGAGCGCAACGGGCGTATTGGGCGTATCGAGCGTGTCTGGCGCGTCCACTGCCGTGGCTGGCGCCTCCTCAGGCTGTTGCGTGGTCATTGTCTTCCCCCACCCCTACCGTCACATTCGCCACGCCGCCGCGCAACGCCTCGGCGAGGCCGTTGTGCCAGGCAGCATGCAGGTCATCCACGGCATGATCCAGCAGTCCAGCGACGCGCAGGCGCGTGCCGCCGACCGTGCCCAGCCGCGTCAGTGGCACGCCCGCCGCGCTCGCCAACGCCGCCAGAGCACCCCACGCCGCCGCCGGCAGCGATACCACGATGCGCGAAGGCGCCTCACCGAAGAGCAGCGCCGCCGCCGCGAGGCGCTCGCCGGCCGCGGCCCACTCCACCTCGCCGTCGCTCGTGAAGCCGAGGCCAGACCACATGCAGCACTCGGCCAGCGCCACCGCCAGCCCACCGTCCGAGCAGTCGTGGGCCGAGCGAATGTGCCCACTGGCGATAGCGGCGAGCGTCAGCTCTTGCAGCGCCCGCTCGGCGTCCAGATCTAGCTGGGGCGGCGCTCCCGCCACCATGCCGTGCAGCGCGGCGAGATAGGTGCTGCCATTAAGCGTCCGCGGATCGGCGCTGAGGACGCCCAGCAGCGCCACGACATCCCCCTCGTCCTGAAAGGCGCTGGGCGTCGGCGCACGGCCCTCGATCAGCCCCACCATGCCGACGACGGGAGTCGGCACGATGCCCTGCCCGAAGCTTTCGTTATACAGGCTGACGTTGCCGGAGATCACCGGCGTGCCCAGGGCGCGCGCCGCCGCCGTCATGCCGTCTATCGCCCGCGCCAGCTGGAAGTACGCCGCCGGCTTTTCAGGATTGCCGAAGTTCAGGCAATTCGTCAGCGCGAGCGGGACCGCGCCGGAGCAGACGACGTTGCGAGCCGCCTCCGCCACCGCCAGCGCCCCGCCGTTGTACGGATCGAGGAAGGTCAGCCGCCCGTTGCCATCGGTGCAGACCGCGATGGACTTACCAGTGTCGCGATCGGCCGCATCGCGCACGCGCAACACGGCGGCGTCGCTGCCCGGGCCAACCAGCGTGTTGGTGCCGACCATCGAGTCGTAGGTGCGGAATACCTCGTGGCGGCTGCAGAGGTCTGGCGAGGCCAGCAGGCGCGGCAGCGCCTCCTGCGGCGCCAGCAGCGTGTCGGCCAGCGCGGTGATGTCGAAGCGCCAGCGCTCCGCCAGCTCCGGTGGCTCGCTCACCGCGCGCACGTAGGCGGGCACCTTGTCGGTGAGCAGGTGGGTCGGCAGCTCGGCGGCGACCTGCGTGCCCTCCATGACGCGGATCACCGGCTGGGCGATCACCTGGCCGATCACCTCGCTGTGCAGGCCCCAGCGCGCGAAAAGCCCGCGCACGTCTTCCTCGTGGCCGACCCTGGCGACCACCAGCATGCGTTCCTGCGACTCGGAGAGCATGATGTCGTACGGTGTCATGCCTGCTTCGCGGCGCGGCACGCGTAAAACGTCCAGCTCGATGCCCGCTCCACCCTTGTGCGCGCTCTCGACCGTGGAGCTGGTCATGCCGGCGGCGCCCAAATCTTGCATGCCGACGATCCAGCCCGTGTCCCGCAGCGCGAGGCACGCCTCCATCAGCAGCTTTTCGGTGAATGGGTTGCCCACCTGCACCGCGGGGCGCCGCTCTTCGGACGACGCGTCTAGCTCGACCGAGGCGAAGGTCGCGCCATGTATGCCGTCGCGACCGGTGGAGGCGCCGACCACCAGCACTGGGTTGCCCACGCCTTCGGCGCGCGCGGGGATCAGCGTGCCGGCCTCGATCAGCCCCACACACATCGCGTTCACCAGCGGGTTGCCGCTATAGCTGTCGTCGAAGTAAATCTCGCCGCCGACCGTTGGGATGCCGAGGCAATTGCCGTACCCGCCGACGCCGCCTACCACACCCGCGAAAAGGTAGCGATTGCGCGGCTCGCTCAGCGGGCCGAAGCGCAGCGAGTCCAACAGGGCGATCGGGCGGGCGCCCATCGTGAAGATATCACGGACGATGCCGCCGACACCGGTCGCCGCGCCTTGATACGGCTCGACCGCGCTGGGGTGGTTGTGGCTTTCGATCTTCATGACGACTGCCAGGCCGCCGCCGATATCTATCGCACCGGCGTTCTCCGCGCCGGCGGCGATCATCACGCGCGGCCCGGCGGTGGGGAAACGCTTGAGCAGGGGGCGGCTATTCTTGTAGCCGCAGTGCTCGCTCCACATCGCGCCGAAGAGGCCCAGCTCGAGGTGATTCGGTACGCGCCCGAGCAGCTCGACGATGCGCGCGTACTCCGCACGGGTCAGCGACACCTCATCCAGGAGACGCTGGTCAATTTCGACGTCGGTGGGCACGGGAACGCTCCTTGGCGGTGGGGTGATGGAGATGCGCCACGCCTACGGGCGGCGGCGCCCTCATTATAGCAGGGGTTGGCGTCCGCTCGTGGCGGCCGATCGCACATGTGTGTAGCAGCTCTTGACAGATCGTTAGCCATGCAATATATTACAAAAGTAAATTGTTAGCAGGGCAAAATGATAGCCAGGCCAAGTATGTGTGAGGCCCTGGTTCCGCAACGCCCCGCTACAGGAAGAAGCAACGTGATGCCATCAACTCAACAGGCGCCATCGGCCGCTGCTGCCCGACGAGCCGACCATGACGAGTTGCTGCAACAGGCCGTTCGGCAGATGCTCGTCATGAAGCGAGTCTTTGGTCTCGCCCTCAAGCGAGTAAGTGCGGGCAAGGAAACAGAAACGGTCCGCAAGGGCGAGGGCCAGTACCACACCTTGCACGCGCTCGCGCGCGAAGAGCGCCTGATGGCCGGTGAGCTGGCACAGCGCTGCCACGTCTCGGAGCCGACGATCTCGAAGTCGCTGAAGAGCCTGGAGCATGGCGGTCTGATCCAGCGGCAAACCGACCCAGACAACCGGCGCGTCGTGTGGGTGAGTCTCACGCCGGACGGCCGGGCCATGCACGACAAGATGGGGGCGTACTTCGAAGGCAAAATGGCCGAGGTGCTGGCGCCGCTGAGCGAGAGCCAGCTCCGCGATCTGATCGTCGCGTTTGGCCACCTGGAGCATCTCGTCGGCCTGGCCGACGCGGATAGCAGGGCGGAGAGCGACGTGACACACCGTTTGACCAAGCATGAGGAAGGGGTAGTGAGTGGCATCGAATAGTATGGCGAGCCGCGGCGACACGATGACCGTGACATCGAGCGGTCTACAGATCAGCCAGCGCCAACTGCTCGCCATTATGGGCGGCGTCATGCTGGGCGTGCTCTTGTCCGCGCTGGACCAGACCGTCGTCGGTCCGGCGCTCTTCAAAATCGTCAAGGACCTTCAGGGACTGGAGCACTACGCCTGGGTGACCACGGCCTACCTGCTCACCTCCACGGTCACCGTGCCGATTGTCGGCAAGCTGAGCGATCTCTACGGCCGCAAGTGGTTCTTCGTCGGCGGCATGGTGGTGTTCCTCATCGGCTCGGTGCTCTCCGGCCAGGCCAGCGGCACCGCGATCTTTAGCGTCGGCGGGGTGTCCATCTCCGGATTGACCGTCGGCATGGCCCAGCTGATCATCTTCCGCGCCCTGCAGGGCATCGGCGCCGGCATGATCCTGGCGAATGCGTTCGCGATCATCGGCGACCTGGTGCCGCCGGCACAGCGCGGCCGCTGGCAGGGGCTGTTCGGCGGCGTCTGGGGCCTGGCGAGCGTCATCGGTCCGACCGTCGGCGGCTACATCACCGACAATGTCGGCTGGCGCTGGGTCTTCTATGTCAACGTGCCCGTCGGCGCGGTGGCCCTTGCCGTCGTGATCATGACCTTTCCGCATCTGGCTCCAGCCAGCCGCGGCGGTCGCAAGATTGACTGGCTCGGCGCACTTACGCTGGTTGCCGCCGCGATGCCGATCTTGCTGGGGCTCTCGCTCGGCGGCACCAAGGACTTTCCGTGGGACTCGCAGAAAACCATCGGTTTTTTCGCGCTCGGCGCGCTCATGCTGCTCGCCTTCATCCTGGTGGAGTGGCGCGCGAGTGAGCCGTTGCTTCCGCTCGACCTCTTCAAGCGGCCTACATTCACCCTTTCGATGCTGACGGTGTTTCTCGTAGGCGTCGGCATGTTCGGCGCGCTCATCAACATCCCGATCTTCATCCAGGGTGTGCAGGGCGACACCGCGACCTCGAGCGGCAACACCATCACGCCGATGATGCTGGCGATGGTCGCCGTGAGCGTCGTCTCGGGCCAGATTCAGAGCCGCACCGGCAAGTATCGCTGGCTGGGCATCTTCGGCATGGTCGCCATCGCGACGGGGCTCTTCCTGCTCTCGACGATGACGGTGAGCACGCCGCGCTTGCAGACGGTCGCCTACATGGTGGTGATGGGCATGGGCCTGGGCATCGCAATGCCACTCTACACCGTGATCGTGCAAAACGCGTTTCCGGTGCAGCGTATGGGCGTGGTGACCTCGGCGACGACGTTCTTCCGCTCGATCGGCGGCACGGTTGGCGTGGCGGTGCTGGGCACTGTGGTCAACAACCACTTCCGCAGCGAGTACACCGCGCACCTCTCGCCGAGCCTGAAGGCCAACCCGCAGTTTCAGAGCTTCCTGAGCAACGTTAGCCCACAGGCGCTGGTAAGCCCGGACACGATCACGGCCATTCGCACCCAGTTGTTGGCGACGGGGCAGCCGCTGGCAGTAGTCAACGGCATCGTGACCGCCATCCAGGCGCCGATCAAGGGGGCGCTGGCAACCTCGATCACCCAGGCATTTCTGATTGGCGCGATCGTGGCGGTGGTGGCGATCATCGCGACCGCCTTCATTCCCGAGATTCCGCTGCGCAGGTCGCACGACCAGCCCAGCATGGCGATGGAAGGCGCCGGCGAGGCGCTGGCCGTCGAAGAGGACGTGCCGGCGCTCTCGGACGTGGGCGTGACGGATGCCGAACCAGAGACGGCGGGCAGCGCCTCGGGCCGCGCATAGCGCGACATTCAGGCGGCAAACAAGATGGAGCCCGGGAGAAATGCCCTCTCCCGGGCCCCGTTTTGCCACCCAATTGCGCACGCCAACACGTTTAAGCCGACGGCTCACACTGAAGCCGCTGTGCTCTACCTATTGAGCTATCGGCCCACAAGTGGGGGGCCGAGCCGGATCTGAACCGGCACCTCAGCGAACCTGGCCTCCGGCGGTCGATTTGGCGTTCGGTGGCGAATGCTCAGGTTTGGAGTAAGAATCTGAGCCTGGTGGAGCGCCTGGACGCTGCCTCTGCCAATTGGGCTACTCCACCGCGTGCGTCTGGTGGTGGAGGCGGGACTCGAACCCGCACTGTGGTGCTGGCGCACTGACGACAAACATGAGCTTAAGCTTGGACTCCACCGTGCAGTCTACGCGATGAACCGGCGCGGCACAAGCTACTCGGCGAAGAGATACTGGAAGACCATGCCGCCCACCTTGTGCTCCTCGGCTTCGGTATTGTTCGCCTCTTCGCGGGCGAATTTGACCGCCTCCTGCAAGCGCTCGATGCGCCCCAGGATCTCGTTGATGCGCCGTGCCTGCAACGCCCCTGAAAACTTCACCGTCCGCCAGTAGCCGACGGTTACATCCTCGTAGTAGACCTCAACCTGCGCCGGATGCTTGTCCGTGGCCTCCGCCTTCACATGGTTGCGCGGCACCTTCTTGGTCCGCAACGTCTGCACTGGCTCGGTGGCCCAGCTGTCGGCGGACGAGTCGTAGATCCACGTTTCGGCGGCGTCCAGGACGGGCAGCTTCTTGACGAAGGTGTGGATGTCCACCAGCTGCTTCTCCAGAAACAGCAGGTAGGTTGCCGGCACCTGTGCCAGCAGCACAGTGCCATCTACCACCACGTCGGCGCGGGCGTGGCAGTTGGTCCAGTCCTTCGTGGCTGTCACGTCGAAAAGCTTGGTCAGCGCCTCCGTGGTGGTGCGGATCACTTCCTCTGCCTTCACCTGAACCCTGGTAGACTCCGGTGGCAGCTGCTCGCCCTCTTCATCTTTGGGGCGATACGCGCGCGCTATGCCGGCCAGTTGCGTCGGCTTCTGCAGCAGATGATGCGCCTCCGCTAGCTCTTGAAATGTCTGGCTCTTCACGCCTTTTTCTACGGCGATGATCTGATTGAGTCGTGCCATGCCACCACCTCACTCCTACGCCCTGCTGGCTGTCCGCGCGAGCAAACGTTCGGCCCAACAGTATAGCATACGGCACGCACCAGATACGCGCCTACGCCGGAGCGACCGGTTGCGCCGCGCGCACCGACGTTCACTCTCACTGTGACAATGTGCTCTCTTGTAAGATCGCTGCAATGTCTCGGTGGTCTAATCGCGATACAGTGGTACGCATATACCTACCTGGGTGGTGACACTTGCGCAGAGCGTCCAGGTCAAGAGACCGTGAGGCGAGCACGAGGGGTGCCTGCCAAGCGGCTAGGGAGCGTTGCGCGAATGAGTAAGCGGCGGACGCACAGGCACGAGCAAGGCGAACAGCCCGGCGTGGCGTGCAGGCGTCCCAGAGAGCCAGGGCGACCAATGCGGTCCGAGAAGCCCGCCAACCATGCCAACCCTACGCCGAACGCCGGTGGTGCTGATGATGCCGCGCCCCGCGGAGAGGTGGCGCACCAGTCTGTATCAGCGGACGAGGACCACTCGACAGGCCAGGCGGACCAGGCAAAGCGCACAGAGCTGCCGACGAGTCCCATAGAGAATGAGCGACTATTAGAGGCTGTGTGCGAACGGGCGGTCACTGGCATCGCGTGTTTGAGTCTGCAAGGTCGCTGGTTGCGCTTCAATCAGCGGCTCTGTGAGCTCCTCGGCTACAGCCGCGAGGAGCTCTCGGCGTGTGCCTGGCAGGATATTATCCATCCCGACGACCGCGCCGCCAGCAGCGTGCCCTTCCAGCGCCTGCTGGCGGGCGAGCTGGACGCGTACGACATCGACACGCGCTACGTTCGCAAGGACGGTGCGGCGATCTGGGTCAACCTTGCCGTCTCGCTGGTGCGGAGTCCGGCAGGTGCACCGGACTTCGCCATCGTGATGGTGCAGGACATCATCGAGCGCAAGCGCCTGGAGCTGGACCGTGCGCATGTGCTGGAACAGGAGCGCGCGGCTCGTGCGGCGGCCGAAGCGACGCTGGCCCGGGCTATGGGGTGCGAAGTACAGTCGGCCGAGCGCGCCGAGCGCCTGCACACGATCCTGGAGACCATGGCCGATGGGGTGGGCGTGTACGACCAGGTCGGCCGCATCGTCCAGTGCAATCGCGCGTACCGCGAGCTACTCGCGGCGGATCGTATACCAGGCTTCGACGCCATCCCGCTCGCCGACCGGGCCCCCCTCCTCGACATGCGAGACGCTGCCACAGGCGAGCCGCTCCACCTCGAGGATTTCTCCGTCACACACGCGCTGCGCGGGGAGGTAGCCGCCGGGCCATATGCCGACATTCGCCTGCGCGCCCTAGATGGCCGCGAGGTGGACGTGAACGTCAGCGCGGCGCCGCTGCGGGACGGTAACCGGCGCGTCGTGGGCGCTGTCTCGGTGATTCACGACGTGACCTCGCGCCGGCGCCTGGAGCGCGAGCGCGAGGAGGCGCGCGCCCACGAGCTTGCGCAGCGCGAGCTCAATCGCCGCAAGGACGAGTTTATGAGCCTCCTCAGCCACGAGCTGCGGACGCCGTTGACCAGTTTGCAGGGATATACGCAGCTGCTGGCCCGCAGCTTCGATGCCTGGCGGCCGCGCGAGCAAGCGGAGGAAGGAGTCGCCCACCGCGCGCGCGACGTGGGGCTGGCGCGCACGCTGCTCGCCTATGCCGAGGTGAGCTTGCGGCGGCTCACCCGGTTGGCCGACGACCTCATTGATGATACGCGAATCCGCGAAGGTCGGTTGACCTTCCGGCCCGTCGCGTGCGAGCTGGGCGCCATCGTCGGCGCGTCCGTGGAGGAGCAGCGGGCGCTGGAACCCCACCGCACGATTCACCTGGAGCTGCCCACTGTGCAGCCCGTGCTGCTGGTCGCCGACGCCGAGCGGATCGCGCAGGTAGTCACCAACTACCTGACCAACGCGCTCAAATACTCCAAGGAGGATCGGCCTGTCACGGTGCGCTTGCAGGTGGAGCGGGAGGTGACGGGCGATGTGGCGCGGGTCTCTGTGCGCGACGAGGGTCCAGGGCTCTCCCCCTCCGATCAGGCGCACCTGTTCGAGCGCTTCCCGCCGATCGAGGGGGCCGCGGTGCAGAGTGGCTCTGGCGTGAGCCTGGGGCTGGGGCTCTACATCAGCAAGGCCATCATCGAGGCGCACGGCGGGCAGGTGGGGGCCGAGAGCGCCATTGGG
>Ga0209647_1002424_pt1 | contig 15143 bp, 18 predicted proteins | sample GraSoi_2013_60cm_FD_185827 | JGI IMG/M metagenome (GOLD analysis project Ga0209647, IMG submission 185827) | Grasslands soil microbial communities from the Angelo Coastal Reserve, California, USA - Sample 9_17_2013_60cm (SPAdes) (version 2) | ecosystem: Environmental > Terrestrial > Soil >...
GATAACCCTGCCGGGTTACCCACAACCCCACAGGCCCAACAACCGCAACACACCTCGTGAACGGTCCAGGAAAACTGTTACCCATGTCGTCGGTCAGACCTGTTACCTATGTTGCCGGTTGCACAGGACCCGTCGCGTCAGCGACGGGAGGGTGAGGGGGACCTTTCGGTTACTGCGCCTCGGCCGCCTGCTTGGAACAGTCGCGCGGCGTGATGCCCTTTTCCTGGGCATATTTGAGCGCCGATTCCTTGTACATGTCCTCCAGCATCTCGCGGTCGGGCTGGATCCAGTCGGAGACGAATTTCCAGTGCTGGCCGTCCCATTGCTGGACGCGGACGTTGCCCTGGCCCTCGTGGTTGGCGCAGGAGAGCCGGACCGGCACGATGAGCCCCTCGGCGCCGAGCGCGGCGATGCGCTCCGCCGTGATGTTGAGGTGCTCGTAGCCCCACTGTACCTGCTCGCCCTTCAAGGGCTGCTTGCCGAACTTCTCCTGCGCGGTGCGGATCGCCTCGAGGTCGTAGATCGCGTTGATGATACCGCGGTTGTAGAGCGCCTCGCCGACCTTGTCCTTGGTGCTATGCCCGCCGCCCTTCTCATAGACGTATTTCAGGATGTCCTTCACCACCTTGTAGTCGGTGCCGGTGCCGTGGAAGGTGCCGGCCTTGTAGCCGATGGCGGCCTTACCCGCGGGCACCACGTCGGGCTCGGCGCCCGACCACCACACGCCGATGAAATGGTCCATCGGGAAGCCGATCGCTGCGGCCTCCTTGATCGCGGTCGAGTTCATCACCCCCCAGCCCCACATGAACACCCAGTTCGGCCGCTGCTGGCGGATCTGCAGCCAGGTCGCCTTCTGCTCGATGCCCGGCGGCGAGACGGCGTATTTCTGGAAGGTGTAGCCGTATTTCTCGCCGAGCTTCTCGAGCGTCGCGATCGGCTCCTTGCCATAGGCGCTGTCGTGATAGACGAGAGAGATCTTCTTGCCCTTGAGCTTCGCCTCGCCGCCTTCCTGTTGCGCCACGTACTTGATCAGCGCGTCGGCCTGCGCCCAGTAGGTGGCCGGGAGCGTGAAGACATAGGGGAACACCGCGCCATAGCTGGCATCGGCGCGGCCATAGCCCATCGATACCACCGGGATCTTGTCGGCGGTGGCACGCTCGATCAGCGCATAGGTGATCCCGGTCGACAGCGGGTCGACCAGCGAGGCGCCGGTCGGCGCATGGCCCTTGAGGCGCTCATAGCATTCGACGCCCTTGTCGTTGTTGTAGCCGGTCTCGCATTCCTCATAGGTCATCTTGACGCCGTTGACGCCGCCGTCGCGCGCATTGACCATGTCGAGATAATCGGCATAGCCGTCGGCGAAGGGGATGCCGTTGGGCGCGTAAGGCCCGGTGCGATAGACCAGGCGTGGGATGAACTGCTCGCTCTGCGCCAGCGCCTCGCCCGCCGCAAAGCCCCATCCGACGGCCGCAGCGACCGCGACCAATGCCACGCTCTTAAGACGCATCGAACCCTCCCGTCATCCTGTTTCGCGCCAGGCGGATCTTCTTCGCCGCCTCTTTCTGCAAGACTAACCCTGCCCTCGGGCGAGCGCAAACGCGGGGAGAGCCGGACCTAAGCAGCGTCGCTTTTGCCCGCGCGTCCGTCGCGACGCGGTCGTCCGATCGCCGCGCTAGATTGCTCTCTCGATCGCCAAGGAGATGCCAATGCGCTACGAGCTCTATTACTGGCCGTCGATCCAGGGGCGCGGCGAGTTCGTGCGCCTCGCGCTCGAGGAGGCGGCGGCCGACTATGTCGATGTCGTGCGAGAGAACGGCGGCATGTCCGCGATGACGCGCCTGATGGAGGATCCGAACGTAGCGCGCCCGCCCTTCGCGCCGCCCTTCCTCAAGGCCGGCCGGCTGCTGATCGGCCAGACCGCCAACATCCTGTTGTTCCTCGGCAGCGGCCACCGGCTCGCGCCCAAGGACGAGGCCGGGCGGCTTTGGACCAACCAGCTGCAGCTCACGCTCGCCGATCTCGTCGTCGAGACGCATGACACGCATCACCCGATCGCCGCGGGCCTTTATTACGAGGATCAGAAGCCGGCCGCGCGGCGCCGCGCCGAGGATTTTCGCCGCAACCGCATTCCCAAATTCCTGGGCTACTTCGAGCGCGTGCTGGAGCGCAACCCGCGCGGCGACCGCTGGCTGGTCGGCGCGCGGCTGACCTATGCCGATCTATCGCTGTTCCAGGTGGTCGAGGGGCTGAGCTACGCCTTTCCGCGCGCCATGCAGCGACAGGCGAAGCGCTATCCCAAGGTCGTCGCGCTGCACGACCGCGTCGCGTCGCGGCCGCGCATCAAGGCCTATCTCGCCTCCGAGCGCCGCATCTCCTTCAACGAGGAGGGTATCTTCCGCCGCTACCGCGAGCTCGATGGCTAGCGTGATCATCGCACATCCGCTTGCGCTGGCGGCCTGGGCAGTGCAGGAAATTAGCAGCAGAGAGGAGGAGTGGGCGGTGGCCATGACGAGCAGGCTCCCGACGCTGATCGTCGGCGGCGGCATCGGCGGGCTGGCGACGGCGCTGGCCTTGAGCCGCAGCGGGCGGCCCGTCCATGTCGTCGAGAAGGCGGCGGATTTCGGCGAGATCGGCGCCGGGCTGCAGCTCGCGCCCAATGCCATGGCAGTGCTCGACCGCCTCGGCCTCGCCAGCGCGGTCGCTAGGCATGCCGTCTATCCCAGCCGGCTCGTCTGGATGGATGCGCTCGCCGGCGCGCGCATCACCGCGCTCGATCTCGGCGACGCCTTCCGCCGCCGCTACGGCCATCCCTACATCGTCATGCATCGCGGCGACCTGCTCGCCGTTCTGCTCGACGCCTGCCGGCAGGAGAAGCGCATCACGCTCGAAGCAGATCGGGAGATCGTCGCCGTCGAGGATCTCGGCGACGCCGCGCGCGCCCGTGGTGCCGACGGCAGCGTCTACGAGGCCGAGCTCCTCGTCGGCGCCGACGGGCTGCACTCGCTGGTGCGCCGCCTCGTCTCCGACGATGCGCTCGTCTATGACGGGCTCGTGGCCTATCGCGGCACCATCCCGACCGAGCGCATGTCCACCCATGCCGGGCTCGACAACGTCGTCATGTGGGTCGGGCCGCAGCTGCATTTCGTGCAATACCCGATTCGCCGGGCCGAGCTCTACAACCAGGTCGCGGTGTTCCGCAGCAAGCGCTACACGCCGGACTCCGACGATTGGGGCAATGCGGCGGAACTCGACGCGCACTACGCGCAGACCTGCGCCTACGTGCGCGGCTGCATCACGCTGATGTGGCGCGACAAGCGCTGGCTCATGGTCGATCGCAAGCCGATCGCGCAATGGACGCTGAACCGCATCGCCCTGATGGGCGATGCCGCGCATCCGATGTACCAGTACATCGCCCAGGGCGCCTGCCAGGCGATCGAGGATGCGCTGGCGCTGGCGAACAATATCGCCGCCGCGTCCGGCGACGTGCCGAGGGCGCTGCTCGCCTATGAGGCTGCGCGCAAGCATCGCGCCGCGCGCGTGCAGGTGACGGCGCGCGCGATGGGGGCGTTCTTCCATCTCGACGGCATGGCCGCGGCGGTGCGCAACCAGCTGATGGCGGCGCGCGCCGGCGACGACTACGCCATGCTCGACTGGCTCTATGGCCACCAGGTCTAGTCTTAGACGAGGCGGGCCGGCGGGAAGTGCTACAGGTTGCAACAGCTGGCGCGGGCGCGTGGGCCGGGACGATAGCGCCGCCCAAGCCGGCGGCGCCCGGAAGCCTGCGGAAATCCAGGGCGCCTGCGCAATTGTGTCACGTGAAACCTACAGATCCGCTGCCAACCGGACCATTCCGGCCGGAGATTCGCTACAGCAGTGGATGATGCGGCGGACCAACACCGGACCAGCAGCGGACCACCGCCGCGCCAGCACCGCTACTTAGGTCAGCGCGCCGATGATTGAGCGGCAGCCGGCAACAGCGGCATGAACGTGGTGAGGCCGAGCAGCATGTCGACGTCGTAGCCGTTCCGCGCCAACGGCAGGATAAGCCGCTCGACCGTCGCCATCGCGCGATTCTTGTAGTAGACCGCCGCGCCCCGGTGGAAGCCGACCTCGCCGCGCGCCACCGCCGTCACGAACTGGCGATATCCCGACGACGTGGTGAAGCGCACGTGCACCTCGTCGAGCCATTGCGAGGTCGGATCGCGCCCGAGCGCCTGGACATGCTCGGTCCCGACCAGGCGGTACTTGAAGCGCAGCGGGTGGCGTTGGAACTCGATCAGCCACAGCAAGGGCAGCAGCCGCGGCACATCGACGGGGTCGAAATGCTGGCGGCCGGGAATGAGGCCTCTGGCCGGGTGGATGGCAAGCCAATACCGGTAAAGCTCGACGATCCGCTCGTCGCAAGGCGGCAGGCCGACTTCGGGGGGCAGCGGGCGGGGGCCGGTCAGGCGCATCGCGTCACCATCGAGCAAGGAGATTGATTTTCAGTTAGGTGCCTCCTCATCCGAACGGATGAAGGAACGTGTTGGCATGGTTAACCGGCTTCCGTAGCATGTGTCGTGAGCTACCAATATTCTGCCGAAAGCGTACAGCGTGTTTCGGATGGGGGACGACCTTGGCATCCGTGCTCGTGGTTGATGATGACGTCGATATGCGGCCGTCCTGAGCGGGCCCACCCTCATACGCCCGCAGCTTGCGGCGCGCCGCGGCGTCGCAGTCTCAGCGCGCCTGCGTCGCGAAGACGCCCTGCTCGTATTGGGTGAAGGCATGCACCATGGCGCGGTAGGTCGCCTCGGCGACCTCCGGTGGCAACCCGTCCTCGGCGGCGAGGGCCTTGGCCTTGCGCACGACTTGCTCGACGCGTTGCGGCGCCTCGACTTCGGCCGGGTTCTTCTTGAAGCGCGCCGCCTCATGCACGTATTTGCTCCGCTCGGCCATGGCGCTGATGATGGCGCGGTCGATGCGGTCGATGTTCGCGCGCACCTCGCCGAGCGTCGCGCAGCATTTGCCGCCATCGACGGTGGGTGAGCCCCAATAGGCCGGCGCGGTGGTGGTCGGCTCGTCCGCCCGCGCGGCAGCCGACAGGGCCGAGACGACAGCAAGCGCCGCGAGCACGACGCGTATCAACGAATAGGGACTGGCCACGAGAACCTCTGGCGCGAGGCGAACCTGCCTAGATCGTCGTGCCCAGCGTCAAGTTGTCGGGCCACTCTCGTTTGATCAGGTGGTAAACCGCCTCTGGCGGTTTCGCCGACGGCCCGTCGTCGCGGGTCTCGGAATGGAACGTTGCGATCAGATGGTTGATCAGACTGTCGTCTTGAATGATCTGCGTCGCAGACTCAGCCGCAGCCTGGGCTGCCCCATGCATGATTTCCCTCCCGAGCCCGCTTCGTTGTGTTCGTATGCGGGCCCTCAATTACGGGAATGGTAGTACAGGCGCGGCCGCGGTTCAAGCCAGGGCTGCTCGTTGCCGGGCGGCCCAGCCAATACCCCGCGTCAGTGCACACTCGGCACTTGGGCAGGTAAGCCGCGCAACGCCGCGTTTGCCGGGGGACACCCGAACGCCGCTTGCGGCGCGCGCGGCTCGCGCTACTCCGCCATCGCCGCCAGCGGCCGCTTGGCGAGGCGCCGCTCGACCTGCTGCAGCTTCGCCTTCATGGCGGCGCCGAGATAGATCTGCGGCTCCGACGGCGTCAGGTTCTCCGCCGCCTCGCGGCGGGCGATGATATCCTTCGCGCGGTCGAAAGCGGCGACGAAGGAGTGGTCCTGGCGCAGCGCCGTGTTGATATAGGCGTCGCCGAAATAGGTGAAATCATTCTCATTGCTGCAGCCGAACGAGGTCTTGTCCGCCGCTGCCGCGGTGAGGATGAGCGTGCGTTCGTCCTTGAGCGCGTCGATGAAGCTGCCGGAATAACAGGCGGAGATAACGACGATGCGCCATTTGATCCCGGAGCGGTCGAGCATGTCCTTGAGCGTGCGATCCGACAGGTCGTCGAGCGCAAGCGCCGGGAAGCGCACGGAGAAGCGGTGCTCCGATCCGTGCGAGGTCAGAAACAGGAAAAGAATGTCCCGATCGACATTCATTTTCCGAGCGATGCCGGCAAGCGCGTAGTGCAGGTTGGAGATGCTGGCGACCGGGGTTCGCTCGACGGTGCTCGGATTGTTCACGAGAACGAGCGAGCGGTCGCGCGTGCCGAAGCGCTCGTCGAACAGCTGCTGCGCCGACCGCACCTCCCTCATGAACACGTCCTGGGTCGCGGTGCCCGCGAAGCCGACGAAATAGAGCTCGGTTACGCCGTGCCGCGCCGGCTTGAGCGCCGCCAGCGCCTCGCCCAGCAGGCGCGGCTGGGCGTAATAGGTCCACTCGGTATCGACCCGATGCCGCGGCGGCGTGGCGTCGGCAGCGCGCGCGGCGTACCAGAAATGGGGCGGCATGGCCCAGTTGGCGGCGAGCGACCCAAGCGTGACCGCTGCCGCGAGCGCGCCGGTGCGAAGCCAACCCGCGGCGTACACCACGCGGATCGAGCGGGCGATTACCGCGAGCGCCCAAACCAGCAGGACGGTCCAGATCGTCCAGGCGACGACGTTGTAGCCATGCCATGACCACGCCGGGCGATACCATCTGAGCGGCCAGAAGAGCAGCGCGTGATAGAGGTCCATGGCGACGCCGCTCGAGAACACGACGACGGCGAAGGCGAGGAAATGGCGCGGCCCACCCTGGATGCGCGCGACGAAGTAACAGAGGAGAAGGGCGAGCAAGGAGCGTGCGCCGATCACCGCCCAGGCATCGGGATCGAAGGACGCAGCGCCGGCGCCGAGCGGGTAGGACAGCAGCAGCGTGGAGCCGGCGGCGGCGAGAATCAGGAGGAGCGCCTGGTCGCTGCTGACGTGGAAGGAGCGGCGGCTCACCGGGGCGGGGAGGGTGAGGCGAAAGCCCGCGAACAGATTCGCGAACAGCCAGACGAAGTTCGACCAAATACGCCGCATCTTCTCCTCCACTCAGGACGTGGCCTGCCGATCCTAGCCGCGCGGTCGTCGTCGATTTGTTAATTTGCGCGGGTTGCGCGGGTATGCGCCGTTGCAGCGGCTGCGATGCCGCGGCATAGAAGAACGAATGCGCGAGCGATGCGGCAGGCGCGATATGATCGGGTGCTGGGATGGCTGAGGCGCTGCGCGTCGCGATCGCGCCCGGCGAGGCGGTGACGGCGCGGCTCTATCCCGCCGCCGCGGAGCGCCGGGCGGGCGTGGCGCTGATCCTCGGGCACGGCGCCGGCGCCGGCAGAGCAGCGGCTTCATGGTGCGCTGCGCCGGCGATCTCGCGGCGCGCGGCATCGACGCGGTCACCTTCAATTTCCTCTATATGGAGCGCGGCCGCCGCCTTCCCGATGCGAACGACCGGCTGGAGGCGTGCTATCGCGCGGTGATCGCCGCCATGCGCGATCACCCGATGCTCGGGCGCCTCAGGCTGGTGATCGGCGGCAAGTCGATGGGCGGGCGCATCGCCTCGCAGGTCGCCGCCGGCGGCGTGGGCGATCTCGCCGGCCTGGTCTTTCTGGGATATCCGCTGCATCCGCCGGGCAAGCCGGAGCGGCTGCGCGCCAAGCATCTGCCGCGCATCGGCGCGCCGATGCTGTTCGTCCAGGGCGAGCGCGACACCTTCGGCACGCCCGACGAGCTGCGGCCGGTTATCGCCGCGCTGGCGCCGCCCGCCGAGCTCTACGTCGTCGCCGGCGGCGATCACTCCTTCAAGGTTCGCAAAGGCGAGGGGCGCACGCAGGAAGAGGCGGAGAGCGCCGTGCAAGAGCGGATCGAGCGCTGGCTGCGCCAGCTCGCCGCGCCGTAAGGCAGGGCCTTATTCCGCGGCGATGCGCGAGGGCCGCTGCCGCGCGGCGGCCTTGGCTGAGGCGTCGCGCTTGTTCCTGAGGCGCACCTGCTCGACCGCGGCTCTCTCGCGCTCGCGCTTCATGTCGTAGAAGGGTTTGACGTCCTTGCCGGTTTGTCTCGGCTTCGCCTTCTTGTGCGCTTCGATGTTCATGCCCGTGTTTCCTCGTGAAGGTTCGCTCGCGGCTGCCGGCGGCCATCATAGGCGCGGCTTTCCTAACGCTCCGTTTCCTCACGCATGAACCAGCGGGGCTGTAAGGCCGGCGGCGACGCGCCTGTTACGCGAAAGCGGCGGCGCGGCGCGACTGCTTCACAAAGCGGTCACAGTGCTGCGCTAGGCTGCGCGCTGTTGACCTCGTGGATTGCTGTTGAGAGCGACGGAATGGATCACGCCAAACGCCTGCTTGCCCTGGCCGCCGAGCTGAAGGCCCTCGCCGAGAGCACGGAAGACGACGTCATCTACGACGAGCTGGTCATCGCCGCCAATGTCTGCGCCGAGGCGGCGGCCGCCATCGAGCTCCATGCCAAGGATTTTGCTGCATAGCACAACGGCGGCGGCGCGCAGCCCTGGGCCGGTCGCCCAGCGGTTTTCTTAACGATTTTGCCAGGAATTGCCGGGTACAATGCGCGGGAATGTCGAGCCCAGCCCCCGCCTCCGCCGCCAAACGCACCCTCGGCCTGCCGCCGCTCGGTGAGTCCGATGGGCATGCGCTCCGCCTCGACCCGCGCACCGAGCGCGAGCTGTGGAGCCTGATTCTCGTCGTGGTGAGCCTGAGGGCCGTACTCTGGCTCCTCTAGTCTAGGCCGCTCTTTTCCCTGAGCTGTTGCTGCGACCAGATGGTGGAGGTCCGCCTCCTCGCCGTTCTCGATGATCACCCCGACGGCATCAGCGTCGCCGCGCCGGCCGCCGAATGCCCGGCGCCGCGGCTTCGCGCCCGGCATTTATTTTGCTCCGCCCTGACGGGTTTGCCCGATTATTGGCACTTGTCCGGCACCGGAGCGTTGACCGTATAGTCGCCGTCAACTTCCTTGGGTCAGTGGCATCGTGGCAGCAGCGGCTTTCACCATTCTCTTCGTCGAAGACGAGACGAGCGTGCGCAATGTCGTCATCCGCCAGCTGTCGGAGAAGGGGTTTCGCGTATTTGCCGCCGCCGACGCCTATGACGCCGTGCGTGTTCTCGCCGAGCATCATGTCGATCTGCTGTTCACCGACATCGTCATGCCGGGCATGGACGGCGTGCAGTTGGCGCGGCAGGCCAAGCTCATGCGCCCCGCGATCAAGGTGCTCTTCGCCACGGGCTACGCGCAGCGCGCGGCAGAGCGCCAAGCGATGCGGCTCGGGCGGATTCTTTTCAAGCCGCTGCGCCAGGCCGAGTTGATCCGCGAAGTCGAGGTGCTGCTCAGCACCGTCTGATCAGCGCTGCGGCCGTCCCTTGCGGCCGGGCGTGGCCGTGAGCGCGCTGAGGATGGTCCCCGCGGCGGCCCGAAGTTGACGGGCGTGATCCTGGCGCATATCGTGATCGCGATGGTTCCCCTCTGGGGATTGAAAGGGAACACGGTGCGGGCTCTGGGCCCAATGCCGTGGCTGCCCCCGCAACTGTAAGCGGCGAGCCGAGCGCCAACGAAGCCACTGGCGGAAGCCGGGAAGGCGGCGCAAGGCGGAGAGCCGCGAGCCAGGAGACCTGCCATCAGCCGTGGTCACGTGCGGGCGCATCGGGCGGGGTGATCCGATGGGGACCAGACAGGCGTCTTCGGACGCGGTCCGGACCTTCGTTCGCGGTGACGTGCCACCGTTGAACGGGTCTCGCAGTGACATTCAACCTCGTCTCCTCGCTGGCCACATTGGCCCCGCGTCTTGCTGCGTTCGCTGTGATTGTTGTTTCACCGGCCAGCGTCAGCGCGCAGATATGGAGCGACTCGCTCAATCCGCCACCTGCCGAAGCACCGACGGAACCGTCCACATCCGCCTCGGAGGATTGGAGCGTGCATTTCCAATCCACCGGCATCTATCAGGGCTATCCCGCCTTCCACTCACCCTTTCAGGGCCCAAACAGCCTGTCCGGAAATACTCAAATCCGGGAGACCATAAGCGGCACGGCCTTTCTTGGCCGGCGCCTCCCGTGGCAGGGCGGTGAGCTCTACTTCAATCCCGAGGTCAACCAGGGCTTCGGCCTGAGCCGAACGGTGGGCGTCGCCGGATTTCCCAATGGCGAGGCGCAGAAAGCCGGCTTCAACACGCCGAAGCCCAATGTGGCGCGCCTGTTCTTGCGCCAAACCTTTGGCTTAGGCGACGAACAAGAGACCCTCGGTCCGGGGCTGAACCAGCTGGGAGGGAAAGTGGACGTCTCGCGCCTTACCGTCACCGCCGGCAAATTCGCCGTTACGGATCTCTTTGACGGCAACATCTACAGCCACGATCCGCGCACCCAGTTCTTCAACTGGGCGCTGATGGATGCCGGCGCCTATGACGACGCTGCCGACCAGAAGGGCTACACGGACGGGATCGCGGTGGAGCTGAACCATAGGAGCTGGGCGCTGCGTGGCGGCTACTTCCTCGTGCCGAAGGTGTCGAATGATCGCAACCTGGAGACACGCGTCGGCAAGTTCGGCGGCAGCAATGTCGAACTGGAGACGCGCTACAAGCTGTTCTCGCAACCCGGCAAGTTCCGCATCCTTGGCTTCGCCAATCGGGTGTTCGCTGGGAGCTTCCGAGAGACGCTGGCGAGCCCGGCCTTCGGTACGGACATTACGCGAACTCGCCGGGATCGCACAAAATACGGCTTCGTCCTCAATGTTGAGCAGGCGCTGACAGACAATTTGGGGCTGTTCTCGCGTTACAGCTGGAACGACGGTCAAGAGGAGAACATGTCGTTCACGGACATCGACCGGAGCTTCTCCTTAGGCATGAGCCTGAGGGGCTCAAGCTGGGGTCGTCCGAACGATGTGGTCGGCGTCGCCGGTATCGTCAATATGCTTTCGGCCGCGGAGCGGGACTTCATCGCCGCCGGCGGACTCGGAATACTCATCGGCGATGGCCGACTGCACTACGCGCGCGAGAGCATCATCGAAGGCTATTATAACGTCAGGGTCGCCGAGCCCTTGTCCTTCACGCTCGATTGTCAGTTCGTCGGCAACCCTGCTTATAATCGGGACCGAGGTCCTGTCTCGATCTTCGCGCTCCGGCTACATTTCGAAATGTGAAAGGAACAGGGACAATGAGCCATTCTCATGTGGACCGGCACAATCCTCTACGTGTACCTCGGGCGCTGGTAGGAGGTCTTCCGGCGATGGCCGCACTCCTGAGCGGAGCCCTTCTCATTTTTGGCGCCGGCTTTGCACCGATCGACGTGGCGCACAACGCAGCCCACGATGCTCGCCACTCTTTCGCTTTTCCATGTCATTAATCCCATGCAACGCATTCTCGTCACCGCACTGGTCGCCGGCGGCATCGCCGGGCTCTTCGTCTTCGCGGTGCAGCACGCCAAGCTCACGCCGTTGATCCTGGCTGCCGAAGTCTACGAGAGCGGCGCGGCGGAGCGTCAGCCCAACGCTCCGGGAGGCCCCGAGCACGTCCCGCCCGCGTGGGAGCCGTCGAGCGGGCCTGAGCGCACCGCCTACACCGCACTCGCGGACATCATCGTCGGGGTCGGCTACGCCTTGTTGCTCGTCGGCGCCTTCGTTCTGCGCGGCGCTCCCGTCGATGTCTCGCGCGGGATGGCATGGGGCGCGGCGGGATACGCTGTCTTCTCGCTCGCTCCGGCGCTGGGCCTGCCGCCCGAACTCCCCGGCAGCCATTCGGCCGATCTGTTCACGCGCCAGGAATGGTGGCTCGGTACGGCCGCCGCGACCGCCGGCGGATCGGCGCTTCTCGCGTTTTCGCGCTCCGTGCTCCTGAAGGCTGCGGGCGCCGTCGTCCTGGCCCTTCCGCATCTCATCGGCGCACCCCATCCGCATGAGATCGGCGGACCGGTGCCGCCGGAACTCGCCGCCGAGTTCACCGCGGCGTCGCTGGCGACGAGCGCGCTGTTCTGGCTCGTCCTGGGCGCCCTTTGCGGCGGCATCTACGCCCGGCTCGGCCGACGCGAAGCGCCGTTACGTTCGTACTCTTAGCGGCGGCGCCGCGGCGGGCGACGAACCAGCTTTCCGGCTGCCTCGCCTATCAGCTAACGTTTTGAACGACGGCGGATGGCGGGAAAGCCGGCGCCCGGCCCGGAACGGAAAGGGAGGGGCATCATGCGCATCGCGCGGATCGAGGATTTGCATTGCGACGCCGGCTGGCGCGTCTTCTCGTTCTTGAAGGTCACCACCGATGACGGCATCGTCGGCTGGTCGGAATACAACGAGAGCTACGGCAGCAAGGGGCTCAGCGCGGTCATCCGCGCGCTCGGCGAGACGCTGATCGGCCAGGATCCGCGCGCCTACGAGCGCATCACCGCGACGCTCTGCGCAGTGACGCGCCAGGCGCCCGGCGGCATGAACCAGCAGGCGATCGCCGCGCTCGAGAACGCGCTCATCGACATCAAGGCGAAGGCGCTCGGCGTCCCCGTTTATGCGCTCTTCGGCGGCCCGGTGCGCGAGCGCCTGCCGCTCTACTGGTCGCATTGCGGCTCCTACCGCCTCAACCACGCGCAGATCATGGGCGTCGCGCCGGTGCGCTCGCTCGACGACCTCGCCAAGCTCGGGGCTGAGGTCGCGCGCCGCGGCTTCCGCGCGCTCAAGGCCAACATCTTCCTGTTCGACCAGGGGGAGCCGCGGCTCTACATGCCCGGCTTCGCGCGCACCGCGGCGGGGCATCCCGAGCTCAACGCCGACCGGCGCATCCTCCGCGCCATCGCCGACGAGCTCCAGGCGCTGCGCGACGGCGCCGGGCCCGAGATGGGGCTCCATCTCGACCTCAACTTCAATTTCAAGACCGAGGGCTATCTCAAGGCGGCGCGCGCGGTCGAGCCGTTCGATCTCGCCTGGCTCGAGATCGACAGCTACGACCCGCGCGCGCTGGCGACGATCCGCAACGGCGCGCGCATGCCGATCGCCTCCTGCGAATCGCTGTTCGGGCGGCGCCAATACCGGCCGTTCTTCGAGGCGGGCGCGGTCGATGTCGCCATCGTCGACGTGCCCTGGAACGGGCTCGGCGAAGCCATGAAGATCGCGGCCATGGCCGATGCCTACGAGATCAACGTCGCGCCGCATAATTTCTACGGCCACCTCTCGACCCTGATGAGCGCGCATTTCTGCGCGGCGATCGCCAATTTCCGCATCATGGAGATCGACATCGACGACGTGCCCTGGAAGGACGAGCTGGTGACCACGCCGCCGGTGATCGACAAGGGCGAGCTGGTGGTGCCAACCACGCCCGGCTGGGGCGCCGACATAGACGAGAAGGCGCTGCGCGCCTACCCGCCGCGGCGGTAAGACCAATGGCCTAGGCCCGCGCGCCCGGACGGACTAACCCAGCCGGCGGCTTGTGGTTCCCCGCGTCCGCGGCGATGATGGTGTCGCGAACAAGGCCTGATACCTTGCTCCACCGCACCCTTGCACAAGCCGTGGAAAGTCCCGAGCAATCGGGACTTTCCCGCTTTTGCGCGCGCCCGCGCCGGCCGATCATGGCGGCTCGCGCGGCGTGACGACGGCGAAGCTCGGGCTGAACTCGTCGAGCAGTCCCAGGAGCTCGGCCGGCTTCGCCGCATCGCCGGCGATCGCGACCTGCCCGGATTTGACCGCGTCGGGGAACGAGAGCTGCTTCAGCACGATGGCGTCGAGCGTCGCGCGCGTCAGCGTGAGCGAGGCGTCGGCCTGCGCGCTCGGTGGTCCCAGCCGATGCGTCAGCGCCGAATTCTCGAGGTTGAGCACGTGCGTCTCGCCGAGATCGGTGAAGGTCCAGTTGAGCACGATGTGCTTTCCCTCGGCCCTGGCGCCGTTGAGCCGCACGCCGTCGGGCAGCGCGGCGACGAAGCCGCGCCGCGCATCGGCGAAATCCTCGCGGTCGGCGAAGGGCAGCTGCTGCAGCACGGCGGCGTTGGCGTCGCGCGTCGCGGGCGCCGCGTCCTTGGGCTGCGCGCCGGCGCCGCCCGGCAGCGCCGCGAGCATTCCGAGCACGAGGCCCGAGCGAAGCAGCACGGGAACGGTCGAGCGTGTCATGGCATCGTCTCTCTTCTGCTGCCGACGGCTGGGCGCAGTTTTAAGCAAGATAAGCGGCCCCGCGCTAAAATGGGAACAGAACGGCGCGCGCGGCATGTTGTACATGCAACCTGTGATCTTCAGGGAAAGTGCGCCGCCGTGCTGATGCTGCTGAGCGTCTATGGTCTGATCGGGCTGCTGCTGGCGGTGATCTGGAGCGGCGCGTCGGCGACGCGGCATGTCGGCGGGCTCAAGGCGTTCGTCATCGTCGTCGCCGCGTGGCCCTTGATCATCTGCGGGCTGATCATCGCTGGGCGCAATTTCTAGCACGCGCCGGGAACGTGAAAGACACATTGTTGCGGCGCCCGCCGGCGCCGGCAACACCATGACCATCACCATCACCATAGAAAAGCGTCGGCCCGATCCGGCAAAAGCTCGGCCCCGCCGGCGACAGCGCGGCTTTTCTTGCGCCCACAAGCAGAGAGAGCCCCGAACTGCCGGGACTCTCTCATGCGCGGTCTTCTCTACAGGAGGGGTCGCCCTGTCGATGAGGACGACCGCAGCCAATTTACCATTCCGCGCGGCGCGCCGCGCAACTGTTACATAGAGTTTTAGCGATGGCCGGAAACCTTGGCCCGGCGCGGTGCGCGGCGGGCTAGCGGCTGATGACGACCGTGCCCGGCGTGGCGAAGAAGAAGCCGCTGCGTCGTACCACGATCTGCTGCTGGACGATGACCGGTTGCGTGATGACGAACGGGCGCCCGACGATGATCGGCCCTTGCGCAAAGACGGGGCGCGCGACGACGACCGCCATCGGCGCAAAGACCGGGCGCGCGATGATAACCGGCGTCTGCGGCAAGACGGGCCGCGCGACGACCACCGATGGGCTGACGACCGACGGGCTCTGGAACACGATGATACTGCCCGTGGTGACGTGGGCGCTTCCTCTAGCGACGGCGCGGGACGGCGCGGCGAGCGCAGCAAGCGCCGCGAGCGCGACGAGCGAAGCGAGGATTTTCATGGCGTGCCCCGTTGCTGAGGCGGCAAGCCAATCCTAGCACCGGTTGGCGTCGCCGAATCTTCACGTTTCCGTTCACCGCACCGTGGCGCTCGCCGACGCCCTCAGGGCGCTGCGGCGACCGCCT